>Ga0070707_100005630_pt1 | contig 11706 bp, 10 predicted proteins | sample KBSK5502metaG_FD_65468 | JGI IMG/M metagenome (GOLD analysis project Ga0070707, IMG submission 65468) | Corn, switchgrass and miscanthus rhizosphere microbial communities from Kellogg Biological Station, Michigan, USA - KBS K5-50-2 metaG | ecosystem: Host-associated > Plants > Roots >... | reverse complement strand
GTCATCGGGTCGATGGTGGGCACCACGCACCGCAGGTCGTGCTTGTCCACCCGCATCCGCAACCCGCCGATGCGCAGGACCCGGCCGACCCAGGCATCCTCGGGGAACTCGGGGAACCCGGGGAACCCGGCCACGGAGGCATCCACGAGGAGGTTGGGCCGGAACCGCCCCGCCGCCAGGCCAACGCCGGCCAGCCGGGAAAGGGCGGCCAGCGCCTGGGTGGTCAGCAGCGACAGCGGCAGCGTGTCGAAGACGCCGCGGTGCTGCTTGATGACGCGCACCGCCGGGCCGAGTTCGGCCGCGAGCGCGGAATCCGCCACATCGAACTCGCCCGCCGACGGCGTGCGCACCAGCACCACCGAGGCATTGGGCCGGTCCGGTTCGGCGAAGCGCGGCCGGTAGCGGGCCATCTCGGGCCGTTCCCTGATGGTCAGCCACGGAAAGCCGCTGCGCACCTGCCCGTCGCGGATGAACGCCCAGCGGCGATCACCCGCCAGGCCGTGCCAGGAGACCTCGGCGCCGCCCAGTTCCTCGGCTGCCATTGATTTCACCGGGTACCGCCACAGCCCGGCAACACGGCCCACCACGGTCATGTCCGCCTCCAGCGACTCGAAGGCGCCCTTACCGATGACAGCCGATGTCGAGCGTGGCGGACCTGATCCGTCGCAGCGCCTCTCGACCCGCTCAGCGTGCCACACCCCACCGCGCCATCGCGATCCTGGCCGGTGGCCTGGTGCCGCGCTCAGGCGGTCACACCGTCAGCCGGGACTCGTGCCGGGGTTGTATATCGCTGGCCAGGCAAGCTCGACCCGGCCCGACAGGCCGCCGAGCACGGTTCCGGTGCCGGCGTCGAGCTGCATGAGCGCGACATCGAACGCTTCGCCAGCGCCGTAGTCCGCTGGCTTTGGCCTGTCCACTAGCAGGAAAACCGTGACCGAAGCGCCGGGTGGGATCACGATCTTGCGTACGGCCACGCGGCTGGAGTTTCTCGCGGCCCGCAGAACATGCAACCCCGGGGCGCGGATCTGGTCGATCTCCTTGATCTGCTGCCCGACGAAGACGTCGTTGTAGGGATGCGCACTCGGCTTGTTATTGACCAGCAGGTCCCGCTGTTGTTCCGCCCAGGCGAGGAAGTCGCCGCTCTGGGCCGGCGAAAGCCCCTCGGTGAGCTGCTGGAGATCGCCATCCACCCGCAGGGCCGCAGGCAGCACCAGGCGAACGCGGCCCGGGTACGGGGCCGCCTGGCCATCGGTGAAGGTCGTCAGGTTGACGACGAGATCGGTGACCAGTTCGTGGGAGGCATCGGCGTTGTTCAGCCGCGCGCGGAGCACCGCCGACGGGGACCGTTCCAGGTCTTCCACGAACTGGACGGACTTGAGGTGCTTGTGCGCTGTCTTGCGTTCGTTGAGAGTGAGCAGGTCGCCGGCGGTCTGGGTCGCGGTGAACGGATCGTCCGGGTGGTGAACAAGCGCCAGCACGCAGTGGTGGTTGTCCCCGGCGGCCTGGTCAGGCGCTGGCAGCTTGTCGGCGCTCAGCTCGAACGTGGCGATCTTGGGTGCGCCGGGGCGCACGCCGTCCAGCGTCGCGAACCCGGCCGTCTGCCAGCCGGGAGTGCTGATCGGCGTGCCGTTGCGCAGGTCGGCGGCGATGCCGGCGGGCAACGCTGGCAGGGCCACGGGCGCGTTCGCCACCAGCAGCATGACGCGGACATTGTCGGCCGGGAGAGTGCCGCGGTTGTGGACCTGGACGTAGACGCGGGTCGCCGAGGTCTGGGTCGCGTAGGTGGCCACCTGCCTGGAGTCGTCGGTAAGGGTGTCAGTGAAGTCCAGGAAGTCGGCGGTGCCAGGCGGGCTGATCGGCAACTGGTAGTTGCCGGCCGCGTCCGGTGTGTCGAGCTTGATGTCGGGCCCGGCCCAGTGGAAAACGGACGTGCCCTGCCTGGTGGGATCGTGGCGCCCATCCACCGTGGGAAGTCGGCCCTGATCGAGCTGGGTGTCGCGGACGTACAACTCGACCGCAGGGGTGGCTGCCGTGCCGAGCCTGCACTCGTACACGCTGCGCCCGAACGTGGCCGCCCGGAGCAGGCGGGCGCCGGGGTGCAGCGCCAGGTCGATGACGGCGGCGTCGGGGAGCCCGCTGGAGAACGTGGACCAGGTCATCCCGGCATCGGTGGAGCGCCAGATCCCGATGTCGGCACCCACGTACAGGTGGCTGGGGTGGGCCAGGTCGACCGCGATCGTGTTGGTGTGCACGTCCATCAGGGAGGTGCCGCCGCCGGGTCCCGGGCCGCTGCGCTGCTCCCAGTGCGTGCCGTCGAAGTGCCAGACATGGCGATAGTCGCCGCCCCCGCCGAAGGTGATGTAGATCGCTTTGCCTGAGCTGTCGGCCGGATCGACGGCGATGGCCGTGACCGGGCCGGTCAGTTCCAGCGGGGCAGCCCCGGCGTTGTCGAGCCGGGTCCTGGCCCAGGTGCCGCTGGTACCACTGCGCACGAACTGATACACACCGCCGCCCATCGTGCCCGCATACAGCCTGTTCGCCGAGGCGAACACCATGGAGCAGATGAGCCCCCGGCGCCAGTCGCCGTCGGGCAGGTCGTCGATCAGCGCGTCAGCGGCCAGGTTTCCGTCCGGGATCGAATGCCAGTCGCCCCCGAAAACTGTGCTGACCCATGGCCGGTTAGACCCGAACGCGACGACCTTGGCGTCACGTGGCGCGCCCGGGCTGGGCGGTGTCCCGACGAGGGGAGCGTAGAACAAGACGTTCTCGTGCGGCTCCAGCGGCACGTTGCAGTCCTCGTAGGCGTAACGGGTACCGCCGTCGGTCGAGCGGCGCACGTAACCATCGGTCCAGGTGCAGAGCACCTGGTAGGGGTCGTGCCAGTTGACCACGAAGTAACCACTCTCACCACCGGCGGAATACAGCCAGGCCGGCTCCCCGGTGAACCGCAGGCCACCATTGTCCTGGGTCCCGCAGAACAGCACCGCTCCTTCCGATGGGTGCTGGCCGAAATGGTTCATCTCCAAGGTGGCGAGCCCGGTGTTGCGGGCCTGGAACCGCACATGGGTACTGGCAGGGCCGGTGCTGACGAACACGCCGCCGTCGCATCCCACCCAGAGCGCATCCGCATCGCCCGGCACGAACTCCAGCGCTGTGACGTCGGCGTGGACCGTCGCGCCGATGTGGGCCGGGACCGCTCGCGCGGTCGTCCCGCTCACGGTGATCGCACAGCGGTACAGGGCGGCACAGTCATCGTTGTCCCCGGTGTCCACGTTGAGCGCCTCCACCCCGGTACCGCCGAGGTAGACGCGGTTGACGTCGGACGGGTCGACCACGATCGCCAGGGCATGATCACCACCGCCCCACTCGCCGACGTCGCCGAACAGGTCGGTGGGCACGCCCAGCACCTTCCGCCAGGTGCCATCGGTGAGATCCAGGCGGTACAGGCCGTGCAGCTTTTTGTTCTTCTTCCTGGCGACAAGCGCGTAGATCACGGCCGGGTTCCCCGGCTGCACCGCGAGCCCGACCCGTTCCACGTCCGGCCCTGGGAAAGCAGGCTCGGCGCCGGTCCCACGGAAGGCCTGTCCGACCTCTTCCCAGCTGTCCCCGTCAGTTGACGCGAAGACGTGGCCTTTCGCGCCCGAGGCGTAGAACGTGGTGGTGTTCCTTTTACTCGTGGCCACGACGCTGGTCGTCTCGTCCCGCCCGCCCGGCCACTTGTACGCCCAGCAGAAGCCGCCATCGGCCGCCGGCTCCCGCCGGTAGAGGCCCTCCATCGTCGCCGCCACGACCCGGTCAGGGTCGCCCGGATCGACCGCCAGCGCGTAAATCCGGCTTCCCTCCAGCGCCGCGCTGCCGTGCTTCACGTTCTCGCGTACCCAGCTCCGCCCCCCGTCGGAGGAGACGACAGGGCCGACGCCGAAATAGCCGAAGAACACACCCTCACCCGTCCCGACGTAGATCTTGTCGGGGTGGTCCGGGTGGATCGCCAGCGCGCCGCACGACAGGGAGTCTGATCCCATGTCCTGCCCGGCGACCGGCAAGGGGTTGACGTCGAACGACCCCGGGTCCATGAGCGACCGCCACGTCTTCCCGGCGTCGTCGGAGCGCCAGACCCCACCGTTGGCCGCGCCGGCGTAGACGCGGTTCCCGCCCCGGGCGACCGCCAGCGCCCGGGCGCGCCCGCTGACCGGGGGGAGCGCCGGAGTCTGCCCCTGCCGCACGACGGATGGCCCGATGGGCAGCCACTCGCTGACCGGCGGGCCGGGCCTTTCCGGCGGCTGCCCCGTCCCGGATGGATCGCCGCCCATGGCGTCGCGGGGCCGGGCGGCCAGGCGCTGCGCGGCCTCGGCTCGCTGGTGGCGGCGGTACTGCCGCATCAGCCCGGCGCGATGATCGCGGGGCAACCGCCGCTCATATTCCGCGTCATCCGGGCTGGCTGGGGCGACAGCCGCGGCACCTTTAGGGCGCAATGGCGCCAGCCGCACGCCGAGAAACTGCCGCCCGCGCTCCCGGGGGTTGTCCCGATGATGGCCGTTCATTGACTGGCCAGCCATTGCCTGACCTCCCCGTCGCCCCCACCATCGCCGTCACAGTGACCGACGGCCAGGCGACCCGTCGTTCATAATCCCTAAGCCAAGTAAAGATCAAGAGATGGTAAGGACAGACCTACCTAACCTGGTCGCCCATGGCAATACTTGAGGGATGCGCGAGCTGCCGACCGGGACCGTGACCATGCTCTTCAGCGACATCGAAGGGTCAACGGTGCTGCTGAGCCGGCCTGGCCCGTGAGGCCGGCAACGGGCAACGGCTCGCCGCGGCCCTGACGAACCTGGGGCTCGTGGAGAATTCCGCCGGCAATCTCGGCCGTGCCACGGAGGTACTGCGGGAAGCGGTCGCGCTGGACGAGAAACATGGTGGCCAACTGGGGCTGGCCCAGGACAGGCACGCGCTCCTCATGGTCAGCCTGCGGGAAGGCCGTACCCGGGAGGCCCGCGACCTGCTGTCGGCCACACTCGACTACGTGGCCAGCGCCGGTAACTCCGACATCCTGGCAACGACACTGGAGCTTGCCGCCTGCACCGTCACGGAACTGGGCGAACCATCGCGGTCGGCCCGTCTGGCCGGTGCCGCGGCGGCGGTCAGGCAGGTGGCGGGCATGCCCATCACGGCACACGATGCGGAGACGCTCGAAGGGGTTCCTTGCCCCCGCTCGCGCGACCATGACAGATGCGGAGTGGGATGCTGAGTATGGCGCCGGCCGCGCGCTCAGCCAGGAACAGGCAGCCACGCTCCTGCTGACCCTCAAAGAGTGGCGGGCCGCCGCCTGAGCCGTCCCGACGAGAAGAGCGACTATGAATGACCCCGGCGGGGCCCGTGTTGCCGTCTACATCGACTTCGACAACATCGTGATATCGCGGTACGAACAGGTCCATGGCCGGGGCCAGTTCCAGCGGGACAGGGTGCGCGGGTTCAGCAGGACCGACAAACCGGCCGACCCCGAACTGGCGGAAAAGGTGCGGCGTGCCACCGTGGACGTCGGTGCGGTGATCGACTTCGCCTCATCGTTCGGCACCCTCGTGCTCACCCGTGCCTACGCGGACTGGTCAGCCCCGGTGAACGCCGACTACCGCGGGCAGCTCGTCAGCCGCGCCGTGGACCTGGTGCAACTGTTTCCCGCCGCCGCCTACGCCAAGAACGGTGCCGACATCCGACTGGCCGTGGATGCGGTGGAGGACATGTTCCGCCTGCCCGACCTGACCCACGTGGTGATCGTGGCCGGAGACTCGGACTACATCGCCCTCGCCCAGCGGTGCAGGCGCCTGGGCCGGTACGTCGTTGGCGTCGGTGTCGCGGGATCGACCAGCAGATCACTCGCCGCGGCGTGCGACGAACTCGTGACCTACGACGCCCTTCCGGGCATCACCCCCGTTGGCGCGCCCCAGCCGCCGGTCACCGACGCGGTCGCACAGCCGGTCCAGGAGGAGCCCGATGCGCCGCCCGCGCGGAGTTCGCGGCGCACCAAGCGGCAGGCAGCCGCCCCGGCCGACGAGGCCGAGCTGGAACCCGAGGACCCACAGGAGGAGGCGACCAGGCTGCTCGAACGGGCACTGCGGCTCGGCCAGGAAAAGGACGACGCGGACTGGCTGCACAGCTCCGCAGTGAAGAGCCAGATGAGGCGCATGGACCCGTCCTTCAGCGAACGGGCGCTCGGCTACCGGTCGTTCTCCGATTTCGTCAAATCACGGGAAGGCGTCGCCGAACTCGACGAGACGAACCCCGTGCGGCTCGTGCGGCTCAACCCGGCCCTGGCCGCGCAGTAAGAAGCGTCCAGCCCGCGGCCGCGCCGTGCGCGCGCCGCGCCGGCCCGTTCAGCGCCGGCCGGCCCATGCCAGGTAGGCAGCCCGCAGGGCGGACCGGCGCGCGGGGCTGGAGAGCACGTCCACGCTGCTGGCCCATTGCTCGATCGACCCGATCATGGCAGGCAGGCTGGTCACCTCGGGGTCGGTGATATCGGCGAGCAGCGCTTGCGAGACCGCTTCGCCGACGGTGCGGTAGGGCCGGTCCCAGAACTGGGCCACCGCCGAGGCGGGGGCCGGCAGGCCGCGGGCACGCTGTGCGTTCAGCAGTGCCTCACATGCCTCGGCGAGGCCGCTCTCCCGGTCACGCCAGCCCGGCGCCGTGGCGGCCGCGCCGAGCGGGCCGGCCAGGGCCGTTGCCAGGTCAAGCGCCTGGAAAGCCGTGCCGCGCCATTTGGCGTACGGCGGCCACCGGCGTGACACCGCGAAGGCCAGCCACATCAGGTCGCCGGCCAGCCGTGTGCTCAGCATCCTGGAGCCGAGCTCGTCACCGCGTTCGGCGGTGCGGCCGACCATCGGCATCTCCTGGGAGAGCCGCTGCCAGCCCGCCGCAAGCACGTACCGCTCGATGTCCGGCGGGTACCAGCGCAGCATCGCACGCACCGGAGCCAGCTCGGCGGTCCGGTCGGTGAACACCGGCCCGGCGATCACCTCAAGCACGCTCTGGCCGGTCAGCACCAGCCAGTCCAGTACAGACAGCCCACCCACCGGGTCAACGCCCAGCCGGCTGGCCGCGAACCCGGCCACCGTCGCGACGTCCACGTTGTGCGTGCGGGAGGAGTCCCAGGTGACCGGAACCCGGACAGGGTGCCCCCGGTAGGAGCCGGGCAGCTCGCGTTCCAGCAGCCCGGTTATCCCGGGCACCGCGTCGCGGTCGGGCTCGTCGACCAGCAGCGTCAGCCGGCATCCCCAGTCATGATCACGGCTCATCGCATCGTCAAGGCCAAGCACATCGGATCCTGAGCCGAGTCTTCCGGCCGCATACCTGAGCCGTGGCAGCGCCCGCGCCAGCAGCGGCGCCACGACGTCGGCATGGAACCGCCCGGCGAATTCGGCTCCGCTCATGGCCCGGTCGTTCACCGCACCAGAAGACCAGACGCGATCGGGAGCCTGCCAGTCATTTCCCGTGGAGTGACGGCGGCCCCCGCGCGGCGATCCCGCTATGAGGTGTAGGGCAGGAAGCAGATCCCGGCATGGCCGCCGACGCGGCCGCACCTGTCGGTGCCGTCGAGATTGTCGCTGGCGATCCACAGCCCGGCGCCGGTGACCAGCATGTCGTCGTCGGCAAGCTCACCCTCACGGTGCGGCCCGGCGCGTACCGGCTGCTGAGCTGGCAGCGCATCTGCGATGCGAATTGCGGCCACCTCGACCCGCCCAGCAGTCAATGCGCCCGGCCCGTCACCGTGCGGGAAGGCGAACAACTCCACGCGGTCATCGAAGTCGATTTCGTATCCCGGTGCCAGATCGTGCTGCGCCGCTAGCGTCGTGCGGCGCTCCGGCGCCGGGCCGGGCGCGGCTACCCCGCGAGTTGTTCGAGCGTGCCCCGCACGGTCCCTGACGCGAGCGCGGTGCGGCCGAGCCGTGTCGTGACCCAGCCGTAGCCGGCCAGGCTGCCGTCGTACCCGAATTTCGGCCGCACGAGCCGCGCCTGTTCGAGCAGTTGCATGCCCTCCGCGAGCAAGTCACAGAGCGCGTACTCCTCCGCGGTCGTGGTGTCGCCGGCTCTGGGCGCGCCGTAATCGGGCAGGAAGTTGTCCGCGATCGCGCCGAGCCCGGCATAACCATCGCCGGGTGTGTATTCGGGCGTGAACGCCTTGGTCATGACCTCTGTCGCGAGTTGCGGGAGGGCGAGCGCCTGGAGGCGCTGCACCTCGGCGCCGATCTGTGGCCCGAGCTGAGCGAGCCTGGGAAGTTTGTAACCTTCGGGATCCAGCAGCCTGTTGAACATGACTCCGGGTTCCTTTCCGCCGCGCGGGATGTCCTTCCGCGTGCAACGGTATGGATTCGGGCGCTGGCCGCCATGAGTAGCGACTACTCATTCCGGCGCGGGCTCAGGACTCCAGGTAGCGGAGCACGGCCAGCACCCGCCGGTGGTCGGCGTCCGACGGCGCCAGGCCGAGCTTGCTGAAGATGTTCCCGATGTACTTCTCGACGGCCCGTTCCGAGATCACGAGAGCCGCGGCGATGGCGCCGTTGGACCGGCCTTCGGCCATCAGCGCCAGCACTTCGCGCTCCCTGGCCGTGAGCGAGGCGAGCCCGCCGGCTCTGCGGCTGGCGCCAAGCAGTTGCGTCACAACCTCCGGGTCAAGGGCGGTGCCACCGGCCGCCACCCGGGTCAGCGCCTCGACGAACTCACCGACGTCGGCGACCCGGTCCTTGAGCAGGTATCCCACCCCGGCGGCACCGCCACCGGACGCCGCGCCGAGCAGGTCGGCCGCGTACCGGGTCTCGATGTACTGAGAGAACACCAGAACTCCGGTCTTGGGATGCTCACGGCGGATGACGATCGCGGCACGCAGGCCCTCGTCGGTGAAACCGGGCGGCATCCGCACGTCCACCACGATGACGTCCGGCTCGTGCTGGCCCACCGCAGCGAGCAGGTCCTCGGCGTTGCCAACGGCGGCGACCACCACGTGGCCGCGGTCGGCCAGGATCTCCGCCAGGCCGGCCCTGACCACTGCCGAGTCTTCGGCGATCACGATGCGCATCGGGACTCCGGTTCACTCAGGCGTGCGACGGCAGCTCGACGGTGACCACGGTGGGGCCGTGGGGCGGGCTGCTGACCCGCAGCCTGCCATCCACCGTGCTGACCCGCTCGGCGAGCCCGGCCAGGCCGCCGGCGGCCTCGACGCGGGCACCGCCGGAGCCATCGTCGCCGACCCGCAGCCGCAGCAGCCCGGGCACGTGCACCACGTCCAGCGTGGCACGCCGCGCGCCGCTGTGCTTGGCCACGTTGGTGAGCAGCTCGGCCGCGCAGAAGTAGGCGATGGTCTCGATCGCGGCCGACGGGCGCTTGGGCAGGTCGACGGCAAGCTCGACCGGCACGTCACTGTGCGCGGCAAGGGTGGTGAGGGCGATGCCCAGGCCCTGGTCCAGCAGCGGCGGGTGGATGCCGCGGGCCAGGTCGCGCAGCTCGGTGATGGCCTCCTTGGCCCCCTGGTGGGCAGCGTCGACCAGCTCCAGCACCCGCTTCAGGTCGGCCCGCGCGGTCTCGTCGATCGTGCCGGCGAGTTTCTCTCTGGCCAGTCCCAGCTTCATGGCAACGGCGACCATCTGAGCCTGCGCACCGTCGTGCAGGTCCCGCTCGATCTGGCGCAGCCTCGCGGCTGAGTCATCCACCACCCGGGCCCGGGACTCCTCCAGCTCACGCACCCGCTGCGGCAACGGGGCAACCAGCAGCCGGTAAGCGACCCACAGTTCCAGCGCCGCCACCGCTATCAGCCCCACACCCCACCAGAAGCCGTACGAACACAGAATGGTGCCAAGGATGACCAGCCAGAGGCCAACGGCCAGGCACACGCCACCCCAGGCTTTGCGGTGCCGATACGCGGAGGGCCGCACCAGGATTCTCATGAGCCATGGTTCCGGGCGAATGACGGTGTCATCCGATGCGCGCATCGAGATGCCTCCAGGGGCCGCCGGGCTAGCGCTGCTGTCCACCGCGCACCTCGCCCTTCTGTGCTCTAGTACCCGAAATCTCAGCCAGGGAGCGGCAGCATCTCCCCACGCGGGCCGAGGGCTGCTCGATCCCGCTATGGAGAGATGCTGCCAAGTTAGCCCTGCCCACTGGTCTGCAGGCGGCGGGCGGTCCAGAAGATCAGCGCCGCCCCCGCGAGCGGCAGCACACCCAGCCAGGCCAGGGGGCCCAGCCAGTGGCCGGAGGCGAGCAGCAGGACGCCAAGGCCGAGGTTGAAGACGCCGCAGGCAAACCGCACACGCACCCACACGTGGGGGCGGCGGTATTCCCTTGGCCTGACCAGAAATCTCAGGAGGACGGATCGGGAACGGGGGATGTTGTCAACGCGTGCATTCATCGGATTTCCTTCTGTTATTGCGGTGCCGGCCATTCCGGTCACCGACATCTCTATGCTCGCCGCCCGCGAGGCTGAGATCGATCGTGCGGCCACCCGAATCCGGGGTACGGCTAGCACGCTCCCCGGCTGGGTAGCAGCACGGTGGATTGTGAGGTGCCTGGGATGACAGCGTGGCGGCGCGGATGACGGGGTGGACGGCTCAGCACGTCCGGCATGCCGCCGAGCTTTTCAAGCAGGGCGGCAATCCGGCCGCGCGGGTGTACGAAAGCATCGGTTCTGACTTCTTCCTCGCGCTGGCGCCTGGCTGGCTGAACCTGGGGTTGTGGGAGGGGCCCGGCAGCGAGGATGAGGCTCAGCAGGCCTGCGAGCGGCTGGTGCGGACGCTCGCGTCCGCCCTGCCCTCCGGGGGTGTGATCGCCGATGTGGGCAACGGGCTCGGCACCCAGGATCCGCTGATCGCTGAGGTAAGCCGCCCGCGCCGGCTGGTCGCGGTGAACATTACGCAGTGGCAGCTGACCGCGGGCAGGGAGCGGCTGAGGCAGGCCGCCGCCGTGCCCGTGGTGGGTGATGCCACCCGGCTGCCGATCGCCGGCGGCGAGCTGGACGGGGTCATCAGCGTGGAGGCAGCCTTCCACTTCCGGTCGAGGAAGGCGTTCTTCGAAGAGTGCTACCGGGTGCTGCGCCCCGGCGGCGTGCTGAGCATCTCCGATATCTCGGTCCAGCGCTGGCCGGTAAGCCCGGGGGAGCTGGTGGCGGGCCTGACCCAGCTGCGGGTGTTCGGGCTGCGGAGCGGCATGGCGATGACGGCCGGGCAGATCGCCGCGGCCGCCCGTGCGGCGGGCCTGGCCGAGGTGACGGTCACCGCGTGCGGTGACAGAGTGATCGCCCCCGCGCTCCGGCTCACCGCCGGCAGGCTGGCGCGCGCGACGACCGCGCCCCTCGGGCAGCACGTCGCGGCCTACCTGCTGCTGCGGCAGGTAGACCTGCTCTGGCGGCGCCACATCATCGACTACCTCCTGATCCGCGCCATCCGCCCGTAGCACCCCCGGCGTTCGCCAGCCGACGACAGAGAGGCTGCCCGGACAGGACGGGCAGATCATCAACTGGCCCGCGTTCTGGGCCGACGGCCAGAACTGGCCAAGGACCGGTGAGATCGACGTGCTGGAAGGCCTGGGCGGTAAGGCCTGCTGGCACTTCATCAACCCGGCCGACGTGCGCGGTAACTGCGCGACCGGAACGTTCTACAACGGCTGGCACACCTTCGGCGCCGACTGGGAGCCCCGGTCGATCACCTACTACTACGACGGCCGCGC
>Ga0070707_100005629_pt1 | contig 11708 bp, 11 predicted proteins | sample KBSK5502metaG_FD_65468 | JGI IMG/M metagenome (GOLD analysis project Ga0070707, IMG submission 65468) | Corn, switchgrass and miscanthus rhizosphere microbial communities from Kellogg Biological Station, Michigan, USA - KBS K5-50-2 metaG | ecosystem: Host-associated > Plants > Roots >... | reverse complement strand
GCCTGGCCGGCATGCAGCGCTGCCTGCGCACGACCGACCTCGATGACGTCGGCGACGACTACCACGTGACCGTGTTCCAGATGCTTGGCTCCTGGTCGCTTGGCGACTACGGCGGGCCGCAGAGCCTGCGCTGGGGCTACGAGCTGCTCACCGGAGGGTTCGGCATCAGCGCGGGCCGGCTGCACGCGACCGTGTTCGGCGGCGACGGGCAGGTCGGGCACGACACGGAATCGCAGCGGACGTGGGCGGCGCTCGGCGTGCCTGTCGAGCTGACGACGGACGAGAACTGGTGGTCGAACGGGCCCAGCGGCCCCTGCGGCCCGGATTCGGAGATCTTCGCCTGGACCGGCAACGGGCCGCCCGAGGGCTCGCCCGCCACCGACGAACGGTGGATGGAACTGTGGAACCACGTGACAATGCGCTACCGCCGGCACGACGACGGCAGCCTTGAGCCGCTGCCGCAACGCAGCGTCGACACCGGGATGGGCCTGGAGCGGCTGCTGATGGCCGTCCAGGGCAAGCCCTCGGTCTTCGGCACCGACGTGTTCCAGCCGTGGATGGCCGCGCTGCCCGGCCTGTGGCAGCCTGACCGGCGATCGCTGCACCTGCTGGCCGACCATCTGCGCGCGAGCGTCGTGATCATCGGCGACGGCGTCTGGCCTTCGAACACCGGGCGCGGCTACGTGCTCCGCCGGCTGATCAGGCGCGCGCTCACGACCCTGTGGCGCGAGGACAGGTCGAGATCGCTTCACGACATGCCAGGCGCGCTCATCGAGCACACCGCGGCGCGGTTCGGCCAGTCCGCGGACAGCGAGGCGGTCAGCGGCGTGCTGCGCGACGAGGAGCGGCGATTCGGCGGGCTGCTTGACCGCGGGCACAAGGTGCTCGCGCGATTCGGGCCCGACCGGCCGCCCACGGCCGAGGACCTGGCGTACCTGCACGAGACGCACGGCCTGCCGCCAGACCTGGTGACCGAATTGCTTGCCGGGCCTTGACCCGCGACGTGGTCGGCGACCGACGGGTCGAAGGCGCGGCCGGTCGGCTGGACCTGCAGGGAACTTGCCGGGCCGGCCAACCGTCTTGCTGAGTGACGCGGGTCGCGCGCGCAGCCGAGTCCGCCGTGCTCGGGTTAGACGCAGCCGGTCCCGCCGAACTGCCAGCCGGCCGGGCGTGGGCGACACCCGGCCGGCTGGTGTCTGTGCCGTGCGCGCAGATCCCTAGCGGCGGCAGCGGTGCCGGAAGGCGAAGAACACCCGGCTCGACTCGTCGGTCGGCGGCTCGCCGTCCAGGCCGGTCTCCTCGAGCAGGTCGAAATCAGCGGCCAGCGCGGCGCGGATCGTCGCCAGCGGCAGCCCGAGCTCCGGGATCGTCTCCGTGTGCAGCCGGAACTCGTCTCCGGCGACCCGCTCGAATATCCGAACCGTCCAGATCGACAGCTCCCCCTCGCCTCCGTCCCCGCGGCCGCCTGGCAGGACATCCATGATCACCGTGTTCTCGCCGAAGTCCGTGGCGAAGGCCGGGCCCTGCCATAGCCTGCGCAGCCTGCCCGAGGTGTTCACGTCGAACACGAACAGGCCGCCGTCGGCCAGGTGCTCGCGGGTGCGCTCGAACAGCGCGCGCCAGGCCGCCAGGCTCGGCAGGTGGTTGATCGTGTCGAACACGCAGATCACCACGTCGAACCTGGCCCCGAGCGAGAAGCTGGTGATGTCGGCCTGGACCAGGCGGGCGGCCGGCACCCGGCGGGCTGCCACCGCGAGCATCTCAGCAGAACGATCAATGCCCGCAACGGAAATATCGGGCGCCATCCCGGCGAGCACGGCACCTGTCCCGCAGCCGAGCTCGAGCAGCGAGCGCGCGGCCGGGCGATAGCGCCGGAGGTGCCGCTTCACCCGCTCGATGTCGACCGTCCTGTCGCCCATGATCTGGTCGTAGAACGCCGCGAACTCGGCATAGGCGGTCACGCCGCCATCATGCCAGCATCGACGCCAGGTGCCCGCCATCCCGCAGCGCGGCCAGGTCGGGCTCGGTCCCGATCTTGCCGCGCAGGCCGGGATTGAGCGATAGCGTCTGCCGGACGCTGTCGGCCGCCTCGTCAAGCAGGCTGGCCTTGGCCTGCGCGCAGGCTACGTTGTAGGCCGCCATCCCGCGCGCCTCGTCGGGCGCGCGCAGGTAGTCAGCCGTCGCCAGGCCGTGCGCGGCCAGCGCGACCGCCCGTTCCGGCTGAGAACGCGCGAGGTAGTAGTCGGCCAGGTGGCCCGTCGGGTGCCAGAACCCGCGGACGACGATCTGCAGCCACAGGTGGCGGCCGTTCAGCCACGGGTTCCGCGACGGGTCGAGCAGGTCGTCGGAGCTGGCGCCGGCGAGCCCGGCGATCAGCTCACCGCTCACCCGGTTGCTGTCCGCCGCGACCTGGTCGGCAGGCTTCGCCGCGTAGGCCGCGTACAGCTGCCCTGACGCGTGATCCACCTCGGCGAACTCCTCCGGCACCAGGCCAAGCGCGATCGCCTGGAGCCTTTGCACCTGCTGGGCCTTGAACTCGGTGTTGTGCGCGACGAGCGGTGCCGCCGCCCAGACCACCGGCGTGCCGGGCCAGTCCGCCGGGCAGGCCGCCAGCAATACTTGCTCCTGCGACGCCGCGAAGCCGATCAGCCCGGCGATCGCGCTCCGCAGGTTCCGGGTGTCCTGCGCGCCGGTCATGACGCGTCGTCCTGCGCCGGCTTGCGCGCGACGAACATCAGCACGCCGTCTACGATGATCGTGAGCCGGCCGAACCCGACGGTCTGGAGCCGGCTGATGATCGTGCCCGGCTCGACCGGGTTATAGGTGTCGTCGGTGTGGAAGCGGTGCAGGCCGTCGCTCGGCAGGCTGTCCGAGGCGACCAGCACCCCGCCGGGCCTGAGCACCCGGAGCGCCTCGGCCAGGATCTTGTTCTGCAGCGACTGCGTCGGCACGTGGTGCAGCATCGTGAAGCAGCCGACCGAATCGAACGCCGCGTCCGGGTAGCTCAGCCGCGTCGCATCGCCGACCGCGACCTCGACGTTGCGGCCCGCGAACCGCTCGGCCAGCCGCGCCGCCGCGGCGCCGTCGATCTCGAGCGCCGTCAGCCGCTTCACCCGGCCGCACAGCCATCCGGTGGCGGCGCCGGGACCCGGCCCGATCTCGAGCATCTCGTCGCCGAGGTCGGCATGGCCGATCAGCGCCGGAAGGATCTCGCCCTGGATGTGCTCTGCCCATTCCGGGCTCGGGCACAGGTTGGCGTGGTTCTCGTTCATGGGCCCGACGCTACGGACGCGGCCGGCCTGGGCCTAGAGCGTAGGCTGCCATCCTGTGTCGCGGGATGGACAACATGTTGCGTGACGAGCCGCGCGCGAACCCCCGGCCCGGGTCGGGCGCTGCGGTCATCGTCGTCACCTTCCCGATGTCGGGTGGCCGGGTCTTCGAATGGCACACCCATGTCGACCATCAGCTCGCGTGGGCCGCCAGCGGGGTGCTGACGGTCAGGACCGACTCCGCTACCTGGGTGCTGCCGCCGTCCAGGGCGCTTTGGATCCCGGCCGGCCTGCGGCACGAGACGCTCTCGGCCGCTGCTGCCACGATGCGCACGCTGTACGTCAGGCCGGCGCTCTGCCCGATCGCCTGGCCGGACTTCACGCCGGTCGCGGCCAGCGCCTTGCTCGCCGAGCTGATCGGCTACCTGGAGGACCCCGACCTGCCCGCAGCCCGGCGCGCGCACGCCGAGGCGCTGCTCGTCGACCTGCTCCAGCCGGTGGCGATGACCGCCATTGACGTGCGGATGCCGGCCGATGACCGGGCCATGCGGGTGGCGCAGGCGCTGGTCGCCGACCCGGCGGACGGCCGCACGCTGGCCGAGTGGGGCAGGCAGGTAGGAGCCAGCGCACGGACACTGGCCCGCGGCTTCGTGGCGGGCACCGGGCTCACGTTCGGCCGGTGGCGGGCGCTGGCCAGGCTGCAGGCGGCCATCCCGGCCCTCGCTTCGGGCGAGCCGGTCGCGAACGTGTCGCGGCGGGTGGGATACGAGACGCCGAGCGCGTTCGTCGCGGCGTTCCGCCGCGAGACCGGCATGACCCCGGGCGCCTACTTCCGCAGCGTGACCGGGCCGTCCGGCGACTGAGCCCGCGCGCAACAACACTGATGTGCCGCCGGCGGTGCTGTTCAGCCACCGGTGGCTCACTGGTGTTGTTCGGGGAGGCCGCGCAGCGCTCGGGTCGCTGGGGCCGGGTTAGATGAAGGTTGGGGGCACGGGAACTCCTGGCGGAAGGGAGGCAGCGGTGGCCGGGCCGGTTGTGCTGCTCGACGGCAGGACGGTGAGCTGCGCGCGGGTCGCCGAGGTCGCCCGCGGCGCCGCTACCGCGGCGGTCTCCGTCGAGGGGATGGAGCGCGCGCGGGCCGCTGCGCGCACGGCCCGCGACGTCGCCGCCCGGCGTCAGGTGTACGGCAGGACGACCGGGGTGGGCGCCAACCGCGACCAGCCGGTCGGCCCGCGTGACCTGGATGCGCATGGGCTCCGGCTGCTGCGCAGCCACGCCGGCGGGACCGGCCCGCTCGTCTCGGCCGAGGCCAGCCGGGCGATGCTGGTCGTCCGCGCCAACCAGATCGCCGCGGGCGGCTCGGGCGTTGACCCTGGCGTGCTCGGCGCGTTGCTCGACGGCGTGAACGCGGGGCTTTCCGTGCCCGTGCCGCGATACGGCGCGATCGGCACCGGCGACCTCACGGCTCTGGCGGTCGCGGCGCTTTGCCTGCTCGGCGAGCGGGACTGGATCGAGGCGGTGCCGGCGCCGTCCCGGGAACGGCAGGGGCCGCCTCCACGATCGACACCACGGCGCGGGCCGTCGCAGCCGCGCTTCCCGCTGGCGTCCGCCGACGCGCTCGCGTTCTTGTCAAGCAATGCGGCTACCGTCGGCGAGGCCGCCCTGGTCTGCACCGATCTGGCGGAGCTGCTGCGGGCGGCCGTAGTGGCCGCCGCGCTGTCGCACTGCGCGGTCGCTGCGTCCGCCGAGCCGTACGCCGCGGCCGTGCACGAGGCCAGGAGCTACCCTGGCCAGCGGGTAGTCGCCGCGGCGCTGCGGGAGCTGCTCGGGCCGGCGGCCGAGTTGCGCTCCGGTCCTGGCCCGGCGGCGCGGATCCAGGATCCCTACGGATACCGGGCGCTGCCGCAGGTGCACGGCCCAGCCGCGGACGCCGTCCGGCAGGCAGACCGGGCGGTGACCGCGGAGCTGAACGCCGCCGCGGAGAACCCGCTCGTCGACGTGGCCGCCGGGACCGTCTGGCACAACGGGAACTTCCACGCCGCCTACGTTGGCCTCGCCCTCGACGCCGTCAGGGCCGCGCTGTTCCAGACCGCCGCGCTGTCGGCCGCGCGGCTCGGGACGCTGGCCGAGCCGGCGTTCACCGGCCTTGCCCCGTTCCTGGCGACCGACCCGCCGCCCAGCTCGGGCGTCATGATCCTGGAGTACGTCGCGCACTCCGCGATCGCAGACATCCGCAGGCTCGCCGCTCCTGCGGCACTCGGCAGCGCGGTGCTCTCGCGCGGCGTCGAGGAGCACGCGGGGTTCGCCACCCAGTCGGCCCGCGCGACGACGGATGTCGTCGACGCGTACCGGATCGTCCTGGCCTGCGAGATCGTCGCCGCCGTCCGCGCGCTGCGGATGCGGGCGGTCACGCCTGCCGGGGCGAGCCTGGCGGCGGCGTTCGACCTGGCGGCGGGAGCGCTGCCGGCCAGCACGGCGGACCGCGCGCTCGGCGAGGACCTGACGATCGCCCAGGGCCTGTTGCCAGCCCTGGCGAGCCTGGCCGAACCGCTTGACCCTACCGGGTCCGCCGACCAGCCCATCGTGCATCGCTGAGTCCGGTGCGCCCGGGACGGCGACGCCGGATAACGCTCATTCGAGATCGAACGCCGCATGAATCGCCGCGGTGAGCGCACCGTCCTGTGTCGGCAGCAAGAAGCCGATAGGCCGGCGAAGCGCGCTCTTGGGTACTGTGACGATGTTGTCGCAGCTCACCACGCAGCGGTGGGAAAGGCCGTTAGCCGGTCCCACGACGATCTCTGTCGACAAGCCGCGAATGGTCGTGGTGATTGGAGCCACCGTAACGCGCGCCATGTGCGGACGCACCAGTTCCCTGGTCAGCACGACCACGGGCCTCATCTTGTCGAGTTGCGCCGTGTAGATAGGCCGCACTAGTCAACGTCCAGGTCCGCCCGCGCCGCGTATTCAGCGAGGCTGTCCATATCAGTGTCCGGACCCGATTCGGCCAGGATGGCCGCATCCCTCGCGGCAGTTAGCCGGCGGAACTCCCGAGCCAAGGCGCGTTCGATCACGGAAGCCCGGCTCGGCGCCTGGCCTTGTGCGACCAGTCGATCGAGCTGGTCAACCGTGTGGTCCGCCCCGCGCGGACCGCGGCCGCCGAGGCGGCGCAGAAGGTGGCGGTCGCGGCCGTTGACGCGCCGGTCACCACGTACGCGCTCGACGAGATCGACGTGCACGGCGTGCTCGCGGGCGCACTGGCCGCCACCAGCGAAAGCGTGCACGTGGTTCGGCCCGACGGTCACCTCGCCGCCGTGCTGTCCGGAGCTGAGCCCAGACCTCGCGGTCGCGCTCCGCGGTCCAGATCACCGGCCGCTCGATCCCCGACAGTTCGTCCCAGAGCCGGGAGACGTTGAACGGCATGCAGTGCTCGAAGATCGGCCAGCGGCCGTAGCGCGGCGCGAGCGCCGCGTGCGCCGCCTCGAACGCGTCCCTGAGCGTCCCGCCGCCCGCGTGCACCGCGCCGACCTTGGCCCGCATCGTCTCGAGGAAGTCCCTGCTCTGCCCGATCGCCGCATCGACCTCGGCGCGCCCGCGGGCGACCGCTCCGCGCCCGCCGATCAGCGACTCCGCGCCGAGCGCGGCGACCGCGTCGAGCGTGCCACTCGCCCACTCGGCGTGGAACGCGTCGCCCGTGTACAGCGCCGCCTGGGCCTCGACGAGGTCGCCGGCAAAGAGGATCTTCTGGCGCGGCAGCCAGGCGACGATGTCCCCCTCGGTATGGCCGCGGCCGCAGTACACGAGGACGAGTTCGCCGCGGCCACCGCCCAGGTGAATGGTGAGCCGGTCAGCGAACGTCACGGTCGGCCAGGTCAGCCCGGGAATCGAGGAAGGATCGCGGAACAGCCTGGGCATCCGTCCGAGCTCGGATTCCCAGTCCTGCAGGCCGCGCTCGGCTATCAGCGCGCGGGTGCTGTCGTGGGCGATGATGACGTCGGCGCCGAACGCGCTCGCGCCGAGCACCCGCACCGCGTGGTAGTGCGAGAGCACCAGGTAGCGAACCGGCTTGTGCGTGTGCTCGCGCAGCCGGGCCAGCCAGCCGCGGGCGGCGACCGGCGTGGCCATCGCCTCGAAGCAGACGAGGAAGTCGTCGCCCTCAATGGCGCCGACGTTCGGGTCGCCCTCGGCCGTCAGCGCGTACACGCCGTCGGCGAGAACCTCGAGCGTTTGCTCCTTGTCCGCGAGGTCGGCCGAGGACGCGAATGCCTTCATCGCGCAACTCCAATCGGATCGCCGCTGACCGCCGGGAGTTGTTGCTATTCGTGGACGCCGGCGGAATCGGGGATTACGCGACGCCGAGGCCCCGGGCAGGCGCTCGTCAAATATAACGCCGAAGCTCTATTGATCATGGAAGCCGGGGGCGCTGGAACGCGCCACGCCAGAAGCGCCGTTGTCATGGTCTCGCCCGTTCTGGTGCCAGGTGCCGATCGGCCACCTCACGTCAGACGACGCGCGAGTCCACCTCTTTGTTGATCGGGTCAGTCCTGAAATCGCACCCCTTGCTGCCGGTGCCGACGGTCAGCGCCGCTCTCGTCACGTCGCCGGGCCGCGGGAGCGAGCCGCTCCCTGTGGCGGCGCTGGCCGTCGGCTCCCCTCGCTAGCGGCTCGCTCGCTGGCTGGGGGAGGTCAGAACTGGTCTGGTGAGGTGATCGCCTCGGTGACCGTCAGCTCAGGCGGGCCGGGCGCGGCACCAGCCGAGCCGATGAACGCCTGGAGCTCGGGATCGCCGAAGAACTGCTCGAACTTCTCCATGCTCTCCCACTCGTCGACGATCATCACCGTGCCGTCGCTGATGCCGAAGCGGTGGTGGATCGCGCCGGCGGCCTTGGCTTCGTTCGAGATCTTCACGAACTCGCCGGCCCGCTCGACGAGTGCCTGGCGGAACTTCACGGTGTCGCCCTGGAACTTCCCGATGATCAGTACGCTCATGAACCGACCCCCCTCTGGTGAGTTGCTGTGCGCGATGAAGGCGCGCGCCCTTCCGTAGTGATACGTCGCCGGGAGGCCGGGCGGATCACCCGGCGAGGGCGAATCAGTCGAGCGCGAGCGCCGCGGCCGCGGCCAGGACGGACGTGGCCTGCCGGGGATCACCGGTGACGAGCACGTCGAGGTCATGCGGGCTGATCCGGTTGGCGAACAGGCGGCAGAAGCCGACCACGTCGGCCACGATCCCGAGCTGGGACGGATCCTGCGACGGCTCGCCGACCGCGACGTCCCAGGTGCCGCCGCCCGGCCCGGTCAGCACCAGGTGCACGCTGATCGGCTCGCGCAGGTCCGTGCAGGCCGCGCCGAACGGCAGTAGCGCTGTCGCGAGCTCGGTCATCGGCCGCAGCGTCGACGGCTCGGGAACCGAGGCCCTCAGGCCGGCGACCGCGCGGATGTCGTTCTCGTGCGTCCACAGCTCGAACGTCCTGGCGATGAGCAGGTCGCGGACCCGCAGCGCGACTCCATGGATGGCAACCATGCCATCGAGATCGGACCGGCCAGCCAGCGCGAGCGTGCGATCGACGGCCTCGCGCCAGTCGGCCACGGTCAAGCCCGGTGCGCGGCCGGCCTGGGAGCGCGCAGCGGGCTGGGTCGAGTCCACGTGGTTGGCGCTGCCCACTTCATGGTCCCCCGACAGGCAGCGCTGCACGTCGCGCTCCACGCCGATCAGGTGGCCGACCAGGCCCTGCACGTCCAGGTCCCTGAGGACGGGCCGACGCCAGTCCTCGTCACCGAGCGAGGTCAGCATCTGGTAGAACGCATCGGCCGCGCGAGCGAACGCCTCGGTGGGGGAGTCAGGCGCGATTTCGGGAACCGCCACGCCAGCGGGCCTGGCATCGCGTGAGGCGGCCATGATGCGGTCGCGCAGCCCTGTCGGCACGGCGTGGTCTTGCCTGTCCGCCGTCATATGGACTCCAGCAGCTGCCGGTCGAGCACCGTCTCGAGCTTGGCCAGCGCCAGTCTCAGCCTAGACTTCGCGGTACCTTCCGGGATACCTGTCGCGACTGCCACCTCACGGTAGCTAAGGCCCTGAAAATACGCGAGCTCCACCACTTGGCGCTGGTCGTCCGGCAGCAGCCTGACCGCGGCGCGCATGGCGTCGGCCGTAGCGGCGGCCGCCACCGCGTCGCTGGGGGACGGATCATGCCCCGCGGGGGTCAGCCGGTGGTGCCGCGCCTGCCTGGCCAGCCTGCGCAGCTCGCTGCGCACCAGGTCGACGGCCCGGTGCCGGGCGAGCACGTTGAGGTAGGTGCCCAGAGTTCCCGCCCTTGGGTCGTACCGGTCAGGATGACTCCACAGCTCGACGAACACGTCCTGGACCACGTCCTGTGCCGCCGAGCCCTCGCCGAGGACGCGCAGCGCGGCACCGTAGACGGTCGGCGCCAGATGGTCGAAGGCCTCGGCGAGCGCGTGGTCGTCCCCGGCCGCCAGGCGCCCCGCGAGCAGCGCATCCGTCGGTTCCACGCCTGGAAAATAGCGCGCCAGCGTCGGGCCGGGCAACGTGATCCCGGGCGGCGGTTGCTCAGCGCCAGCGCACCTGGCTGAGCAGATCGGCGAGATCGGCGAGCGGTCCGAGGTGCCGCAGCTTGTCCCTGCTGATCACGCTGCGCACGGCGGTCACCTGGCCATCGGCGACGTCCAGCGCCATCACGCTGATCAGCCGCCCGTCCGCGTCGAAGAACATCGCGCCAGGCTGGCCGTTGATTCCGGTCAGCCTGGCCGTCCCGCCGAGCTGGACAAGCTGGCCGCCCAGGGCCGCGAACAGCCTGGCTATCCGGTCCCCGCCGATGATCGGCCGTGGCCAGGACGGAGGGACGCCGCCGCTGTCGCCGGTGACGACGGCATCCGCGGCAAGCATCGAGATCAGCCCGTCCATGTCGCCGGCGACCATCGCCGCGAAGAACCGCTCCGCGAGCTCGGCGCTCTGGCCGCGGGACGCGTCGAACCGACGGCGGTGCTCGGCCACGTGCTTGCGCGCCCGGTAGCCGAGCTGGCGGCACGCCTGTTCGCCGCGCCCGACGATGCCGGCCACTTCGTCGTAGCCGTAGCCGAACACGTCGTGCAGCAGGAAGACCGCCCGCTCAACCGGCGACAGCCGCTCAAGCAGCAGCAGGAACGCCATCGACAGCGTGTCGGACTGCTCGGCCAGGCCCGCAGGGTCCACCTCCGGCCAATTGGCTGAGCCGGGCGCGGCGAGGTCGGTCACCAGCGGTTCGGGCAGCCACGGACCTACGTAGGTCTCGCGCCTGACCCGCGCCGAGCGAGCGTGGTCGATGCACAGCCTGGTCGTCACCGCGGACAAGTACGCCTTCGGCGACTCGAGCGCGACCGTCCCGTCGCTCGTCGCACGGTGATAGCGCAGGAACGCTTCCTGGACGATGTCCTCGGCCTCGCTGACGCTGCCGAGCATCCGGTATGCGATCGCGAACATCAGCGGCCGCAGGCCACTGAAAGCCTGGGCGGTGCTGGTCACTGCTCCTGGCCCGGGCCGTCGGTCGTCGCGAACAGCCCGCGGGCGAAGCCGTCGCGCCAGGTTGACCAGGCCGGCGCCCAGCCGAGCTCGCGCTTGGCCTTGGCGTTCGAGGCCCCGCGGACCTGCGTCATCATCGACAACGCCGCCTCCCCGGCCAGCAGCCGTCCCAGCCAGGAGGGAACGCGCAGCGGCCGCTTCGCGCCGACGGACGCCGCCAGGACCGGCAGCCACGCGCTGACCGGCGCGGGCTCGTCGTCGACCACGTTGTAGACCCCAGGCTCCCCGTGGTCGAGCGCTGCGATGGCGGCACTCGCCGCGTCCTGGACGTGCAGGAACGACCAAACTCCCGCGCCGTTTCCGACGACCGGCATCTGGCGGCGCTTAAGAATGTCCACCATGATGTCCGACGCGCCCGGCCCGTACAGGGCGCCATAGCGGAGCACGATTCCCTCCAGCGGCGAGGCGGCGACCGCGCGCTCAAGGTACTTGATGGCTTCCAGCGCCGCGCGCATGTCCTTCGGCGGGTCCGGGTCGTACGGGTCGTCTTCGGTCTTCACCGGGCCGCCCGACCTGATGTTCGGGAACCCCGCGTAGCTCTGCGCGATGATCCGGCGCGCCCCGGCCGCTTGCGCCGCGGCCAGCAGGTTGTCCGCCCCGCTCGTCCGCAGCTTGTTGGTCATCTCGAACGTCCGCGCGAAGTGCCGCAGGTCGAAGTCGCCGCTCAGCGCGGTCATCTGGTGGATCACGACCTCCGGCTCGGCCTTCGCCACGGCCTCGCCGACCGCGACCGCGTCGAGACCGTCGACGACGGCCGCGTCGGCGCCGGCGGCGCGCAGCAGGTCTGCCTTTCCGGTGCTCCGCGTGGTGCCAGTGACCTGATGGCCGGCCGCGATGAGCTGCGGCACGAGCTGGCGTCCGACTAC
>Ga0070707_100005628_pt1 | contig 11709 bp, 10 predicted proteins | sample KBSK5502metaG_FD_65468 | JGI IMG/M metagenome (GOLD analysis project Ga0070707, IMG submission 65468) | Corn, switchgrass and miscanthus rhizosphere microbial communities from Kellogg Biological Station, Michigan, USA - KBS K5-50-2 metaG | ecosystem: Host-associated > Plants > Roots >... | reverse complement strand
GCTTGCGGATGCGGCGGACGGCCGCCGCGGACAGGCGGCGCAGGAAGAGATCTGGCAAGGTCGCGGCGGCCAACGCGCGCAGGTCATCTACCGAGGCGTCTTCATACTGCCGGTAGAACATGCGTAGGAACTCGCCGCGGTCGCGGCGTTCGGCATTGAGCAGTGAAGGCACCTTCGCCGCGACCGCGGCAACCTCGCGCGCGCGGGCGGTGCCCCCGGTCTCGGCCATCCGCAACCATAGGTACGCTTCCACGACATTGGAATCGACGATCGTCCCTTCGACGTCGAAAGCGGCGACCACCGGGTACCCGTTGGCCGTGGGAGTGACCGCAACGGTCGGTTGGGGACGTGTTGGTGACGTAGCGAGCCAGCGCATCGGCGCGGAGATCGCCGGCAGGTGAACCTTCTGGAAGTAGTACTCCCACGTGAAGGACGTCGGGTCGAAGTTGAAGTCGCGTTTGTCGTCGTCCGGTAGCGCCTCGAACAGCTCGCGCGCGCGTTCGTCCGTATAGATCACTTCGACCTCGACGTACGCGCCGTACAGTCCCGCGTACTTCTTGACGAAGTCGAGCCGCCCGCGCAGTCGGTCTACTTTGTGCGACGTTTCGCGCGCAGCGTTGTTGCGCGGCATCCGGCCGACGACGCGCTCGGCCGTCTCGACGACGCGCTCGGCGAACCGCATGCGCTTCTCGACCGCGCGCTTGCCGGGGAAGCTCCATACGGGAACCTTGAACGATCCGCGACCGCGCTCGGGCAAGGGATGCTCGAGGAAGTATTCGCGCGTCAGCTCATACAGATGGCGGAAGCGGAACGGGTTCCGCGCGCCGGACGACACGTGGTACACCGCACGCCGCTGCGGCGGTTGCGCGGCAACGGCAAGGATGATGTTCACGACCTGATCGACGGGGATGATGTCGAGCGCCCCTTCCGGTATCCCGGGGAACTCGGGCAGTGCGCCGCGACCGTACGCGAGGATCACCGGCTCGGCGACGCGGAACCCTTCGATCCAGCCGGGGAAGGGATGCTCGAGCGCGCTTTCGATGATCGACGGGCGCACGATCGTCAGCGGGTTGTCCCCTGCCAATTGATCGAGCGCCTTCTCCGTCAGCGCTTTGGTGAACGCGTACACGTCGGGCCAGCCAAGGCTGCGCGCGCGCGCGAGGCCCGCACGCACCAAACGCTTCGTGACCCACTCGTGTCTCAATTCCTCTGCCTTATGGGCGACGGACTGCGGACCGGCGCGGCCGATCAGGCTACGCGCCTTCGCCGCGAATCGCTCCAGGTTCTCCGGCTTGCGCGACTCGTCCTCGGCGCGCGCGCGCATCGCAAGCGCGGACGCCGCCTCTGCGCGCCAGTCGATCTCACGGTCGAGCAGCTCCTCCGGTTGCGTACCGCGCGTTATCCCGGCGACGTACGCGGTTGAGACGTGGATGAACGGCTTGCCGCGCGCGGCTTCGTACAACCGCGTCGTGCCCATCAGGTTCGTCTGGAACGCTTCGTCGAGCGGCGGGTCGAACGACACCGTCGCTGCGGAGTGGATAACGAGGTCGATGTCATCGTCGATCGGCGGCGCGGCCTCCATGAGATCCGCTTGGAGCGGCCGGACCTTCTGCTGGAACATCTCCCACAGCCGCTCGCCGCCGATGCGGTCGCGCGCGGGACCGAAGGCTGCTCCCGTCAAGAGGCCGGCGATGCGCGCGTGGGCGTCACCACGCGCGATGGCGTCGATGCGCGCGACGTCGGTGTCGGTGAGGAGTCGTTCGAGGAGCGCGGTCCCCAAGAAGCCGGTAACGCCGGAGAGCGCGATGCGCTTGCCGGCAAGGCCCTCTCTGATCACTCCCAAGCTCTCCCCTCAAGCTCGGCCCTCTACCAGCCGGTAGGTTATTGAGCAGCCTCCCGTATCGCAAGCGCAAGGGAGCCTTCTGGGTGTGTTCGGTGCCGCTGCGCGCGCGGTTCGCCGCTGAAGGGGCTGCAAACGTGGGGAGAACTCCCCAGGACGGGCTTCCGTTCCGAGGTTTACGATCGCTCCAACCGAAAGAGAGGGCGCTCATGGCGATCTACCGGGAGAAGGTTCTGCCACACCTAATCAATTTCGCCTGCGGGATGAAGACGGCCAACCCGCTTCGGAAGCGGGTCTGCGAGGGACTGGAGGGGCGCGTCGTCGAGATCGGCTTCGGCTCCGGCCTCAACGTGCCGTTCTATCCGGACTCCGTTGTGTCGGTCTCTGCGGTTGAGCCCGCCGATGTCGCGTGGAAGATCGCGCAGAAGCGCCTCTCCGCGTCGAAGATCGATGTCGAGCGTGCCGGTCTCGACGGGCAATCGCTTCCGTTCGAGGACGATACGTTCGACTCCGCCGTCTCGACGTGGACGCTCTGCACGATCCCCGACGCGAACGCGGCTCTGCTCGAGGTGCGCCGGGTGCTGAAGCCGGGCGGCACGCTGCACTTCGTCGAGCACGGGCTCGCGCCGGACGAGAAGGTCCAGAGATGGCAGAACCGTTTGAATGGTCTCCAGGGGAAACTGTTCGGCGGCTGCCACTTGAATCGTCAGATCGTCTCGTTGATCACCGACGCCGGTTTCACGATCAAGGATGTCGATGTCTTCTACGAGAAGGGCGCGCCGAAGACGGTCGCGGCCGACTCGCTGGGAGTCGCCGTCGCGCCGTAACGCCGTATGCTTGCCGTTCGATGAGACTGGTCACGGTTCGCACGAAAGACGGCGCGCGCGCAGGGCGGCTCGACGGTGACCGGATCGAGCTGCTCCCCTATCGAGACGTGGGCGAGCTGCTGGCGGATCCGGGATGGGGTGCGGCAGCCGAGACGCGCGGAGAGACGATCGCAGTCGGTGATGCCGATTTCGCGCCCGTCGTTCCGAAGCCGAAAAAGATCATCTGTCTCGGGCTCAACTACAAGGCGCACATCGAGGAGATGGGCCGCGAGCTGCCGAGCCACCCGACGCTGTTCGCCAAGTACGCCGTTTCGCTGATCGGCGCGCGCGATCCGATCGTCCTGCCGCCCGAATCGCAAGCCGTCGACTGGGAGGTCGAGCTCGCGTTCGTGATCGGGGCGCGCGCCCGCCGTGTGAAGGCGGCCGACGCCGCGAGAGTGGTCGCGGGCTTCACGGTCTTCAACGACATCTCGATGCGCGACTGGCAGATGCGAACGCTGCAATTCCTTCAGGGCAAGACGTTCGAACGGTCGACGCCCGTCGGACCTGCGGTGGTCACGCTCGATGAATCGCCCGGTGGCATCGACGCAGACCTCGCGATCTCGTGCGAGGTCGACGGCGAGCAGATGCAGAAAGCGCGCACCTCGGACCTGCTGTTCCCACCCGCTGCATTGGTGGAGTACATCAGCACGATCATGACGCTCGAGCCCGGCGACATCGTCGCGACCGGGACGCCGAACGGCGTCGGTGCGGGGCGCAACCCGCCGGTGTTCTTGAAACCCGGTCAGACGGTGCGGACGACGATCGAAGGCGTCGGAGAACTCCTCAACCCGACGATCGCCGAAGCGGTCTGATCAGCGCGCGCGACGGAGACTGGCCCGGTCGACCCACCGCGAGATCAGCAGGGCAAGCGCCAACAGGATGATGCCGATCGCGAAACTCGTCTTAACACCTGTGTTTGCCAGCGGGGCGCCGTGCGTGATCGTCTTGCCCTTCACTGCAGTGGGCTTCTTCGTCGTCGACGAACCGGACACGCCCGGCATGTTCGGCTGTGCGGGCGGCACCGGCATCGTCTTGTAGCTGACGGTTCGGGGCGATGCGATGAACTGCTGCAGCAGGCTCAGCTCGACCTGCGGCGACCCGGGTAACGTCGTCGGGTTCGAGCAGGACCACAATGTCTGGAGGCCGGCGGGGATCTCGCTCACGGATCCGCCGCTCGGAGACGTATTGCCGCTGAAGCAATTCCCCGTCTTCACGAACGCGGCGAGCGCGATGTCGGCCTGCGAGTGTCCCGGTCCCACCTTGTTATCCATGATGTGGTTGTCTTGCGCCAGCCATTGCGACGCGCCGGGGTTCGTGTCGGGATAGGTCACAACGAGGATGCCTACGAGGCCGTTGTTCTTGACCACGTTGTTCTTCACAAGCGTGCCGTCTGTTCCGACGAGCACGATGCCCCCACCGTAGAACTGACCGAAGGTCGCCGTGCCCGGCACGTTGACCTTCCCGTTATCGTGCACGGAGTTGTTGATGATCTCGCCGCCCGCAGCAGGCGGAAGATCTTCGGAGTTCAGCGAGTTCGGCACGATGCCGAGCGCGTTCAGCCGGAACTCGGAGTCTTTGATCGTCACGCCGCTCGCATTCGTGCCCGACCATCCGAGCGCGTTACGCTCGGACAGCACGTCGCTGACGACCGCGTCGCACGGGTTGCACTCGCCGATATAGAAGCCCGAGTCGGGTTGACCCGAGCCGTAACTGTGATCCCAAAGTCCGGGCCCGCTCGAGCCGTACGCGAAGATCCCGTAGTCGCCGTTGTTGTACGCGGTGAGGTAGTGACCGGTGTAGCCCGTGACGTCGTTCCACAAGATGCCGTTGCTCGTGTTGCAGCACGCGGTCAGGTTTTCGATCGTGACGTCGTTCGCCTTCTGGACGAGGATCCCGTTCGCGCGCTTGAACTCGCCGTCGATCAGGACCTTGTTGCGATCCAGGCCGCGGATCGTGATGTGCGGCGTGCGCACGAGCACGGCTTCCTTATAGCGGCCCGGCGCGATGAGGACGGTATCGCCCGGCTGCGCGGCGTCCACGGCCTTCTGGATCGTCGCGTAGTCCCCAGGAACGTTCAGGGTTCGCGGCCCGGCGGACGCGACGGTCAGCGGTGAGATCGCCAGGGCGGCAACCGCAAGAACAAGTGTCAATCTCTTCATCGGCGTCCGGCCTCTCACGAAGTTGGAGGGTTCAGGCTAGGTAACGTAGAAGTAATTAGACAAATCTGGCATGAACTCCTCTCGCGGCATCCGGTTTGGGGCTTTCGCGGCCTCCGTTCTCGCGTTCTCGCTGGTCGGCGGTGGCTTTGCCCGAGCAGCCTCCTCGGCCACCGTGTACGCCCAGGACATCGGGAGCGGATGGCACCCCGCGACCGTGAGCATCGACGCCGGCGGGACCGTGACATGGGAGAACCGCGACCAGAACAACCCCCACACGGTCCAGTGCGACCAACACGACTCCAACGCACCGTGCCCCTGGTCGAACGCGCCGAACATGAATCAGCGCGCGAACCAGTTCAGCACTCCGGAGAAGGTCTTCATCTCGTTCCCGACGACCGGCACGTACGCCTACTACTGCTCGATCCATCCGGGCATGACGGGAACCGTCGTCGTGGGATCCGGCCGCCCGCCGGCATCGAGCAAGCCGACGCCGACGGCGAGCCAGACGAAGAGCGTGAGCCCGGCCGTACGCGCAACCACCTCCACCGCACCGTCCGTATCCACGTCGGCGCGCGCATCCGCGAAAGCGACGCCGAAGACGACCGTGAAAGGCAAGACCCTCACCAAGCCCGCACCATCGCTCAGCGGTAAGGCGCTCGGCGAAACGTCGAGCAAGGGCAACAGTCCCGGGGCCGGCATCCTCGTCCCCGCCGCGTTGCTCATCGCGTTGGTCGGCGGCGGGCATTTCGCGCGCGCGCGCCGCCGCAGCGCCTAGACAGCAAGAAAGTTATACCGCGTCGGACCATCGCTCGTGTCCCGATCGGGCCCTTACGGTGAATAGAGCTCCTCGATCAGGTCGGCGTTCTTGTCGATGATCGCCTTCCGGCGCACCTTGAGCGTCGGCGTGACCTCTTCGTTCTCCATCGCGAAATCGCGACCGAACACATGCCATTTCTTGATCTGCTCGACGCGCGCAAGGTTGGCGTTGACGTCCTGCACCGCGTTCGCCACCAGCTGTTGCACGTCGGGATGAGCGACGAGCTCCGGGAAGTCTTTGAACGGGATGCTCTTCTGCTCGGCGAACGCCGTCACTTTCTCTTGATCGAGCGTGATCAACGCCGTCAGGTACGGACGCCGGTCTCCGATCACGACGACCTGGCTGACCCACGGCGAGTACTTGAGCATGTTCTCGATCACCTGCGGCGCGATGTTCTTCCCCGCCGCCGTGATGATCAGGTCTTTCTTACGGTCGGTGATGCGGAGGTACCCGTCCTGGTCGAGCTCGCCGATGTCGCCGGAGTGCATCCACCCTTCTTCGTCGATGAACTCCTTCGTGGCGATCGGATCCTTGTAGTAGCCCGGGCCGACGTTCCCGCCGCGTACGAGCACCTCACCGTCGTCTGCGATCTTCACCTCGACCCCGTCGAGCGGCGGCCCCACCGTTCCGATCTTGATCTTTTCGGGGCGATTGATCGAGGTCGGGCCCGAGTCTTCCGTCTGCCCGTATACCTCTGCGATCGGCAGCCCGATCGCGTGGAAGAACCGCAGCACGTCGGGGTTGATCGGCGCTGCGCCCGATACGAGCGCGCGCGCTTGGTCGAGGCCGAGCGCGCCGCGCGCGAGCGCGAACAGCTTCCCGTCGGCTTCTTGGTACTTCTCCTCGAGCTCGGGAGGCAGGGACGTTCCCGCTTGCTGTGCCTCGACCCGCTTCAACCCGAGCTGGATCGCTTGTTCTGCCATCTCACGCTGCTCGGCAGGAAGGTTTTCGATCATGTTGGTGATGCCGGCGTAGAACTTCTCCCACACGCGCGGCACGCCGAAGATAACGGTCGGCTTGCATGCGACCAGGTCCTCACGAAGCGTGTCGATCGACGTCGCGAACCAGGTCTCGAAGCCGAGATAGATCTGCTGGAAATGCGACGTGGCGCGCTCCGCGATGTGCGACAGCGGAAGGTACGACAGCCGGCGGTCGCCCGGCTCCCCTTCGAGCACCTTGGACAGCGACTCGCACGTCCAGACGATGTTGTGGTGCGTGAGCATCGCGCCCTTGGGCGGTCCGGTCGTGCCGGACGTGTAGACGACGGTGCACAGGTCTTCGGGCTTCACCGCAGCAACATGCTCGTCGATGTCCGACGGGTTGGCAGCGTTGAACGTGTCACCGGTGCCAAGCAACGAGTCCCACGTCGCGACGAAGTCGTCTTCGGTCACACCGGTCGGGTCGAAGACGATCGCTTTCTGCACGGCCGGCAGATCGCCGCGCACTTCCTGCACCTTGGCGAGCTGCGCCGCGTTCTCGCAGAAGATGACCTTCACCTCTGCGTGCCCGGCGATGTACGCGACCTGGATCGGCGAGTTCGTCGGGTAGATCGGCACCGTGATGCCGCCGCAGGATTGGATCCCGATGTCGGCGACGTGCCACTCGTACCGGTTCGTCGACAGGATCGCGGCGCGGTCGCCCGCGTCGATCCCAAGCGAGCGCAAGCCACCGGCTGCTCGACGGACCAGATCGCCGTATCCCGTCCACGTGATCGCGACCCATTCGCCGTCACGCTTGTACTTGAGCGAGGCGCGGTCGGAGAGCCTGCGAACCTGATCGAAGAACGTGCTTACGACCGTAGCTGACATAGTTCCTCCCGCTGCTCCCCGTGCCGCAAGGCCTGTTGTATAGCCGTCCGGCTTCGCGTCGCGCAATGGTGTTACCGGATGGAATCGAGCATCGCCCGGTAGCGCGCGATCACGTCCTCCCAGCGATGTTCGCGCTCGACGAACCGTCGTCCTGCTTGGCCCATCGCGCGCGTTCTCTCTGGATCTGCGAGCAGCCTCGCGACGGCCTGCGCGAGTGGGCCCACGGCGTTGCCCGGGACGACGAGGCCGGTTTCCTCCGGGACCACGGCTTCCGGTGCGCCACCGGAGTCGCCGGTGATCGCGGGGCGCGCGCAGGCCTGTGCCTCGAGATACACGAGGCCGAGTCCCTCTACTTCCAAGCCCGCGTAGCGCGAGCGACACGGCATCGCGAAGATGTCCCCGGCTGCGTAGTGCGCCGCCAGCTCCTTCTCAGGAACCTCACCGGTGAACACGACTCCTTCTTGGAGACCCAGCGCGCGCGCTTTCGACTCGAGCCGTTTTCTCGATGGGCCTCCGCCGACGATCAGTGCCGTCGCGTGCGGGACCCGCGCGCGCACCGCCGGCATCGCTTCGATGATCTTGTCCTGTCCTTTGCGCGCGACCAAGCGGCTGACGCAGGCGACCACCGGCCGCTCGTCGATGTCGTAGCGCGCGCGGATCGCTTTCGCGTCCACGTCCGGGGAGAACCGGTCGAGATCGACGCCGGTGCGCAGCAGGTGGATCTTGTCCGGCTGCCCGACCGCGCGGTCGATGAAGCGCGCCGTGAAGTCGCTGACGACGGTGATCGCGGAGGCTGCTCGTCCGATGCGACGCAGCGCCTGACGCATCAGCGGCGCGCGCGCCCACGCGACCTCGAACCCGTGCGTGTGCACGACGACCGGTTTGTCGACGCGCGTCGCGAGGAGGTTCATCGGCAAGACTGCGCCGAACGCAACGACATCGGCGTCCCGCGAGAGCGCTGCGATCTTTCTTTCGAGAGCACGTGTGGGCCACGCGACCGCGTGCGGCCAGCGCACAACCTCGACAGCGGCTGCTCGATCGAATGCAGCATCGCCGGGGAACGAAGGCGCCAGCACGCGCACGTCGACGCCGAGCCCGCGGTAGATATTCCATAGATAGTTCTGGATCCCCCCGACACGCGGCGGGAAGTCGTTCGTGACGAGGAGCACCCTCATCGGTGCTGCACCTCGTAATCCAACGCCGCTTGTATCCGCTCCATCGTCGATGGGTGGGTGAAGAACACGTCCTTGATGAACGGATTCGGCGTGAGGTCGGCCAGGTCGGCGCGCGCGAGGTCCGCTTCCAGCTGCACTGCGCCGTGCGGGTCGTTCGTCGCAACGAATGCGGCACGATCGGCCGCCGCCTCGATGTGACGTGACACCAGGTTCTGCAGCGGGAGCGTCACCAGGGTCGCGACCGCGAGGAAGAACGCGAGGAACGGAAGCACGGCCGGGTCGGCGTGGTCGCGCGCGCCGATGAAGTCGAGCAGCCTCCGGCGCCGCAGCAACCACCAGATCACGATGACGCCGGCGATCACGCCCGCCGACCCCAGGAGCGCGCCTTTCAAGATGTCGTTGTGCTTCACGTGGCCGATCTCGTGGGCGACGACCAGGTCGACCTCAGACGGTTTCAATCGCGCGAGCAGCGTGTCGTACAACACCACGCGCTTCGTCGCGCCCAAGCCCGATACGTACGCGTTCTCCGTCGTGGTGCGCACGCTCTGCAATGAGATCAGCACCTTGTCGACCTTCACGCCTTCCTTGGCTGCGATCGCGATCACACGCGCGCGCGTCGCAGGGTCGACCGGCCGGAAGCTGCTGAAGGCTGGCTCGTAGATGACGGGCAAGATGAAGATCGTGGCGAACGTCAGGACGATACCGGCGATCGCCACCGCGAACGGCCACCCGCGCGGCAGCTTCTTCGCGAGGCCGAGATAGACGAGTGCGACGATCGCTGCGGCGAGGATCGAGAAGCCGGTCGCTTTGAGCGTGTCGGTGAGGTAGCCGGAGAGCTGGTTCGTGACCAATCCGTACGCGCGCTGGTGATACCAGGCCACTATGCCAGCCGGCAGGACCACGATCGTCGGCACCACGGTGACGATCGCGGCAAGGATGATCCCTTGGATCCAACGGCGACCACGGGCTGCTCTCATGGACCATGCCCCCAGCGCGCGCGCACCACGCCCAAGGCCGAGCACGCCGAGCACGATCAGGTTCACGGCGAGCGAGACGAACCCCAGCACGTACGCCAAGCCGCGATAGCCGTGTGAGCGCGCGATGTCGGCGGCGCTGAAGTAATCCTCGACGCGCGCGCGCGGGGCGTGCACGGCGGCCGACGCCACGACGGGCGCTCCGACGAGACAGATGACGGCTGTGATCGTGATGAAGGCGACGCGCTTCACGGCCGGGCCATTCTAGGGTCCGGCTGCGTTGCTCGAATTACGTGCCCGGAGGCGCGAACAGCTCGAGCGCGTTGTTGTCGGGATCGCGGAACGACAGGCCCGAACCGTAGTCGGCGTCGACGATGTCGCCATGTGCGATGCCGAGCTCGTCGAGCTTCTTTGCCCAGCCCTCGAGCTCCGAGCGCGCCGGGACGCCGAACGAGAGATGATCCATGCCGACGCGGAACTCGCTGAACTTGTCCTTCGGGTTCGTTCCGGACTTGAAGCCGTGCAAGCTCACCAGCGTGCCGTCTTCCATCGCCCACGCGACATGACGGAACGGTCCTACGTCTTGGTCGAGCACCGGATCGGCCCCGAACAGGTTCTGATACCAGGGCACGCTCCGATCCAGACTGGTAACCGTGAGCGCGACGTGCGTGATGCCAGGAAAGCCGGCCATGCGTCCCCCTATCCCCGACGTGTGGCGCACAACATAGTCGGCGCCTTGCGTTCGGTTCAAGGGACTAGCATCCAGGTATGGCCGACGAAGAACCGCTGCCGCCCGCGCGCGCAGGTCGCCCGGCGCCGACGTGCCCGAACTGCGGCGCGCGCATGGAGTTCAAAGAAGGGAAGCAGATGCACGATCTGTGGGCCGAGCGGTTCGAGTGCCCCTCGTGCGGGCGCGAGCAGTACCGGACCTACGGGCGCGGCTCGGTCTGACTAACGCCGGCGCGCGCGCCTGGAGGGCTTGCGGCGCTGTGTCTTCTTTCGAGCGGTCGGCCGGCGGCGTGAGGGCTTGCGAGATGTGGGGCGCCTCGTTGCTTTCTTGCGCGCGGCAGGCTTACGGCGCGCGGCGGGCTTACGGCGTGCCGGCTTGCGAGACGATGGACGTCTGGTTGGCTTCTTCCGCGGAGACGCTTTCTTGCGCGCAGTCTTCTTCCGTGTGGTTTTCTTGCGCGTGGTCTTCTCGCGCGCGGGCTTCTTGCGCGCGGGCTTTTTGCGCGCGGGCTTTGTCGCCGTCGCCTTCTCCCCCGACTTCGATCCGTTCGCGGACGCGATGTACGCGCGCGCGCGCGACCCACCGATCCAGCCGACGTCGATCGCGAGCTTGTTCGCCGGTTCGAGCGAATGGGTTCGTTGATCGAAGCGCCAGCGCGCGGTCCGCGCGCGCCCGCGGAACGGGAACGTGAGACTGATGACCCACGGCTGCCCTTCTTGACGGGTCGCCGTCCACGCATCGGCGAGGCCCTCTTCATCCAAGCGGACACGGCGGGACGTGAGGTTGGCCGCAACGGATTCGCCGAGCGGGAGGGACGACGGCCCCAATCTTTGCTTCTCTTGGAACAGAGCCTGCGCGTCTGCGATGACGCCGGCCCGCTCGTAGAGGACGGGCGTCAGGAATTGCTCCACGTACTCCTCGGTCACGCCGGCCGCGCGCGCGATCTGCGCGGGTGAGTGGCCCGCCCTCAGGGATTGCTGGATCTCCTTGAGCGGCAGCTTCGACTCGATCTCGGGTTTCGCCGGTACCACAGGCCTGACCCGCGCTTGATCCCGGCGGCCGTAGACGGCTTTCTGCAGAACGTCGAGCAGCCGCTTGTCGATCGCCACGACGTGCGACCCGGTGCGGCCGCGTTCCTTGTTGCTCAGGATCAGCTCTTCGAAGTCCTCGGACGAGCCGATAACTCGCAGTTTCCTCACGAATGTCCCCCCAGTACCTGCGGTGGGCATTCTTGCCGAGCAGGCCGAAAGGAGCAAGCGAGCAGGCTTTCCAGTCCCTAGAAACGACGAGGGGCGCCGGCCGCGGGCGCCGCCTCGCTCTCCTGGGGGAGGAGATCT
>Ga0070707_100005625_pt1 | contig 11717 bp, 9 predicted proteins | sample KBSK5502metaG_FD_65468 | JGI IMG/M metagenome (GOLD analysis project Ga0070707, IMG submission 65468) | Corn, switchgrass and miscanthus rhizosphere microbial communities from Kellogg Biological Station, Michigan, USA - KBS K5-50-2 metaG | ecosystem: Host-associated > Plants > Roots >... | reverse complement strand
GGCGTGCAGAGCTTCAACGACGACCTGCTCGCGCGCAACGGCCGGTCACACGGTGTGTCGCACGCGCTGCGCGCGGTCGGCTACGCCCGCAATCTGAAGTTCCCGGTCCTGAACATCGACCTGATGTCGGGCATGATCGACGAGACCCCCGAGACGTGGGACGCCTCGCTCGACACGCTCATCGGGATCAAGCCGGAGCACGTCTCCATCTACCGGATGGAGGTGTACAAGAACACGCTGCTGTACAACGCGGGCTTCACCGGTCCCGGTGTGGGCGGCATCCCGACCGACGCGCAGGAGCTCGTGCAGTGGCACCGCGCGGTCGAGCGTCTCGAGGGCGCCGGCTACACGCAGGTCGCCGGCCACGCGTTCATCCTCAAGCCCGAGCACAACCACGTGCAACGCGGCGATAACTGGAGCACCGGCGAGCTGCTGGGCATGGGCGTGTCGTCGTTCTCGTACCTGAACGGCGTCGTCTTCCAGAACAGCTCGAAGTGGGACGAGTACGTTGGGAACGCGAGCGCCGGCCGAAGCGCGGTCAAGCGGAGCGTTCGCTTGAGCAGCAAGGGGATCATGGGCCGCGAGATGGTCCTCGGGCTCAAGCTCTTCCGCGTCGACCGTGTCGCGTTCCAGGCGCGTCACGGCTTCGATCCGACGGACCTCTACGGGCCGCGCATCAGCCAGCTCGAGAGAGAGGGGCTTCTCCACGTGACGCCCGAGGCGATCGAGCTCACCCGCCGCGCCCGCGATTACGTCGACATCATCTGCGCGGTCTTCTATCTGCCGGAGCATCAGGACAAGCGCTTCGCGCGGTTCGCCACCGAGGACGAGCTCGAGGATTCGTCGGTGCTCGACATCGCGGCGGCGCCGATCACGCTCTCCGCGTCGATGCTGACACCGCAGCCCGCCGTCGTCGCGCCGTGACCACACCCTGAGGTAAGACCTCGGCGCGGATCCGTTCGGCGGTCGCACCGGTAGGCCGTTCGTCCTGATCGTTCGCTTTCTCGGTCGCGGCGTAAGCGCCTCACGCCAAGCCTGCGATACTGCTCGCGGATGCAGAGGACCCTCGTCGCGCTTGCCTTCATGGCGCTTGTCTCCTCGAGCGTTGTTCCGCCTGCGGGCGGTCGGGCCAATGCCGCGACCTGCGTCTCCACGCAAGGGCCAGGCATCCCGCCGCCGGACGCCGTCTCCGCGGGCGTGCCCGGCTTCCATGCGGCGTGGTACGGGCAGAGTGGCTATCAGTCGCTCTGCCCGGGGCAGACCGCGAGCGCCGTCGTTGCCTTCTACAACTCGGGTTCCCAGGGCTGGGTCAGCGGCCGGATGGGCGAGGTGGCGTACCTCGGAACCTGGGGCCCGGAGCCGGGCCAGGACATGCCCAGCGCCGTCGGCGGCGACGGCCAGCTCGGATCGCCCGCTACCGGTTGGCCGCGCTACAACCGCGTCGCGGTCCAGCCCGCCGACTACGTCGGCCCGGGACAGATCGCGTGGTTCCAGTTCAGGCTCCTGGCCCCGACGACCCCAGGGACATACCGGCTCGGTCTGCGGCCGCTCATCGAAGGAGCGACGTGGATGGAGGACTACGGGGTCTTCTGGATCTTCACAGTGCTGCCCGCGGATGGCGGGGTCGGGGGCGGCGCTCCACCGACCCCCCCGCCGGGGGGCACGGCGACGCCGGCACCGCCCGGGACGGGCACACCAGCGCCGTCGACCACGCCTGCCGGGAGTGCGGGGTTCGTCGGCGACGCAGCGGTCGAAGGGAGCTCGGATCCCTCGGCAGCGGGGGTGGCCGAAGCGACGATGTTCACCGCCACGGCGAGCGGCCCCGTGACGTCGCTCTCCATCTATCTCGATGCGTCGAACCAGGCCACGAGCTTCGCCCTCGGCCTCTACGGCGACGGTGGCGCTGCGCCCGGATCGCTTCTCGCGCAGGGCTCACGTTCGAGTGCGCAGAACAGTGCCTGGAACACCGTCGCGATCAGCCCGACGACCGTGACGAGCGGGACGGCATATTGGATCGCGCGGCTCGGCACCGCCGCCGGCAGCCTCGTCACCCGCGTGAACCCAGCTGCGTCAAACGCCGACCGCGTCGACACGCGAGGTGGCCTGGGGTCGCTTCCCGCGACATTCAGCCCGGGCGGGAGCTTCCCGCACGTCACCTCGATCTACGCCGGCAACGCCGCGCCCTCGACGCCGACCCCCTCACCGACGGCGCCGGGGACGTTCACGTGTACCCAGGTCATCGGCTACAGCCAGACGAGCAACTGGTACAGCATCGATGTCAGTGGCGCGTTCGAGAGTGTCGTCGTCGACGCCCGCTACCAGCTGCTCTGGAACGGAGGCGCGGCGGTCCACTTCTGGGGTGACGCGAGCTACGCCGGTTGGGGCAACGGGCCCTACTCGGCCTGCAGCTCGAGTTCGACCGCGCCCGACCGCGTGATCCTGGACGTGACCGAGGACTTTTTCGTCGACTCGACCACCGTCGGCCAGGTCGCCAACGACATTCGCGCAGCGGTGGCGACGATCCAGTCGAAATATTCATCCTCACTCCGGCAGATCTACCTGCAGCCGGTCGTCGGTGGTCCGGGCGGAACGACGCTGTGCTACATCAACGGCACCGTCATCCGCGCTTCGGTCAACCATCCGTTCATCGACCAGGCCATCGACCAGGTGGTGAACGGCACGTCCGTCCGGCGCGGGCCCTCGCCGACCGTGCGCACCTGCGCTGACTACCTCGACGACGGCCAGTTCGTCGGCCACCTCGTCACCGGCGCCGAGGGCCCGATCGGTCAGGCCATCGGCGCGTTCTACGCTCCGCTGCCGTAGGCCGGGCTGGAAGCAGCCTCGCGGAAGCCCGAATCATCCGATCAGCGCGCGATCACCCCGACTCTTGGCGCAGTACGAATGACTGAGTGAGAGTCGTCGCGCGAGCCGGCTAGCGCTGTTTACTTAGCGCCCAGAGTTGGTCGCGGAGGACGAACGGAATGCCAGCAGGCGGCTCGGCGCGCAGGGGCAGCTCCTATCGGCTCCCGCCCGAGCCGACCGCGCTCCGCGCTCGCCGCGCCGACGGTCGGCTCGAGGCGTTCGCCGTCTCGATCGCGACCGCGCTGAGCATCTTCGCGATCGCCATCGTTGTGCTGCTCGTCGTCAACGCCAGCGATCCATCGAAATCCGCGGCGGAGGCGCGGAGCTCCGGTTCGGGTCGTCTGACGCTCTCACCGACGTCCGGTCAGGCGGGCACCGCCGCCATCGTTGCCGGGACCAATTTCGCGCAGGGTTCCGTCCAGCTGGCCTGGGATGGCGGTGACGGGGGAATGCCGGCGCTGACGATCGGAAGCAGCGGCTCGTTCCAAGCGTCGTTCGTCGTTCCGGCCGGGGCCGCGGCGGGCAGCCACTCCGTCTCAGCGCACGCAGTCGGGACCGCCACGCCCGTTCGGACGATCGCGACGGTCTCCTTCACGGTCACGCCGGCGACACAATCAGGAGGAGCCGGATCCCTGGGCGACCAGATCGTCGAAGCAACGCCGGATCCCTCTAGCCAAGGCATGGTCGAAGCGACGCAATACGTCGCAACGGCCGGTGGCGCGGTCACGTCGCTCTCGATCTATCTCGACGCGTCGAACCAGGCGACAAGCTTCTCCCTCGGCCTGTACAGCGACGCCGGGGGCGTGCCTGATGCGTTGCTCGCGCAGGGGTCGCGCCCAAGCGCGCAGAACGGCGCCTGGAACACCGTCACCATCAACGCAACGACGATCACGAGCGGCGCCGCCTACTGGATCGCGCGGCTCGGCACCAGCGGCGGCGATCTGGTGACGCGCGTGAACCTCAGTGTCGCCAATGCCGACCGCGTCGACGTGCGCCCGCTCTCCTCGCTGGCCACGACGTTCAGCGTGGGCGCGAGCTATCCACATGTCACCTCGATGTACGCGGGCAATGCCGCGGCGTCCGTCGTCGGGCCCACTCCGACGCCCGCTGCGACCCCGACCCAGACGCTCAAGCCGGCGCCGACCTTCGTCCCGACCCCGACCACCGCTCCGACCACCGCTCCAACCACCGCGCCCACGACCGCTCCGACCCCCGCGCCTACCCCGACCGCGCCGCCGACCGGCGCGTTCACCTGCACCGAGGTGAACGGGTTCAGCCAGACCGGCAACATCTGGAGTCTCCAGCTGTCCCCGAACACCGGGTTCGAGAGCGTGGTCGACGGGACCCGCTACCAGGCCCGTATCGTCGACGGCGGCGCGATCTGGAAGTGGGCCGACCCGACCTTCAGCGGCTGGTCCGGGAACGCGACCTCGCCGTGTGACGCGAACAGTCTCGTCCCCGACCGCGTCGTGGTGGACGTCACCGAAAGCTTCTGGATCGGCGACCCGTGCGGCTCTCATACCTTCGACGACTGCTCGGCCGGCTCGGACACTTCGGTCGCGCGCGTGGCACAGGACGTCCGCAACGTCGTCGCCACGATCAGATCGAAGTACCCCTCGGTCCGCCAGATCGTTCTCATGCCGCTGGTCGGCGGTCCTCCTGGCGGCGGGCAGTGTCTCATCGCCGGGCACCCGATCCGGGCGATCCAGAACAGCCCCTTGATCGCGCAGGCGATCAGCCAGGTCGCCAACGGCGGCGACATCCTCGCCACCCCACAGTGGGGCGTGCGCGACTGCAACGACTTCTACGACGATGGCCAATACGTCGGCCACCTAAGCCCGTACAACGACGCGAAGTCTCGGATCGGCCAGATGATCGGGTGGTGGTTCGCGGCGCGACCGTAACCCGTACGGCCGCGGCGCCCTCCGCGTCCCAGCGAGCGATCTGCCTGAAGACCCGATCGGAGATCGTGAACCCTCTTGCCTCGCGTCGAGTCCGCGTCGAGCCGACGTTGAGAAGCGTCGTGGCCGGGTCGACGCAGTGTCAACCCCGTGGTTCGCCTCGCGACCCTGATCCGGTGCCGTTCCGCGGCGTCGTAGGATTCGGCTCATGGCAACCGCGCGATGGCAGTGAAGCCCGAAGATCTTCCGGAGCGACAGCGGTACGAGCAGACACTGATGCGGATGGGCCGCAAGCTGCAGTCGCTCGGCCAGCTCCTCGAGCAGGCGCCCGCGCACCTGGTCGCGAAGGGCTTCCCATCGGATGAAGCGGTGACCGGCAGCCGCCCGGCCCAGATCGACCTCGACGAGCTTCGAGAGTTGTTCGATCCCACGTCGTCGAAATGCGTCGGTCCACTGTTGCAGCGGTATCACGAGGTCCTCGCCAAGGGGAAAGACGCCGGCAACTAGCCTCGGGCGGCGCGCCTCAACCAAATCTCAACGCTGGGACGACTCCGTGCCGAGCGCGGCGAGCGACTGTTCTCACGCAATGGCGTACCTCGAAGGAGCATCGGGCCAGTCGGAGGCCGAGTTCCGGCTTCCGGTCCGGAGCCGGCTGTGGGCGCGCGTGCCCTCGCCGCTTCGCAGCCTCCGGATGGCACTCCAGCCGCGCCCTACCCTCGTCGACCTTCTCGTCCGGCTGATCCCGAACCACTATGCCCCGCGCGGGCGGGCGAGCCTCTACCGGTTCGCCGGGTGCCGCCTCGCGGAGGATGTCGACATCTACGGGCGGATGGAGCTCTACGGGATCGTGCGCAACAAGGGAGCGAATCTGATCATGGGTCAGGGCGCCAGCATCGCGCCGTTCTGCACGTTCGACGTCGACAACCCGATCCGGATCGGGCGCAACGTCGGGCTCGGGCCGTACGTGCGCATCTGGACGAGCCGACACTATCTCGGCTCGGCGGAGCAGCGATCGCTCCCGGAGAGTGAGGGCATCCCCGTGACCATCGAGGACGGCGCGGTGCTGATGACCGGCGCGACGATCCTTGCGGGGGTGACCGTCGGTCGCGGCGCGATCGTGGGCGCGGGCGCCCTGGTCACGCGCGACGTCGCACCGAATACCTTCGTCGGGGGTGTGCCGGCCAAGGTCATCAGCGCGCTGCCCGAGGGCCCGATCGGCCGGAGTCCCAGCCAGGCGCGCGTGGCGACGGCTCGGGCCTAGCTCACCCCACCAACGTCCGGATCACAACGCCGGCGCCCCCATTGGGCGCCGTCGTCGTTAGATCAGCTACGCGAGGCGGGTCAGGCCGACGCGGCCGTCAGCGCGAGGCTGTAGCCCACACCTGGGACCGCCCGGATCCCGCCGTTCTTTCCAGCGGAGAGGTTCAGCTTCTGACGGATGTGGCAGATGTGCGTCTTGAGCAGGCTCGAGTCGCCGCCCTCGTAGCCCCATGCATACTCGACCAACCGGGAGTAGGGGATCACCCGTCCTTCGTTGATGCCGAGCAGGTACAGGATCCGGAACTCAAGTGGCGTCAGCTGGATCTGTCGGTCGCCCGACGTGACGCTGTAGGCCTGAAGGTCCAGCAGAACATCGCCGACCTTCACCTCGCGCACGGGCTGGCGGTACGGGTCCGCCTGCGAGCGCCGGAGCACGGCCTTGATGCGAGCGGCCAGCTGCGTCGCGCTGAATGGCTTGTTCACGTAATCGTCGGCACCGAGGCGGAATCCACGCAGGATGTCCTCCTCCTCGTCGCGCGCGGTCAACATGATGATCGGCGTCGGGCCGTCGTGCCGGATACGCCGGCAGACTTCGAAGCCGTCGATCTTCGGGATGTTGGCGTCGAGTAGCACGACGTCGGGCTGATCGTCTTCCCAGCGCTTCAGGGCCTGCTGCCCGTCCATCGCGGTGATGACCGTGTAGCCCTCGCGGCGCAGCGCGTACGTGAGCAGATCCAGCAGGTCGGCATCGTCCTCCACGAGCAGAGCTTTCATCCCACCCTCTTTCTTTCGGTCGTGTCGTCATTCAGGAACAGGGAGCCGGCGATGCCCGGCAGCTCGAACCAGAACGCCGCCCCACCACCACGGCGATTCGCGAAGCCGACCTGGCCGCCGTGCGCGTCGATGATCGAGCGGACGACTGAGAGCCCGATCCCGAGTCCCTCGCCGTCGGTGCGGCCCGCGCGGTTGTACGCCTCGAACAGATGCGCCACTTTGTCGTTCGGCACGCCGGGTCCGCGATCCGCGACGGTCAGCCGGACTCGACCTTCCCGCAACGAGACGACGACCTCGATCAACGTCTCCGCCCCGGCGTACTTGGCCGCGTTCGACACGAGGTTGAGCAGCACCTGCGTCAGGCGCTGCGAGTCGGCCGAGACGAGCGGCACCGTCGGGCAGGTCCGCACCTTCAGCCGCTGGCCCCGCCGCTTGAGCAGCGGCTCGACCAGGAGCGTCGTGTCGTGGATGAGCTCGAGCAGGTTGAGCGGCCGCCGGTGCATCCGGAGCTGTCCGTCGTCGACGGTCGCCGCGCACAGCAGGTTCTCCATGAGGCCGTGAAGCCAGAGCGCCCGCCGGTGGATCGCCGAGACCATCACCCGGACCTGCTGCTGGTCGAGCAGATCGAAGTCCCGATCGAGGATCTCAGAGGCCGTTTCGAGGGCACCGAGGGGTCCCCGCAGCTCGTGCGCGACGGTCGCAAGAAGGCCCGCCTGAGGCTGTACGGCTGAGATCGTCATCGGCGTTGCGCCGGACGGAAACCGGACAGATGACGCGCGCTCCCACCCATTGTCCGCTCCCCACCTTTTGCCAAAAGTACTAGTGGCCATGGCTCGCGAGTACTGTGCTGTAGGAGTCGAGTTCTATCGCGAACCCAACAAGTTGGCAACAGTTGCTTGTATCAGATCGGTTGAGTTCCCACGACCGGACGAAATCGGTCGCATTCCGTACGCAACGTCATCCCAACCAACCGTAGACCGTCGCAACACCGCAACTCCGGATTCTTCTCCCTGCGGCCGAACGTGGCCGCGCCATGGGAAACAGGGAGAACGTGGTGGGGTCAGCGGCCGAAAGCCCGCGGCGGCGGATCGAGGTTGCCGGCGTCCTCGTCGACCACCTCGACGAGCGAGGCGCGACCGAGACGGTCGAGCGGTTCCTGGCCGACGGGCGGTCGCACCAGATCGTGACCGTGAACGCTGACTTCGTCCGGATCGCGCGGCGAGATCCCGAGTATCGCGCGCTGCTGAACGCCGCGGACCTGGCCGTCGCCGACGGCATGCCGATCGTGTGGCTGAGCCGGCTCCGTGGCACGCCACTGCCGGCTCGGATCGCCGGGCTCGAGCTCGTCGAGGAGACCTGCCGCATCGCGGCCCAGTCGGGCATCGGCGTCTTCCTGCTCGGGGCGGCTGACGGCGTGGCCGACGCGGCCGGCCGGACGCTCGTGTCGCGTCACCCTGGCCTTCGCATCGCCGGCACCTATGCGCCTCCGTTCGGCGCGTGGCCGGCCGATGAGGTCTCGCGGATGGCCGAAGCGGTGCGCGCCGCGGGGCGTTGCGTCTTGTTCGTCGCCTTCGGAGCCCCGCGGCAGGACCGGTTCATCCGATCGAATCTCGCAACGCTCGATGTGCCGATCGCGATGGGAGTCGGATGCGCATTCGATCTCCTTGCCGGAGATGTGCGCCGTGCGCCGCAGTGGATGCGGCGCGGGGGCCTCGAATGGCTGTGGCGCCTCGCGCAGGAGCCGGCGAGGCTGTGGCGTCGGTATCTCCTCGAGGACGGCCCCCTCGTGCTTCGGCTCGCGTTCGCCGCGCTGCGTGACGGTCGGCGCGCGGCCGCGGACGCGTCATGACGTCGATCGGTCTCCCCACCGCGACTCGCACCGTCGTCGACGCGCGCACGGCCGGTCGCCGCCAGCGGCAGATCGAGGCGTTGATGGTCGGCTTCCTCGTGGCGGCCGACGTCGTGCTCGTCGCCGGCTCGTTCATCACCGCATACATCGTCCGCTTCGTGTTGCCGGACGACGTCGGCGCGGCATTCCCCCTGGATCTCTACGTGCGCACCGGCGTGCTCATCGGATTCATCGCGGGCCTGCTCGTCGCATTGCAAGGGCTCTCCGATCTGGGCAACCGCCGGTCGTGGCCGGTGCGGCTCCGCGCGATCACGTCGGGCGTCTCGACGGGCGCGGTCATCGCCGTGATCCTGTCGTTCGATCAAGATCAGCGCCTGTCGCGAGCGTGGCTCGCGATCGGGTGGTCCTTGTCCATCATCGGGCTCTCGAGCTGGCGATCGGTGGCGCCGACACTGCACCTCGCCGTCCATCGCCGGCTGTCGACGCGGCCCCGGCTCGTCATCGTCGGCGCGAATCTGGTGGGCCAGGAGCTCGCGCGGGAGCTCGAAGGCCGGTTCGACGTCCTCGGCTACGTGGACAACGGCGCCGATCTCGTGGCCGGGCCGGACCGGCCGATGCTCGCGCCGATCGCCGAGCTCGAGGCGATCGTCCGCTCGTATGGGGTCGACGAGATCGTGATCGCGCTGCCGCGCGAACGACGGGAGCAGGTGGACCGCATCGTCGCGCGCGGGTTCGGCCGCGAGGTCGACGTGAAGTTCTTGGCGGAGTTCACCGAGCTCCTGCCGCATCGTCTCGAGGTGGGTCGCTTCGGATCGCATGCGTACATCGGCTTCGCGCCGGTGGCGCGCGTGACGTGGGTCAAGCGCGCGGTCGACCTCACGCTCGCGGCCAGCACGATCGTCCTCGCGTCGCCGATCCTCGCCGCCATCATCATCGCCGTGAAGATCGACTCGAGCGGCCCCGTGTTCTACCGGCAGCGCCGGCTCGGGAAGGACAGTGTGCCGTTCGAGATGCTGAAGTTCCGTTCGATGTGCCAGGACGCGGAGCACATGCTGACCGTCTTGCGTGACCGCAACGAGGCCACCGGTCCATTGTTCAAGATCCGGCAGGACCCGCGGATCACGCGCGTCGGCCGATTCCTCCGCCGGTTCAGCCTGGACGAGCTGCCGCAGCTCTTCAACGTGCTGCGCGGCGAGATGAGCCTCGTCGGTCCGCGGCCGCCGCTGCCCGACGAAGTCTCGAAGTACGAGGAGTGGCAGCTCGCCCGGCTGCAGGCGCTTCCCGGCATGACCGGGCTCTGGCAGGTCAGCGGCCGCAGCGAGGTCCCGTTCAACGACATGGTCCGGCTCGACCTGCACTACGTCCGGAACTGGTCCTTCGGTCTCGACCTCGAGATCATGCTGCGGACCATCCCCGCCGTGCTCGCGAATCACGGCGCGTACTAGCTCAACCGATTCTCAACCTTGACTGAACGGACCACGACGAGGCCACATTCCACTATCTCCGAGTGACCGAAATGCAGGCCGCGTTCGTCATGGAACAGACCCTCGGACACATCACGCACTCGCAAAATCTGCGGGCGGCGCTGTCTCGCCAGACGGCGATCGCGCCGACGTGGATCGAGATCCCGTTCGAGGTCACCGGTCTGGAGCGGTACATCCCGGCCTACCGCGACAACTGGAGCATCCGAGCGAGCCTCCGGGCCCGCCGGCGGCTCTCACGGGAGCTCGGGCTGAGGCGCCACGACGCGCTGTTCTTCCACACCCAGGTGACCTCGCTGTTCTCGCCGCGCGTGATGCGGCGGATCCCCTCGGTCGTCTCGCTCGATGCGACGCCGCTCAACTACGACACCGTCGGTAGCGCGTACGGCCATCAGGCCGCGTCCGGCACCTGGCTCGACGCGCGCAAACATCGGCTCAACCGCGAGGTCTTCGAGACGGCCCGCGCCCTCGTCACCTGGTCGGAGTGGGCGCGGGCATCGCTCGTCGCCGACTACGGCATCCCCCGGGAGCGCGTGACGGTCATCGCTCCGGGTGCCGCGGCGCCGTACTTCTCCATCGGTCAAGAGCGCTCCGCGGCGCAGGACCCGGCGCGACCCGTCCGGCTGCTCTTCGTCGGCGGTGACTTCGGCCGCAAGGGCGGGCCCCTGTTGCTCGAAAGCTTCGCAGAGGCGCGCACGCAGCGCGCGTGCGAGCTGCACGTCGTGACCCAGGCGCAGGTGTCAGCGCCGGCCGGCGTCGTCGTCCATCGGGGCGTGGAGCCGAACAGCGCAGAGCTCTTGCGGTTGTACCGGGAAGCCGACGCCTTCATCCTGCCGAGCTTTGGCGAATGCCTCGCCGTCGTGCTCATGGAGGCGACCGCCGCGGGGTTGCCGGTCATCGCGAGTGACGTCGGAGCGCTGACCGAAGCGGCGGTGCGTGACCGTACCGCGATCGTCGTCCCGCCGCGCGACGGCCGTTCCCTGCGCGCCGCGATCGAGCGGATGGTCGACGACGACGCGTTGCGCTCGCGTTACGGCGGCGCCGGTCACGCTCTCGCTCGCGCGAAGTTCGATGCCGAGCGCAACGGCCAGCTCCTCATCCAGCTCATCGCTTCGGTCGCGCGGCCGGCCGAGGGAAGGCAGGCGGCATGATCGAGAAAGCGCTCGAGGCGTTCTTCCGGCACTGGCTGCTCATCATCCTGCCGATCATCGTGATCCCGCTCGACGTCACAGCATGGGTGTTCGCCACGCCGCCGCAGTTCGACGCGCAGACGAGCGTGTGGGTCGAGCGGCCCACGTACCTCAACTTCGGCGCCGACGAGCTGACGCGGTATCTGCCGGCGGCGACGGTCCAGCGGAACCACCTCCAGGAGCTCATGCAGACGCGCACGTTCCTCAATGACGTGGTCGCCGAGACGCCGCTCAAGCCGTGGCTGTCCGATCCGGCGGGAGTGGCCGATCTCGATCGGATGTTCGCGCGGGATCTCGACATCGTGCAGACCGGCGATCACCTCCTCGTCATCCAATTCCGGTCAGATGATCGCGTCGTCGCGTTCCAGATGGTCAACGCAGTGGTCGACCAATTCAGGAA
>Ga0070707_100005622_pt1 | contig 11720 bp, 8 predicted proteins | sample KBSK5502metaG_FD_65468 | JGI IMG/M metagenome (GOLD analysis project Ga0070707, IMG submission 65468) | Corn, switchgrass and miscanthus rhizosphere microbial communities from Kellogg Biological Station, Michigan, USA - KBS K5-50-2 metaG | ecosystem: Host-associated > Plants > Roots >... | reverse complement strand
GCTGTTATTATCTCCATTGCCGCCGTTTTGACAATATCATTAACCTACATCGCATTAAGTCAGATAGTTAATGGCCATAATCCTTTCGACTTCACAAAGCAACAAAGGGGCGAATTTGAATCATTCATAGTAAGTATAGCATATCCCATCTTGGACGGTGTGCTATTTGTCCCAACTGCGATCATCATTTGGACTTTACGCCGGTCAAGTCCTGTTTTTACGCATTGGATGTTTTTGGCTGCATTCGTAGTCCTTAACACAGTTGGTGATATAGGCTTTGCATATAGTGAATTAATAAATCCTGATCTCGCCAGTAGACAACAATGGATTTGGGACACTTTCTTTAATTCTAGCTATCTATGCATTGCTGCTTCGTTATTATGGTATTCTAAGTTTAGCCTCGTGAAGGTGGCGAATATAGAATGATCGATGTTTTCGTGGTTGTATACATAGGATTTTCATGTTCGTATAAAGAGATAAGGATGTCTGATATTTAAGAAGGAAATAATGCACCGACGGCTGCGAGAGGAAGAAAAACTAGACTGGTATATCATGTATGTTTACTGACTTTGTAACATTGGAATTCATTTGATCTGGTCGACGAAATATCCCCGATAGCTGAATTACTAATAACACTAAGCTCGAGAGGATCATCGAGACCTTTGCCAAGTACGCCTCCCCTACTGATGATGAGAAGACTGACGAGAAAAAGAATTTAGATTAAACATCTAACGAGCTTCTGGTCTTCCGTTGAGATATCCTGGCGTAATCGCAATGTTGGAAGGCATCAAAGCCGTGTACCCCAAAAAGAACTCGATAATGCCAAGACCAGTTGCCTTCTTTATCCATATGTGGTTATGAGCTAACCTTGAATAAGTTTGGAGCCGTATATGGAACCAACCAATTTGGAATGAGGGTTTGACATCATTCTTGATGTGCTGTGAGTGTGGCACACAAAAGAACTTTTGCTGCACGTAGGGCTCTTATCGTACACCTGCAAGTATTCCTTTTACGAGATTCTCCTTTTTGTTGCGTTACTATTAAATAATTTATTGTGGATGGAAGCTTACATGTCAGCAGTGGGGGTATTTCTATACCCCTTCTGTTTAAGAGCCCGCGTATGTCGATAGACGATGATGCAAAATAGACGATTCTCGAAGGCCTAAGTGCCCAGAAATTCAGGACGGAAGCGGGAGTAAAATAGCACCCTAAACTGGAACGCCATTCCAGGCGCTCTAGCTAGAGTATCAACAAACTATCTTACCTAGGTACAAAGGCATACTTCTTATATGTAAGATGCGATTTTTTTGTTCATGTCGTGAACATTCTGGCAATTGGCGCTCACCCAGACGACATTGAACTTGGATGTGGTGGAACTCTACTCAAGACTGCAAGACAAGGACACAATATCTATCTTTACACCCTGACACAAGGGGGAGCAGCAGGACAGGTGATAAGAAGGGCAAACGAATTAGTCAATTCTGCAAAATTTATTGGTGCTAGAGTTCTTTGGATAGATGCATTTGAAGATTCGAAAGTATACCTAACTAGTGAACTAATCAATAATCTTGAATATTTTATTGTAAATTCGCATGCAGACGTAGTCTACACACATTCGTTACAGGATAATCATCACGATCATCGGGCGATAGCTGAAGCTACATTAGAGGCAGGTCGGTTTTGCACAAATATCGTAGCCTACGAAAATCCCTCGACAAGGAACTTTTATCCTTCTATCTATTATGATATCTCTGATGTAATAGCGGAAAAAGTTCAACTAATTGAACTATTTGGGTCTCAGAAATCGAAATTATTTATTACAACTAATGCAATAAAAGGATTGGCTGAATATAGGGCTTTTCAAAGTAGACTTGGAAAGACAATAACTCACGTTGAATCTTTTGAAGCTTTGAAAATCTCGTTCGAAAAGGATCTCACGTTACTCAAATCTAAGCCAATTTCCACTATCAGTGAAACAACAAAGCCGGGATTATTTCCAAGGAAGGTGATTGAATATAAGATTCCTGACTATTCAACTAAAGATAACGCATAACTAAACTACGGGATGAGGAAAATTACTTATATACCCAAACTCTATTCATTAAAGTTTGGTATTTCCAGATGCAATATTATACCAATAAATCTTGCCGTGATCATAATAAGCAATACAGAACAAGCTATTGCAACTGTTGGCATGACAATAATCTATCTGGCTTGCGCTTAATGCTACGTTTGGGGCCAATAACTCTCCTTATGATTTTTCTTTCGATTACTTCTCAACAAATTATGAATGCAAATGCACAAGTGCCTCTGATTCCTCATCAGGGGCAACACAGCCCAGCCAATCAGCAGGATATCACCAAAGTAATAGGTGATTTAGTTACTAATAGTACTAATAAGAAGCTAGCTGGCGGTTCAAGCACGTCACCGATTTTTTCAAATTTTGGTGTATTTCAAAATAGATCATCACTATCGATCAGTGCCAAAAGTTATGCTAAGGAGAATCAATCTAACGCAATAGACCTGACGAGTGGTAATCACAGTGTATCGGATCCGCAGGTTACTGCAGACAGGAATAATGTGTATGTAGTGTGGTTTGATCGATCTATAGGAAATGGAGACATATTTTTTGCTAGAAGCACGAATAATGGGACAAATTTTTATCAACCTGTAAATTTAAGTCACAATCCTGCCAATTCTTTTGGCCCCCAAATCGCAGCTTTTGGGGATAATGTGTATGTAACTTGGAGTGATTTTTCGAATGGTAATAGTGATATATTTTTAGCAACAAGCACAGACAGGGGTGCAAATTTTGGCAATACAATAGATGTAAGCAATGACCCTGGTAATTCTCAGGAACCTCATATTGCTGCGTATGCGAACAACGTATACGTAGCTTGGAGTGATAACACGCCAGGAAAAAGCTCCGTATATTTTGCAAAGAGTAGTAATGGTGGAAGCAGCTTTGATAAACCAATTAAAGTCAACACTGGTTTAGGAGAAGCACGATCACTTGAACTTTCTGTTTCTTTGGGCATTGTTCATCTTGTTTGGGATGATGCCTCGTACGGAAACGATGAGATATTTTACTCACATAGCGTTGACGCGGGTAACACATTCTCCGTTCCTAGAAATATAAGTAATAATTCAGGATACTCGGTGGACCCAAAGCTATCAACATCGGGAAATAATGTCTATGTTGTTTGGAGTGATAGAAGTCCTGGCGATAACGAGGTGCTCTTTGCACACAGTAGAGATGGAGGAAACACGTTTTACAAGTCAATAAATTTGACAACCGAAATGGGATGTAAATATCCATGTAGGATAGGTTTTGGAGGCCGATCGATATCTCCTCAGATTAGTGCTGTACCTGATAGCCAATCTCAACCATACGTCGTTTGGAATGATCTTACTAATTCTAAAAGTGACATCATAATTGGGAAATACATAGGTGGTGCATTGTCAATCCCGGCTGTGGAAGGAAAAATTAACAACCCCAGGATGTTTAATTTTACTGATTTAACTAATGGCACTTTGTTTTCTTCTGAGCCAAAAATTTCTGTTTCAGAAAAAAATGTTAATGTTGTATTTAGCTCGTACATAAATGGGCATACAGAAGTTTATTTTACCTCAAGTAATGATTCAGGCAATCATTTTGGAAAGTTAGTGAATATAAGTAACAGTTTACAAGAGTCAGTGCAAAAACAAATAACATCATATGGAAATAGATCGTTTATAGTATGGGTTGAGGTGCCCTCGGGTACTAGCAATTTATCCTTTTTGGCTAGATGATACGAGGGACGAATAACACCAAGTAAATGCCTATGAATAAATTCATGAGTGATTCACATATTTAAGCAAATGCGAAATCCTGCAATCCTTAATGAAAAATTGTTTTTATTTTTATTTTTTTGGTGACCCGATAAATCCATGTGCGGTCTTGGTCGAACCCCATGACTTTACTGTGAAGGCTCTAATAAATGTCACGAGAACATACATGATAAATGCATCATATATTGGAACATAGACTGCTAGTCTTACTCCTTTCCTGCCATATTGTTTTACCAACGTCATAGATTGTAAAGCATAAAGCAATAATGTAACAAAAATCCACAAATAAATAGACGTTGAAGCGTAGTAAAACGGATAATATTCAAAAGCTAAATTGTACAGTGCTGCAACTCCTACCAAGGTGATAAGTACAAATCCTGAAAAGACCGCAAACGGACTTAGCCATAGTAATGTACCCAGTATGTCTGTCGGTTCTGTTGCCCTGTGTCTAAGCATATCCAGAAAACCTTTTGCCCATCTCGCTCTCTGTCCAAGCATAATTGTGAGATTAGGAGGTTTTTCATCATAGTTTATGCAAAGAGGAGCAAAAACTATGCGATATTTTTTTTTAAAAAGTCTGCAGGTAAGTTCGTAATCGTCTACCAAATGATTTGAGAATCCTCCAACTTCGATGAGCACGTCTCTTCTTATAATATAGCCCGTGCCTCCTAATCCACATCTCTTGTCTAGGAAGGTTCTCGCAGTCATATATGGAGTGGACCATAAGTCTCCTTCAATTGCAAGCATTTTGCTTACAAAACTGTAATCCCTGTTACTTGGGATATACCTTCCCTGGATAGCGGCATATTTCTTATCCTTGCCAAAGAGCGGCAGTCCTTTCTCTATAAAGTCATCGGTCAAAAGACCGTCGGCATCAAGGATCAAAATGTATTTTCCTCTAGACTGTTCTACTCCATAATTCAGAGCAATGCCTTTGCCAGCTGCTTTGGTCTGATAATCCAATGCATTTACTCTCTTATCGGAAATCATTTTTGCTTCTTCATACGTCTTATCACTACAATTATGGCATACTACTATTACCTCGATATTTCCATACGTCTGTTTCAAGCAACCAGTAACAGTTGTTCTGATTACGCTATCTTCATTTCTTGCTGCTATGATAATGCTACAAAGATCTTTTTCTTGTACTTTGCCTGACAGCGCAAGACTTGAAGGAATCAAAACCCTAGTATTATTCTCATTCTTAATAGATTCAACCTGATTATTTTTAACTCTCTCAAAGCTCGCCATATAGACTACAAAGACAAAAAATCCCAAAAAGAGGTAAGATAATACAACAATGAGCATAGGTAGAGTTACAAAATAGAGGTCAATACTTCTATCTATAAGTGGCTGAATGCCGTTAACAGCGAAATAGATTATGTTTAGAATAGATACAACCCACAGAAAGAGAATTATGAAAAAGAATGCGATCCAAAAGTTTGTTCCTAGGTTCATTTATTCTATTTAACCTTATTTTTCATTATAGATCAGAATAAATGCACCCCTCTTTCTATAAAAATTTTGTTACGCTTCGCATTCCGGTATAGTTTCCAAACTGAGATTGATAGAACTACCATACTTTGCTCCCTCATATCGTAGAATGTTAGAATTATCTTCAGCTGGAGAATTAAGAGTCGAAGATAGACTTCCATATCTGATCACGTATTGTGTTGAAGGTGACAGAATTAAAATTTAATATATCTACTATGATTTAGAGTCGTTGGGAATATGGCATCGGTGCTACTTTCTTGGTTCTCTTCTAAATGCCTGACTTTGATTATTTTATCAATGTTTTTGCTTCTTTTCATTTTACTATCAGATCCTTCAAGTAGAGAGTCGGCTGCTACTCGACAGACTATGACAACAAGAGCAGAAAATATCTTGCCGATGTCATCGATTGGAAATTACGCCTCAACTTACGACAGGGTTCTAAGAAATAGTGATAATAATAGTGGTAGCACTAATAATAATACGTTGCAAGCCTTGCCTCTTGCTAATACAACTGAGCGCCTATCTGGTTCTAAACCTATCCTATATGATAATTTCGAAGGTAGTGACTACAATTTGACTGAGCATGGAGTTTCGCCTAACGGAAAATGGACTAGTATTTTCAATGGCTATGGTATAAGTGGAGTCAGGACAGAAGGAGTATTGGGAGGGGGAGGAAAAAATACCTCATTATCGAATAATAACAAGATATTTTTTTTATCTCCTGCGATATCCGCTTCCAAAAATCAGACTCACGCATCATTAGTAACCACGACCAAGCAATTCGGTAACTTTGAACTTTTGATTGATACGAATACGGTCAAGCAATTAAGAGAGAAAAGCACACCTGGGCCTGGAGAAGATGCCTGGGTATTGTTCAGATACACTGACGACTTCCATTATTATTGGGTATTATTAAAACCAACGGGCATAGAGCTAGGCAAAAAGGATTGCAACACTTGTAAGGATACTATGGAAGGCCAAATATTCCTGTTTACCTCAGACAAACAGAAGTTGCATTTTGGAAAATGGTCAAGATGGGATATTTTGGTAACTGGGAATCACATAGTCATTACAGTCGACAACAAAAAGGCAATAGACTATATTGATCCAAATATGTCAAACAAATTGTCATTCGGAAGAATAGGTTTGTATTCAGAAGACGCCCTGGCATATTTTGATAACATCTACATAACGCCGATAACATGAAATCAAGCCAGCTAACCCAGTAGCAGCTAGTGCTTTAACAGCACCCAAAGTGAGTGACCTGCCCAATTAAAGATTCTTAAATTTTCATGTTTTAATGAATCGTTTCGATTCTGCTTAAAAGGTTTGAAAAAAAGTTGGAGAGTTGGCTGAGAGGATCATTCAATGGGAGTACAGCGATTTTTTTAGTCAGGACTGATGTATTATTATTCACATCACCTGCTATGACCTTCAAATTCAGGGTCGAGATCTGGGCGTCCAATAATGCCTCGTATAGAGTCCCTTGATGTCTTATCAGATCAAGTGTTTTGTAAACCTTGGTAATGGGATCCTCATACTCTAGTTTGCCATACGCTACCGCGTTATTATCGTCTATTTGCACCTTAATAACATTCTTTCCGATTATAAGGCTCTTATTAAGCAGTTCTATTTTTGGAGGGATATGATCATTTTTGTTCTTGTGTATTATGCCAAAATCATTGTTCTCTGAAGAGGGCGGAGGAATTGGAATGAACTGCCACTGTGCTTGAGCGCTAAGAGGAAGGAAGAGAAGTAGCGGCAGCAGGAGTAGTAGTAGTACTAGTAACGAAATGGGTAATAAAATTATGATATTGTCCATATACAATATTCGAATGAACTTAGTACGCCTTTTAGTCAGTAAAGACTCTACAAATAAGGTATGCTGGTGCGTCTACAATGATCATGATCGCAATCCTACTAGACAGGGGCCAGTCCAGTATGCCATCATTGCTACTCAGATGGTTTTTGTTGCCCTATCTGTGAGTCTTGGCCATGTTGGCCTGCCATGAGAAAAGTGAGATTACTCGTAACTTTGTGTTTAATGGATTTCGCCGGAACCCCAGCTACAATATCCCCGTCCTCAACATCATGTATGACACCAGCGGCCGCACCAACTATAACATTGTTACCAATTTTTATGTTATCTTTAATCATAGCGTTTAGACCTGTCCAGCAAGAATTGCCCAATTTCGTGCTTCCACCAATTACCGTTCCAGCCGTAAGCTCGCAATTCTCTCCAATAGTTACGTTGTGCGCAATATGTACTAGAGCATCAATTTTCGTACCATTTCCTACAGAGGTATAAGAAAGAGATCCTCTTGCAATAGAACTGTTTGCACAAATCTCAACATTGTTGCCCACTTTTACACCTCGAAGATGAGGAAATCTTTCAAGTTTTCCGTCAGTATATCTTTCAAATGCAAAACCATCTGCTCCTATAGTGACACCTTGTTGAATAATGCAATCGTTACCAACCTCAGTATTTTGTACTATATTTACACTATTTCCTATTATACAATTATCGCCTACTATGCAGTCTTTGCCTATGACCGTGAAATGCCCTATGTAGCAGCCGTACCCGATCTTTGAGTTATCGGATATTATAGCATGAGGAGAAATTCCAGTCATTGAAGTCATATGATATATTTTGTTTGTCGCCCTAACGAATGCTAGGCGAGGATTTTCTGTAAATATTAGTTGTTGACCGGATTTTGGAGACACTAGATTTTTCATACTGTTCTTACATAATATAACTCCTGCATCAGATCGAGAAATCGCAGAAACAGCTCTTTCTGCATCATAGTAGCAAAACGAAAGTTCCTTTTCGGAAGCATCAGATAGTGAAGCGGCTCCATGCACGATTCTAATGTCTGCTCCAGCGCTTTCGTAGGGTATACTAAGCTCATCAAGAATGTCCTTGATTTTTGAATTCAACTGTTCATATCCGCCCATTCATATGTTGGGTAAAACTATTTACAAATATGTCTAACATATCTTTGCCGAAATTTTCTAGGGTAATCGATATGATATCGAATTTAATCATCAGATTCTTGATTATTTCTTCTGGTTCATGATAGAGTGTTATAGCATATTTCGTGAAAGTACTGTCAATATTTTTAGATAATGTATCGAGCTGAATCAGACACTCGATATTGTCGTCAATCTCTTCATCTAATACACTGATTATGATAGTATGCTTCTGACTCTCTTTTCTAGCAACTAGTTCAAACGGACCAAATTCCTCACCATTGAGTATAAATTTGTGGTTAATTTGAATCTCATAATTTTGAGATCTCAACAAGTCCGAAACTGGCTCTATCATGAGGACATTTTGTTTAATATAATCTAGTTTGTCCTGATTCAGCATGTATTCATATAGTTGAATCCATGATGCATTTGCAATCTCAAAATTTGATAGGTTACATTTCGTGCATGTGTGATCAAGCTTAGGTAAAGGAAATACCTTTGCACATTGATTACATTTAAAACCTGCCTGCTCATTATATGTAAATTTTTTACTACTTTGTAATAGATCTAGTTTACAATGTGGACAAACTAGTACTTCGTCACCAATTTTAAATTTCTCCTTGTCATCTGAATAACCGCAAGCGCTGTGATACACTATTGACTTTATAGCTATAAAGTCACTTTCATTACAAAACGGGCATAAGTAATGACTGATTAAATCCGGCGATCTACATTGAGGGCAGGCTATCGACATCTCAAGTTGCCTTTTTATCACAAGATCAGACGATGACAACAGTTCAATCGCGTTAGTTCCCTTCTTCAGAACATCATTAATGTTTAACTTATACATGTCATTAATTATCTCATTAACTTCTAACCTATTTGATCGAGTGGAGTAAACACGCTGAACGATAGGTAAGTTCGAATTCAACATTTCCTTCAATATAACTCGGGCATCAGAATTGTTCAACACGCTCTGAAGTCTGGAACGCTTATCATGTTTCCGTTGTTGCTGAACAACCGAATGGAGGGAACGAGGTATCCATTTAATGTTGAGTTTATCCTTTAGGATAAAATCTTTTGCACCTAGCTTGGTCGCGACCTGTACCGCCTTTGGGCTATCGTCTTGTGATAATGCTATTATGGGTATCTTGCTGGAATAAAGTTTGAAGATATTCAATAAAGAAGAATCGGATAAATCTAAATTACAAAGAATGGTGTCAAATTTTATATTCTTTAAGAGCTCTGTTGCTTCGGCTGCAGACTCGACCCAGACAAGGTTAATAGATTTGTCAATGCTTTTTTCGATATAGCGCTTTGAAAAAGGATCGTTGTCAATGTAAAGAGTGTTGATTTTTTTTTGAGCTACATAGTCATTTTCTTCACGCTTAGATTTATCTAATAATAAATCCATTCTATCGATAACATCTAATCTATTGTCATGGATATCGTTTCTTAAAACATTATCCACATAGCTCAATGTATCAAGGATGGTATTGATCGTTTCCTCCTTTGGAGAGATTGCAGATGACTGTATCGAATCTACTAGATTTATTAAATGCTCCGTCACATTGGCAAGATGAGAAATTCCTTCTAGTTTGCATGCAGATGCAATTGAACGAAGTAGACTATTGAACTGTATTAGATTGTCACCTTGATTCACTGTTTTTGCGTAAGGCATTGATTGTTGTATCAGATCGAGTACGTGTTCTCGGAATTCACCTGTGTATTGCAATGCCACAGTCATTCACCAGTCCAAAGCTCGTGGTAGATCATCTTCACATACTAGTGTTTTGCTATATAAGATTTTCCAATATAGGGAAATATCGTTAACAATATCAAAACGCAGATATTATTCATCATTTTAACGTAAAACTATCATGAGGGAAGGAAAAGATAAGACTGATCTGGTAACAGTAGCGGGCACTAGACCTGAAATAATCAAACTCGCTCAGATAATCCCATTACTTAACAAGCAATTTAGACACAAGTTTGTGTATACTGGCCAGCACTTTTCTTCCAATATGAAAGAGATTTTCTTCGAAAATTTGGGTATTCAGCCTGATTATGATTTTAAGTGTAATACCTCGGATATAGATTTTATTAAGAACGCGATGGTTCCGACATTGACAAAAATCAATCCTCAATACATCAACGTGTATGGTGACACCAATTCTAGCATGGCTGCTGCACTGGTGGCTGAAAAAATCGGATCAAAGATCATACATATAGAAGCTGGGGTTAGAGACTTCGATTATGCAGTGCCAGAGGAAGGACTTAGAATAAAGATAGATCAAATGTCAAGTTATTTATTTGCACCGTCTGAGTTCTGCAGGACTGTACTATCGTACGAAGATATTCACGGAGAGGTTTACATGACAGGAAATTTGATCGTCGATGTTTGCAAACGATTATCTCAAATCGCCCACAAAATGCATCTAGAAATTGATATTCCGAATGAGTATTTGCTCCTTACTTTACACAGACCAGAAAATGTAGATAATCCTGTTAATTTAAGATTATTGTGTAAACACTTCGAAAATGTAGAATACAAGATTGTATTTCCCGTGCATCCTAGAACAAGACAAAACCTTTTAAAAAATGACATCCAATTACCGGCTAATGTTTTGCCCCTAGGGCCTCTGGGGTATATGGATTTTCTACAATTGTTGAAGAATTGTAGATTAGTGCTATCTGATTCTGGAGGGATTCAGGAAGAAGCGGTTGTATTGAAGAAACCATGTATAACATTGAGACATACATCTGCAAGATGGGAAACCATTCTTCTGAATGCAAATATTTTGTATCCACCAGATAGACAAGATTCACTTCAGGAAATAGTTGAAAAGATGATTTCCGCCAAGATAGACAAGAATCCTTACGGAGAAGACGTGGCTAACAAAATAGTTGATATATTGAAAGATGTGGTAAGTAATTCTTGATATATTTCTTTATTTTCAGAACGGGTTGGAATCACTAGCAAAGTAGGCTGGACTCAATAGGTGGTTGTTAAAGCCTGAACCTAAAAGAATTCCCGATAAATAAGACCGAGTGCGATTCACCAGACGAGTATCAATATGACTACAGTTGTGCAAGAAATTGCGGAAAGGAGAAAGTAACAATGAGAATTTAACAATCCCTCTTCCCATAGATTCTTATCGCCCCCCCGTAGTGTATAGCGAATTCCTTACAATCAATAAGTTTGGCTAGAAATAACATTGCGAACAAGGCCAGGATGGCTGACTAGACTAACCAAATAGATCTACTCCATAGGGGGATATTCTGATCCCGATATAGATTGTATTGTATTTGGATGTACAAACAGCCGACATAAATTCACAATTTTATTCTTAGATATACTCTTCATAGACAATTCAAGACTGATTTACGAGAATCTTTATGATATCCTGATTGTCTACTAACGT
>Ga0070707_100005618_pt1 | contig 11722 bp, 10 predicted proteins | sample KBSK5502metaG_FD_65468 | JGI IMG/M metagenome (GOLD analysis project Ga0070707, IMG submission 65468) | Corn, switchgrass and miscanthus rhizosphere microbial communities from Kellogg Biological Station, Michigan, USA - KBS K5-50-2 metaG | ecosystem: Host-associated > Plants > Roots >... | reverse complement strand
AGCTGAGGACGGTCTGGATGCCGCTGACGGTCCGGGTAGACAGCTTCCTGCCTTTGCGATGTCCCGTGGTGATGGCGCGGGTGCGCAGCCAGGCGGTCAGGTCGGCGGCGAGGAGCCGCAGCTCGGTGGCCGGGTCGGCCACCAGCCGGGGGTGGTCCACGCCTCGCAGCCGCAGGAACGGGCCGACGTGTGCGGTCATGACCGTGGCATAACTGACGACAGAGGTCCAGGTGATCCGGTTGGCGGTGAGCAGTGTCGATAGCCACCATCGGGTGGCGTCCCGCAACCAGCCTGGCTCAAGGGTTCCCCAGCCGATGGTGCTCCAGCCTCTCGTCTCGTGTTCACGCACCGGAACGCGGTGGTCATGCACCGGATCCCAGCGGTCGGCGGTCCACCAGGGGTACTCGTCGTACTGGATGGCGATGCTGTGCCGGATCCGGTCGATGATGTGCTCGTAGTTCCTGCCGAAGCTCTTGCCCGGCAGCCGGCCGTAGCGGGCGGCGTAGGCGGCGCGGGCGTGGGTCATCCAGCAGCCACAGGTACTCGCCGTAGAGCCGCTCCAGCCGGTCGGACACGAACACCCGCCGCCATCGCATGCCCTTGACGCGGGCCGCGTTGGGATTGTCCTGCCGCGGGATCACCTCGATATAGGGCGTGCCGCCGCGGCCGACGACAAAGTCGCGGTGCCGGAGCCCATCGCTTCGCCCAGGCGCAGGCCGGTTTCCGCGAGAACCTCCAGCAGGAAGCGATTCCGCAGATTCCCCTTCCACCGTCCGTCGCTCCGGGTGGCCGCCGCGTCCAGGATCAGCCGCACCTGGTCTGGCAGCAGTACCGGGTGGGCCCGGTATGGATCCGCCGCCGCGGCAACAACGCGGCCGGCTCACGTGTCCGCCGGTCCTGCAGGTGGGCCAGGAACGGGCGGAACGGCGAGGGGTGCCGGGCGCCCCGCAGCCGGGGCGCGATGACACCGCTGTGCTCGTGGAATTCGTAAAACGACGACAAGGCGGCGAGCCGGACCTCGATGGTCGCATCCGCCAGGCGATCGGCGGTTCGCCGGGCACGGCCAGGCTGCCGTGACGGCACGTCACCGCTGCTGAGCCACTGGATGAACCCGGTGAGCGCCGCCAGCCCCGGATCGTCCCACCGGTGGCCCGTCTGGTCGAGGAAGTGCCACCACAACGCCAGCCCGCGCGCATACGACTTGACCGTGTTCGGGCTCACCCGGACAGCGATCCGCAAGTACTCCAGCCACTCCTCGACCGGATCCACGACCAGATACGCCGAATCGATCACGGTCCAGGTCACCTGGGCGTCCCCCAGCCGGACCTTCTGCGTCTGCGCCATGCGACCCCCGAACAACGTCACCGACGCGGGACAGATAACCAGTCCGCGACGATGGTCTCCAGACGACACGCCGTAACGTTCCACGACGTCACCGACGCAGGTCGGAGGGGTAAAGGTAAGACGCGCTGAACCAGGCGGTCTGTGACGGCAAGATCAAACTGCGCGCCGCTCAGGCGGCGATTGCCAGGAACTGGCTCAAGGCGGAGGCCGCGCTGGGCCTTGGCGGCTGACGGTAGCCCGCCGCCGCCCGCCCATACCGCCGCGTGCACCGCGCAGCGGTAACGGCGGAGCTACCCATAGTCGCTCTATACTGGCCAAGTTCCCCGTCATCGCGCTAGCCGGGGGGATGCCCAGGCGCATGGTGAACCTTGTTGGCCCTGCCACCGAGCGATCGGTGACCGCCACCGCCCAGCCGCGGTGGACGCCTGCCACGCTGAGCACCCAACTCGGCGACAAGCACGTCCGCTGCGACCTCTGCCCCTTTCGCTGTGAAATCGCCGAGGGCCGCATGGGGGCCTGCAAGGTCCGCCGCAACCGGAACGGTGTCATTGAGACGGCCACCACCTCCGTGGCGGTCCAGCACCTCGATGCGATCGAGCGGAAGCCGCTGTATCACGTGCTTCCCGGCTCGCGGGTCCTCACCATCGCCGCTCCCGGCTGCACGTTCCGGTGCTCGTACTGCGTCAACCACCGGCTCTCGCAGTATGGGCGCGACTCCGAGGCGCCATGGACAGGCGAGCCCGCCCGCCCGGCCGACCTGATCGGCGAGGCGATCGCCCACGGGGCGGCCATAGGCATGTCCTACACCGAGCCCGGGTTAGCGCCGGAACTCACCCTGGCGCTCGCGGAGCTTGCCGCGCCGCACGGCATCCCGCTGTTCTGGAAGAGCAACGGGTTCCTGACCGCCGAGGCGGTGGACCTTGTCGCTCCGTTCCTGGCCGCAGTCAACATAGACGTCAAGGCCGCCGACGACGCGGCGCACCGACGGCTCACCGGTGCCCCGCTGGGGCCGGTGCTGGACACCGTGGAACGGTTTCGCGCGGCCGGTGTGTGGGTGGAGATCAGCACTCCGCTCGTGCCCACGACGGCCGGTGAGCCGGCGCAGTTGCGCGCGATCGCACGCAGGCTGGCCGCGATCAGCCCGGACATGCCGTGGCACCTGCTCCGGTTCACCCCGGACTACCAGTTGGCCCAGGCGGCGCCGACCAGCCCGCGGGCCCTCGCGACCGCCGTCGGCCTCGGGCACGAGGCCGGGCTGAGATACGTCTACGTGGAGCGGGCACTCGGAGCGGCAGGCCGGCGGACCGCCTGCCCATCATGTGCCGCCACCCTGGTCGAGCGTGAGATCTGGGCATTGGGAGTTAACAACGTCGTTGCGGGAGCGTGCCAGTCGTGCGGCGAGCGCGTTCCCGGTCTATGGGGGTGACATTGATGCAGCACCAGCAGGACGCCAGGCCCGGCCCGGCAGCCGGGCAGCCGGGGTACGTCTTCGTCAGGGACCTGCCGGACCTGATCAGCCCGGAGGAGTACGCCGATCATCCGGATGGGCGGCTGGTCCGGTTCAGGATCACCGTGACCAGCGAGGGCATCGAGATTCTGGGTGACAGCTTCCGGCCCGCGGCCGTCGAGCAGATCCTGGCGGCGCTCGGTTGCGGTCCCATCGAGCAGATGCTCTGCGGATGAACGCCAACCAGCGGCCAGGCACCGCGCGGCGCGGCGAAGGTGACACGCAGGCGTTCGAGGAGGGCCGCGCTGCCGGGCAATACTCGCAGCCGACCAGCGCATCCGCCGAAGGCATCACGATCACTACGGGGAACTCACCGTGGCTTGGTATGCGGTGCCTGACCTGCAACCAGACTTTCCGCCGCGGGGACCGGGTACGCGTGAGTCACGAACACGGCACCCAGCATCTTGATCTGGGCCTGCATTGTGCGCGGGATGTGCCCCACGCAGGACCAGAAGCCCCGGAGGGCGCGGGCGCCGCGGCCCCCGCCGTGACGGCAGTCGCCGAAGACAGGCGAGGGTTCGCCGCGGGACTGCTCCACGAGTGGCCGCCGCTGAACGACGCAATGGTTGTCACGCTCGTGGAAAGCAATTGGCAGGTGACCAAACCGAACAGCGGCCCCGCCTCACCGGTGTGCCCGGGCTGCGGGCACACGTTCCGGACCGGGGACGCGGTCATCATCTGCCCATGCGCGGAGACCCCGGCCGACGTGGATTACCGGATCTGCCAGCTTGCGGTGCACCGTGACCCCGCGGCGGGCCTGGCCTGCTGGGATGACTGGTGCCCCAGTGGACGGCTGAAGCGCTGTCCGCGTACCCACGAAAAACTGCCGGAATAACCGGTGCTGCACGGCGAGCAGTTCGCACGGCAACGACTCATCGACGGCTGGGACCAGCACGCACTGGCCGCCGCGACGGTGATCGTCGCAGGTGTTGGAGCACTGGGCAATGAGGTTGCCAAGAACCTGGCACTCGCTGGTGTCGGGCGGCTGATCCTGTGCGATCCCGACGTTGTCGAGACGACCAACCTCAACCGGACTGTGCTGTTCACCCCGGGCGACCTAGGGCGGCCCAAGGTGGCGGCCGCCGCGGCCGCGATTGCCCGGCTGGGCAGCGGCACCCGCACCGAGCCACGCCAGGCGACGCTTACCGCGGGAGTGGGGCTTGGTGAACTGGCCGATGCCTCCGCCGTGCTCGGCTGCCTCGACAGCCGGAAGGCCCGCCTGGAACTGCTGGGCAGGTGCGCCCTGGCCGACGCCCTGCTGGTGGACGGTGGCACCGGCCCGTGGAGCGGGGAGGTGCGAATCCGCCGTTCCGCCGCGGAAGCCTGCTACGCCTGCACGCTGTCAGCCTTCGACCGAGGGGAGACAGACCTCCCGCGGAGCTGTGCGGAGGCGCAGCCTCCCGGCGCGGAGCCGGCTTCCATCGCGACTAGCGCGCTGACAGCGTCATGGATGACGGTGATCCTGCTCCGGCTGCTGCTCCGCCAGCCGGTTTCGTTCGGGATGCTCAGGATCGACGCGGAGACCGGCACCACCGCGCCGGTGGCGGCTGTCCGGGATCCGTCCTGCTGCCATCACCAGCCCCTCCCGCCAGCCGACGGGGTGCTGCCGGTGCGCCACAGGGACCCGGTGTCTGCCCTGTTCAGTGCGCTGCCTGAAGGCAGCGAACCAACTACCTGGTCAGTGTTTCCTGTCGTAGCCCCTTGCCTACACTGCGGTCACGAAACGGGCTATGATAATGGCAGAAGTACTGATCCGCCGACACCATTGCGGTGCGAGCGGTGCGGGGCAATTCAGCGGCTTCGTTCCAGTAATCGATTGGCCGACGCTGGCCGGGACGACCGGCTAGCCGATTTGGGGGTGGCTCCACAGGAGATCCTCCCGGTTCGCACTCGGGAGGGGAATTATCTGTGGCTGCGGTTGGGGGCGGGATCAAGCAGTGCCAGTGCATGACATCACGCTGAGCGCGCCGGACAGACGGCGCTTCCTCAGCTCCCTCATGAGTACCTATCACACGCCCGCCCGGGCCAGCAACGTCCTCGAAGACATCGGATTGGGGCCAGGCAGCCTGCCACCCAACGACGGGACACCCGAGGGGATCTGGCGGGAAGCGCTACGTGAGCTCGAGTCGGGCCGGATCCAGAACGGCCTGCACGACCTGCTGGGTTTCGTCCTGGAACGGTACCCGAGCAATGCCACCTGGGTGGAGCTGGCACAGCAGTACGCGCCGGAGTTGGTGCCCAATGGCGACGGGCCCCAGGAGCAGGCCGCCGCGCGGTCCTGCCATGTGATGGTCCGCGCGGCGAACGCGGCCGAGCGGCAAAGCGTGCGCGAATTCCTGACCGCTCAGGGCCTGGCACCGACCGAGATGTGGTCGACCAGCCATATGACGCTGTTCGCGGTGCGCGGGGACGACGCCGACGCGGTGCGGGAGCGACTGGAACGCAGTGACGGGCTGGAGTGGACGGTGATCCCGCCCGATGGTCAGACCTACCTGTATTCCCAGCTGATCGTGCAGGGACCCGACGGACGCTATTTCCGGTTCAACGATGTGCCCGCCCAGCAGGCGGTCGCCGACCTGGCCGCCGACACCCTCGCCGAGTACCCCGATTCCGGCACGGATCGCAGAACCGTCACCGACCGGGTCCAGGCCAACGGCCAGGGCGTCCGGCTGGGGCCCGAATCGACCCTGCACGAGGCCGGAGTCCGGGACGGCGACCGGCTGCGTGTGGCCTACGAGACCAACGCGGGTGCCGTCAACCCCCTGTATCACAGCGAGGCCCTGGTCCGGGCCGGCAACCAGATCCGCGCGTTCGTCGACACCCACCCCGAGATCACCATGTGGGCGAATGCCCCCGATCTGGCGACCGTCTACGAACTCGAATTCAAGCAATCCAGCTTCGGGCCACCGCCGGGGGAGGGCCTCGAGCCCATCGACATCGAGGACCATGTCGTCCAACTGGACTTCGGGCCGGACTTCCCGCAGACGGCTCCGATGGTCTTTTGGCTGACCGAGATCTTCCACCCGAACATCTACCCGAACTACGACTCCCCGCTGGCCCGCAAGAGCCCGCCGCGGATGGGACTCGTCTGCCTCGGCGACCTGACCGACGCCTTTCAGCCCGCGCTGGACCTCGGGCAACTCTGCCAGACGCTGCTGGACGTGGCGGCGTTCCGCAACTACGGACTCATCCTGGAGACGGGGAAACTCGCTCTCGACAGCGAAGGGCAGTACCGGGATGTGCTCAAGGGGAACGTGTTCGACCCGGACGCCGCCATCTGGGTGGTGACCCACCAGGAGCGGATCGCGGCGATGGGCGGCCGTGCCCAGAGAAACCCAACACCGCGGGGCACGTATCGCAACGAGGTCGAGGATTACGTTCCATGACCGTTCAGGTCGAACTGTTCCGGTCGGCCGACTATCAGGGGCCTGAGCACCTGCCGCTGGCGCCGGTACTGCGCGAGGTGTTCGAGGGCATACTGCGGCGCCCATTGCCCCACGCTCAATTCTTGCTCTCGCTGCGCGCGGTGGACGACAGCGAGCCACTCCCCGGCCAGCCGACCCTGGTGAACCTGCGCGGCAGCCACGGGTACGCGCAGGTGTCCATCTTTGAACAGGGCGTGCTCATCTACCAGCACCCGCACACGGTTCGCGAGATTGTGGCCGAGCCGCTGCAAAAGCACCTGCGAAACGTGTTCCCGGAGGTCGATCACTGGGGTTTCGGGCTCATTGGCCCGGGCCTGGAGAACCTGGCCATGATCCGCCCCACGCCCACGGTCGCCGGGCGGGTGGACATCCCGTCCACCCCGCGGCGGCGGCGCGGCGCACATGTCGAGGAGCTCCCCGACCCCGAGCCCCCCGTGGCCACGCTGGCGGGCCTGCATGTCGCCGACCCCGGCCTGCCGCGCGGAGGGCCCATCGACGACCTGGAGTCCGAGCCGGTGGCCGTCGTGCTCGGCGAGTTCACCTACCGGGCGCTCGCCACCTACGATTTCTCGCCCGATGTCGAGGAAGGCGGCTTCGTCATAGGGCACCGGCACGCCGACGGTGATCACCCGGGCCGCGACCTGCTCGAAGTCACCGCCATCGTGCCAGCCCAGAGCACCGGCGCGTCGCTGCTGCGGTTCACCTTCACCGGCGAGAGCTTCCTGCGGCTCGGCGACCTGCTCGCCGACCGTGACCAGAACGAGCAGATCCTCGGCTGGTACCACACCCACCTGTTCGCCGCGACCCCCGCCTTTGGGCTGTCCACCGTGGACGTCAAGCTGCACACGTCGACGTTCCGGCGATCGTGGCAGGTCGCGATGCTCCTCAATCTGGAAGAGGACAGCCGCGTCCTGCGGTTCTACCGCTCCGATGGTGATGGCCTCGCCGAGGCGCCGTTCTGGGTTGCCGAGCCACCGGCCACCGTCGACGGCGCGCCGAGCCCGGTAGAGCCGTCAACGGAGATGACCGAGTCATGACCGCCATGACGGCCCTGACCGCGCCCGCCACCGAATGGCCGAGTTCCGCGGCTCATACCGCCCGGCAGGTCATCGAGTGGGCCGCCCACCCCCGCGGCTTCCCGCCCCACGGATCCCTGCATGCGGTGCGCAATCTGCCGCGAAGCAAGCCGACCAGCCAGGCCCTCCAGGAACTGGCCCGGGCCACCGCTGCCCGGCTCGGAGCCGGGCAGCCAGCACTCGGTGACAACAGCTGTATCGGGCCAGGTGCCCTTTTCCTCGCCGCGGCGATCGGCGGGCGGCTTCAGCCGGAGCTGTCCGCCCGCCTGGCGGCCCTGGTTGCCCCGCCGGCGCTGCGCCGCGCGACCAGCGCCGGATGGGCCGACGCCCTCGCGCGGCACGCCGTGCTGGCGCCCGCTCTGGCCGCTTCCGTGCCCGCCGGACCGGCCTCAAGGCCAGGCTTAAGCGAGCCCGCGGCCGGGCTGGCGCTTACGGGCCCAGTGCGCGACGGCTTGCTGCGCGCCTCGCCGCTCAGCGCGGTACTGTTCCGGCCGGCCGACGGGGAGCGTGACCTGGCCCGCGACGTGGCGCTGGGCCTGCTGGCGCGGCCGCACGGCACGGACGTCCTCGCCACCGTGCTGTCCAGATGGCACGCCGAGACCGAGGTGCTGACCTGGCGCACCCGGCTGCTCGCCAGCATCGCGGCCTCGCACCCCGCCGAGGTCATCGAGGTCTACGCGGCCGCGCGGCTGTGCCATGGCGCGGAATGGGACCGGCGGATCACGGCCGCCGACGCCGCCCTCGCAGCGGGGACCGGGGAGCCCGATGCTCTGGCGCTCGCCACCATCCAGTACTGGGCGCCATTCCGCGCACGTCAGGTGCTCGACCGGCTGGGGCGCAGGCCCCTGCTCCGCGGGTACGAGTCAGTGCTCCCCATGATCCAGCGCTACGGGCTTGAAACGGTAGGTGCCCTGTGACTCCGCGGCAGCAAATCACGCTCGTCACCGACGACCCAGAACCCCTGGAGACCCGCGTGACCATGGCCAGCGTCGACGAGCCTGAGCTCACCCTCGGCGCGCTACTCGCCGACCATCCAGCGGCCAGCACCGACGTGCTGACCGAGGACCAGTTGCTCGTTCCCGTCACCGACCTGCGTATCAGAGTCGTCAAGCCGCGACCCGGCCTCACCGCGCACCTTCCTCCGGGCCTGCGGGTGGAAACCGAAGGCCGGGATGGCCGCGATGCCGACCAAACGGCTGAAACAACGGAGCTGGCCGACGGCGCCGATGCCGGGGCCGCGCCGGGCCTGAGCAGCGACGGCGAGGACACGAGCGAGCCGCCCTGGGCAAGCATCGGACATCCGGAGCGGATCTCCGAGCGCGAGGCGGTACTGCTTGCTCATCGGCAGGACATTGACCAGGCGGTCTTGTATCTGGAAAGCGGCCTATCGGTACTGATCAAGTGCGAAAAGCTGATCGTCAATCACCTGGCCGAAGAGATCTCTGGCTTGTCCGGCCTCCGGGACATCACCATTCACCTTGACAAGGATCCCGCCGGGCGGCCATCCGCGCCGGCCGGCGTGCCGGGGATGGCCCCCAGCAGGCGCAACGAACTGCTCGACGCGCTGCTGGCCACGGTGGCCCAGGCCCAGCCCGGCGACCTGGTCGTGGTGCCCCACCTCGACCTGCTGGCCGGAGGCAGCGACGCGACGCTCACCGGCGAGGCGAGGGAACTCGCGGACGCCCTGTACGAAGCCCCCGGATGCGTCCTGCTCGCGTTCGTCGATCCGTCCCTGTCCCTGCCGGAGGTACTGGCCAGCCGGTTCGACGTCAGGTTTTCTGTCGAATTCCTGCGCCGTGCGGTCCTCATTGACGAGAAGCCCGTCCCTCTGGGCCGCGCCCTCGTCACCCAGGAAGAGGCCGACCTGTTCAGTGGGTTCGACGAGATCGCCCTGTACAAGCACGTTGCCGGGCTCAACGCGATCCGGCTGCGGCATGCGCTGCGGTTCGCCTACCACCAGCACCGTCCCCCGGCACGGACCGACCCGGAGAAGCCCGCGCCACGCCAGCCGACGTTCGGCGATCTCATCAAGGAACTGCGCACCTTCAAGGTCAAGACGTCGAATTCCTTCGACGCTCCCAACACCAAGTTCAGCGAGATCGGCGGGTACGAGGACGTCAAGAACGAACTGCTGGCCGCGCTGGCCATCATCGGCGGTTCCGCGGAACTTCCGGAGAAGCTGAGAACCGAGCTGGTGCCGCGAGGATTCATCTTCGAGGGACCGCCGGGTACCGGCAAGACCCTGTTCGCGAAGGCCGCGGCCAGCGAACTGGGGGCCACGATCCTGGTCGTGTCCGGCCCCGAGATCACCGACAAGTACGTCGGTGAGAGCGAGCGGAAGATCCGTGATCTGTTCAACGAGGCACGCCGCAACGCGCCGAGCGTGGTGGTGTTCGACGAGTTCGACTCGATCGCGGCCCGGCGCACCGGGAACGACGATGGTGGCGCGCGCGCCGGGAACGCGATCGTCGCCCAGCTTCTTACCGAACTGGACGGCTTCCGCCCCGAGGTGCCGGTGCTCATCATCGGTACCACCAACCGCGTGGACCTGATCGACGACGCGCTGCTGCGGCCGAGCCGGTTCAAGCCGATCAAGATCGGGTTGCCGGAGGTGGACGCGCGCAGGCAGATCGCCAGCTATCACGCTGGGCACTTCGAAGTGGCGGTCAGCGACATCCTGCTTGATCAGATCGCCCAGGCAACCGATCAGTTCAGCGGGGACGACATCCGCTCGCTGTTCCGTGACGCCCGGGCCGGCGAACTGGTCGGAAACCGCCGCCCGGCGGACGCATGGCGGCTCGGGGAACTCGTCGGGCAGCTCAAGCGCTCCCGGCAGCAGCGCCAAGCCGACCGAACGCACACCAGATCGGGGGGGGCCGGTCAGACCGGAGCGCGGACCCGGCTCAGGGACACGACCACCGGGGCGGTCCCGTACCGCGCTCGTGCGGCAGGAGCTGGCAACGGCGACGCTCCGGCAGCCGTGGCCGCCGGGCCTGGGCCGGGGACCTCCCCCGCCACCGGTCACGCTGGCCGGCCCGGCCAGCGGGAGCGCCGACCGCAAGAAGGGACGGCAGGCTCGTGACCGATCCAGCCCCCATGCGGCGTGAGACCCGGCTCCGTGCCCGGACCTTCGCCAGCCGCCTTGAAGAGGTCGCCGACAAGTTCATCGGCCGTGACGAGGTCATGCACGTGCTCGGGCTCGCTACCTTGTGCCGCGAGCATGTGCTGCTCATCGGCCCACCAGGAACCGCGAAGACGCTAATGGTGGACAAGTTCCGCCGGGTGCTCGACGTAAACTACTTCAGTTACCTGCTGACCCGATTCACCGAGCCAGCCGAGCTGTTCGGCCCGATGGACGTCGAGAAGTTCCGGGAAGACAAGGTCTTCCGTATCAATACGACCGACATGCTCCCCGAGGCGCAGCTGGCGTTCCTCGACGAGGTATTCCAGGGCAGCTCGGCGATCCTCAACACGCTGCTCACCTTGATCAACGAGCGGACGTTCCACAACGGCTCGAAGGCCCAGCCCGTGCCACTGCTCACCATGCTGGGGTCCACCAACGAGCTGCCTGACGATCCCGTGCTGGCCGCCTTCGGCGACCGGTTCCTGCTGCGGGTCCGGCTGGACTACGTCGCCCCCGACGAGATCGAGAAAGTCCTGAACAAGGGCTGGGAACACGAGCGGGACCAGGCGGCGCTGGCCTCCAACGGACAGGCGGATGAAAACGAGGCCAGGTTCGATCTCAGCCACCTGAAGGCGCTCCAGCAGGAGGTGACCCGGATCGACCTCGCACCGGTCCGCGAGCAGCTGGCCAGGATGATCAGCGTGCTACGGAACCGGGAAGGCGTCGCACTGTCCGATCGCCGGGCGGTGAAGGCGCAGAAGCTGGTCGCCGCGTCCGCGCTGCTGGATGCCCGGCAGGCCGCCGAGCCGCGCGACCTCGGTGTGCTTGCGTACCTATGGACCAGGGACACCGACGAGGAGACGATCCGCCGAGTACTCACCGCCCACGAGGTCCCCGTCGGCGTCCAGCCGCGCCAGCAGCGCAGCAAGGCGGCGATCATGCGCGACGTCAACGCACTCACCACCCAGGACGCCACCCGGGAGGAACTCCGCGCACAGATCGACCGGCTAGCCGACCTGTCGCGTGAGGCCGGGCAGGATCATCCGGGCGATGACGATCTGCTGAAGCTGATCAAGAGCGCGCGCAACAAGGCGATGACGGCCCTGCGGGACCGCTTCGAGGAGTGAGGAGACCTCCATGTGTAACCCACGGCAGATCCGCATCCGCGCTACCGCGCACCTGGCCGAGGCCTGGGATCAGGAGGTCGGCCGGCAGGTGACCCTGCACGGTTCGGCGACCGGGCGGG
>Ga0070707_100005617_pt1 | contig 11724 bp, 9 predicted proteins | sample KBSK5502metaG_FD_65468 | JGI IMG/M metagenome (GOLD analysis project Ga0070707, IMG submission 65468) | Corn, switchgrass and miscanthus rhizosphere microbial communities from Kellogg Biological Station, Michigan, USA - KBS K5-50-2 metaG | ecosystem: Host-associated > Plants > Roots >... | reverse complement strand
CGCCAGACCCGCGCGCGCGCGAGCGCCTCGTTGCGCGGCGTGGCCGCGCGATCCTTCGGCCGCGGCAGCTCCTCGTCCTCTTTGCGGGGCTCGTAGTCACCCGGGGGCAGCGATGCCGCGCCGGGGTCGCGGGTGACGCACGCCGACGCGAAGACGGCAAAGACGAACAGCGCCCTCATCTCTTGATCTTATCGCGCCGCTGCGGGCGGGCCGGGTTGCCCGCTCGCGCCGGCTGCCTTACGCTAGCCGCCATGTCGCCCCCGTCGTTGGCCTACCTGGCGGGCGGCCAGCTCCACCTGAAGCTGGGAGAGGCACCCGTGCGCGCGTTCGACAGCGCCTTCGGGCAGCAGGTGCGCGACCGGCACCTGCAGATCCATCAGAAGCACAGCTGGAAGGAGGAAGGACGCGGCGCGCGCTTCATGGGAAACCTGTTGTGGGGCATGCCCGAGCGCGATCCCGTCCTGCGATTCGCCATCACCAGCCTCACGCGCGGGGCCCGGTCCGGAGAGCTGTTGTACACGCTCGACACCGAGGGCCGGACCGCGGTGTGCCTCTTCCGGGCCGAGGACGCCTCGGAGCGGCGGCTCCTTCACGGATCGGCGCAGCGCATCCGCGACCTCCGCGCCGCCCCCGGGCGCGATCAGATCGCGTGCTCCGTGTTGCACGCGGACGGCACGGCCAGCATCGCGGTCATGGGCCTCGATGCCACTGACCTGCGCGAGGTCACCGAGGGCGACGCGCAGGACCGCTTTCCAGCGTGGGCGCCGGGCGGGGGGACGCGGCTCGTCTACCAATCGGCGAGCCTGGGCCGCGACAAGTCGGGCCAGGTCTCCGCGCTGGGCCCTTGCGAGGTGCACCGGCTGGACCTCGAGAGCGGCGCCCTCGAGACGCTCGCGAGCGAGCCCGACTGCGACTTCCTCTGCCCGCAGCTGGACGCGGAGGGCAGCCTCTACTGCGTTCGGCGACCGCACCGGATCGTGGGCCACCGGTCCTTCCTCCGCGCCGTGCTCGACGTCGTGCTCGTCCCCGCTCGCCTGCTCTTCGCCGTGTTCCAGTACCTGAACTTCTTCAGCACGCGCTACACGGGCAAGCCGCTGACCACGGCCGGGGCGCGGACGAAGGGCGCCGACATCCGCCAGATGATGGTGTGGTCGAACCTCATGGAGGCTGGTCAGGCGGCCGACGGGGACGAGCCGCCGCCGGCCGTCCCGCGGACCTGGCAGTTGGTGCGAATCCGGCCGGGCCGATCCCCCGAACCGCTCGCCGACGGCGTGCTGGCGTTCGACATCGCCGACGACGGCTCGGTGCTCTACTCCACCGGCAGCGCCATCCACTACGTCGGATCCGACGGCCGGCACCAGCGCCTGGTCGGTGGAGAGCGCGTGGAAGCGGTGGTCGTGCTCTCCTGACCGCGGCGGCGGCTCAGGGTCCCTTGATGGCGCGGATCGCGTCCTCGGCCGCGGAGCGAGTGGAGTCGTAGCGGGCGGCCTCCGTGAGGGCCGGGAGCGCGGCGCGGGCCTGGGGGCCGATCTTGGCCAGGGCCTTGGCGGCCCACAGCCGGACGTTGCCGTCCCGGTCCCGCACGGCCCGGGCCAGGGCCGGCACGGCCGCGGCCGCTTCGCGGCCGATGCTCTCCAGGGCCATCACCACGCCCAGGCGCACGCCGTCGTCGGTGTCGGCGAGGGCCTCCGCCAGCGTCGGCACCGCATCGTGCGCCTTCGGTCCCAGGCCCCACAGGGCCGAGGCGGCCGCGTTGCGCACCCGCGCCTCCGGGTCCTTGAGGGCCTGGATCAGCGCGGGGACGGCGGGCTCCCCCATCTCGACGAGCTGCCGCACGGCGCGGTCGACCGCGGTCGCGTCGGGGCTGCGCAGGTCCTCGATCAGGTCGGCGGCGCGCCGGTCTGGGCTTCGCACGCAACCGGCGGCGAGGGGAAGGGAGACGAGTACGACCGCGAGCCGGAGGGGGGCGCGCACGGGGCAAGTCTACGCCCGGGCGGGGGTTGGATCGACGTGTTCCCCGTCACTCCGCGCGGTCAGGGATGCTTCGCCGCTTTCTCCACGTCCGCCTTGAAATCGTCGAAAAGGGTCGGCGAAGAGCGGGAAAGACCGCCCGGCCGCTGCTCGCGCCACAGCAGAGGGCCCCCCGAGCCCTCGTAGACCGACAGCATGTCCTCCGCCGAGGAGCCTTCGACTCCATACGAAGAGCCCGTCGTCGCGCCGGATCCCGTGGCGCCGGTACCTTGACGGCGCCCGCCGATGCGGACGGAGGCTTCGGCGGAGGCGCGGCGGCCGGTCCGAACCGCGACGATCAGCTCCGCCTGCGCCGGACGAATCGTGATCACGTAGCGGCCCCACTTCTCGATCTGGCTCCGGACACTGTTGAGCGCCTCGCGGTCCTCGGGCAGCACTCGGGCCGGCTTGGCCATGGCCTCCGATTCGCTCAGCAGTGAATCGCCGAGGTCGTAGGCGAGCGCGACGTACCGCGCTTGCGCCAATCGCGCGGGGACCGGGCTCGGGCCGGCGAAGAGGGCGGGAGCCAGGAGGGAAACCAGCACCACCGGAATGCAGGAAGCAGGTTTGAGCATCGGATCCTCCTCATCAGCAGGTCCGCAACGACCATGTTACACGGGCACGAGGCACATGCACCGGCACCGAAACGGCGATCAGCATTGACGCCGAGGCGCGTCCCGTCCTCCCCGCCGTACAGGCGGCGTCCGCCCCGGGCGACAGGCTCGCTCAGGCTACGAGTTCGTCGCTCGTGGCCAGGTCCGGTCTCCCTTCGTCGGGTTCGATGCGCGCCGGATCCGGAACGTAGAGGACGAAGGGACCGTCGCGATCGACCTCGACCAGGCCCAGGAGGCGCACGGTGAAGTCGCGCAGGTGCGGCGAAGCCCGCGACATGTCGATGACCACGTACCCGAGCCTCGTGCGCCTCAGGAAGCCGGCCCGCCGCGCGAAGGCGCGTCGCCGCTGATGCGGGGTCAGCTTCTCGCCCGCGCTCAGGGTCAAGAGCGCGTCGAGCACTGGATAGCGCCGGGAGTCCCGGACGAAGCGCGGCGGGACGCGAGAGAGATAGCCGCCCACGACGCGCTTGCCGTGCAGCGTCTGGTGGAACTGCGCGGCCGCGCTGTAGTTGCCGACGGACCACGTCCCGTCACGCAATCCCGTGGGCAGCTCCAGGACGCGCACGTCGCGGGGATCGTCGGCGATCCTCTGGAAGATGCGCGGGATCTCGGCCGAGTACAGCGGCCGCGGGATGGGCGCCAGCTCGAACAAGAGGAGGGCGCCGATGCCGGCCGTGATCAGCCCCGGGCGGGAGCCCCGGCGGCGCAGCTCGGCCACGGCGAGAGCGAAGAGCGCCGAGAGCAGCATCATGACCACGACCGCGAAGCGCGCGGGCGAGCGCACGAAGCCGATCACGGGCACGTAGCGCAGGAGGGCCCAGGGCGTCGGGATCCGGGTGTTCACGCCCCCGATCCAGATGAACGGGCCCAGGGCGAGCAGGGCGAAGAACAGCGCGAGGAGGGCCCAGCGCCGCGGCAGCCGCCGGCGCGGCCAGAACGCGATCGCGATCACGAGCGGCGCGACCAGCGTCAGCGCGGCCGCGTTCTCTTCGAAGCCGTCCGCGCGTTCCCGCCGCAGCCAGTCGTGGCTGGGACCGCCGAACAGCCGGTTGTTGGGGTTGGGCATGAAGAAGGCGAGCGCGTCCACGCCTCGGGGGCTGCTGCGCCACAGGATCGGGGGAGAAGCGAAGTCGCGCTCCGCCACGCGCGTGACGGCCGCCTGGAGGTAGACCATGAGGCCGAGGCCGGCGGCCACGACGCCCACCGCGCCGATCCACGCCCAGGCGCGGAACGCCACCGGTGTGCCGAAGCGTAGCCGAAGCGAGCGGCCGAGGGCGAAGCGGACGGTCAGGATCAAGACGACGAGGAGCACGGGGGTGTTCACCGAGCGCAGCCCGATCCGCGCCGCTCCGATGCTCACGATCGTGCCGCCCGTGAGCGCTATCCAGACCACCAGGGCGGCCAGGAGGATCCCGAGGCCGTCCAAGACGCGCAGGAGCGCGCCGTGGGCGCTCGCCGGCCGCGCCCGCGTGGCGCGGATGGTGGCCGTGCCCAGGTACGCGCCGGCGATCAGCACGCAGAAGACCGCGTAGTACGGATCGCAGTAGAGCGCCCACGCGAGGGTGAGCCCGAGGCCGAGGCCGTACTGCAGGCGAGGTTCCTCCTCCGCCTTCAGGAGCAGCAGGAGGAACACGGGAAGCGGCGCCGCCGCGACCAGGCTGAAGTGCGCGGTGCCGCGCGCGGTCAGGAACGGTGAGAACGCGAACAGCACGCCGGCCAGGGAGGCCGCGACGACGCTCCCGCTCAGATGGCGCGCGAGAAGGAACATCGCGTAGGCGTTCATCACGCCCAGGGCCAGATACAGCACGTTGAAGGTCGCGATGAGCCCGAGCCTCGGCTGCAGCGGCAGCGACAGCAGGTTGGTGAAGACGGTGTAGTTGTGGAAAGCCAGGTTGGCCCGGCCGATAGGAGCGAAGAGAAACGACGTATAGAAAGGATCGCGCCCGAGCAGAAGCTCGTGCCGGAAGTGCCAGAGGTTCCACACGTAGACCCCGGTGTCGCCGGTGGGATCGCCGGTCAGGTGGGTCGAAAGATGCAGTGGCAGGGGCCAGGAGAGGGCAAGGCCGAGCACGGCATAGACGCAGAGCACCGCCAGATGCAGGCGCCAGCCCGTGACCCACGCGCACTTCATGGCAGACTCTCCGTGCCGTTCGGCGCCGGCACGGCGCTCGGAGGGATGAAACGCAGCCTGACTTCGGATGTGTTCGCAGGACGTTAGCTCCGGTTGGAGCCGCCGTCAAGCACCGGGGGGAGATCGGTAGGGCGGTGACCGGAGTCCGGCCAGTCGAGTCGGTGGGCATGGATCCTGCTCCTGCAGTCGGGGCAGTGCCGGAGCAAGCTCGGTTGCCGAAGGCGCGGTTCCGGCAACATACTTGAGACTGCCGCGATGTCCCTGAAAGCGTTGGCGTTGTCGCCGGCAAGGCTGGGAAGGGCTTTGGCGCCCGGGACCGCCCCCACGGGGGCGCTGTCCCCCATCGGGACCAGGGCGTCAACGAGGGATGACATGTCGAGAGAGCGAGTCTTTGGAAAGGTCGTGGCCGTGCTGCTTCTGGCGTGCGTGGCCGTGGCCGCCGGGGTGAACGCCGCAGAGGATCCTCTCACCACCGCGGACGTGGTCCGCTTCCTGCGCGCGGGACTGAGCGAGCGCACCATCCTTACCGAGCTGAAGGACCGCGGGTTCGGCGAGGCGCTCGACGCCACCCGCGAAGCCGCGCTGCGCCAGGCCGGGGCTACCGAGACGCTGATCGTGGCCGTGCGCCGCGTCGCGCCCGGGGCGCCTCCGCCGGCGCCGGTGGCCGCCGCCACGCCGCGCCCGCGCGCCCAGGGAGCCCCCGCCCCCCCCGTCGAAGGCCCGCACGGGCTCACCTTCAGCGCGACCACCAAGTCGGTGCGCGTGCCGGTCTCCGTCCTCGACAAGCGGGGCGAGCCGGTGCTCGGCCTCAGCGGCCAGGACTTCCAGATCAGCGAGAACGGGCAGAAGCAGGCGGTCACGTACTTCAGCGGCGAGCGACGGCCCCTGCGGATCGCGCTGTGCCTGGACATCAGCACGAGCATGACGGAGAAGATGAAGGAAGTCTCGGAGGCGCTGCGCCACTTCATCAACGTGCTCGAGCCCGCGGACGAGATCATGGTGATCACGTTCAGCGCCGAGGTGCACGTCGATCAGGACTTCACCTCCGACCGCGAGCGGCTCGAGCGCGTGTTCGCGAAGCTGCAGCCGGATCAGGGGACCGCGCTCTACGACGCGGTCATCGAGGCGCTTCGCCGGGTCGCGCCGGGCCCGGCCGAGAGCAAGGCGGTCGTGGTCGTCACCGACGGCGTGGACACGGCGAGCCGCGCGGGCTTCGGCGAGCTGCGCGAGATCGCCCGGCGCACCGAGGTGCCGATCTTCTCGCTCGGCATCGGCGCCGACTACGGCCTGTTGAACATCTTCCGGCCGCGGGGTGGCCTCGGCGGGATGGGCGGAGGCCGGGGGCCGCGGGGACCCGTCGGCGGATGGCCCGGCGGGGGCGGACGCTGGCCGGGCGGGGGCGGTGGGCGCGGCGGTTGGCCCGGCGGCGGCGGCCGCGGACCGAGTCCCGTCGGCGGGCCCGATCAGGACCTCGACGCGGGGCCGCTGCGCGAGCTGGCCGAAGAGACCGGCGGGCGCTGCGAGATACTGAAGGGCCTCGAGCACGACCACGGCAAGACCGACCGGCTCAAGGAGGCCGTCGAGTCGATCGCGGTCACGCTGCGGCACCGGTACCTGGTGGGATACGAACCGCAGGTCCCGCCCGGCAAGGCCGGCTGGCGGAAGATCAAGGTCGAGGTCGACCGCCCCTCGGTCACGGTCCAGGCGCGGAAGGGGTACTACACCGAGGGCTGACCACCATCTCCGCCGCCGAGCGCCTGTCGAAGATCCGCGATGAGGTCGTCCGAGTGCTCGAGGCCGATGGAGAGCCGAAGCAGGCCTTCCGGCGCCCGTGAGCCGGCTCCCTCCACCGAGGCGCGGTGCTCCACGAGGCTCTCGGGACCACCCAGGCTCGTGGCGCGGGTGAAGAGCCGCAGGCGCGCCGCGACGTCGAACGCCCGCGCCCGGCCCCCGGGCACGACGAACGACAGCATCCCGCCGGCCGCAGACATCTGTCGCGACGCGACTCCGTAGCCCGGATCCCCGGGAAGCCCGGGGTAATGGACGCGCTCGACTCGAGGATGCTCGGACAAGAATGCCGCAACGGCCGCAGCGTTGCCGCAGTGCGCGCGCATGCGCCACGGCAACGTGCGAATGCCCCTGAGGACCAGCCACGAATCGAAGGGCGACGGCACCGCCCCCCCGTTGACCTGCATCGAGCGCAGCCGGTCGGCGACGGAACCCGCCTCCCGAGCCACCACCACCCCGCCCATCACGTCCGAGTGGCCGGAGAGATATTTCGTCGTCGAGTGCATGACGAGGTCGGCGCCGAGCGTGAACGGTTGCTGCAGGAACGGAGTGGCCCACGTGTTGTCGCAGGCCAGGAGCGCGCCGGCCGCCTTCGCGATCGCCGCGATCGCTCCCAGGTCCGTGACCGCGATCGTCGGGTTGGAAGGCGTCTCCGTCCAGATCAGCCGAGTCTTCGGGCGAAGCGCGGCGCGCACCGCCGCGACGTCGGTCATGTCCGCGAACGTCACGTCGAGGCCCCACGGCACGAAGTGCTCGCGCAAGAGCTTCGGCGTGCCGAAGTACGCGTCGAGGGGCGCGACGACGTGGTCGCCCGGGGCCAGGGTCTGGAAGACGGCCATCGTCGCCGCCATTCCCGAGGCGAACGCCACCGCGGAGGCGCCGCCCTCGAGCGTGGCCAGGACCGATTCGAGGGCGCGGCGGTTCGGATTCGCGTCGCGGATGTACGCGAAGCCCGAGGGAAACGCGCCATCCGCGGCGCGTTGAAACGTGGTCGACATCTGGATCGCGGCGGTCACCGCGCCCGTTCGGGGATCGGGCTCCGCCGCGGCGTGCACGGCGATCGTCTCAAACTGCACTGTTCTTCTCCAATCCGTGCACGCTTTCCGTTTAAATCGCGCATCTCAAGGGCGCGCGACCCCCATGGGCGCCAGACCCAGCGGCATGGGCAGCCGGGCGTCGAACGGGAACGGCATCGGCTCTCCGATGCGGATGTCGGCGAACGCGGGGTGGGACGGGTTCAGCACGTAGTTGAACTCGCTCGGCACGACCACGCTCGGCACCCGCAGCACGGCGCTGCCGCCGTCCGCCACCCACCGATCACCGATCGCCTTCGTCTCCGGCGGGGGCGGATGATCTCTCCAGTTCGCGGGAAGCTGCCCGCGCTCGAGGGCGCTCACCATCGACTCGTCGAAGTCGACGCGAACCGCCGAGTACGCGGGCAGGATCCCGCTGGGAATGTGCACGAGCACCTCGACGAGGGCGAGCGACAGCGTGCCCGACGTGTATACCACGGCGATCCCGACGCTGTTCCAGCGGCCACCGGACTTCCTCGCGCCCTGGCCATCCCAGGCATTCGCCAGGAGCTTCGTCTTGGTCAACCGCCAGGCCGAGAGCATCAGGTCAATGTGCCGTGCTCCAGCCGTTCGACCAGAGCCTCTACCTCACGCGCCCCGAGGTCCGTCTTCGCCAGGACCATCGGCCGCTCACCGCCGAGCCCGCTTTGCGGGTTGGCCAGCCACTGGCGGGCCGCTTCCGCGTCACCCTCGAACAGCTCCAGCGCCTTGCCGAAGATCCTCGAGACCCGGAGAAGTCGGTCGGACTCCTCCGGCTCGAGGCGGCCCTGTTGCTTGCGCCGATGCAGGGTGCGCGGCTTGATCGCCACCGCGTCGGCCAGGTCGCCCATCGACCAGCCGGTGTTCCGCTGGAGCCGTACGAACGCTTGAAACCCAAGACCCTTCTCGATCCGCTTGAAGATGCTTATCGGATTCTGGGGCCGGAGCCCGACGAGCGACACGTACCAGTACGCGTCTGTTCGCCCCCCCTTGATTGCCTCACGGTACGCCTCGATCTGCGCTGGTTCCGACGACGGGGTTTCTGCGAGCGTGCCCTCCACCATGCTTTCCCTCCGCCATTTGGCACAGCTTACAATGCCAGATGGCGGAAGTCAAGGGGAGCTACCAGCGCACGGCGAGGGCCACCGCCAGGCCGTCGGGTCGGGGCTGGAGGATGACACGCGCGCGGCGCACGCCGGGCACTTCGGCCCAGTCGTGCTGAGGCTGGGCGAAGGCGCTGGCGGCGAGCCCGAGCACGGCCCCGACGCCCGCTCCGACGGCCGCGCACCGGACGCGCTTGCCGCAGAGCGGCTCCCTTTCATTCGGATCGTGGCCGGCGGTGCCGAAGACGAAGCCGAATGCTCCCAGGACGACCGCGCCCTCGAGCGTCCGCTTGAGCACGGGCCGGTGGAGGCCTCGGCTCCACTCCAGCCTCTCGATTGCGTTCCGGGGGATCACGACGGGCCCGGTGGTCGTCGCGAGCCGGAGGAAGCTCTCGTTGGCGCCGTCCAGTGTCCCGATCAGCCGCTTCGGGCTGACCGACGGTGCGGTCACGCGAACGATGGAACCGACGTGGGCAACGACCGGATCCTGGGCCCACGCGATCGATCCGGACACGAGCGAGAGGACGGTGAGGGCCGCCACGCGGAGGGAGCGCATGCTCCCATTGTCGCGCTCAGCGAGTCTCGCCGGTGCGGCGGACGAATTCTTCTCGCGCGCGCGAGAGCTGCGCCAGCGTCGCCTGGCGCTCGGCCGGCGTGTTCCAGCCGGCATGCGCGCCGGCCGCGGCGATGACGCGGTCGACCCACCGCACGAACCAGGAGGCGTCTGCGGGCGAGCGGACCGGCCGATCGCCGACCTGAACGTACACCGGGCTGGTGCTGGCGAACGGGTAGAGATCGAGGACCGGCAGGCGTGGGCGGTCGGCCCACGCCCGGAGCACGTACCAGCCGCTGTTGTCGGCGGGCAGCGTCAGCGTGGCCTCCGCCGACGTGTGGTCTCCGTCCAGTCGGACCTCCGCCGCGACCTTCCCGTTGCCGATGACCTGCAGGTGATCGACCGCCACGGGCGAGCGCAGGACGACCCGGGCGTGGAGCGGGCGGCCGGCCGCGAGCCGGATCTCCTCCCCCGGTCCGCGCGCCTCCACCTCCAAGGTGAGGAGAGGCCCGTTGGTCACGAAGGTCCGGCCGCGCCGCAGGCCGTCGAGAAAGGCCCGGTGCTCGAGGCGCGGACCCGCCTTCACGTAGGTGCGCACCAGGCCCGCCGGCCCCCGGATCGACGCGAAGTTCGGGAACGCGTCCGTGCCCGCCGCGGCGGGAAGGCGGAACCCGCAGTTGAGCAGGCGGTACCACACATCGGAAGTGATGAGGTGGTCGCTGTATCCCATCACCTCGAGGTAGTCGACCTTTCCCAGCGCGACGTCCACGGGCAGCGCGTAGCTCATCGGCTCGCGGGCGTCGTCGGGATCGGGCGCCGAGTCGAAGGGATGCACGTAGCCCATCAGCGCGCCCTGCGCGTGGGCCAGGTCGGCCACGTCGGCGTTGGTGGGCACGAGGCTCGCCATCCCCGTGTTTGCCTGTCCGGCGTAATCTGGGAGCAGGTAGTGATCGCGCAGCCCGAGAAGGGCGGTGTGTCCCCAGAAGCCGGTGTGGAACTCCTGTCCGTGCACGAGCAGGAACCGCGGCGTGGAGACGGGATCGGGCGTCGTCCGGAAGGCGGCGATGTCGGGGATGCGCTGCTCCTTGTTGACGACTAGGTTCTCGATGACGTTGAGCCCTTCCGCCTCTCCCTGGAAGGCCAGGTGCGCCGGCGTGTTGCGATAGTGCCCGCCGTAGTTCATGTGCACGTGCAGGTCACCGCCCCACCAGCCGCGCGCCGGCAGGTCGTCGAGCCGCCGCAGCGCCAGCCGGACCGACCGGATCTCGCCGGGCGCGAGCTCCAGCTCCTGGCGGCGGGTCGCGTACTCGGGTCCATGCCACGCTTCGACGACCACGGGGCTCGCCGGAACCGTGACGACGGAGTGGCCCCGGGTGTGGAAATAGCCGTATTCGTACGCCTGCTCGCCGCGCACGAAGGCCTCGTCCGCGTGACGCCACGCGTCGTCGGGCGCGTAGCTCCGGCCATCCCCGCCGCTGACGGACAGGCGGGCCGGCATCGGCTGGCCGGTGGCCCCATCGACGACCGTCACGCTCAGCCGCGCCGTGGGCTCTTTGTAGCGGCGGACGCGCGCGGTCACGCGCTGGCGCCGCCCGCCCGGCACGTCGATGACGACCAGTGACGTGTGGCCGTCCTCGTTCGAGATGGCGGCGATGCGGCCCCCGTCGCGCGACCAGCGCGGCTCGGTGAGGTCGTACTCGCCGAAGGTCAGCGGCAAGGGATCGCCGCCCTCGGCCGTCATCAGCCAGAGCTGGTGCCACGGCCGGCCCTGATAGCTGCTGTAGACGACGCGGCGCCCGTCGCGGGCCCAGTCGGGGCGCGCCTTCCACGTCGTCTCCTCGTAGTGGATCTCGCGCATGGGGGCGCCGGGCTCGGCGGCGGTGCGCCAGAAGCCGCCCGAGCCCATGACGCGCCCGCGGTTGCTGACCAGGATCAGCTCCCTGCCGTCGGGCGACCACGTCGGCGAGATGTAGTGGTCCCAGGCGCTGTAGTAGTAGCGCGGCAGGTCGCTCTTGCGGTCCTCGGTGAGGCGCACGGGCGGGCCTCCCTCCGGGGCGACGACGAAGACGTGCCACCGGCCCTCGTCCTGCGTCGACACGAACGCGATGCGCGTGCCGTCGGGCGACCACCGCGGCTCGAGGTTCACCTGTCCGTTGCGCGTCAGCGGCGTGCTCGCACCGCTCGCCAGATCGAGCAGCCGCAGCTCCACGGCATCGGCGTGGTAGGACGCGTACACGACGCGCCGGCCGTCGGGGGACCAGTCGGGCTGGTGGTCGTATCCGGGGCCGGCGGTGAGCTGGCGCGCTTCGTCGCGGTCCAGCCGCTGGCGCCACAGCGAGCCCTGCATCGAGTAGACGACCTCGGTCCCATCGGGGGACCACGTGACGGCGCTCGGCCCGCTGGTCACCTGCGGCACGTACATCTCGCGCCAGTAATAAGGATGGGGGACGCGGACCTGCTTGTACGCGAGCTC
>Ga0070707_100005615_pt1 | contig 11725 bp, 10 predicted proteins | sample KBSK5502metaG_FD_65468 | JGI IMG/M metagenome (GOLD analysis project Ga0070707, IMG submission 65468) | Corn, switchgrass and miscanthus rhizosphere microbial communities from Kellogg Biological Station, Michigan, USA - KBS K5-50-2 metaG | ecosystem: Host-associated > Plants > Roots >... | reverse complement strand
ACTTCGACGGCTTCTTGCTACGGTCCAGCGATTTAAGGAAGAAACTATAGTCCTCGGAATCAAGCGTCACGGTATCGTGTCGCTCCAGAATTTCGTTGGCTCTTTCGCTGAGCGCAGAGACGGCGAAATCGGTTAGCCCCTGGCCAGTGATGGCTGCAGCCCTAGCCACCCGCGCCTTAATGTCGGGACTTAGACGAAAATGCATTCTCTCTTTGTCTGCCGTGCTCACCTTTTTTGCCTTTGCGAATGTCATTATTCCGCTCCTTGACTCTAAGTGGTAATCTGCCACGAGCATTATGGCAAGTCGCTTAATCGAGTTTAAGTCAACTTTGGTAATGCTCCGTTGGAACCTAACGGAGCACTACGCCAGCTTTGGTAGTGATGCCCCATTTCGGCTTTCTCTGCGTTCCTCTGCGAAGACCTCAGCGCCCTCTGCGGTTAATAACGGACTGAAAGACTTTACCGCAGAGGAAAACCGAGGCATGGCACAGGCGCGCAGAGAATTTCCAAATATGGCACAACCCCAGCTTTGACTAGATTGGAGGCGCCGGATCGGAATCGAAACGATTTTGTCTTTCCCGGTCGAGCGACCGACCAACCAATCAATCAAAGTGAATCGCGCGCACGTTGGCACTCTGGCGCGAATCAACCGCATCAGATCCGAAGCAAACGAGAGTCCGATTCCGGCACTTAGACTCTAGGATCTTCGTCATACTTGGGCGACTCGCGGAGCCATGGCCGGGATTGACCTGGTTACGCTCGCCGCGATGCTCGGACATTCGCGCATACAGATGGTCTTGCGCTACGCGCATCCGACCGAAGAGCATCAATTCGCCGCTATGAAAAAGCTTGAAGCTTTCAGGTTGGCGAAATAATTGGCTGGGAATTGGAGATGCAAACCTGCGGCAAAATGGCTTATTAAGCGTAGTGCGACAAACATCGCGCAACCGCCCGCGAGTTTCGCATAGTAAACGCGACCGCGGCGCATGACTTTGTCCTTGAGGTGCCAGGTGAGGCGCGTCTCTTCGTCCTTCTGCCTCGTTCTGATTGCTGCGGGGCAAACTAGCATCGCCGCCGCACACCGCGATGTACAACGATGGACCTGCGCGACGGGAATTCGGTCAGCGTATTTGCAAAGCCCACGTCTTCGATGAAACGTTCGGCGTCAACAGCGCTTTCAATGCGGAGGTCTTCGTCGCGGCGCCACATGCGGTCGCGATGGAGTTCGATCTGTTCGGGGAGCGGCGGAGTAGTCATTGGCTTAAGGGCCGCGGGGTGGGCAAAAGGTACCTTCTGGTTGGATAGCGCGCTCGAGAATCGAGAATCGCAGCGGAGATCGTGGGGATCAGTGGCCGGCAGATGCTGCGCTTCGACAATTCCCCCGTAGTTCCTCACCGTGCCGTGCGAGAAGTGTTCATCTACTCCGTGCGGATGCAGTGTCCGCGTTTAGCTTACGAACTCCGAGCAGGAGTTGCGCCTGAGTGGCTGGTAATTGATCTTGACAGTCCACTGAGCCAGAAGTAGCATCCGACTGCCGCGTCGTGCGTTGATGGGGCTCACACTTGCTACTTTATGCAAAAACTCATGCGAAGATTTATTGCTACTGAGATAGGAGTTTCTTCTGCCAACCGTTTTTGCCCGCCGAGCAGCGAGATACATTCCATTAGCGCAAAGCCGAGCACTCTAACGACTCACCGGGGGAATAGTCATGACTACTTTTGCTAGAGCCATTTCAATTGGATTTGTGCTCATGACCGTAGCAACGATCACTTTTGCACAAAATAACCGCTACACCGCTTTCGTTAGTGATACCCATTTTGGAGTTGGCAAAACAGCGGACGGCAGATGGCACCCTTACGAAGATGCTCGATGGGGCCCGGAGTTCAAGCTATTTCTGGAAGAACTAAATCGCGAAGGTCAGGGAAAGACCGATCTAATATTCAACGGTGATACTTTTGAGTTGTGGCAGTCGTTGCAGAACGACTGCATTTATTCAAGTAAAGACTTGGGCTGCACTGAAGCAGACGCACTAAATCGTCTTAACGTAGTTCTCGCAGCGCATAAGGATGAACTCAAATCAATCCGATCGTTTGCGGTCGCCGGTAACAATACCGTCTTCATCGTCCCCGGGAATCACGACGCTGCTTTGGCTTTCCCAAAAGTCGCCGCTGAAGTCTTGAAGGCGATCGGTGCTCCGGCTGATCGTGTGAAGATACCAACCAACGGCTATTGGGTATCGTCCGATGGATTGCTCTATGCGGAGCACGGCCATCAGATCGGAAACGATGTAAACCTATTCTCCAATTGGCCCACCCCCTTCGTAGTAAAGGGCGGTATCGCGTATCTTCAGCGGCCCTGGGGTGAACAACTGGTACAGAGTTTCTATAACCAGTTCGAGGTTAAGTATCCAATCATCGACAACATCATGGGTGACAGTGTGGGCATTAAGTACGGTATGGCGGCGGAAGGCACCACCGGTCTGGTTAAAGACATCGGAAAATTCCTGCGCTTTTATTTAACCCAAAGCTCGCTCACTCAACTGGTCCAATCTCTCGGCAGCGAGAGAGGCCCGGAGTGGGACATCAAGACGATCCGAAAAGGCGGCGATCATTTCTTTGCGGAATCGGTTCCTAATGGTGACCCCCTGCACGTCGCCGTCGAAGAGTCTCTAAAAGAGCGTAGTCTGGGTATTAAGATTTCCGAGTTGTCCGATGAAGAAATACAGGGCATTTGCAGTCTTCGCGCTGCCATGGTCAGTGATGACACGAAAAATCAGCGACCACCTCGGGTGACAGTCTGTCCGCAAAAGAATCTTGGAGCAATCGCTGCGGCGCTTACGAGATCTCGTGACTCGATCTTTATGAAGTACCTTGAAATTACGATCACAAGGCTGCGTACGGCTGGGGGCTTTCGCCAACCTTTCAGCCTGTTTGTCTTCAGCCACACTCACCTCCCGGAATCGTCATACTCCCCCTTCGAACATTCCGACTCGCGCTGGCGACCAATTGTGGTAAACACCGGCGCGTGGCAAAGGACAATCTCCGAGGAGCAATTACAGCGCTATATGAAGGAAAGAAACCTGACGGTAAAGGACGTGCTTAAACTAGAACCCGAAGAGCTGCCTCCCTGTTATCCGGTCGTAGTTGTGCCACCCTATTCCTCAACACCTCAGAGTTCACTCCGCTATTGGAAACAAAGCGGTGGTGCGTGGTCCCTGGCGGATGCATGCGATTGATACCACGCCATGATTAGATTCGCGCTAAAACTCGGCCCTATGTTTGCGGTCCTCTGTTTCCTCGTGGCAGCGCAGACCACTAACGTCGACCTTTCGGGTAGCGTAAGAGATCCCTCAGGAGCCGCCGTCGCAAATGCCACGGTCACAATCAAGAATCGGGACACTGGAGCCGTCCGGCAGATAACGACCGACGAATCCGGGAGGTTTGCCATCTCGGTACCGCCAGGTAACTACGATCTAACCGTATTCAGTCCGGGATTCAAGGAATATAAAGAATCAAACGTCATTGTCTCCCTCAGTCAATCCAAGACGATCGACATAGCGATGTCAATCGGAAACGCCAGCGAGACCGTTTCAGTGTCCGCTGGAGGTGCATCCGTAAAGTTGACATGGAACGCGTGGACGGAGCCGGCGTCGCCTTCGCCGAGCTTTTCGCCGGTTAAGTTTCTGGAACCCGGCGGCAAGAATTATTCACTGATTTTAGATCTCGCTGCGTTTGCCTATAGCAACGGTGCTGAAACCTATAGCAGGGGAGTGGGGCCGAAATTACAAGAGTGGTTGCTGAAATCGAACGCGCCCGATATGGACCTCAAGCTGGTCATAATCCCAGACGAAAAATATTTTGAGCCGTTGGCGACGATGGATCGGGCCAAAACACTCCGCGTTGATCTCAAGCGGCTGCGCAGAGCCCTGAAAAAGGGCGTCAATGTTACTCGAGAACCATTTGAGATTTTGAAGGAAACGCCCGATGTCGATTTCAGTTTTGGACGAGTCTCCGTGAATCTCCGCACCCGTTCTCGCGAGGGCATGGGTGCTGTGGCAATTGCGCTCTGGGCGGATGGTGTTGTTCCCATAGACGAAGTGTCTATCCCGTTGTGTCTGACAAGAAACGCTGAAGGCGCAGAAAAATGCGATACCGTCGAGGCGCTGCGCGATTCGCTGTCGGGGATTGACCCAATACGCGCAGCGGCTCAACAACAGGCCTTTGCCATGAAGCCCGATGCCGCGCTTCACTTCATCGAACTCGATTCCTCTACCACGGTCGGCGTGTTTCGCGACAATGCGTGGCCTGACGGTAAGTATGTGAATTGGATCCTAACCAAGAGTGCCAAAGAAATAAGGGACTATCTTCAACAAACGTTACTTCCTAATTTTGATCGTGCCACAAACGAAAGTGCGTTGATCCCGGTTGGCTCAGAGCTCTATAACTTGTTGTTTCCCACGCCCAACGCGACCGAGGCCCGCGTGGCGTTCGCCGAATTCATTCGCAGCCATCCGGATGGAGACGATCCGTCTAATCCACCCTCGATCTTTATCCGCGTGCTATCAAACGATCGGGACGACCCTCCATTCCTAATTCCACTTGGATTAATGGTTCACAATATCAATGGCCGGAAGGACTTTCTTGGTTTTCATTTTCGGATTCAGACGCCAATGGAGATTCAGGACTATCAACCGTACTTAAAGTGCATTGCAAACTGGGTCGTGGTCGCCCCTCCGGCTAGTGCATCCGGAGTCCCGCCAGAACTCACCGATGCCCGCAAACACTTTTCTGATTGGTATGCAAAGTGGCAGTTTACGGAGATTAGCGCGATACCCACTTTCATCGACTGGGCGGGAGCAGACGTCGATGAAACGGCGCCCGTTTCACTGTTCATCCTGGCGCACCAGGACAGTAATTCTTTGTACTTCGGAGAGAGTCCCCGACTCGGCTCAGAAGGCATCGAGCGGCGCTTCAAGATACCTTCGGTAGCTGTTGTGAACGGCTGCGCGACTGGCGCACCCGGCACTTCGGCGATCGTACAAAAACTGAACTCACGTGGCGTCTCCACCGTCATCGCCACTGCAGCCAAAGTCGATAGGGACTTAGCTGGGGACTTCTTCTCAGTGTTGGCTGATTATCTGACTATGAATCCTGCGGGCAAGGAATATCCGCTGGGCGTGGCTCACTTTCTGGCTTTGCAAAAATTGCGGCGAATGGCGCCTGACGGGATCCAGCCACCATATGGAGCGAAGGTTCTTGCGTACGAGTTGCTCGGAAATAGCAATGTGCGTGTATGCTCACCGCCACGCAAGTCCCGCCAGTCTCACCCGTGATTGTGCCATCCAGGCCAACGAGCCGCGTAGCGGCCGCAGACACGCGCTTTGTCACTCTCCTAAACCTAGGTCTCGTTCACTAACCCGAATCTTATTACTTTTCGACCAGCCCTTAGGGAGATTTTGGCACCCGTATTTGGTCAGCGCCCGATACAGGAAAGGTTTGAGAACTTCGTCAAAGACTCTATGACAGTTGGGGCATAAGGGAATTCCATTGTCCTTGCTATCATGTCCCTTCTCCGATGCTTTTTTCCATTCCTGCTGGTCAATTATGTGAACCGCGTCCGGTAATGGATAAGTCTTGCCGCACATCACGCAAGGCCGAGGCTTGCCGGTAGTCTTGTCTATTACGATTAACTTCTTAACGCCTTGGTTGAAGGGCACAATCTTTCTCCTTAGAAACGGAGACTCGCGGCAGGCTTGCGATTTGCGATTCTCTGTCACTCGCCACCGTTGTATTGTTGAATGATCGCGGAGCCGCCTTTTTAGAATCGAAAGATCGAGGGCCTGACCTCGGTTTATTTCAGAAATTCATCGGCGCGGGACTGAAGCCAGTTGCAGGCAATATGAAGTAAGGCCAAATCATCATCACCTAAATCCTTAGCGTGAGCATCGGCCCTTTTGTCGTTTATGAATCTCATGTACTGATCAAAAGTAAATCGATCTTCGCCGAAAGTCTTCCCAAAGTTGTCCCAGTGCTTTAATACAATTTTCCGTAAGTCTTCAAAATACAATTCTGCTTTACCATCGAAAATCTCATCCTGACTTCGCTCAGCGAGTCGCTCCTTGCGCGCTGGCGGACTTATCACTTGCAAAAACGTTTCTTTGGCGGCATTGCCAAAGTGTGCTTTCAGTATTCGCTTTACCGAATTTCTGAGCGCCAGCTCTAAGGTATTTCGCTTGGCAGTGATGTCTTGCCATTTGTCCGTTTTAGTTGCCAGCGCTTTGTTCCGCCGAGTATTCTCCTGAATAAATTCTTCAATTACTTTCATTTTGAAAAACCACTTGTTCTTGTATTCCTTAATAAGTCCGTACCCGATGAGGTGCTCAACAATAGATGGAGATTGCCTAACAAAATAGTCGAATGTCTGTTGATCGCCCACAGCAAGCACCTCAAGAAGCTCATATTCATCTTTGTACCTGTCCTCAAGTATTTCTAGAATCGCTTTCAAATTCTTCTTCACGTGTATATCAACCGCTTTCCTCTCGAATCTATATGCGTGAGGCGTTATAGTGTAGGGCCGCGCGTGCTCAATACTGTTGCTGATACAACTGCAAACCTGACGAATAAGAAACGGATGGCCACCATAATCCTCAGTAAGATGTGTGAATACTTCTTCATCGAATAGAAGTCCCATATACCTACCAATATACGAAACCATTTCCTTCACCCCTTTAACATTAAAAAACTCTAGATATCTGGCCTCAGCTAAACTAAAGATGGGATTATCGTGGCCCTTAACGATTGGGGTTTCAATACACGTTGGGTTTATTCCTGCCACTATGAAAGAAAACACACTCGGGTTGTTCTGAAACACGGCGCGGAGTGTTTGCCAGAAGAGAAGAAAGTCTGTGTCCTCTGTCCAATGTGCCGACACAGAAGTTTCAAAAGTTATTTGTTCTATCTCATCGAGGATCAGCAACAGGCGTCTCTTATGCAACGCTCGATGTATCTCGCTTAAATCTTCTTCGAACAACTCTGCCGCATTATCTGCATTGTACAAATCCGCGTGAATCTTCACGGACTTCGAAAGCCTAAACTGTTTCACCAAACGATCAATAATGAACTGGAGTAGTCTGTACCACCTCTTCCCATGCACAGCTGGGAATTGGCAATCCACAAACAAGACCGGATCGTCACGCGATTCAAGCCGCCGTTTTACCGCAAAAAGAACAGAGGTTTTGCCTATCTTCCGTAGCCCAAAGAGACCTGCATTTTCGCCTTGTCGGTACTTATTGTATAGATCGCCGATGACTTGTTTGCGACCAAAAAAGTGGGCAACATTGTGTAGGGGACCAGTGAAGGCAAACAAATCGCGCGAGTAAAAGAATTCATTAAAGCGACTGATATAAACGGATGCGGTAGCATCCTTTTTGGCAGAACCGGCATAAAGCTCACTGTATGTAAAAGGGATGATGAATCGGGATTCAGGATCGTCGATTCCTCTCTTTCTCATCTTATTGATTATCTGTAAGTCCCGACTGATGACAATCGCACAAAGTCTATCGAGCCGATTTGGATTGCGCTGAATCATAAAATCGGCAAAGTCGAGCGCTCTAAGGTCGAACTCCGAATTGGGACTAAAGATGAACAAAATCTCTTTCTCCAACAGAAAAGAGTTCGTAAACAAATGCGAGGGCTTAAGAAAACCATGGGCATACGTGTTTCCCTTAAAGCGTTCGACGCTTACAGACGAAACGAACCATGTTCGACCGAGATGACGGAGAATAGTGTCTTCGGCAGGATCCAGTAATCTTGTATCAATGTGTGAGCTTAATCCAGAGCTGATAGACATATGAGACTCCCCGAATCTAACTCGCGGCTATTTTGTTTGGAACCTGGGGCATTTGTAAGCCCTTCCTGAGGAGGACGAAGTTAGGATGTGGGCCTTATATCACCGACGGTAGAGCAATGCAAACACAATTGCTTGCTCTATTTGAAGAATTGGATTTCGCCGACTTACACCAGACACGATGTTCTCTATGCGGACTAACCCGATCGCTGAGTAGCCAGATCGGGGTCAGGCCTGCGACCTTTGCGATTCTCAATCGTTGCGACGCCGGTAACCTAGACTATTCAAGTCCCCGAAATCGCAAAAATCGCAGGCCTGACTCCAGTTTTGGGTTAATGGGAGTCACTACTTGAAGAGTCGATTGATTTTGCTCGGAACTCGAACTCTTTTGCGCGCTTTCGATTCCTTCAAGATTCTAGCTCGCGCATGGGCTGTACTGCCAATCTCAGAGCCAACCCAATATCGCCCATACCGTTCAGCCAAACTCAAGCTGCTTCCGCCGCCGACAAATAGATCTAACAGGAGGTCGTCCTTTTTTGTTGCCATCAGAATGGCCCGTTCAGGTATCACGGAAGGCAATTCGTTGATACTTTTCGGTCGATTCTTATGATGAATATTGGGATTGATATCGTCCCAAACATCGGCAATGCGTATTAATGGAATATTATCGCCATTTGTTGGATACTTCTGGATATATCCGCCATAGTCGCGCAGTAGTTTGTGGCAATGCCGGCAGGTTGGGGACGGATATCGAACGACACGGAATTTCGATCTTCGACCTCGTTTCACGTAGTACAGCACTCCGTAATGCGCCGCATGTAATCGGTTCCGAGACGGGAACCCGTTCTTCATTTTGATCGCAATCCAATTTCTAAACTCCATTTCGTCGAAGTTGTTTAAGTAACTCGCGATATCGATTAGCGACTTAGGTATGTGGTAGATGAATAGACTTCCACCGGGTTTCAAAACTCTGACGGATTCTGACACCCATCTTCTAGTCCAGTGTCCATAGTCAATCTTCGATCTTTCGTCTTTGGCTTTCTCAGATCCATATTGTTTTCCTAAATTGAACGGCGGATCTGCGAAAATGCAATCGACCGATTTGTCTTTTGTTGCTGCAAGTAAGTCCAAACAGTCAGCGTGGTACAGCGCGCCTCTCGCTGTGGCAAGCCTCAAGCTTGTTAGTCGTGATTCTGAACTTCTCATTCCGTCAGATTAACAGCAAGGAATTTCTCTTTAGGTTCAGGCAGTGAATGTGCTATATACCGCGCGGAATCGTGGCATTCCTCAATTGTCCATGCGGATTTCTAATTGATCACAAAAGTAGCCCGAGGATGCCGTCAGGCCCTGCACATGAACGTAAGAATATGCCACAAATACCTCCAAAGGAGTAAGCGATGCAACAACAGTTCGACACGCTCTTGGTGACAATTGAAGAGCTTGCTAAGTGGCACAAGACTGGCGAGCTAGTCCTTCAGCCTAAGTTTCAAAGACGGGATGTGTGGAGCAACAAAGCAAGATCTTATTTGATTGACACGATAATTCGGGGAAAGCCCATACCCAAACTCTATATGAGAATAGCGTCAAATCCGAAAACGAAGCGCCTAATCAGAGAGGTTGTGGACGGACAACAACGAATCAAGTCCGTCCTGTTGTTTCTCGACGACGGGTTCAAAATAAGTCGAACCCACAACGAGGATTATGGCGGAAAATCGTTCAAGGGCATGGACGATGACGCGAAAGGGGATATCAACGGCTACAAGTTCGCAATTGATCTGCTTGAGGAAATGGCTGACGAGGAGGTACATGACATTTTTGCCCGACTGAATACGTACTCAACAACGCTGAACTATCAGGAATTAAGACACGCTAAGTATTTCGGTGAGTTTCGTGCCGCGGCCTACGCGTTAGCATACAAGTTCATGCCATTTTGGCAGAAGAACGAGATCTTCACCGATAAGCAAATTCTCAGGATGGCAGAAGCCGAATTTACGTCGGAGATACTCCTGGCCATGACAGAGGGCGTGAGCGCCGGTGATAAGCGAGTAATTGACAATGCTTACCGGAACTATGACGAGAACCTACCGGCACGAAAACAGAAGGAGAAACGGTTCGCAGACGTTTTCGACTTAATCGGATCTGTTCTAAAGGAGTCGTTTCCAAAATCGAGTTTTCGCTCACGGCGGCTCCTGTATCCGCTGACATGTGTCATTTACCACATGCAATTCGAAATACCAGAAACTAAAGTTGATCGCGTTGAATTGAAGCCTGCAATGTATGACAAAGTTAGGGTCGCCCTGGAGACCGTTGACGATATCTTTGTCAAAGTCAGGACAGCACAAGAAGAGGCTGGGCAAAAATCGGACCCATTAACCAAATCTGAACGCGAGTTTTTCGACGCTTATGACAAGCACTGGGTGCATGCTAAGAATCGGATTCTCATGTTCGACTACATTTCGAACCTCATACTACGAGCGGTGTAGTGGACCGTCGTCATAATGGCCCAAGCACAATTACGAACTGTCTTGGTTAGGTTGGAGAGCACGCTCACCGCGATGGAGCGACTTGCGGCCGCATCTCAGAAGTGGGTCGGTGTCTCTTTTCCTCCCGGAGTCCCTAAGTTTTCGGACCGCCACAAAGAAACCGTGACCGCATTAGCTTTTCTTAGGGGTTTTATTGCACTTGAGACATTTCTTGAACAGTCTTTTGTTCTTTATCTCTTGGGGCTGCGACCGCCTGTTGGTGCTAGGCCTAAGCGACTTGTGAAACCCACAACGAAAAAGTTAGCAGTGCTGGCTGTCGTCGGAGACAGAAACTATACAGACTGGTACAAGTGGAACCAATTAAAAGACAGAGCAAAGAAATATTTTGTTGATGGCAAGCCTTACACGGACGCTCTGAGCGGCAGAAGGCTATTGTTTGAAGAAATGATAACCATAAGAAACGCACTTGCCCATTCGTCACAACATTCGCAGGAACAGTTCAAGCAACTAGTTCGGTCGAAACTATCGGGATCATACCCGCCCAATCTTACTGTTGGCGGATTTCTCTCGATGACAATTCCAGGCACCTTACCGCCGGAGTCCTTTCTTGATTACTACTTGGATAACCTAAGCACCTTGGCAGGCTTAATCATCCCAACCTGACCTCTGTAGCGAATGACTGGGAACAGACACAACCCAAGCAGGCGCAGCTTTCGGCACACTCGCAGGTGGCGCGGCGGTTTCGCTGGCCCTGAGCACTGGTTGCAGTCGTCGTAACTGGGCAGTCGGCATCAACTGCGGGAAGACTCAACGCGCGACCGCACGAATGACTGACATCAGTAAGCAGTGAGCAGTGAGGTGTTTCGTGTTGTCGCGAGGCCCGAAGGGCCGTCAAACGGCCCCGGCGTGTCCGCTATCGAGTTGGCTTCGCTTTCGAATCGACGTCCGCGCCCTCGCCAACATAAACGCACGCATCAGCCATCTTGGCCGAGAGTGAGACTGCTTCCCTGAAAAACGCTCACGCAGCCCGCCGGCGCCGCGACAGGTCGTCAACCTGCGACCAAGGAACTCCTCAGCGGTGAAATCCCGGAAGGGCAATCGTTGGAGGGACACCAGTACCGGACTCACCTGCGTCTTTAAAGCGCAGTCGAACTTTTGAAAGTCGGGATCAATGCCTCTGGGCGGTCTTCTTAATAACCTCAAAATCGTCAAAGACCCCCCACCAAAGTCCCCACAGTGAGAATTTACTTGAGGTTGGTGACTGACGGTAAGTTATTGAAAAGGATTGGAGGCGGCGATCGGAATCGAACCGATGAATAAAGGTTTTGCAGACCTCTGCCTTACCACTTGGCTACGCCGCCCAAAAGAAAAGGCAAAAGGTAAAGGGAAAAAGGCAA
>Ga0070707_100005613_pt1 | contig 11728 bp, 1 predicted proteins | sample KBSK5502metaG_FD_65468 | JGI IMG/M metagenome (GOLD analysis project Ga0070707, IMG submission 65468) | Corn, switchgrass and miscanthus rhizosphere microbial communities from Kellogg Biological Station, Michigan, USA - KBS K5-50-2 metaG | ecosystem: Host-associated > Plants > Roots >... | reverse complement strand
CGAGTCCACGCAGTGCTTCCATCGGCCGAGGCGCCGAGGTGAGCGTACGAGTGCTCATCGCCGACGATCAGGCACTCGTGCGAGCCGGCTTTCGCAAGCTGCTGGAGGCCGAATCGGGGATCGACGTCGTCGGCGAGGCCGAGGATGGTGCGAGTGCCCTCATGGCGGCAAGGCGCTTGCGCCCGGACGTGGTGCTGATGGATATCCGGATGCCCCGAATGGACGGGATCGAGGCGGCCCGCAGGATGGCGGCCGACGTGCCTCACACGCGGGTCGTGATCCTTACCACATACGACCTCGACGAGTATGTGTATCAGGCGCTGCGAGCAGGTGCCTGTGGCTTCTTGCTCAAGGACGCGCCTCCGGACCAGCTCGTCGCCGCGGTGCGGCTGGCCGCTTCGGGTGATGCGCTGCTGGCGCCGGCAATCACTCGGCGCCTGATCGAGGAGTTCGCGCGTCGTCCGATGCCCGATCCCGAGCTGACTGCCCAGCTTGGATCGCTCACGGAGCGAGAACGCGAGGTACTCGTATATCTGGCGCGAGGACTCGGAAACGCAGAGATCGCACGAGAACTCCACGTTGGCGAGGCGACGGTGAAGACCCACGTCGCCAACGTTCTTCAGAAGATCCAGGCACGCGACCGGGTGCAGGCAGTGGTTTTCGCCTACGAGTCTGGTTTCGTCTCGGCCGGGTCCAGCCGCGGCTAGAGCTAAGACAAACATGAAGCTACGGATTTGGCTCCGTAGCAGGGATTCGAACCCCGAACCTTGCGGTCAACAGATCGCTGCGGCCCGTTCAGAACGCGGTTGAGGCTGCGAAAGTAAAAGAAGATTGGAATCAGCGCGGGCCTGACACAGCCGCGCGCCTCGTCCAGAAAGTCCGCGCCCAGCGCGTTCATTGCCGCCGCCGCCAGAATCGCACGGGTCAAGCTCGCGGCGGCCGGGCGGAGGGCGCTCGCCCCGCCTGGGAGTCAGGTTCGGCTGTCGATCACGGCGTGCACGACGGATTATCGAAGTGGCCCGGCGTCGTCGGGTATGCCGAGCCAGCCCCGTGTGCGTTGTTGTCCGACGAGTAGACGATCGCCACCTCGTCGAATGCCGACGTTCCGCTGGTGTTGGCGTCTGCCGACGACTGACCCGCGCCTGAGCCCCACGCCCAGGCCCTGATGAAGGGCAGCAGCGGCGCCGAGATCTGCCGTATGTCGTTGTAGCCGCCGTATGCGGCGTTGCAGTGCGTGTACAAGTTGAAGGCGCCGGTCCAGTCGATCAGCCGGTCGCCGGGGTTTGGACCATTGGCCGCGACGTCGCCCTGCAGCACGTCGCGGTCCCAGCCGCCGTACAGCCAGTCCGTGCCCTGGTGGTCCTGGTGGACCAGGTAGTTCGACTGGTCGCGCATGGTGACCATGAACCACGTGCAGGGATCGTGGATCGTGCCGTCAGGGTCGATCACCGGCCACGGGTTCAACGTGCAGATGGCGGCTGTCCCGCGCGGCGCGAAGTCGATGAGGTCGGCGCCCAGGTCTCCCGCCTGCGAAACCGCGTCTGTGCCCCCCTTGCCGCCGAACACGTAGTCGAGCCAGCGGTCGTTCGTACCGCGGTTGCTCAGATCCGGAGCTCCGTTGAGCGTCGGGCAGAGGTCCGCGAGGTCCTGGTTCGCCGGGCTCGCGTTCGGGTCGCAGCCCTGGCCGCCGTAGAGGACGTCCGCCCCGTCGTCGCCGAAAACGATGTCACCGCCGGCGTCGCCGTCCATGACGTCGTTGCCTGCTCCGCCGTGCATCGAGTCATGGCCAGGGCCTCCGACCATGACGTCGTCGCCACCCTCGGTCATGCCGTTGTGCGGCATGGGGGCCGAGGTCGAGGTGCCCACGAACGACGCGCCGTCGACGTCGTGCAGCAGATCGACCATGCGGTCGTACGTCCCGGCGGCAAGACCAACGTATGTCTCCTGCGGGGCGCTGGACAGGGTGTTGGTGAAGCTGCGCGAGCCGTCTTCCAAGTTGTCCACCGCACCGCCGCGGTCGCCCAGCATGACGTCCTGCCCCGGACCCCCATCCATGATGTCGTTGCCCAGCTCGCCATACATGTCGTCGTTGTCGGTGCCGCCGGACATGACGTCGTTCCCGTCCTCGCCCCACATGTTGTCGTTCCCGCTGTCGCCGTAGAGGATGTCACCACCAAACGCGCCGGCGGGCTCGCATGTGGCCTGCGCGGTCGTGCAGAAGCGGGTCGAGGTCAGGCCGAAGATCGAGTCGTCGTGGTGGCGGATGATCGTGGTGTTCGGCGAGCGCTGCGTGAACGTCGTCTCCACGCCGTTGACGACATCCCGGACGAGCGTGCCATTGTCACCGAGGATGAAGTCGTCACCGTAGTCGCCTTCGATGAAGTCGTACCCGTCGCGGAACCCCTGCAGCGCACTTCCCCCGATCAGGTCGTCCTGGCAATGGGTCGACACTACGGCGCAGTTCGTGCCGTCCGTGCCCGCGACGTCGCCAGGCAGAGGCGGCGTGTACCCAGGGACGATCAGGCCGCCCGAGTTGCCGGCCCAGTCCGACGGATTGATGTAGGCGCTGATCCCCAGTCCGTCCGGCGCGTACTGGTCGAGCGGGAGGTCGCCCTTGATCGTGTCCGTGCCGCCGTTGCCCTGCACGTAGTCGTCACCCGTGCCACCCGTGATGGAATCGTTGCCGTCCTGGCCGAACGCGAGGTCGTTGCCCGCTCCGCCGTCGATCTGGTCGTCGCCGTAACGAATCGAGCTCGGCGGCGTCAGGAAGTTCGCGTTGAGGTCGAGCAGGATGATCGTCCGCGGCCGGATCGGCGAGCCGGTCGAGCCGAGCCGCTGGAACAGGCGCGCCCCGGACTGGCCAGTGCCCGCGAGGCTGATGATCTGCGCGTTGTCGCCTGCCATCGCGTCATCGTCGCCGCCGCCGAGGATCAGGTCGGCGCCGTCGGGCTGGCCCACCGCGCCGTTGCCGGTTCCAGACTCGATGAAGCTCGATCCGCCGACCAGGTCGTCCTCGCCCGCGTCGCCCTCGAGCCAGTCCTGCCCGGGACCGCCCTCGATGTAGTCCGCGCCGTTCCCGCCGATCAGGCGATCGTCGCCACCCTGTCCCAGGATAGCGTCGTCGCCGAGGCCAGCGTCGACGAAGTCGTTCCCCGACGTCGAACCGGCCGGCGTGTCGCCGAGGTCGTATGGAAGCACCGTGCGCGGGGTCGCGAACCGGCCCTTCGTGAAGCGGGTGTTGTTGATGTCGAAGCCGGGCTGAAGGTTGCGCAGGATGCTGCCGTTGTCGGCGAGCACCACGTCGGGGTCATCCCCTCCATAGATGATGTCGCCCGTGTCGGGGAACCCGACAGCGGTCATGTCCGCGGCCAACCCGCTCACAATCTGCGAGCTCCCGCCGATGAGGTCGTCCTGGCCCGCCTCGCCATAGATCGTGTCGGTGCCAGGACCGCCTTCGAGGTGGTCGTCGTTGGCGCCGCCGAAGATCGTGTCCTTGTCGAGTCCGCCGTACGCGATGTCGGCGCCGTCGCCCGCCCAGATGAAGTCCGGGCCGCCGTGCGTCGAGCTGCTGCCGTTGCCTTCGGCGAGGTCGAACGACCAGACCGTCGGGTTGCTCGCGTTGACACCCGGCTTGGACATGTCGGCCACGCCGTTGGTGAGCAGCGCTCCGTTGTCGCCGATCAGAACATCGTTACCGATGTCCCCGAACAGCCAGTCACCCGTGTCGTCCTTGCCCGCGGCCGACGTGCCGCCGATCACCAGGTCGTCTCCGGTGCCGCCTATGACGATGTCGAAGTCTTCGTTGCCTTCGAGGGTGTCGTTGCCGGCGTAGCCCCAGATCACGTCGCTGCCGGTGTTGCCGAACAGGTAGTCGCCACCGTCGCCACCGGTGATCGTGTCGTTGTCGCTGCCGCCATAGGCGATGTCGGATTGACCGACGAGCGAATGGCTGGTCAACGTGTCGTTGCCGGCGCCGCCGCATACGAAGTCAAAGCCTGTACCCGAGTCGGCGATGTCGTCGCCGCCGCCGGCCTGGATGTCGTCGTTGCCGGCGCCGCCCTGGATGCGGTCGTTGCCGTCCGCCGGTGAGTTGGTCTTCTGTCCTGTCTCGTCGGGAATGGGCACAGAAGCCTGTGGAGGGCTGTCCTTGCGGCAGGCGGTCTTCGCTTTCGGGTCACCGTACTCGTTCGCATAGTCGCCGAAGATTTCGGCCGGGCCGTCGCCGCCGATGATGTGGTCGTCACCCGCGCCACCGACGAGAGTCTTGTTGGAGGACGTGACGCCGGGTGGCAGGGCCAGGTGGGTTACGACCCGGAACGGAGTGACCGCACCGTTGATCGTGTCGGTGCCTGCCACATCGCTGATGTCCGAAGGCTCCGCGATCACATAGTCGTCGTCCGGGCCGCCGTAGATCGTGTCGGCGCCGTAGCCGCCGCTGAGCACGTCCTCGCCGGCGCCGCCACGGATGTCGTCGACCTGCTTCAACCCCGAGTGACCGCTGACGATGTCGATCCCTGTGCCGCCGAAGACGTGGTCACTGCCGCCGTCGACCCGGTCGCCGGTCTTGGGGTCATAGCCGCCCCCCGTGTTGACGGTGTTGACGGGGTGGTAGACGCCCTTCGCGTCCTTGGGACACGCGGGCTTGTCTTGGTCCGCGGTGACACAGACGTCAGCCGAACCAGTTTCATCGACGCCGGTCTGGGTCTTGGCCTCGCCCGTGTAAATGTAGTCGCTGCCGTCGCCGCCGTTAATGCTGTCGGAGCCGTCGCCGCCGATGATGGTCACGCCTGGCGATTTCAGACTGCTGCCGGACGGGTCAGGCGCCACGTTGATATGGTCGTCGCCGCCGTTGCCCCAGACGGTGTCGCCGCCTAGGCCGACATCGATGGTGTCGTTGCCGCCGATTGGATCCGCCTTGCCCAGGTCGGTTGCCGAGGGGAAGCCAGGCTTCTTCGTCCAGTCGAAGATGTTGATGCCGGTGTTGCCCCACTGCTGCTCGCCGGTGATGGTCAGCGCGCTGTCGCCCGCGACATTGTTGTTCGCGTCGCCGACCAGGATCGAATCGCCGCCCGGGCCACCGGCGATGTTTGACGTTGCTCCGTTCGAAACGTCGCCGGTGTTGATCGTGTCGTCGCCGCCGCCGCCATCGATCCAGTTCTCGCCCTGACCTGTCTTGATGACGTCGTTCTTGTTGCCGCCGAAGACGATCGCCGTCGCTCGGAAGGGCAGCACCTGGGTTGCGGTCTTGGGCTGGCCGGGCTTCGGCGGCGGGATCTTCGACGGGTCGACGCCGCCCTGGAAGATCACGGTCAAGCTCCCGTTGTAGCCGCGGCCGTCGAGGAGCACTGTGTCTACCGAGCTTGGGAACTCGTAATGGAACCCGAGCGCGTCGACCGCGAAGCCCGTGGTCTTGGTCGTGTCGACCGGGTCGTAGTACTCGGTGACCTTCCACGTCTCATCGGCGGTGAAGTTCGACGAGCCCCACCCCTTGCCCCGCACGCTCTCGGTCGCGAGCTTGCCCGCATACAGGACCAGCGTGTTGGTGTTCGTCGGCTCCGATGCCAGCGTCGGTGGCGCGGGGTTACAGTCGGTCGGAAGGTTGAAGTCGAGCAGCTTGACGTTCACCAGGTTGATGTCAAAGCTCGTGCTGAACGGACCGATGCCGATTGTTATCCCGACGTCGAGGAAGACGCTGAACTCACCGCTGATCTTGAACAGGCAAAGCGCATTCGACAGCGCCGCGTGCGCGAACTCGTCGAACCGGAATTTGCCGTCATTGTCGGGGTCGTTCCACAGGAAGCTGACGGTGAGCGAGATGCCTCCGTTGACGTTGACCGAGATGATGACCGCGCTGACCTCCGCCCCCGCCGAGAGCTTGCCCGTGAACGAGACGACCGGGAGCGGGTTGCCGTCTGTGTCCGTCGTGGCGAAGAAAAGGCTGGAGAGGAACCGCACCGGATTTGTCGACTGGTCGGGCAGCTCGGCGGCCGTCCGAACGCCGTACGTGTCGAACCCGCCGACGATCTGTAGGCCGATGGAGGCGCTGCCGGCGATGGTGATCAGGACCGGCGGCGGCGCGTACACCGGTCCGAATGCCTGGCTGTAGCTGAAGCCCAGGCTGAGCTTGCCGGAGTCGAAGCAGGCGATGGTGACATCGCTGTTCATCAGGATCGCGAAGAAAGCGCCGATGGGGTCGTCCAGGAACGGGAACCAGAGGCCCGCCTTGCCGGCGGTGTCGCTGGGGTTGGTGAGGTGCGAGTTGTTCGGGTCGGAGGCGCAGTTGCTCTGCAGCGGGCCACTTGGATCGGCGAAGAAGCTGCTGCCCTGGTTGATGTCCTTCAGGAAGTTCGACTGCGAGTAGGAGCCATCCGGCGTGACTTTACCGACGGTGTTCGGGTCGGACGCGTAGGTGGGCGTGTTGGACGTGTCGAGAACGCTCTGAGCCTGGGTGCCGGTGAGCTCGAAGGTCCCAAGCGCGATTTTGCACGAGCTGCTGCACGTGGGCAGGCTGTCGATCAGGTGGAGAACGTTGGTCAAGCGAGTGACGAGGGTGAGGTCAGGACCGCCGGCCAGCGTGTTGAACGCCTCGGCGATGCTCTCGATGGTCACGTCGCCTCCGCCGACGAGATGGCTCAAGTCGCTGAGCACTGGGATCGGTGCTTCGATCGTGTCGATGACCGGGCGCAGCGGGTCGGTCACGAACTTGACCTCTTTCATGATGTCGCCGAAGACGCCGCTCAGGAATGTGCCCAGATCGAGGTCGACCTTGTAGAAAGCGATGTAGAGCGTGCCGGCCTGCAGACCGGAGCCGCCCGACGCGGTGAAGTTCCAGGTCAGGACGAAGTCACCGCCAAGTCCTGGCAGCAGGTTGTCCGTGCCGTCGCCGTTGGCGGCGACCGTGACGTCGAATCGCCAGTCGATACGGACGTGACCGGCGGCCTGGACCGAGAACGCGCTGGAGGCGTTGGCCAGGTCCTTGAGCGTCAGCTTCTGGCTCAGGTCGACGTTGGCCGTGAGGCAGACGGCCGCAGTCTTGCAGTCCGGGTCGGCCGCCGGCAGCGAGTACGCCGTGCCGTTCTTGAAGTTCATCGTCAGAAACGCCAGCTGGGCGGTGAAACCGCTATTAGGTGGGCTGATCGTGGCCGTGGCCGTGAAGACGTGGTTGCCGCCGTCGGCCTTCACATAGAAGCCATCGTTCAGGTCGACGCCCAAGACGACGTCGAGCTTCCACTGCACCATGGCTGTGAAGCCGCCGTCGCCGCTGGAATGCAGTGACAACCCGGGGATCCCAACGTTGATCGGCGGTGCGATCCCGCCGACGGGATCCTTGGGGCCTACGGTCATCGTCAGCTCGACCCTGGTGACCATCGACAGCGTGTCGGTGCTCGGGTTGGCACAGACCGCGTTGCCGCAATACACGGTCGGCGTCAAGGTCGAGCCCGGCCACTTGGTGGACAGCGAGTTGCCGAAGTTGGTCAGCCGCGTGTTGAGGGTGTCGACGGTGTCTGCGGCGGTCAGGTTGCCGAGCTGCGTATTGACGTCGTTGTCGAGCTCGGTCTTCAGCTGGCCAATGGAGTCCGACCCTTCCTGGATGTCGTTGCCGACGAAGGGGACCTTGCCGTCGAAGCTGGCCTCTGCCATCAGCTGCTGCACCTGCGCCAGGTAGCTGTCGATGCCGCCAAGGAAAGCGTTCAGGTTGATGGTCGCCGCCGCGATGTCGTCGCCGAGCTGGGTCTGGCCCGCGTTGGTCACGCCGGCTGTGTTGTTGCCGCTCTTGACGGTCACGAACATGTCCGCCCCGGAGGTGGGCAGGTCGATGATCACGGGCCCGACCGACGTCGTACCCTCGTACACCGGAATCACCGCGCACAGACCGACGTTGGTGTTGCCGCTGTCCGCCGGGCAGGTCACGCCCGGAGCGGTGGCGGTTGGGGTCTTGGCCAGGAAGCTGTCCAGCCCCTGTGTCCCGCCTGACGTGGTCAGGCTCAGGGCATACGACGCCATCACCTGCAGGTGGTCGGTGCCGTTACCGAGCTTGACCGCGAGCGGCCCGATCACCGCCGAGGGCGAGCTCGTATCGTCGAGGTTGACCTGGATCGTACCGCCCAGCGTCGAGGAGTCGAGCACTTTGAGCGCGCTGGCGTCGGCAGGACCGGTCCCGGTGGCGAGTGGGACCAGGAAGCCGACGTTCGCATCCTCGGTCACACTGATCGGCACCGGGAATTTGGAGCTCGCCACCATATTCTCGACCCCCACCGGGCAGCCGGTGTTGCAGTTGGGTTTGAAGGAGACGGCGAGCGTGCTGTAGGTGTGCGCTGACCGCTTCGAGTCGAGCTTGAGGATCACCTGAGGCGTGCCGCTCGAGGTGTCGATCCCGGCGATGGTGAACGTGCTGCCCGCACCGAGGAATTTATTCACGAGCGTCAACGCATCCTGGAGGCTCGCCGGCGGGTTTGCAGCGAGCGCCGCCGCCGCAGCCGCCAGGGAGCTGTTGAGCGCATACGCGGACCCGTCGGCCGGCTTGGTCGTCCAGTTCCTGGTGAACGTGAACTTGGTGCCCTTGCTGCCGGCCCCCACGCTCACGGCTGCGATGGCCACGACCTGGGTTCCGACGAGCACACTCCTTCCGACGAGAGCCTTGTCGGCGCTCGAGTCGAACGGGCGGGAAGCGTCGGTCAGCGAATTGGCGTCGTAGGTGACGTCGGGGCCCGCGTTCGACTCCTGGGCCGCTAACAGAGACCCCACGCTGCGGCCGAGGACGGGGATCTCCGTCGACAACAGACCCGAGCTCTTGTCGATTCCGGCGAGCCCGCCGTCCAGGACCTGGAGCGACTTGATGAAGGGGGTCAGCAGGGATTGCGGGTGGGTCGGATCGAAGGCGAAGTCCTTGAGGTCGGGGTTGGTCAGCGTGCTCACGTCGGCTGCGCTTGGAGCGCCTGTTATGTCTGCGTTTGCCACCGTGATGGTCGGAGGGGTTTTGCCGAAATACGACGGCGTGCTGCCCGTCGAGCTCATCGGCACCGAGACGGCGAGTGAGGCGGACGCCTTGGCCTTGACGGTCTCGGTCAGGAAAGTGCTGGGCAGTGGATTGTTCAGGCTCGGGTCGGTGACGAGCAGAGCCGCGACCTGGTCGAGCGTGAGGTCTCCCGTTCCGTCGTTGGTCGATTGGGGAACCAGAGAGATCGTCCACATCTTGTCGGTGGACGACGCGTCCATGCTGACCTGGCCGTCGAGCTGAACCCCGAGGTACCCGACCATGGCGTTCATGCCGACGACCTTGGAAGTCACCGGGAAGTTCGCCTCGATGAATGGACCGGAGGCGCCGGTGTCGAGCATGAAGCGGTCGGTGTTGTTCGGCAGCTGCTGGATCAGGGTCGTCGTGCCGTCGGGGTTGAGGTGTGAGAAAGGACAGCCGCTGGCCGTCCGCTCGGGATACTGCGGGAAGTCGGCCGCCGTCTTGCAGTCGGTGCCGGTGATCGGGTTGCGCAGGTCGAACGCGATCGCGAGGTTGGACGTATAGCTCTCGTCAGCGGTGGCTGTGGACGTGTTGGAGTTCGCGTTGACGATGCCCGCGGCGCTGAAGACGTTGCCGAAGTTGCCGGCGCCGGTTGCGGGATCGTTGCTCCCCACCTTGACGTCGACCGGGACCCCGGTGCGGCTCTCTGTGATCGTGAGCGAGATGAGGACCTTGTTCGCGCCGGAGGTGGCGAGGTCGTTGAAGTGGACCGAATTGACGGTGATCTTGCCGGTCTGCGATGCGGGCGGGAAGGCCTTCATCGCGCTGATCAGACCCTGCAAAGAGGCGAACGCCGGGCTGCCGTCCGGATTCGTGTTGTCGGCGATGAACTCATTGAGGACGTGCGTGGCGTCGATCGCGTCGGCCAGCGTGCCCTTCATGAAGGGCAGGCTGATGTTTCCGAAGATGGGGTTGGTCTTGTTGACCTTCCACTGGGCGCGCTCTGCGGCCTCGATCGTATTCTCCAGGTGGGCGAGCCCCTGCAGGATGTCTTTGGGCGTCATATTGAGGAAGTCGCCCGCATCGGCGTAGTGCGAGTCGGCGGTAATCGTCGGCCCACTCTGCGAGACATCCGTCCAGAGGACGCTGATGGTCGTACTCACCGTCGGCAGGCCGAGGCCCAGGGAATTGTCGGTCGTGAGGCTGAAGGTCGCCGCGGTCCCGGCGGTGCCGTTGTCGACCGAACCGGCCGGCGTCCCGAAAGCGACGTGCGCCAGGCCCGTCAGCGCTCCTGACTGGCCGAGCTCACCGGTTGTGCCATCGGAGTTCTTGAAAGCCAGCTTGCCGTCGCTGTTGGGATCGTCGAGGCTGATCGCGAGGTTCTCGCTGCCGGCGAAGCCCGGCGTGGAGCTGAACACCATGCCGAGGATTCCGATCCCCGCGTGGACCCCCGTTATGTCGGGGATCGACTCCGTGGCGGCCACCGTCATCGTCGGCCCGAAGCTGCCCCCGTGCAGGATGTACCAGTAATCCGAAAGGCCCTTGTCGACCGCGACATAGAACGTGGCGTTGAACGTCAGCACGATCTGGACGCCTTTGTTCGTCGCGAGGTTGATGGTGTGTCCGCCGCTCGAGCCGCCGCTGACCTCGAGCGCTGTGTTGATGGTGCGCGTCACGGTGAGGTCGAGCTTGAGCTGCTGGGCGGTCCCGCTTGTCGAATAGGTCGCGTGGAGCGTGCCGGCGCGGTCGGGTGAGGCACCGAATGTGTACGTGCCGTCCAGGTCAGATATCTCGACTGTAGGTTTGGTGTTCGCGGCGATCAGATCGTCAACTTTCTTCTTCAGCGGCTGATAGAAGGCGAGGTCGAAAAGTCCCTTCTCGCCTCCGGACGGAGCAAACTCGAGGGCTGACGAACCACCCGGCGTCGTCGCGACAAGCGGAAGCGTGTTGCCGAGCGCCCCAAAGCTGCCGAGGCCTTCGCTAAGGCCGGCCCACGAGTTGAGACCTGACAACATTGCTGTGGTCTCGGCCGAGGCGACCGTAGGCGACGCGAACGCCGTCATCGGCGGAGCCAGCGCCCAAATCAGCGTTGCGATCGTGCAGATCGCACCAAGGCGCGGCCAATGACCCACCCTTCCCAACCTTCCTCTCCTGGTACGCAGTGCGAGCCGTCGCCCACTCGCAACCTGGTGATGGGAATTCTTGACGAGCCCGGGCCCGCTGTCAAGACGAATTTTTGAAGTTTCGAAAGCGGCTCACTCTCCAGCCTCTGCTCGTGGGAACTGATCGCTAGCCTCGCGTCACTCGCGAAGGTCCGAGTATGTTGAGGACGCGCGCGCGTGATACCAGACTCGCAGGCTGAACGGTGGGTCCATCGCAGACGGTTTTGAAGATCACGGGCCTGCCGTCTCTAGACAAATTTTGAATACGATTTTGGCTCCCCTTAGTGGACGCTCTTCGAACTCTCCCCTTGGTTCCGTCCTGAAGTACGCGAGATTCTGGATGATCCGTGCGCTCATCGACACGTCGGCGCGCAGCTAGGCACCTGAGCGTGCCGTCGGTGGGTCGGCCGGTTTGAGAGATCGCCATTTGAGAGCTGGAGACTCACGGTCGCCACAAGACAACGCGCACCCAGGCCGAGTTCCGCCCCACGCACCATGACCTGCGCCCGTTCGTGCTCACTCTCAGCCTGCTTTCTCTTTGATGCTCTCCACCAATCGGATGAGCGGTGGTTCTGACGCTTCAAAGAGAATGTTTCATTGGGACAAGGAT
>Ga0070707_100005611_pt1 | contig 11729 bp, 14 predicted proteins | sample KBSK5502metaG_FD_65468 | JGI IMG/M metagenome (GOLD analysis project Ga0070707, IMG submission 65468) | Corn, switchgrass and miscanthus rhizosphere microbial communities from Kellogg Biological Station, Michigan, USA - KBS K5-50-2 metaG | ecosystem: Host-associated > Plants > Roots >... | reverse complement strand
CGAGCCCCTTCTTGGCAACTGAACCGCCGATCAGCTGGAACGGCAAATCCGCGTCCGTCGTTACCCGCCATGGTTCGATTGATGTCCGGCTGAACACGAACATATCCGAGCCGTCAGCCTTGATGCGCGTCAGCTTGTCTGCGTATTGCTCGGCAGTCGCAAAATCCAGCGCGTCAACCGAGGCGCAATCATTGATGGCAGAGAAATTAAACCTGCCAGAAGTCTCGCCATAGACCGTATAACCGCCGACATATTCCTGCGTAACCGGATCAGTCGTGAACGTGTCGGCTGGCACCTTCTTAACGACATCGCTCTCGATGTAGTATTCGCCAAGCGCGCAATGAATGCTGATTTGGACAGGATCAGCTTGGTTGCGGCTCATCTGCACCTGATCGGCGCCGGGTAGTGTTCCAATCCTGGTTGCACTCAGCACAAACGGCTCAAGTGTTACCAGCGTAAACTTGTAGACCCCGGAGGAGTGGATCGCATACCCGCAATCCAGATCATCCAGGAAGATGTTTCCCCGGTTGGGCGTATCCGTGATGGTGACGCATGACACCATGCCAGGGCATGGCAGAACCGCCAGTGGCGCCTTTCCATCCGCGCCTTGCTGCTCGGCGTAGGCGTTGATAAGCCGCGCGCTGCCGGCAAAGGAATATCTTGAAGGATTGGACCGGAACGCAATCTGAACCGGAACGGTCTTCTGCGCGGCCATTAACGCGCGCTCATCAAAAGTTTGGCGAGCGCTGAGATATTTTGTGGCGCTCCCTGGCTTCCCTCGTCAAAGACAACCCGGCCGCTTGGATCGGCTAATTGCGAACCATTTGCCCATTCTGGGGCGTTCGGACCGGCCCATTGGCTTCCGCGAGAGAATGACTGATGCATCGGCGTCTTGTAGTAATCGGTATAGTGCGGCCTCCCGTCGTTTTCGTTGATCTCTGACGGCCTTGCCTGCGGGTTGCCCTGCGTCATGCCGCGATAATAGCCGCGCATGTCATAGTCAGTTGGTCCACTAGCGTTCGGATCAAACGGCACCTTGTTCTGATCAACCCACGAGTGGAACAACAGTTCTTGCATAGGGTCTAGCTTGGTGTCGTATGACGTTGGTGTGGCGAAGGGAGGTTGAGCGGCCACTATCCAGTCGTCCAGTTATAGTAGGCGCGGCCGCGCGTGGAATCGTTCGATTGAGCCAGCAGCGGCATCGCACCACGAGGTGCCGCCATCACGGTCAAACGGGCTTCGGATGCTTCGATCATCGTCAGCATGGTACGATGATCGATCAGGCCGTTCGCCATCTGGATTGGAAGCGACAGCCGCAACGCCAGTTCAACGAAATACTTCTCAGGTACCGAGAGTTCAGACCCGTTCCAGATCGGCAGGCCGATCGCGTTCATGGTGGCGATAACCGATCGGTTGGACTGCACGACATCGACATATTCGGCCGCGCTCAGTGTTTCCTCGATGCCGACAAGGCCCGGCGCCCGCAAGGTCTGCGTGGCCAGCTCGGTTTCTGTATAGGTCGTCATGCGACTTCGTCCTCAAACCTAAGCGTCATATAGCCATCCGGGTATCTCGTATCAGGAATGACCGTTGGTTCTACCCGCCCCTGTGACAGAGGGCGGCCAGCATGGAAGTTATCCAACGCGATCCTGTAATTTTGCTGAAAGTGGCAGTCAGTCACGCCCATAGCTATTTTGATTTCAGTCATGCGGCCTTATCCTCTACCGCGGCCTTCGCCTCCAGCACGCCGCCATAGCGCATGTGGAAGTCAAACGGCCCGACATGGCTGATCTGGTGGTTGACGTTGGCCCAGATCTCCCCGCCACAAGTCTCACGCCAGCGGGCGCAGAACGAAACGTCTTCCGAAAGTCTACGATCGCCCCTCAGGATGCAGTCAAAAGCCCGGATCAAACGGTGCAGCGGTGCCGTGGTAGCACTTGCCAGCACGGACGGCAGCGCGTCGCTGATCTCGGGCATCTTTTCGAGCATTTCCTTGATCATGGATCGCTTGATGAGCATCACCCCGCCCCCGACATAGGAGGCCGGAAGGAAGCCGTCCCTAACGTCCTTGAGGCTGTGATCGGCATGCAGTGCGGCACCAACCACGCTCGGGCTCATTTGCCTGCGGGCGTAGAATGTCCCGGTCAGGGGCTTGTCGAACTTCACCATGTCGCGGATCAGGTGGGGCGGAAAGCCCATGTCCGCATCAACGAACAGCAGGTGTGAAAACTGCGGCTGGGTATCGTACCAGGTTGTCAGAAACAGGTTGCGGACCTCGACGATATCTGCCGCCGAATACCAGGAAAGCTGATTGCGGACATTGTTGAACGCGAGGAACTGGGCCAGCGTGTAAAGCGATTCCATGGTCTGCGCGGTAACGCTCTGGCCATAGGCCGGCACGCAGATCATGATGCTCGGCTTACTCATGCTGATCTCACAATGCGGGATGGCTTGACGGCCTCCAGAACGAAATAGATATGTCCGTCCCTCGCCTCGCTGTGGAGAATGTCAAAATCCGCCTCATAGCAAAAACGGTAGTCCGTCATGGCGGTTTTACCGACCTGCTGGACGTAGGCCGGCTGATGCAGGAACGAGAAGCTCTCCAGCGTCATCACCCGCGTATGGCCGGGATCGCCGAACGCCCAAGCGCTCGCATAGTGCGGGGAATGTCCGAAAAACATCCCACCCGGTCTGAGCACGCGCCAGAAGTCCGACCATTGGTCAAAGAAGAATCGCCAATCTCCCTGTGAACCGACGTGTTCGAGCACCTCATAGGCGTGAATTTCATCAAAGATGCCTTCCGCGAACGGCAGCGGCTTCGATATGTCGTGGATGATGTCAGGCTTGTGGTCGCCGTTCATGTCGAGCGTTACCAGATTGGACCACTCTTCCCGGCCTGGCGCGCTCATCTGCTTTACGTGGTTGGAGCCGCAGCCCAGCAACAATTCCATCAACGCCCCTTAAGCCATTCGCCAATGCAGCCCGTGAACACCTTTGAGCCGACATGGCCCATTTTAAAATTCGGGTCCAGCCAGACTTTGCCGCCGATATCGCGCCAGCGCTGGCAGAACGAATAGTCCTCGCTGAACTTCTTGCTATCGAGCCGGTAGGCATCGAATAGCCCGCAGATCTTCTGCTCCTGGCGGGTATACGTCAGCCCGGCATAGTCCCTGACCATCCGCTCCAGCATGGAACGGGAGCAGCGCATAAAACCACCAGAAACGCCTGCGACCTCGATCAGCCCGGTTTCCGGATCGCTCCAGAGTTCCGGCTTGTCGAGATAGCGAACGCTGTATTCGATCGGATCGGCTCGCCGTGGATAAGACCCGGACACAAAATCAACCGGATAGTCTACCAGTTTGACCAGTGCCCCGTCTTCCCAGAGCACGTCATGATCGACGAACACCAGGTCAGTACCGGCTCCTTTGAGGAACCGGGCAACGATTGAGGCCCGCGCGTCGGCAATGTCCGTGTTGCCGCACTCGTCTTCGATGGTAACGAAGTCGCCGCGCTGCATAAGCGCCGTCATGTCGCGAATGATCGACCGCATGGTTCCAAGATGGATGGTCCCGGAATAGGCGGGGATCGCTATCACGACATGACGGGTCATGCTTAGACGGTAGCGATCAGGCCGAGGGTCTCCAGTGCCGAGATAACCAGGTTGCACTTGGTGATAGCGGTTGCCGCGTCGGTGGCGTCCGCGATAGCCGCCGGCCGAACCACGGGGGTTGCCCCGAAGAAGCCGATCTTGTCGGTCGCGGACTGACCAAACTGGCAGCCATCCGGGCCACCGTCAGAGTTTTGTTTAATCGTAGCCATTGCTCAGTTCTCCTTATGCAGTGCCGGAAAGGCGGGTTGCCTGACGCGCATCCACGGTTTTCACGCCGTAAAGAACGTCCAACCGCCAGTTGCTCAGATCGTTGGTGCCGTCGTAGTAGGGGATCACACGGACCTGGAATCCCTTGTACGAGCGGCGCCCGACTTCGACCGCGCCCGGAGGCTTGACCAGCGGGACCATCACCAGCGCAAAGGCGTTCTTGCGGAACACCAGGTTCTGGGAATAGCCGGTGGAGGCCGTTCCCATGATGGTGATGGTGGCATCGTTCAACGCCGCCGCGCTCACGGTCTGGAACGCGCCAGATGTGATAATCGGGGGCGAGATCGTCAAGGTGGTCGAAGATGTCGTGGTCGCGTTGGCGGTCACGTCAGCCGTCACAACGAACTGCTGCAGATGCGGCAGGGTTGCCTTGGTGACGGGATTGACCGCAAACACGGCGTCGATCGTGAACACGTCGCCCTGCTTGATCGTGGTGACGGTATCCCAGCCGTCCGTGTCCAGCGACATGGTGCCGGTGTCCTTGGACGTGGCCCATGTCGTTGACTGGGTTCCCTTGACCAGCGGCGTGGTGTTGTCAGTGGTGCCGCGGGTGTGGGTCTGCACGTTCTGGGACGAATACGTTTCCACGTTGGCGATCCGGCCGAGGTTGGAATCGCGATACGCATCCTTGGCCACGTCCTGCATGTACAACGCAGTCTGCGAACCGAGCATGCCATATTCGTCAGTCGGGGACATGACCGCGTAACGGTCATCCATCGGGACGGCGCCGAGATCCAGACGTTCCGGAGCCTTGGCGAAGTCAGCGAACGAGTTGACCGTCTGGCCCGGCGTACCGACCCAGTTCCACACGTCCTTGTAGAGGCTGTGAACGTCGCGATCGATCTGGTTGCCGAGCTGAACCATGGCGGGCTTGATCACCCGCTCGGTCAGGTCGCCAATCTGCAGGGTGAGTTCCTCGGAGGTAAAGCCGAAGTCCACGCCCTTGAACTTGTCCACCGTGAGCGTGAACTTGCCCTCGGTCGCATCCTGCCGGGCGGCCACGCGGCCGTCACGAACCGTGAAATCGGTGGGGCGCTTGATCGAAAGCGTCTCGCCGATGTTGTAGCCGTTCACCTTGTTGGTGAACTCGTCCTCGTAGCCGCGAAAGACAAGGTTGCCCATCACGCAGGTATTTTCGAGAACGGACACCGCGGCTTTCGCGATGATGTCCGCCGTCAGGGTAGTGTTGCTCATTTCAGTTCCTTCTGGCGGGGCGCATCACTGCGTGCCGCTCTGGGACCGCGCGCATCACTGCGGGCAATCTGATGGATTATCGCCGCCCACGACGTTGGGCCTGGTCCTTCTTGAGCCAGGACGCGAACGCTTCCATGTCGTCAGGCCCGGTCTGCGGGTTGACGCCTGGTCCTGCTCCACCTTTCACAGTGGTTAGCGGCGCAGGGGCTTTGGTGGCTTTGGTCGAAGGCTTCGACAGCGTATCCTCAAGCCGCGCGATCTCCTTGGCGGCCTGTAACGGAGCAAGAGAGTTGAGTTTGTTCGCAATCGATGGATTCTTGGCGATGTGATAGGTCAGTTGCGGACCTACATCGCTTTCAATCACCAGCTCGCGAACCGCGTCCGTAAACTTTCCGCCCTTGTTGACAAACCCCGACACTACCTCGTCGAAGTCCGTCGCCTTGGCCTTGAAAGCTTCCGTCCGCTCCTCGAAATCAGCCATGACTTCCGAACGCAGCTCGGCAACCCTGGAATCGTTGGCGGCTTTCTTGTCTTCCGCCAGCGAGCCCTTGACGGCCTTCGCTGCCTCGTATGCGGCGGTAGCGGCAATGTACTTGCCCCAATCGCCGTTGAAGTCCTCTTCGCGGGGCGCCTTCTCCGGTTCTGCCGCGGGCCTGCTGGCTTGCTCTTGCAGCCGCAAAATCTCGCTTTGCAAATACTGGTTCTTGCGCTTCATCCGGTCGTAACCGGATTGCCGCTTGGGCTTTTCGACCTCTCCCGATACCTCGGGTTCTGTTCCTTCCGGTTCAGTTCCTTCGGTCTCGGTTACTTCCTTTGCTGTCTCGGTAGACGGCGTTTCCGCCGTTGACGTTTCAACTTTCGCGGGCTCTACAGCCTGCGGTTCGGTTGTGCCGTCTGTTCCTTCGCTCATGTGTAGTCCAATAAAAAAGCCGCCCCTAAGGACGGCCTGCCATCGTGCGGCGATCACGGGATGCGAACGCCTGCGGTCGAAGATTATCGCTCTCGGCCGGACTCGAACCGACTTCTCCCGGCTTAATCAATACCGGCTTAGCTTCACCTCAAAGCTTCGAGAGCAAACTGAGAATATCAGGTATTTATGCATCCGCCGGCTCTTTCGGCGCCTTCATCTGTTGGATCTTGGTTTGGTGCGCCTCATCGGCGCGGGCGGACTCAGCTTCGCCACGCTCCAAAGCCGTGAAATGATCATCGGTATCGCGCGCCATGTCGAACTGGTGCCGCTCATGTTCGCGGTCCATGTTCGCCTTGTGCTCGTCGATATCCTTGGCGGCCTCGATCTCGCCCTTGCCCAGGTTCTGCTTGGCAATGAGCGTGTTAACCTTGGCCGTCTCGGCATCCGCTTCCGCTTTATCAGCGTCCGCCGTGGCCTTGCGGGCCTTCTCCGCGGCTTCCTGCGTCTTGGCCTGCATTTCCATCATGCCGGCCTCTAATTGGGCTTGCTGGACCTGTTCGGCCATTTGCTGTTGCTTGGCCTGCGCCGGATCCACCTGTGGCGGCTGGCCGCTCTCCTCCTGCTCTCTGGCCTTCTCGGCCTCAAGAACCTGCGGGGGAAGTGCTGACCTGAGCCGCTCGGCGAACTTGTCTGCCATCGGCCAATCTTGGACCTTGGCCACGAGATCCCCGACCAAAGGCGCCACGTCCGGCATCGCCTGCATGAACGCCAGCATGTTTTCGCTGGCCTCCTCGCGCTTGGTCGCGTAGCTGTTGCCGGCCTCCGCAATCACGTCATAGGCGCCTGCACTCATATCGTTGAGCACGATCGGCTGACCGTCAGGCCCAATGATTGGCATTCCCGCCTGGTCGCGCTCCTGATTGATCTGCATCAGGTCGATCTTGCCGTCCTCGCCCATGATCCGGATGGTGCGCTGGGTGTCGTAGACGTGCGGGATCAGGTCGATGACGATCTTGCCAATCTGGCGAACGGCCCTCGTGAAATTATCCCGATAGACAACGGTTCCGGTATCGCCCTGCTTGTCACGGGCCTTGATAGCCACGCCTGAGGTTTCATTAGAGCGGGCACCCAGCGAGGCATCATAGATACCGATGATCCGGCGCATGTTCTCGTTTGCGAGCGTCAGGCCGTCTGTAATGCCCTGCGAGGATACTGCAGGCTGAACTCTGGCCGGCTGGGCATTGCCGTTCTTGGCGTCTGGCGTGTAGAGCAGATACGGGAAGTTCTTGGAACTGGCCTGCTCCCACATGCCCTGATACTTGGCAACGTTGACCTCGGTCACCATGAACGGCGCCTTGGGCTGCAACGCCACAACTTCGGTATGGGCAGAGGTGAAATAATTATACTGCCGCTGGGCGTCCTTGGCCTCCCGAATGATGCCCCTGCGAATGATCTTGCGGCCGATCCGGATCTCTTCCCCAATGAACGGCACGATCGGGATAAACCGGCCCGGCCATTCCTGGTATTCCAGCACATCCGAGCATGTGATTAGATAGCGGCAGATCACATAGGATTCGCGCTTTTCAATCCGGGCGCCCTGCGACTTGCACAGCTCGATCTTCTGTTCCGCCGTGTAGCTGCCGTCCTCTTCGTCCTCGGTGCAGTCAACCGTCTGGCCGTCAGGCGTCAATGCCAGCGTCAGCTTCTTGGGCTTCTTGACCCAGTACTCGGCTACCCTGACCGTATCGTCGTTCTTCCAGTCGGAATAATACTGCCAGTTCTTGACGTCCTCGAATTCGTCCATCGAGGCGTCGGGCCAGTTCTCCTTGAATGTGGCCGTGGTGTAATCAACCGGAACAAAGCACCAGTTGGCGTCCTCGCGGGTCAGGCGCTTGGCGTCCGGGTCCCAGAGCACCGAAACCCCGTCGTCCACGCCCTCGATGCGGATTTCCTGCTCAAAGGTCGTATCATCGGCATATTCGGTCATCACGCGGGCATGACTGATGCCGCAGGCTACCTGCCCGTCTGCCGCCTGGAAGTATATCCCAGCCGCATCCGAGCGGTTCTCGATATAGCGCGTCATCCCCTCGCGAAGATCGGCCAGCTTGGGATCGGACTTGTCGTCTACCCCAATAACCTTGATGGCCGGGCGCATTTGCCGGATGTCGCCCGTGATCTGGTGGACGAACTGCGGCATCTGGTTGTTGGTCAGGACCGGGCGGGATTCATCGTTGCGGGTCTTGACTATTTCCGAGGGCCATTGATTGCCGGCGAGGAAGTCCAGATCGTCATAGGCGAGCTTGATGTTCTCCCGCTCGCGTTCCATTGCCCTGTCATGACGGGAGCGGGCGGTCTTGAGCAGTTCGTCCTTTTCAGCCTTTGAGAGTTTGGCCGTCTCGGCCTGGGGAGCGTTATCGGCCATCAGTTCCCAAGCCATCCGCCGCGTCCGCCATGTGCGAACTTGGGCGATCTATCAATCACCTCCGCCACGGGCTCGGCAAAGGTCAGCGCGATCGCATCCCAGTCATCTGGAGATCTGATACCGCGTGCGCGCATATGCTCTTTGCTTTCCAATAGAAGCCGCTGGTTTACGTCGTAAGAGTAACCAGGGCCGCAGGCATCGGCCTGCAGACTATCCAGATCGGGGATATCAGCCCCGCCAACCTCGCAGAGCCAATCCCGTGACCGGCTCCACATCTCAGCCCTGCGATTGCGAGGACCGGCCGATTTCGTGCCATCGGGCAGGATCACAATGGGCTCTTGGGGCTCGGAGCCGAAGTTGATCGGAGTAACTGTTTCAAGATAAACGCCACCCCAACTGTGCAATATATCGACAACACCAGCGCCAACGCCGCCAACGTCAACAAAGACGCGAGCCGGCTTGTCATTGTCGATTACCTGCTTGATCCAGTTGGCGCCCTGAACAACATCAATTTTGCCGCGGCTCTCAACTTTCGAAACCTGGCGACCCTTACGCCAGGCCAGTGCAAACCGATCGTCACCAAACCTCGCTGGGTCTGCGCCAATGACCAATGGGCCAATACCTTCACAGGACGCCTTTCGCGCGGCCAGAACCGTCTCCGACTTGATAAAACTATCATGTCCGGTAAGCTGAAAAGCTTCTTGCGCCGTTGCTGGATATTCCTGCTTGAAGAGCAATTCATCCTTCAACTCCGCAATTTTAGCCCGTCGCCAGACCATTTGTTCGAGGTCAAGGTTGTGAGCGTCGGCGTAAGCCTGCTCCTCTTCATCTAAGTGAAAGTCCGCCGGGACTTTGCGCCGGTACCCCTGATCCCAAAACCAAGGGATGAAAATCGCTTCATAATCACCTTGGCCGGCTTCCGCCTGCTGCCAGCGCTCGTGAAACTCACCACCAAGGCCGTTTGCTGTGGACTCTAGGACGATCTCGGTTCCCGGCAGATCGGGAATGGCTTGAACGACACCTGCAAAGTGAGTTTTTGCATTGGGCCAGAAGGCCACCTCTGAACCATGGAAAAGCTGAACGGTCTGGGAGCGACCGGTTGCCTTGGCTCCTGCTGTACCAACGGCGTAACCACTTTCGAGCGCCTCGAAACTGAGTTCCTTGGCGTTGGCTGCACCGGTAGCCGGCTTGACCAGATCAGGACAGTGCGAATGATACCGCTCCACCATTCCAAACAGATTGTTCGTCGCGTCCTGCTCATGCGTCAAGATGAACACCCGAACACCCTTGCTATGCGAAGCCCGCCAGTAGTATCGGCCGCCAATGTAAGTGGAGATCCCCTGCTGCCTGCCCTTGAGCACCAAGGCCCGGACTTTCCCGGTTCGTTGGCGCTGTGTCTCAAGCCGTCCGTGCAAATAGGTTTGTGCCGCATTCAGCTCTAGCGGCTGGATCTCACCTGCCTTAGTCCTAATCTTGAGACACTTTGCAGCGTAGTGGGCGAAGTCGTCACGCAGCCGTCGCCTGATCGTCCGTTCCCGGTCCGTCATCAAGCTCATTTAACGCGTCCTCATGGGAAGTGCTGACATGCCCAGAATGTTGGACTGCGGTAAGCTTGGCATGCATATAACTCGCAGCATCCCGCGCGCACTCATGGGCCATGATACGGAACCCCGCAGCTTTCTTCACCTGCGCCAGCAAATGCTTGAATTGCTCTTCCGGCGTCATTTCCTGGCCGGTAATCTCTTCGGCGGTTAGCCCTTCAAGCGTCGCCTCGGCATCAAGCGCTACCTGCTGGAAGTGTCTCATGTTGTCCAGCATGACCTCCAACGGAGCCTTACCTTCGGCTAGAGCACGCTCTGCTACCGCACGGGTGCGCTCCGTAAGCGATCCTTGCTTACGGCCAGCGCCCTCTCTCTTACCGCCACGAGGCATTTTGATTATCTTTGATTAAGATCAAACTCACGCCGGAACCTTTGCCTCTGCTTTGGCCCGATCGGCCCTGATCTTCTCCACGATCTCGGCTTCCTTGGCCTGGAGCTGCTTGCGCTTGTCGGCTTCGACGGCCGAAGGCTTGCCTTGGAGCAAATCGACCCGGTGGGCGATCTGGTCTAGCTTGTCCTTGGCGTTGTCGTCGCTGGTCTTGGTGAGTTCCGATATGAGATAGCGGATGGCCTCGACATGCTCTTTCGGGCCATCGGGCTTGTCAGCAATGGGTGTCTTCTCGACTGGCTTGGCAGGCTGCTCATGCAGCAACTTGGCTTCTTCCTTGGTGGTCATTGTTTTTCTCCAGGGTTGTGTGATGCACCGCCCCAACGAAAAAGCCCGCAGCCAGTTACCTAGCGCGGGCCATCTTTGCAAATCACTTGCGACGATGCCCATAAAGGGGTGATTTGCTGGACCAGTCAAGGGCCTTCATCGCTTATCCATCGCGAAGCCGTAGATCAATGCCAGGCATTCCAGACACTGCCGGAAAAGTACGCCGTAATATTTGTTCCAGCGTTCGCCGGATAACCCTCGATCCCGAGCCACCTGTTCCATGGTCTTGCCGTCGATTAGAACACTGTGGACGAGCGGAGAGCCAATGGCTCCCAACTTTACATGGACGTCGTTTAAACGCGCGAACGCCTTGCTGTAGGCTTCTGACATGCCTCTGTGCCGAAAGCTTTGGTCAACATAGGGTTGAGACGGATCGCAGGCTTGCTGGTGCCCTTGGATGGTTTCAAAATCGTTCTGGAACGCGCGGCCGGCGTGATACTGTGCTTCGTCAATCTGCTTTCTGGCATGAAGATTCGCCAGTGGGTCGTTCTTGATGTTCCGCTCAGCAATTATCTTGGCGCCTGGATCTAGCGCATAAGGATCGTCCACTTCGATCAGGTGCCGTGGATACTCCGGGTTTGGCTTCCCATGTTTCGAGGCCACAATTCCCGTCCGGCGGATGTTCTTCGTCGTCATTGAGGCCTCGGGCATGTTAGGTTCCTTCGGATTTAAGCTTACTCTTGTCGAATTGCTCAAGGTCGCGCATGAATTCCTGCCATACGTCTTCGTATTCACGCTTGGCTTTGATGAATTCGGACTCAGCGGAGCGATATTGTTGCGTCGCTAACTCCATCCTGGATTTTGCACGATCCAGCCTTTCATCCATCAATCGCGTAATCTTCATGACGACGGCCCCAAGCCAGCCCCTAACCGAGCCGACAGTTGGCGAAGGCCCTGTTCAATCTTCCGATCTTGCTCTGGATCACGCGGCGGCTCAGGCAATCTCTTCCGCTCAAACCGAGCTTTCATTTCCAGCATATGCTGCTCACGGAGCCAGCGCGGCTCAATGA
>Ga0070707_100005609_pt1 | contig 11730 bp, 10 predicted proteins | sample KBSK5502metaG_FD_65468 | JGI IMG/M metagenome (GOLD analysis project Ga0070707, IMG submission 65468) | Corn, switchgrass and miscanthus rhizosphere microbial communities from Kellogg Biological Station, Michigan, USA - KBS K5-50-2 metaG | ecosystem: Host-associated > Plants > Roots >... | reverse complement strand
CTGCGCACCTGCAAAAGCATCAACGCTGTCTCCATCCCCTCGCGGCTAATCGTCAGAGCAGTGAATAGAAAAACTCCGAGGTAAGCCGCCCAACCTGAACGCTTCGACGAGACTTCACCCAGCCTTTCTTCCATCCGCGTTTTCATTGATGCACCGTGGCGCCACATGTAAATAACCAGTGACGCGACCATGACAATCGCGACAACTCCGAGCACGGCTTCTCGTAATGCTTCATTCCCTAAGAATCCGGCGACGCCCGGACCAAAATACTTTTCCACCGCGTCAGCCTGGCCGGTCTGCATTTTGAAGAGCAGGTAACCGAGTCCGCCGCTAATCGCGAGCGCAACGCCGATGCCCGAGTAAACAGCAGAGGTTAGTTGTCTGCGACCGGACTTGCGCAAATAAGAAAAAATGACGGCCACCAGCAGGAACGACTCGAAGCCTTCGCGAAGAATGATGATGAAAGACTGAAGCATGACTATTGCAGTGGCACAGACTTCAGTCTGTGGATTTATCTTCTTTGCTCCACAGACTGAAATCTGTGCCACAATTCGCAGTATGCCTCAAATTGAAAATGATTGTCAATATCGGATCGCTTTGGTATGCACGCTTCCAGCGTGCTTTTTTAGCCGCATTAAGCACGCTGGAAGCGTGCGTACCGCAAGGAATCAATCTCAACGAGGAGTAGTAGGCACCACGATTAGATCGGCGCGAACCGCGCCCAGCTCAGTGACCGCGGTAATGCGCAAAGGCAGGTGCCGGGGATCGTCGCCGACCCAAATCCTGATCTGCAGCTTGTCAGGCTGAGGATCGTCGGTCTTTAGCTCGAGGATGATCGCGGCAATCTTCTGACCGTTAAGTTCGATCGTTTCCCGGCGTTGCGCCGTAATCATGAGTGCGCGCGGCTTGTTAACAGCCATCAGGGAAATCGCGTTCTGCTTATTGATGATTGGCGCAAAAGTTCGAAGAGAATAAAAGGCCGACAGGAGATCGTGAGTTCCAATTGGAATATCGATCCGGTCGCGGCTGTTTTCGCTGGTGGCGTTGCCGCGATCCTGATCCAGGTTGTAACTTCTGGAGGTTTTGTACTTGCCCTCCGAAAAATTTATCTCGGTCCGGAAGGGCAGCAGGGTGGCCGGATCGACGTACGAAGTAATTTGATCCTTTACCACCACGATTGCGGCGGCGCCAGTCGTTTGCGCGCTGGCCGTAAATTGCAAGCCATCTCGATTGAAGTATCGGCCCCGATTCTTGAAGGTGAAGTTTAGCGTGCCGACCGGCTGATTTCCTTTTCCGAGGAAGACCTGATAGTTGAGTTGTTCGCCGATTTTGAATGGCAGGTTGAGAACTGAGCCGGACGTTAGAACTGGATCGGACGTTGAAACACGAGGATTGGCAGGCGTTGGAGTCCTGGTGGGAACTTGATTTACCGGATCAAGATTGGGGCGGTTGGGGGGAGTCGTCACGGTCGGCGCTTCGAGCGCGGATGCGGCCAACTCAGCCTGCACGTCAGCGTCGCCTTGCCTCGCGGTGAGCATCACGGGAACGTGCCATTCATCGTCACTGAAATAAACTCGAACGTCATAATCAGGTCCGCCCTTAACCTTGATCCGGGTGGCAATCGCGTCGAACGATCCGATGCCGGTCTTGACATACTCTTTGCCGATAACTTTGACCTCGGCCTGGTACTCCTCGTTTACGTTGCGCACCGTGATGAGATATTGCGCTCCCATCGATAAGGGCATCGCTCGTATGCGATAAACGGCGGACAGGAAGTCGTAGATCCCCTGCGACTCGCCGATTCTGAGCTTTCCCGGAATGGCGTCAGTACCCGCCGGTTGGTTGTAATCTATCGACGCTTCACTAGTCCGGCCGGCCTCTCGCACAACTTGCTGCGAACGATACGGCAAGCCACTTTCAGCGAATACGTACGTCGTGTAGTCGTTGTTAAGAGAGAGGAGGGCGACATTAACAACGCCTTTGGTTTCAACATGTGCTTTTAGTTGAATGCCGTCTCGGTCGAAAAAAATCCCGCGGCCGGCGACCATCATCTCAATATGGGCCGCGCTGACAAACTGAGAATAGTTGACGTTGTAAGTAAGACGCTCACCAAGCCGGTAAACCGCCGGATTGAAGGGCGACGGCCCGGACTCGGTTCTGGTTTGAGCAGTGACCGTGCCGGTGAGGAAAACTATCAACGCGAAGAACCCGGCGAGTTTTAGTGGGGGCGTTAGCTTTGCGTACACAGGAGGATGATAAGGGCAAGTTGTTGCACGGCGCAAACTCATTCTCAATAAACGCTTTGTGCCCGGCTTTGTTCCGCCAAGTCCTCGACCTCCAGGGCCGCGGCGATCTCATCGACAATCTGTCGTGCTGCCTCTGCCGGATCTGGAGTTGCCAGGATGGGCCGGCCGACCACAACATAATCGGCGCCTGCTTTGACGGCGTCACCTGCCGACATTGTCCGGCGTTGATCGTCGGAAATCGCCCTCGCACTCCGCATGCCCGGCGTGACAATTAGAAAATCGGGATGCAAAACCGTTTCGCGAATAGTTTTGATTTCCTGCGCAGAAGCGACTACGCCATCAAGTCCCGACTCTCTTGCCAGGGAAGCCAGACGGCTTACGACCGATTCAGCTGCTTCGGGGATTCCGATCTGTCGCAGAGTCTGCTGATCTACGCTGGTGAGAACCGTGACGCCGATTACTTTGGGCCTGGTCAGATTCTCGCGCTGCGCCGTTTCGGCGACGGCTTCTGCCGTACGTCTCATCATCTCGTTTCCGCCGGAAGCATGGACGTTAAAAATCGAAACGCCGAGGCGCGTTGCTTCGATTCCGGCCATGGCCACCGTATTCGGGATGTCGTGATATTTCAGATCGAGAAAAACGCGACCTCCGCGTGAAACGATTGTGCGCACCAGATCGGGGCCGGCGGCGGTAAAGAGTTGCATGCCGATTTTGAACATTCCAACCGAATCGCGAAGTGCCCCGAACAGCTCAAGTCCGCGATCCGCGTCGTCAACATCCAGAGCTACAATTAGTTTGTCCTGTGCGGTAGTCATTTCAATCGGTTCAAGGTTCACTTCTTAGTTGACGCGACAGCCAACTGCGTCGTCAATCGAGTTAAACCCTTCGCGCTGCAAAATCTCAAACAGTCCTTCGTTGATTCGTTTTGCGATGCCCGGCCCTTCATAAACAAACCCAGTATACAACTGAATCAAACTCGCACCCGCGCAGATTTTGTCCCAGGCGTCTTCAGCTGTAAAAATCCCGCCGACGCCGATGATTGGCAAATCTCCGCGCGTCAGTCGATAGACCAGCGAAATAACCTGATTCGACCATTCACGCAGAGGCGCTCCGCTTAGTCCACCTTCGCCGCAGGTTTGCACCTCGGCGGCCGACGTTCGCAAACCATCGCGTCTAACGGTTGTGTTGGTTGCTATGATGCCCGAGATGTTCGCCCGCAACGCAACCTCGATGATTGATTCGATTTGAGACTCGTTCAAATCAGGCGCGATTTTCAGCAGCACAGGCTTGCTCCCGATTGATTGAGCCTGTGCGAGTTCCGTGTTCCTGCGCTGTAACGCTCCGAGCAGATCTCTAAGGCGTTCAGCTTGCTGCAACTCGCGCAGGCCCGGCGTGTTTGGCGAGCTGACATTTATCGCAATGTAGTCAGCTACTTCATAGACCGCATCAAAACTCTTCAAATAATCCGGGATCGCATCCTCGATCGCCACGCGGCGCGACTTTCCTATGTTAACCCCGAGAGCGCAGCCCGGGCGTCGTCGTCGAATGTTCCCGGCCAGCCGCGCAGCGCCGCAGTTATTGAAGCCCAGGCGATTGATCAGCGCGCGATCTTCAGGCAGTCGAAAAAGGCGCGGCTGGGGATTGCCTGGCTGTGCCTCGCTGGTGACGGTGCCAACTTCGACAAAGCCAAATCCCAATGCGGAGAGCGCTTGTGCGCTGGTTCCGTTCTTATCAAAACCGGCCGCCAATCCAATCGGATTCTCAAACTTCAGTCCAAATCGATTTAGTTTCCCGAAGGCGGTAATTTGATTTTGCCGTTGAACGAAGTCGCGAATCGTCGTTGGCTGCAACACTAAATTTAATGCTGTAGTGGCAAGCTCGTGAGCTGATTCTGCCGGAAGGCGAAACAGGATGGGGCGGAGAATGCGGCTATAGAGCGACAAGTTAGCTGTGACGTGCCGGTGGAGGAGTTTAGCGCCTTCGTCTGTTACTTGTCACTACGCGGATTACCGGGGCGGCCGGCACTTGTCCAACAAATATCAAGGCGCTCCTCATTGATCCGCGAAATCCAGTATTACACGCATCTTCCTGATGGTCGCAGATGGATAACGCTTTTTCACTGCTCGGAGGATTGCCTTCGCCTGCTCTTCAGTGCCTCCGTAGGCGGCCATGAAGTTGAAATTATTGTCGACGTTGTCATAACTCACAATAGTCATTCCCACGCAGGCGTTGCGCGAGGTAAAGACTTTGTTGTGCGGAACAAGTTTCTGTTCGGCCAGACGCTTCGTTTCGCTGATGAAATCACAGCCTATTCTATTTTTTGTCGACCCAGCTTTGATACTTTGCAGGATCACTGCATAAAACTCATCAGACTCGTGACGTGTGCCGGCGCCAAGCTGGGCTCGACCGGTCAGAAACGTCAGATCGTTTGCGCCGAAGCCATCGTACTGGGGCATGCAACCCTTGTCGGTTGGGTCGCCACAGATCAGTCCGCTCTAAGCGGAAACCGCTGGCGCAATCAACACCAGCAGAAAAAGGGTGAACGCTAATTTGGTTGCCATTGACACTGCCGCCCGCCTGCGCTGGGCTGCGCAGAATATCACGAGTTACATATCGATGTTTCACAAACTTGGTTTTTTCAGAAATGATTAACTTGTCACTGACTCGCAGTTCTTGTTAGTATCCCTCGCGGTGGAATTCACTGAAAAGGCCCGCATCATGGACACAGCGCGCATTAACCGCGCGCTGGCTCGTCTGGCTTCCGAAATCGTCGAAGAAAATCATGGCTTAACGGATTTGGTCCTGGTTGGGATCCGCCGGCGAGGCGTGCCCCTGGCTAATCGAATCGCTGACAAAATCGAGGACCTGGAAGGCAAGCGTCCGCCGGTTGGAATTCTCGACATTACCTTGTACCGCGACGACCTCTCGACCGTCGGCGCCAAACCGATCGTAAGCGGCACGGAATTGCCGGGCGACATCGAAGGGCGCACGATCGTGTTGATCGACGACGTGCTTTACACGGGACGCACGGTGCGAGCGGCACTCGATCAATTGATTGATTTTGGGCGACCGCGGCGAGTGCAACTGGCCGTCCTGGTTGATCGCGGCAACGAACATCGCGAGTTGCCGATTCAGGCGGATTACATCGGAAAGCTGGTGCCGACAAAAAAGAGCGAGATTATCAAAGTAATGCTCACGGACTTTGACGAAGAAGAGGGCGTCGTCATCGTGGAACGACCCGCAGCCGAAGCTGCAGCGTGAAGCGGCCCGAGTGGCCGCTTTTTTATTGCCGGAAGAAGTGCTTTGTTCTTTGTACTTTGAATTTGCGTACGTGAGGATTCCGCTGACATTGTGAATGGCGAACAAAGTACAAAGTACGAAGCACAAAGTTCCAGAATGGAAGCTAATTTCAAACTAAAGCACCTACTCGGCATCCGGGAGTTATCTGCCGATCAAATCGTTCATTTGCTCGATACGGCGGAAACCTTTCGTGATGTGTCGAGACGTGAGATTAAGAAAGTTCCCGCCTTGCGCGGTCGCACGATCATCAATCTTTTCTTTGAGCCTTCAACTCGCACTCGCACTTCATTCGAGATAGCAGCAAAACGTCTTTCTGCCGACGCAGTCAACATCAGCGTCTCGACTTCCAGTGTTTCCAAAGGCGAAACTTTGCTGGACACGGCCCGCAACCTGCAGGCGATGGCGCCCGACTGCATCGTCATTCGGCATTCTTCTGCGGGCGCGCCCTACCACCTCGCGCGTGTGTGCGACGCCGCAATCGTAAATGCGGGCGATGGAGCGCATGAGCACCCGACTCAGGCTTTACTCGACGCCTTGACGATTCGCGAACACAAAAACAGTTTTGATGGACTGAAAGTGGCAATCATCGGGGACATTCTGCACTCACGGGTCGCGCGATCGAATATTTACCTGCTGGCGAAACTGGGTGCAACGGTGAGCGTCGCCGGCCCGGGGACGCTGGTTCCACCTGAATTTGCTGGATTGATTGAGCAGGGCGTACGCCTTGAACGCAGAATTGAAGACGCCGTCGTTGATGCCGACGTGGTGATGATTCTTCGGGTCCAGCGTGAGCGCCAGACGGATGCTTTCTTTCCTTCAATGCGCGAATATGCGGTTCATTACGGGTTGCACCTCAGCCATCTAAGTCTGGCCGCGCCCGATGCGATCGTGATGCATCCTGGTCCAATGAATCGGGGCATCGAAGTCTCGTCAGAAATTGCTGATGGCGGACGTTCGTTGATTCTTGATCAGGTAACCAACGGTGTCGCCGTGCGCATGGCAGTGCTGTATTTGCTCGCCGGAGTCAGTCAGGACTCGGACGGATCTGAAAAGGCCGAGGGCGCGAGCTCTGCGGAATCCTGGTCCACGGGCGGAGTCCGCGGCCGCACTCGAAAGCCGAAACGCGGAACCCGAAACTAGATTTTATGAGATTACTGATTCAAAACGGCTACGTCATTGACCCCTCACAGGGAGTCAATGCCGGCAGGAATCTTTTGCTCGAAGACGGCCGCGTGGTCGGATTATCCAGTCACAGCGATCCAATTCCCGAAGACGTCGAGATTTTTGACGCAGCCGGATTGATTGTGGCTCCCGGTTTCATCGACATGCACGTGCACCTGCGCGAGCCCGGACAGGAATACAAAGAAACGATTGCGAGCGGCGCCGCCGCCGCGGTGGCCGGCGGATTTACCACCGTTTGCGCGATGCCCAACACGAATCCAATCAACGACAACGCCGCCGTGACGCGATTTGTGATTGAACAGGCCGAGCGCGCGGGTCTGGCAAATGTGTTTCCGATTGGCGCGATTACCAAGACTTCGGCAGGCACTGAACTCGCCGAAATGGGTGAGATGAAAGATGCCGGCATCGTTGCGGTTTCGGATGACGGCCGCTCGGTGCCGTCCGCAGGAATGATGCGGCGGGCGATGGAATACGCTCGCGGATTCGATCTGCCGGTGATCGATCACTGCGAAGACAAATCGCTCGCCCGCGGCGGTGTCATGCACGAGGGTCATTGGTCTCTGGTTCTGGGAATGCGCGGCATGCCGGCGGCGGCTGAGGAAGTCGACGCCGAACGAAATTGTTTGCTCGCCGAGTTGACCGGCGCGCGGTTGCATCTGGCTCATCTTTCCACGCGCGGAGCGATCGAATCAGTTCGTCGCGCCAAAAACAAAGGCTTGTCCGTGACTTGCGAAGTTGCGCCGCATCATTGGAGTCTGACCGATGAAGCAGTTCAGGACTATGACACGAACACCAAGATGAGTCCGCCTTTGCGCAGTCCGGATCATGTCGAAGCAATTATCGACGGGCTCCGTGACGGAACCGTCGATGCCATTGCCACGGACCATGCGCCGCATCATGCTGACGAAAAGGCACTCGAGTATGATCAAGCGCCATTCGGTATCGTTGGGTTGGAGACGGCAATCGGGTTGGCGATGCAGCGGCTAGTTAATGAGGGCGCAATTTCGCTGGAGCGCTTGGTCGAACTGTGCGCGACGAATCCGGCGCGAATTCTCCAGCTGGAGAATCGCGGGACGTTGCGAGCAAACGCTTATGCCGACGTCACTATCATCGACCCGGAAATGACCTGGAGCTTCGACGCTTCACGTTCAAAATCAAAAAGTCGCAACACGCCGTTTGATGGTTACTCGTTTCGCGGCGGAGTCGTGGCCACGATCGTCGCCGGAAGGATCGTCTTTCGAGGCACTGATTACGGCCGGGTCAATGAAAGCAGGGCCAGTCACGCGTTGGTTGTTTAGTCTGTGGCACGCGCATCCTGCGCGTGATTTTCACGGGCGGTGACGCCCGTGCCACGATGGAGGGTTGGCAATGAAAAGAATTAATTGGCCACTCTGGTTGGGTTTTCTCTTGAGCGTGGTCGCATTCCTCAGCTACCCACTCGTCTTCGTCAATTGGGCCAGCACACGTGATTTTCCCTGGGCCAACTTAATTCTGTTTGCGTTGGCCGCGCTGTTGGTGTTCTTTGGAATTCGACGGGCCTTTGCGCCGGATCGACGGCGCTTGTCGAAAATCGTTGCCTCAGTCATTGCCACGCTGAGTGTTTTGATAATCGCGATGTTCATCTTTGTGGCGTTTGTCGCTTCGAGATGGCTGCCGGCGTCAGCCGGCGCGCCGCAGGTGGCGCAAAAGGCGCCGGACTTTTCGCTTACTGACACCAGTAGCAAAAATGTCTCGCTCACCGAGCTGTTATCTCAACCAATCGACGGCAAACCAGCAAAGGGCGCCCTCCTCATTTTCTATCGCGGCTACTGGTGACCGTCTTGCAACTCCGAGTTGCGGAGCATTCAACAGAATCTCGCTAAGTTCAACGAAGTCGGAATTCGTCCGGTCGCGATTAGCGTCGATAGTCCTGAAGCGTCCCGCGATCTTTGTCAGAAGTCCGGCTACACTTTTGCTTTTCTTTCCGATCCGAAGCTCGAGGCGATTACGAAATACGATTTGGTTCACAAAGGCCAGGGTGAAAATGGCCGCGACATCGCACGTCCCGCCGAGTTTCTGATTGATGCATCCGGCATCGTTCGTTGGCGAATGCTGACTGAGAATTACTGGGTGCGGGCGCGGCCGGAACAGGTGCTGGAGGCAGCGCGTTTGCTTCCGTGAGTGAATCGCAACCTGGTGACCTTTCGCTCGGGAGCGCGCCGTTAGGCGCGCAATGTTTATAGAAACACCAAACCCCGTGAGCACAAACTCCTTTAGGAGCGCAATCCAAGAATCGTTTCACATTGCGCTCCTAAAGGAGCTTAGTCTAAGAATCTTCAACGTGATTCTATAAACATTTCGCTCCTCACGGAGCGACGCTCTCAACCACAAGACACGATTCTCTCGCTGAGTTAGAATGCGGCTGCTTTCTGAGCCAGCTTGGCGCGTGTTGAATTGGCAATCTGATCTGAACTAACCCCAACGAGGTGAACTGATGAAACAGCGAAAATCGAAACTGTTGATGTGGATTTTGTTGATTCTCTCAACCGGGCTTGCGTCGCTGACAGCTCTTGCTCAGGGCACCACTGCTGACTACGAACGCGCCAATGGTCTCAAGGCAAAATACGAGTCGGCCGCAATCGACATCGCGGGCCAGGCGACCTGGATTGGGAACACACATCGGTTCTGGTATCGCAAACTGTCAAAGGGCGTCTATGAGTATGTAATCTTTGATGCTGACACGTTGCAGAAACGCACTGCGTTCGATCACGCGAAGATCGCCGCCGCGCTCTCGAAGTTGCTGGGCTCTTCAACTTTGAAGGCCGGCGATTTGCAGTTCGCGGCTCTCAGGTTCGACAACACAGCGGCCACTTTTTTTGCGACGGTTGATGGGACCGCGGTCCGCTGTGTCGTGGCCGATGCCACGTGTAGTAAGGTCGATCCTCCCGCGCGCGCGCGGCCGCAAGGTCCGTTTCTGTCGCCGGACGGCAAATGGGAAGCCTCGATCAATAACTACAACGTGCTGATTCGCGCGACCGGATCGCGAGAACCGGTAATGCTAAGCACGGACGGATCGGAAGGGAACTACTACGAACCAAGATCCATCATCTGGTCACCGGACTCGAACAAGGTGGCCGCTTACCGGGTCCGGCCAGGTTACAAGCGCGAGGTCCGCTACATCGAATCTTCGCCCGAGGATCAGATTCAGCCGAAGTTCTCGGCGATCGCTTATGCGAAGCCCGGTGACGTGCTCGACCTTGAACAGCCGGTCCTGTTCGATGTCGTCGCCAGGAAACAAATCAACGTAGACAATTCGCTGTTTCCGAACCCGTACGAGTTGACTGACATCGCCTGGCGCAAGGACGGTCGCGCCTTTTTCTTTGAATACAATCAACGTGGCCATCAGGTCTATCGGGTCATCGAAGTTGATGGTGCGACGGGAAAAGCGCGCGCGCTGATTTCAGACGAACCGAAAACATTCTTCAGCTATCGACCGGCGAACGGAAGTCTGGCTGACGCCGGCCGGCGCTACCGTTACGACATCAACGACGGCAAAGAAGTCATCTGGATGTCGGAACGCGACGGTTGGGGTCATCTCTACCTGTACGACGGCGCTGCCGGAACAGTCAAAAACCAGATCACCAAAGGCGATTGGGTGGTGCGCGGCGTTCAGCGGGTTGATGAAACGGCGCGACAGATTTGGTTCAACGCGGGCGGAATGTATCCGGGAAAGGATCCTTACTTCGCTTACTACTATCGCATCAACTTTGACGGCACGGGATTGACGCGACTGACGGATGCTGAGGCCAATCACAACGGCTCCTACTCGTCAGACAACCAATTCTTTGTCGATAACTACTCGCGCGTTGATGTGGCGCCGGTGCTCGAACTGCGCAAGACGGCGGACAACTCGGTGGTTTCGACAGTGGAAAAGGGCGATGCATCGGAATTGCCGAAAGTTGGTTGGCGGGCGCCGGAAGTCTTCACGGCGAAGGGTCGTGATGGGAAGACGGAAATCTGGGGAGTCATTATTCGACCGACGAATTTCGATCCGGCGAAAACCTATCCGGTGATCGAAAACATCTACGCCGGCCCGCAGGGCTCGTTCGTCCCGAAATCATTCCTCACCTACTCGTCGATGATGGCTCAGGCTGAAATCGGGTTCATTGTCGTTCAGATCGACGGGATGGGTACCTCGAATCGCTCCAAAGCTTTTCACGACGTGGCCTGGAAGAATCTCGGCGACGCCGGTTTTCCGGATCGAATTCTTTGGCACAAAGCCCTGGCCGCGAAATATCCGTGGTACGACATCACGCGCGTAGGAATCTACGGCGGTTCAGCCGGCGGGCAGAATGCCCTGGGCGGTTTGTTGTTTCATCCGGAGTTCTACAAAGCCGCAGTGTCGTACGCCGGTTGTCATGACAATCGGATGGATAAAATCTGGTGGAACGAGCAGTGGATGAGCTGGCCGATCGGTCCGCAATACTCTGCATCGTCAAACGTGGACAATGCCTACCGTTTGCAAGGCAATCTCCTGCTGGTGGTCGGAGAGATGGACACGAACGTAGATCCTTCGTCGACGATGCAGGTCGTCCATCAATTGATAAAACACAACAAGGAATTTGATCTGCTGGTAGTGCCCGGGGCAAATCATCCGGCGGCGCGAGGCGATCAGTATGCTGCGTATGGGGATCACAAGCGGTACGACTTTTTTGTGAGGCATTTACTGGGTGTGAGGCCGCCGGTTTGGAACCAGACGGGAACGAGTACAACAAATTGACGACGATCTATCCCGACGAGTCGGGACGCGACCGAGTAACCCGCGAAGCGGGTGTCAGCATAAAGCCTGGGGTGGAGCGATAGCGGAACCCCAGGAACAGGTCAAGTAAGAACGATTAAGCCCGCGGAGGGAGTCTGTCGGAAAAAGGATTTTCTCTGTGACTCTGTGAAAAATCTCCGTGTCTCTGTGGTGAAATTACTCCAGAAAACCTTCACCACAGAGACACAGAGATCGCACAGAGAC
>Ga0070707_100005604_pt1 | contig 11734 bp, 17 predicted proteins | sample KBSK5502metaG_FD_65468 | JGI IMG/M metagenome (GOLD analysis project Ga0070707, IMG submission 65468) | Corn, switchgrass and miscanthus rhizosphere microbial communities from Kellogg Biological Station, Michigan, USA - KBS K5-50-2 metaG | ecosystem: Host-associated > Plants > Roots >... | reverse complement strand
ACTATAAACTTTTTTTGGGGTCCATTTTCATCCTCATAATTATATTAACAAACTAGCTAACATATGATAGATCTGTAGAAAATGCATTCCCCTATCTGTTGGAATACAAAGCCCTTCTCGCTCGTAGTATATAACAAGCCCTTTTCTCTGCAGAAGTGCTAGATATTCGTTAATCTGCTCATTAGGACCTGAAGCTATTTCCCTAAGTTTTATTTGTGACTTATTCAGCTGAGCACCACTACTATCATTCATTACATTAGTCTCATAAGGAGTGCTAGCCATTTCCAAAATCAGGGCAACTACTTCTACGCGATAGTTTTTTTCCTTAGCGAACGACTCGATATATTCTGTTAATGCTTCTTCCAACGTCGATAATATAATTATATATAATACGTCGTTAATATAATCTTAGTTCTACATTATTTTGAACTTTTGTTACAACAGCGATAGAGAATTCATTGGATATTGATAATTAATCGCTCTAGGACACGCAAAAAATACAATAATTGTACAGAACTGAATTTGGACAAAATTCCGGCGCGAGGTCGAGAAAATCTCAAGGGAAGCAGACAAGGATGGAGCTCTAATTTCTATAGAAAGTACGATTCCAAAAGGGACGTCAAAGAAGGTGTTTGAAATGTTAAACGATGCATTACACGTGGTTCATGCTCCACGCAGATGGTATGCTTTAGAAGAAAATGTACATGGTGTAAATCAGCAACGTGTAATTGGAGGAGTATGTGATTGTTGTCTACAGGCAGGAATCCAATTTATAATGGTGGTACTGGTCACTTGTCTAGTCCATACACGAATCTCCTCCTAACAAGCCTGGCAATGAATAAAAAATGTGGCCGCTGGTGCATTTTTGGTGCCCTACTAGACCGATAAAGATTGTTCCTTAATTGCTTTTAATATACTAGAAATAGAGATGTAATGCGCATTCAGATAACTATACTCTAGGAGTTGTCATCATTAGTTAATATAGTTAACTTACATTCAAATACTCTGTTTTACCGGCTCTTAAAGGTAGAAGGAACAAAAATGAATGAAAAAACAAAGACATTCACCATATTTGCTATTGTAGCAGCAACGGGATTAGCTCTGGTAACAGCATATAGTCTTGTTTCTGATTCGGTGCTAGCAGTGAAGACAAGTAGTTCTCACAAAAGCAAAAGCACGAGCAGCAGTAGCACTTCATTTCCATCAAGTTCAAAAAGTAGTAGTGGTAAATTGAAGAATCTTGTTTCATGTGAAACTACTTCTGCGAAAGCGGCATCAACGGGAGGACTTAGTCAGAATCAAGTTCTGAATTGCTATAGGCAGGCTTATGGAAATGCCACAGGTACCACTAACTCAACATTAGCTACGAGCGGCAATAGCGGCTCGACTAATGGTGGTAGTAGCGGCACTGGCAACACAAGCTCTACTCATAAGGGCTCATCTAGCTCACACCATCGTAGCTCTGGCAGTTCAACCAAATAACGAGTTCACCTGCACGTGCACGGTAATAACATGAAGTACTCCAATAGCAAAACTATCATTTTTTACTCCACTAAAACCAATAGTTACTGAATAAGTTAACAACAGCTAAGCGGTGACTTCATGTCGTTATTATAACTCGTACCGCCTAACTATGTTAAGCAAGCTATTAAATATTCTGACACTAATTCTGGATTATCACGGAATATATCTATTACAAACAAAAACTTGGAGGTGTAGAATTTTCATTACCGCCGCTAATGTCTCCTTCTCCGCTATTATTGATTTTATGTTCTTTGTTATCGATTACGATTATACTTTGTATTCCTAACCAAGTAGCAGTGTATGCTACTACTCCTGCTGTTCACATCAGCACACATCTAACACTGTACATTTCTTGAAATATGAAAATTCTACTTATGGAATAAAAATGCAGTATCGGTCTAATTGGCAAAAAATAGGAATTAAGGAAAACCATGGAAAAGAAAATCTTGATAACGACAAAGGTATCGTCGAATTCAGATTGTCATCATCAACAAGCAATTCAAATGCAGATCGATCAAGACTTACAATATTAATACATAAATTGCCTTCCCAAAATATCATAGTTAATCTATTCGGATTCTTTGATAAAACAGCTTGTCAAAAAATATTGTTAGAAGGATTTGTTCTCTCCCATGTGACGACTTTATTAACGAAATTACCAAATTTTTATCTTATCAAGTCTGAATCAGGTGAAATTACACTCGCAGACAATACTCCTGCGCACAAATTGGTATACGAATATAGAGAACAAGAACAAAAGAATATTCCTATCAAAGGGATGGAAATATTGACCGTAAAGAATGATACAGGATACATCTTCAGATATATTGCTGAAGAACCAAAATACTTGGTTTATTTACCAGTTGTACAAGAGATAACTAATTCTGTTGAAATAACAAGATAACTAATGAATCAGCAGCGAAACTAGGCGTTGTTATGAAGACTAATCCTATTGCAGGTATAATGGCTACTACAGGGGTGTCTTTGTTTTTGTATTCATTTTCTTCTTTAGTATATGTCCCAAGAATGATTGCAAAGATCGATACAAAAGATTCGCCTCTAATTGAATCATAATAGCATCGTCAATAGTTTACATAGTTCAGATGTGGTGGTAACGGAGTAGTACCTGTCATGTCCAAATAAACATAGCCACAGCGCATTTGGCTCTCTCTTTTGGTAGTGCTCAAATAAAACAAGTTTACTGGCGAATGTAAATCCACTTACTGCAAATTTGAATCCAGTAAACTCCTTGTCCTTGAATGCATTCATCTACCTTCATCATCCAATATTTGCAGTCCTTAGGGCCTTCTTTCATAACAGGTTTAATCTCCAAAATGTAGGTGTATTGAGTATCTAGAGTAAACGACCTCAACGTAGCTTCTGCCTTTGTAAATGCCGATTCTTTCTAGAAGCCTTCTCTTTTAGCTGGACTAGGGCATGACAATATGTTCTCGTTATTGCTTGTAGTCTCTGCTGTTGGAGTAGTAATTATGATGCAAAGGATAGGCCTGATCTTCCCGGATGAGGCAAGAACTGACGAAGAACAATGCAAGGCCAGTGCCATACAAGGTAATGACACGTACCGTATAAGCCTAACTTAGATGACATATTGTGAGTGCTAATCAAAAGTAAATGAGACTTGTACCACCGAATATAACACATCTCTTTTGTGGATTGATAAAATAACATTCCAGAAAACAAAAAAATAGAAAGTTTAAGCCATTTGTACTCGCCACTACTATAACAAAACGAAGCCAAATCATTATAATTTGAAGTGATATCAAATCATTTATTTGTTTTTAGTAAAAACTATTAGATCTAATGGAGATAGGGTACTTACAGACCCTATACTATAAATTATTGTAATAAGTGTTCAACGAGTATGAACGCAAAGCAATCCTACCAGGTTATCTTGGTACTATCACCTGCTATCGCCACACTAGTTTTTGCGGGACTATTATTATCGCTTAATGCTGGTCCTCTTTCCTATTTAGTGTTTGCAGTAGGAGTAACCCAGCAGCCAGATGTAAACGCAACACACACATATCAGGCCCATACGATGATCCTTGGAAATAATGTCAAAAACCTTGTAATAACAATCCCTAATGAAGCCCATGAACCACCGGGCCTGTTGCCGAGGGATCTGAGAGTTGCAAATCAACCATATTTTCCCCAAAATGCGGTAGTAAATGTTGGTACCACTGTAATATGGTTTAATGGTGATGTTGGTCATTTTCATAAGATAACCTTGGCAAATAATAAGAATCTGAGGAATATGTTATTTGATAGTGGTCTATTTAACAACTTTGCTGGTTCAAAGCCCATTAGGTTTAATGATACTGGTACCTTCGCTTATTCTGGACCAAGTTTCAACAAGGGCTCTCCAAATTATAAAATGAATGGAACATTAACTGTTATCAATCAGGCATCTCCTGTTTCTGGTACCAACAATACTGCTGCTCGCATCGATACGATAGTTCCGTTTATGGTTCCAGCGAATCTACAAGATAAATTGGTATCGCAATTCAAGACTCAAGGCTTTGGGGTTGATAGCACATACACATTCAAAAGCATACGTGGTGATGGCTTAGAAGGGTGTGGTGATAAAAATGAGGCTTTGCTAGTTTTGACAAGTTCCGGTAAGACTCTGGATCAAGTGATATCTACGTTGAAACAGTTGGCACCCACTATGCCATGTACTTAAATGTACATACTAACAATATATTCTAAGATCGTTAGCCTTGCCGTAGGTTCCTATGCTGCATAAGCTGTACGTCATTTAGTCCCGGGTCCTGTGCATGCAGCTCACAATACTGTGAAACGACTATTAATCAAGAATGCATAGAAAGATAAAAAATGAAAAACCTTCTCGTTTCTGCATGTCTCGTTATTTTTTTATACTATCGACTCTAACCAGCAGTATTTCATACAATTCCCAACAAGAGATAGTACAATCCATCCCAACACCATCGTCATTAGCAACATTATCTACGCACAATATTACTACCTCAAGACAACAGCAAGGGCATGGTGTCCTAATTCGTGCGCTCCTTCCTTAACTACTCTTTGATAGAATAGAGAGTTATTTCCCTTTAAGCCATAGAATTCTTGTCTAGGTCGACGGAAGAGCAAAAACAAGCTGTGCTTAGCCGAATTTCTACGTACGTGTATCTTGTTGATAAGTTTTCACAGGAATGGAATTTTTTCTCGCCTACGGTATGGGAAGCTTTAGTGGAGCGGACTTCAAGCTGTTTGTGGTGGTGGCAGCGGTGCTCGGATTAGATTGAGGACCGCTGGGCTGGATAATAAAGGTGTGTACTTTAGTAATGCTATAGCTAATAGGTGTTTTACTTGTGGTGAGCAATGCTGCGTATTTGAAAGTAAGTGTGGCATTGGTTATTCCAGGGGCTGTGGCTCTGTATGAGATTCCCGAAAGATTTGGGCTTAGTATAAACGACTGTTGTCCGGTCTTCAGAGTAACTTGCTGTGCTTTGCATGATGCGGTCGCTGTTGTTTGATGTTCAGTCATGACATTTTTATTAAAGGTAATAGAGAGGGGTGAAGTGCATGTCCCATTTGCGAATCTAATTGTTGCTGTGGAGTTGTTAAACACTAAGGCTCGTAAACCGAATGTATTACCAACGACTACCTTAGATGGCACGGTATGAATGTGAAAAACTCTCACTCCTTTGAGGTGATTAGCCTTTTTTGTGGTAGTAGAGGTAGTAGCAGCTGTGTTGGTCTTACCGGGGGTTTTGTGAACAGTTTTAACGATGCTGGTGTTGCTACCGCCCTTCTTAACTGCTAGGACTGGATCAGCAGAGATTGATGCTGTGGTGAGCATCAAGGTGACCAGAATGAGGCCAGATAGAACGCATCCTGTTTTTCGGTAAATCGATATTTATATTCAATAAAAATGAATGTGAATGCTACCACGCGAATCCGACAAATAATTAGAACATGAGCACCGCACTGATTTGTAAACCTACAGTAAGTTGTGAAATATGCTAGTCAATCTATCTATGAACATCAATAAATCACGAAAAAATCACTAATTTACATAAATGTGATTAACAGGGCTTATTTCTTCTATTCTATTAGTTATGCGCTATTTTGTATTTATAAATGAGAGGAGGCCTTAACTTGAGAGTATATAACTTGCCACTGGATCGTGAAACGAGTGTTGGTAAAGATATTTATTCGATTAGACGTGTAACCATAATAAATGAGAGCTTTTAATTTGTCTGTCGGAGCATTTGTAATTTGTATCTTACTTGTTTCCGTAATTCCTGTAAGTAATAGTGTTTCGTACATTTCCCAAATAGCAGTAGCACAGTCCGCGCTGACATCACCAGCGAATTCTCATAATACTACCTCTCCAACAAACAGTTCCTTCTTGACATATCAAAATAAGGGACCCCTAGGAATAATGATAAACTATCCCTCCAACTGGAAGAGAATGTTAGCGGATGATAAAGCTGTCATATTTATACCACCCTCTAAAAAAGATAAATATTCAGAAAACCTAGTTGTAGTGCTTTTTGATATTAATAGCAGTATATCTGCCGCTCAACTACCTGCTCAAGCCATTAATAATTATGGAGAACTTTATAGCGATTTTTTCATTATTCATTTGAAGCCAACTACCTTCCTAGGTGATCCTGCATACGTATTGATGTACACGTATACTAACCCAGTAGCTGGAAAGATTATTGCGATGGATATTGGAATAAAACATCTCGACAAAGTCTATGTCATTTCATATTCAGCAGAGCAAACAGAATACGATACCTATATATTTACCGTTGAAAAGATGATTCATTCATTCCACGTGACGTAAATGGACGTTTTTGTCTCAATCTAGATTAAACGAGAGATAATGTAGAGTTTCTCGAGTACAGTGCTCACCCTTACTTGCACGAATAGATTAAGAATTGATAAAGCAATGAATACTATCATATAATTGAAATTAACATAAAATTTAGGAGTAAGGTGAGATTCCAATAAATATAAGGGTTGGGATTTTGACATGAAAAATTAAAAACAGGAGTAGCAGCGAAATAGTCTGACTATTATCAGAAGCAGCAAGTGGGTGAGGAATTACCAAAACGAAATTGATGTTCAGGTCAAAGCTCGAATATTTAGGTACTTTCAGTTAGAAATAGATAGATACGAAGAACGAATGCAAAATTCGTAAGTAATAGTCTCATACGTTAATGTAATAGTCTCAATGGACAAGCATCCTATCCTGCACCTGCCCCCAATCACCATAAGAAGGAAAGTTCAACCACAACAACATCATCACCAGTTTCAAAAAGTAATAATAATAATAATAATAAGGTACCTGCAATATTAACCGAAGAAAACTAAGGAGACTCATAAGGTACTTTCCTCTTTCATTCCCAGATGTTTTACGCTACCTACCAAATTGTTTATGGAAAAGGCAAAAGGAAACGTGGATTTGCTTGCTTGAAATTATTACCTTGTTTTTGTAGTAAAATAGAAGTTCCTAATCTAAAGAGTACTCAGAGATACGAATATAATACAATATAATATGTAATTTGTAACAATTAGCAAAGTAAAAAATAAAATGACTTTTGTCTATCCTGCTATCATGATCTTTGCGATATTTGTATCGAACTTTAAACAGCTGCCACACTTGTAGTAAGTGAAAAAACTAGTGCGGTACCTAATACAATACCCAACTATCCAGCTTCTAGCAACTTACTAATTGATAAATTCGTAGTAAAGGAGATTTATCCTACCAAGCCAGGAGGAAGAGAATGGTTTGTCAATATGGGTTCTCCACTAAGTGATAAGATAGTTTCACTTTCGGGTGCATCTGAAAGCTCAGCAACAAATACTTCATCAAAGATTACTTCCATAAAGGCTCAAATAACTAGACAAGCTGATGGTTCGTTTCAAATGTTTGGTGCACGTAAGGCTAGTAAATATGATCTGGCCGTGAGACTTAATATTAATACGCCAAGGGACGCGGAGCCATTGTTGATGTATAATACAAACAATGATAGTGCAGTAAGGATGCACTCGTATCTGGACATTAATCCTACTAATCATTGGAGAAAAGTGATGGATACTTTAGATAACGGTGGGGGTGGTATGCCATTGCTCCGAACGACTTATTCTACAGTGCTAACTGTGGAAGGTCAAAAGATTATATAATATTGAATTCTGGTCCAATAGCAATATTCAGATCAGACAATATAATATAATATAGGACTTCAAGGACTTAAGTATAAGGGAGATACAGCCTCCTGTACAGTATTCGTTCTCTCACTAACGAAGAGTATTAGATTATTTTAAGGAAGTGGAAAAATCGTACATCGCAGCGGGCGTAACAATATCCAGTTATTTACCACCCTGTCGTACATTTCTGTTCCCCTGCTAGTAGTAATTCGTCGGAGGGAACACTAAAGGGTATTACCAACATGATGGCCACTATTGTTGCTGCTAAAATGGCAAGATCTATAACCGCTGTTGAAGACGACATTATTTGTATTTTGGAGAAGGAGCGGTACATTTTCATTTCAATAATTTCCACTTGCAAAAATTCTACAGACTGCCTGTATCGCATCAAATATATCATGTTAAACTATTTGTTATGTTACTTAGTTACTTCTTATACTATTGTAATACTATGTACTAATTTAATTCACGTAGAATGTATCTAAAAAATTAGATCGAATTTCTCAATTCAAATATATCTGATGATAATTAACGTAAATCGAGCAATCCACGATTTACATAAGAGCAACGGTAGTTGTTGCATTTGCGGCTGTAATAACGATGATCTTGTTATTATCCTTCTTAGTCGCGAAGCATGTAGATGCCATGGGTACAAAGAGTAAATTGATCAAGGCCAACGAACAAAGGATTGGTCAGTATAACAACTGTAATAAAAACAAGGCTACAACGTGTACTAATATAGACTCAAACAAATTACTAAGGCCTATTCTAGCGTTGAATCATACAAAGATGAACCACAATGATGTCAAAAAGCCTAATCAGCTTCTGCAGTCGAATATGCCCTTTCTTTTGCCCTTTCCATAATGGGAATGCTCCGCTTAACATACTGAGCGAAGAAACCTTGAGAGTGCCCCAGCGCCAATTTGTTGTCAGACAAATGACTAATATGCAAATATACGAAGTAATCATGTCTTGTAAGAATTGTTGGAATGTGGCAGCACACACAGGAACTGGAAAAATATGATGTTAATATTGACTACGGTCCTACTTGTAAAGGTATGTGCCTAGACATAGACAAAATAGAAAAGGTTCAGAGTAGGTTGCGAATATTATCGGAAATATCGTAGCAAAAATGTCAAGGGGAACTATACCTGTGATGAGGACGGCTGCATTATTAGCATAAAAATGAGATCTTGGTAAGAATAACTATTCCTGAGCTGTGTAAGACTAGCGGTTCTTCCTAAGATCGTAGGAGGGCTTACAACAATAAAAATCTACTCAATGTAGGACATAGGATTTAGAATGCATATGCGCAACGAAGTTGAAGCAGAGAGAAGTTCATTTCAGCTAAAACATTCAATTAAAAAAGATTAAGAAATATTAGATTGAACAAGTAGTTATGACTCCATATTAGATATAACAAACATCATTCTCACCTCTGCTGTATCTTGGATCGTTGCAAATACTTCTACTCCTTCTTTGGCTGACATGCCATCGAGTGAACGTTATCCAATGAATAAGTTATGTGATTCTTTTGTGGAACTTTTCTTCAACCGATTGATTCTCTAAATAAAACAACTGTTCTATAGATACTACGGCCTGACTTCCAGATATGATTATCTTAGCATCTTTGCTTTCTGTTTAAATGAAGGTTCAATTGGGGGTGCTTTGCTACACACAGATTCGTTTGCGAAATCGAATTATTGTCTGGAGCATGTATGTAAGATATGTTCCATCCAAGTGTTACTCTCTTCAAAATAGCTTCATAAGTGGGTAAATGTCATGGTAACCCAATACCGTAAACCAAAAATAGGCCCCAGAGAATACAATAAGAACAAGTCAAACAAAATGCGAGTAACACTTAGAAAATTACCATTATTATTATTACCTTCGATTATCGGGTTTCTAATGATTATTCTTTTGGTTTTGCTGCCGACTGATAACTTTGTTCCTCTTACTTACGCTCCTCACACTCTTCCCCAAGTTGCTGTTGGCGGCCCTACAATCAGTAACAATACACAGCTCAAGGTTGAGCTAGTTTCGAAAGGGCTCAAAGCTCCTACAAGTATGGCATTTTTAGGTCCTAATGATGTTTTAGTCTTGGAAAAAAATAAAGGGAATGTACAGAGAATCGTTAACGGGAAGATTTCACCTCAACCACTACTACACGTTAACGTGGCAACCCAGGTCGAAAGAGGCTTGCTAGGAATAGCCATTTCAAAACATACCAACGGACCAACATATGTTTTCCTATACTACACAGAGTCTGGTGGTGGCGTGGGTGGCCTCACAGGAGCGCAACCTCTTGGTAACAAGCTGTATAGATATGAGTTAGTCAATAATAATCAGCTCGCAAATCCTAAATTGCTGCTTGATCTTCCTGCTATTCCAGCTGATCCTTTATCCATCGAAACAAACCATAATGGTGGCAAGGTGATAATTGGCCCTGATGGTAATGTTTATGCTGTTATAGGAGATGTTGGTAGTCATAGAGGGCAAATGGAAAACGTGGCTAATGGACCGCCGCCAGATCTTACAGGAGGAGTACTTAGAGTTACGCAGGATGGCCAAGCCGTACCGAATAGTCCTCTTGGTGCTACAGATCCGCTTAACAAGTATTATGCTTACGGAATAAGGAACAGTTTTGGGATAGATTTTGATCCTGTGACAGGTAAGCTGTGGGATACGGAGAATGGCGCTTCCTTTGGTGATGAGATTAACCTAGTTAACTCAGGCTTTAACAGCGGATGGGTACAAGTGCAAGGTGTATGGAAGGCAGGGGGTAGTCCTGGGCCTGTCATTGGAGCTGATAATAACAATCCGCCTAAAAATTTGGTGACCTTTGGAGGCAAGGGAGTATACAGAGCTCCAGCATTAGCATGGAATCAAGAAGTTGCACCTACAGCACTCAAATTTCTTAACTCGACTAAGTTGGGAAAGCAATATGAGAACGATATGTTCGTTGGCGCTATCCTTAATGGTAATATATACCACTTCAAACTTAACCAACAAAGAGATGGGCTGCTCCTAGGCGGGTCAATTGCAGCTAACACTAATGTTGCAAATACCCTTCAAGAAAGCCAGCAATTTGTTTTTGCGCAAGGGTTTGGCGGTATCACCGATTTACAAGTAGGACCTGATGGTTATCTGTATGTTCTTTCCTACACAGACGGTGCATTATATAGAATTATTCCATCATCCACCTCCTCTTCTGGTATTTCCTAAAGTCTCGTTGATTGATAATTCTTGATATCATCTATCTATAAGATGAACGCCTTGTTATTACAAGACCTATCGGGGCATGGAAAACACAACAGATCGATTGTTCAACTGCTGACACACGAGAAAGGTTCTTGTCGAATGTATAAGATATTGGAGACACAAAACTTACCTACTTCGTCTTATTATTATTAATACTGGGAATTCCCCAATGGAAGGGCATGACATATCATCGATGAAAGGCATAGCATTTACATTATTATTTGTGTATGCATTAATATATATCCCGTCTTTATCCATCATTCAATTTTCTGATGTGAATGCAGCGGAAACGAAGAAGAGCAATACTACATCAACTACAGCCAGAGACGTTTCTTCACCGGCAACCTCAGGAACACTGTTAGTTGTAGAATCAGTGAAGTTTGCCAATGGCTCGTTTCCAACCATGCCACCGGTTGAAATCGGCACTGTAACAGTAAACGGTAATAATCCTGCTCCTGCTCACTTCAAAGTTGCTGCAGGTGACAACGAAGAGGGAACAGAGGTACGTATTGGTCCTGGCAAATATTCTGTATCTATTATTTTACCAAGCAATTATGAATTATCTGGTAATGAATTCAATTGCACAAGCGTGATGATGCCAGGAGGTTCTGATCAATGCACACTCCATGTTCAACAGCAGACTCGCTAATTCACCTTTCGGTTCCCCGATTTAGGCAATCATATATGCTGTTCTATTCCATTATATACCAATTTGTATGCAGAGTTGTCGCCTGCTACCGTA
>Ga0070707_100005602_pt1 | contig 11735 bp, 5 predicted proteins | sample KBSK5502metaG_FD_65468 | JGI IMG/M metagenome (GOLD analysis project Ga0070707, IMG submission 65468) | Corn, switchgrass and miscanthus rhizosphere microbial communities from Kellogg Biological Station, Michigan, USA - KBS K5-50-2 metaG | ecosystem: Host-associated > Plants > Roots >... | reverse complement strand
AAGCCCTGGAGATAGGCACGCATCGCCGTTCGTCCGGATTCGATCAGGGCGTCCATGCGAGGTTTCGACATTCGAAATTCGGTGGTGCCGTATCCGCCCACAGGGATGCGGCAGACGGCTTCGGGATGGGTGCGCATGGCATCCGCGTCGTTGCTGCCCATCATGGTATCGATGAGTCGAGTAGCACGGTCTGCAGTCCGCAAACGGGGCCGCCGCGTATCGGATTGAGCGGCGCCTGGTACTTGAATCTTTTCATCGAGCAGCAGACCGAGGTTTCCGGCTCCAGCGGGGTCCGTCGGACCCATGACGGCGACGGTTTCAGCGTCAGCGTCGGCGATCAACTGAATTGGAAAATTCGATAGAACGCCGCCATCGACGAAAATGTGATTCACTTTGTTCTTTCCGCGATAAGCGCCCCACTTCGCGTCCCAAACGATTTCACGCCAGACAAACGGAATGCTCATCGACATTCGAACCGACATGGCGACAGGCGCATCAGGCGCAGTCCGGGCGTTCAGCACGACCCGTTCCTGCTCGTCAACATCGGAGGTGAGGACGGATACGTCGGAGCCGGTCTTTTGAGCAAAGTCTTTCCATGTGATGTCCGGACTAAGACCTTTTGCCTGAAGTTTCGATCGAAACCAGCTCAGGAAGGCGCTGCCGGAATAGAAGCCACCGCACTCGACAAATGAAAACAACTCTCGATAGAGGTCAATGCGCAAGAGCTGGTTAATGAGAGCGGTATCGAGAATTCCCGGGATGTGGACAGTTTTCAGGAAACCCATCGTTTCGCTGTTGTTGACGTTTTGCTGGCTGAAATCCGTGATCTGCGGCGCGTCGAGGAAGGTAGTGAAGATGGGAGCACCGGTCCCTGGTACGGTTTCGTTGACTGCGTTCAGGAATTCCTGCGGTGAGTAGCCTGCTCCCAACAACGTCGCGGTAATCGCCCCGGCCGAAGTGCCAACGAGCCTGCGATGTTTATGCCCCGCGGCAGACAAGATCTCGAGCGCTCCGACAAAAGCTGTGCCCTTGGCACCGCCGCCTTCAAAAACCATATCGAATGTGGCCATTGGGTCCTCCTTATGTTTAGAAGACGTAAAGACTATCGCAGAGGCGCAAGAAAAAGACTCGAAGAGTTCCGAAAAGTTACTTCAGAAGTGATCCGTACGCGGCTCGGGCGGCGAACACCGACATGACATACTTCTTCGTTTCGACGAAACCGATATCGGCGACGAACAAATCCAGATCCGACGACTTGCTTTTCCACTTCTCGACGTTGTCAATCCCGCCATTGTAGGCAGCCAGAGCCATTTCAGGTGACTTCAACTGATCCAGAAGCGTCGACCAATACCGCGCGCCGAGCTGGATACTGACCGATGGATCGTACAGTTTATCGAGCGTCAAATCCGGCATTCCGATAGACGTTGCGATTGCATGAGCGGTTTCCGGAATGAATTGCATCAAGCCTCGTGCAGCCGCCCCCGATCGCGCATTCGGGTTGTACTTGCTTTCCTGCCAGATGATGGCATGAAGCCATAGCGGATCCACGTTTTGAGCGACGGCCGCATTGCAGATGGTTTGCCGATAGCCCGCCGGATAGAGAAGCGGCAATGTCGATTCGGTCTTACCCAACCGGTCCGCATAGGAGATCGAGCGGTTGTAACGTCCTCCGAGATATGCGATTTCCGCTGCCGTGCGCGGCGGAATTCGCACTGCCGATCGCTCCATCCAGAACGCCGCTTCGTCCCACAGATGCAAGAACACCAGCTCCGACACGGGGTCGGCGGAAAAGTCCAACTCACTGCGGAGCGGGTGCATGGAGCTTGCGAGATCGGCTTCAATCCGTTGCGCGGCCGTGACGTCCGATATGCACGCCGGAGCGGGACGTTCTCCGGCCTGTCTGCCGAGCTTTTCGGCGGAGCGCTGGCCGTAATAGGAAAATTCATCGCTTGCAAGTTTCTGCCAAATTTTCTCCGCCGCGGTTTTGTTTCCCAGCTTCGACTGGCACAGGGCCTGAAAATATTCCACCTCTTCGGCAGTCGCAGCGCCGGGCGCCGCACGCAGCTTCATTTGTCCCAGTTGTTGGAAGAGAACAAGAGCAGGGGCGTACCGGTTTTCCGCGTAGAGAATTTTTGCCTTCGTGAAGAGAAAGACCTGTCGAGTTGCGGGTGACAGGCGTTTCATCAGCATGCGATCGAGAATCTGCAGCGCCTTCTGGTTCTCGCCGAGCACACGATAAATGTCCGCGAGATTACGCGAGGCGTCCTCTTCCATTCCCCTGGAGCCGTACTTGGTGATGTATTCGAGGTAAGCCTTCTCCGAGTTGCGATAATCGCCCATCCGCCAGAAGCACGAAGCAATTTGATATTCGGCGTCCTTTTGCCATCCAGTCCCTTCAAAGTCCCTGGCGAGGGCGCGATATACGTCGATAGCAACCCCGTAGTCCTGAAGCTGGAAGTGGACGCGGCCGATTTGATACCTCGCGTCCGCCTCGAATGCCCGATCCGTCGATGCCCGTTCATACAACGGGAAGGCTTGTTCGAATTGCCGGTGAAAGACGAATGCCTGCGCCACGTCCATCTGCTCACGGGCGGTGTCCGCGCGCGAAACCAGCAGGCGGGCACATTCCAGCGCGACATCATCGTTTTTTGCTTCGCGCAGCAGCCCCCACAAAGCACTGATGTCGTCTTGCTGCTTCGCGCGTTCCAGGCGCGCCTCACGTGTCGGCAAGTCCTGATAGATCTTCAACGCCAGCGATCCGCCGACTTCGCGCGCGATCTGCATTTTGAGGTCGGCGGGGAACGTTTTCGGCAAACCGGCCAGGAGTTGTTCCGTTGCGGCCTCGTCATGAAGACGAATGGATGCCCGTGAAGAGTGCCACATGGCCAGAGGACGCAGCGGATTCTGCGGCCCAATCTTGTTGAATTCTTCCCGCGCCCGGGCCCAGTCGTTCTGGTTTTCAGCGATGCGGCCGCGCAGGTAATGAAAGTTGTTCGCCAGGAACATTTGAGCGTCGTCGTCCAAAACCTGATCCAGAGCGGAAGCGGCGCCCGTCCAGTCGTTGTTTTGATTCGCTGTGAAAGCCCGATCGATCGAAGATTCGAAAAGCGTGGAGAACAATGCTATCAGCAGGGTAGAGACAAGATACATGCGACCCATAGTGTATGATGAAATCCGAAAAATGATGGGTAAATTCATTAACGGAACAAAGATCGCAGACGACATCAAAAGGGAGGTCTCGGCCGAGGTCCAGACCCTGAAGGAACGCGGGATCCAGCCCGGCCTGGCTGTCGTGCTGGTGGGCGATGATGCGGCGTCTTCAGCCTACGTCAACATGAAAGCGAAGACCTGCGAGCAGTTGGGCATCTACAGCCGCAAACTCACGATTCCCAGTTCCGTAACGACCGAGCAGTTGCTGGCCGAGGTCCAAAAGCTCAACCGGGACGATGCCATCGACGGCATCCTGGTCCAGCTTCCCCTGCCGAAGCACGTCAACAAACACGTGATCCTCGAGGGTGTGGACCCCCGAAAAGACGTCGACGGCTTCCATTCCGCAAACGTCGGATCACTCCTGCTCGGCCATGAGACTCTGGTCGCCTGCACACCTTCCGGCGTGATGGAACTCCTTCATCGCTCGAACGTTAAGATCGAAGGCGCGAATGCCGTTGTGCTGGGCCGCAGCGACGATGTCGGAAAACCCCAGGCATTGCTCCTCATGCATGCCAACGCGACCGTCACGATCTGCCATTCGAAAACCCGCAATCTGCCGGAAATCGTCCGGCAAGGCGATATCGTCGTCGCCGCGATCGGCAAGACCGCAATGGTCAAACGCGAATGGGTGAAGCCCGGCGCCGTCGTCATCGACGTCGGCACGAACAAAGTGTCCGATCGCTCGGAGATTCAGCGCCTGTTTGGCGACGACCCTGCGCGATGGAAAGACTTCGAAAAGCGCGGCTACGTCTGGGCAGGAGATGTGGACGAGCGCGGCGTGATGGAAGTGGCTTCGCTGCTGACGCCGGTGCCTGGCGGAGTCGGCCCAATGACTATCGCCATCCTCATGAAGAACACCCTCAAAGCGGCGCGCATGCGGCGCGGCCTCTGATGCTCCGGGTCGGACTCACCGGCGGAATTGCCACAGGCAAGAGCACGGTGGGCCTGATGTTCGTCGAACTCGGATGCCATCTCATCGATGCCGACCATATTTCGCATCAGCTCTTTCAACCCGGGGAAGCGGTGCACAGCGCCGTCATTCAGGCTTTCGGTGAGCGAATTCTCTCCGCTGATAGAACGATCAATCGAAAGGTCCTCGGCGAAATTGTTTTCAATGACGCGGAAGCCCGGAAGAAGTTGAATCAACTGGTGCATCCGGCTGTCGTTCAGCGCCAGCGGGATTGGCTGAATGAAATGGAAGCTCGGGACCCCGGCGGCATCAGTATTGTCGATGCAACGCTGATGATCGAGGCCGGCACGTACAAGAACTACGACAAAGTGATCGTCGTCACCTGCCGGCCGGAAGTCCAGAAGCATCGATTGCGGAGGCGTTCCGGTTTATCGGAAGAAGAAATCGAGGCCCGCGTTCGTTCCCAGATGCCTCTGGAAGAGAAAGTCAAATACGCGGATTTCGTCATCGATAATTCAGGAGATCTTCCGGATACGCGCAGGCAGGTGGAACAGGTCAATTCCAAACTCCGGGAATTTGCCGCAAGCACTTCGGGCAGGCCCCATTCCTGATCCGCATCGCTCGAATGCGATAGCCGGAACGCTCGATCAGCAGGTAGCTGCAGCCGGGACAAACACCAAATGCTGGATAAGCTGACTAGCAATCAACCTCCACTTTCGACGACTGAGTTTCTCCTGATCTTGGTTGGCGGTGTGCTTGTCCCTCGCCAAATCCCATCTATCGCGTAGTCGGTTGATTTTCAGTAATGAAGCCGACACACTTCCGGTCTTATGTTGAACGCAATCCTCTCTCTATTTCGGAGGATCCTGTAACCACTCTTACGTATTCCGACCATCAGCCGGAGAGTCACGACGAAGCGCAGCAAGAGCGGCGTGGCATATTAAATGGACAGCCGCCCCCAAAATGCACTGACATTTGCCGACGGCATGGCCGGGTTTCCTTACAGCAGAGAACATGCCTGCAACCGCATACATCGGGATCAACCGGCTCATTGACCCAAGCCAGTTCGGCACGAATCTTTTCAATGCTCGAATGAGTACCTGGCACTCCGTTACTTCGGTTCAATCAGCGTTTTCTCCAGGATCTCGGTACGACATCCAACCTCCAAGAGATTCACTAACGGTCCTGCGCTCGTGCGTTTGGTAGGATATCTATTCGGGAGGTTTGCATGCGCTTCGAGAAGTTTTCCTTTGGTTCGATCCGGATCGACGGCGTGACCTATGAGCACGACGTGGTGATCGACTGCGGGAAGGTGCGAAAGCGGAAGAAGAAGCCCTCGAAGAAATTCCGCGATGAGTTTGGACACACACCGGTTTCAGTGGAAGAGAAGATCCCCTGGCAATGCCGTCGGCTGATCATCGGCACCGGGACGGGCGCGTTACCGGTGATGGACGATGTGAAACGTGAGGCGAGACGCCGCAAGATCACATTGCTCGTCCTCCCAACCACCGAAGCCATCCAGACGCTGAAAGAGCATCCGGAGAAAGCGAACGCCATTCTGCACGTGACGTGCTGACCGGCATCCTTTTGCAGCGCGGCGATTAACGGACTGTTCATCTGGCTATCTCATTCGTCGATGCGCCGGTAATTGAATTGCACGTGCTGGTTTAGCTCTTGCCGGGTTTCACAAGATTGCGTCTACTGTCGCAGAGAGTACTCCCCAACTGATGCGGAGCAGTTCCGTGTCAAGACAGGCTTTGGGCCACCCTTTGGGCCACTCCGCTTGAATTTCCCACCCTGCTTGAATTTCCTACCATTCCGCTGAAATGCGAAGGGAACACGAATCGATCCGCCTCCATCACTACCTATTCCAGGCGGGAAGGTAAGCAAGTTCGGACATGTTAGGCGGCCATGCTAGCAGAAACCCACGACAACGGTCCATTACGCGGGAAGCAACGAAAACTTCCGTTGACAACGCGCATGTGCGGTGATTTGATCGGCCCATTGGGCAGCCGAAACGGCAATAACCCGACCAACCAAACCGAACACACTAAGGGGCAGGGCTTGAAAACACTCTGTATTTCCGCGGCTTTACTTGCGTTTGTTTTTCTCGCGGCGACGTCTCTCTTGAGTCAATCCAGCAATGGAACAATCAGTGGAACCGTAGCGGACGCCTCGGGCGCCGTAGTGCCGGGCGTCACCGTCACAGCGACAAACAACGCGACGGGCGTCATCACAACAGTCCTGAGCAACGATGCAGGCGTTTACAACTTTGCCAGCCTTCAACCGGGAGCGTATAGGGTCAGTGCGACGCTCCCAGGGTTCCGGACGCAGACGTTCAACGACGTTCAGCTGGGCAATGCAGGACAACTTCGACTGAACTTCACGCTACAGGTAGCCGCGGCCGCGCAGGCAGTTGAAGTCTCGGTTGCAGCGGAGAATCTCATCACAGCATCCTCGTCGTCCGTAGGCGAGGTTTTGCCCGAAAAACAGATCCGGGATCTGCCGCTCGTGAGCAACAACGTGTTGGATCTGGTCGCCGTCATGGGCGGGACCTTTCTGACGAATGACAAAATCTTCGGGGCGGAGCAAACAAGCTTCGCCGGGGTCAGCGCCCGCGATGTGAACATCCAGCGTGACGGCATCAGCGTGAACAACCAGCGGTGGCCGAACGGGCTCGAAACGCCGACGAAAATGAACCCGGACCTTATCGGGGAAGTCCGCATGATCCTGGCGCCCGTGGACGCGGAAATGGGCCGTGGCAACGGACAGATTCAGATCCTGACGCGATCGGGGACGAATCAATTTCACGGCTCGGCGTCGTGGCACGCCCAGAATTCCGCATTGGATGCCAACACGTGGTTAAACAACTCGCGCACAATCACGCCGCCGTGGAGAAACTTCCACGAGTACAGCGCCGCCATGGGCGGCCCGATCAAGAAAAACAAGACCTTTTTCTACGCACTGTGGGAGCAGGCACTGCACCGCCGTCGCGTCGAGACGTTTCCCACCGTCCTGACGGATTGCGCGCGGCGTGGGATCTTTCGCTACTTCGACGGTTACGTTAATGGGAATGCGAGACAGGTGCCGACGATCGTCGCGAATGCACAACAACTCCCCACGGTAAACCCTGATGGCTCTCCGAAGTCGCCCGATGGCAGCCCCGTCCGATATCTGAGTGTGTTCGGCCCTTTGGCAGCCGAGCCGACGAGACCCGATTGCTCCGATGCGCAAATCAACACGTCGACGTTGGTTCCCAACGGAGCTGCGTCGAGTTGGGACGCAAACCGGAGACAACTCGATAGAACCGGATTCATCGCAGCCGGGTTGCAGGCGATGCCACGGGCGAACTCTTTCGATAATCCGGCCAACCTTACGATAGGTGGTCCGGATGGTCTGAATACTGCGACCCACCGATGGGTGCGAACCAACAGCGGCTCCGATAACTTATTCGGGGCCGGAGGGGACACCCAGAACAACCGCCGCCAGATCAATATCAAAATCGATCACAACTTCAACGACCGCCACAAAATCAACGGGTCGTATAGCTACGAAACAGACAACTCCGACGATGCCGCTCTGCCGGCCTGGCCACTCGGGTACTTCGGCAAAGACTACCGCAGGCCGCAGGTTGGGAGTGTCAATTTCACATCGATCTTGAGCAACTCGTTCGTCAACGAGGCGCGGTTCGGATTATCCCGCACGGGCGCGAATACCGTTGGAGCGCCGGAACGTGACGACATTGGCGGAGAGGTTCGCTCAAAGCTTCTCCAGGTCAACGGCGGACCTGTTTATACACAAATAAACACCGGGGCTCTGGGCCTCGCAAACTATGGCATCGCTGATGGAATCCTGTACGGCAGCCGCGAGGTCAGTCCGAGGTGGGTATACGCGGACACTGTCAGTTGGACCCGAGGGAAACATTCCTTCAGGTTTGGCGGGGAATATCGGCTCTCCAGCACCAGATCCACTCTCCAAGGCAGCGTTCAGGGCGGGGCGAATCGTCCTAGAGCTGCCGTCGGCGCCGCTCCCCTGGCGCCAGTAGCAGGCATCGCGAGACCCGGGTTGGCGGGCACGCTTGCCAGTGGAAGCCAGCAGATTGCCGAAAACCTGCTGTCGTTCTTGTCGGGCTCGCTCAGTGGGACCTCCCAAGCCCGCTTCATCAATCAAGTCAAGCCGGCATGGAATGATTATCCAAAGGAATTCGCCAAGGTTCGCGATATCGCTCAAAACGAATTCAGCTTCTTCTTTAAGGACGACTGGAAAGCAACTCGCGATCTAACACTCAATCTGGGAGTCCGCTGGGATTATTACGGAGTTCAGTACGAAAGGAATGGGTTGACCACTGCTTTGAAGAGCGGCGGATACTCTTTATTCGGGTTATCCGGCCGAAGTTTCGAGGACTGGATGAAACCTGGGGTGCGCGGCGAGCCGATGGAGATCATCTATGTTGGGCCGAACTCGCCGAACCCGGACCAGCGAATCTACAATCGAGATCTGAATAATTTTGGTCCGGCGATCGGTTTCGCATGGAACGTTCCTTGGGGTGGTCAAGGCAAGACGACAGTGCGCGGGGGATACCAAATCCAATATACCGGCGGAGGGCGCGGATTCGTCATCGACACCGCCATCGGCAACCCGCCAGGCAGCAGCAACACCGCCAACTACATCATACCGGCCACGGATCCGTATTTCAGTCTCGAGAAACTTGTCGCCACGCCGAGCATCGTACCGGTCCAGCCGTTATTCCTGCCGTCGCCGAATACGATAATCCCGGTGACGGATCGAACAGGGCTTCTGAACGCTTTCGATCCGAACTATGTCAGTCCATATATTCAGAATCTCACGCTCTCGGTAACGCGCAACCTGGCTTCAAAGGTGACGCTCGAGGTTCGATACATCGGCACACTTAGCCGCAAGCTTCCTGGCAACATGGATCTAAACTCGCCCAACTTTCTGTATAACGGTCTGAAAGAGGCGTTCGACGCGGCAAGGCGTGGCGACGAATCTCCGTTGCTCGATCAGATGTTCGCGGGACTGAACGTCGCCGGTACCGGATGTGCTACATCTCAAGGGGGTGCCGTCACGTGCGGCCCGGTCGGAAGCCCGAATGCACAAGGTGTGATGCAAACGGGTGCCATGCATCTGCGAGCATCGACTTTTTCGTCATCATTGGTGAACAATGGCATTGGCAACGCCCGGAGCTTCCTGGCCAACGGACAATATGCGTTTGTGGCTGGCCTCCTTAATTTAATGACCAACGCTGTTTCCGGTAGTCAAGCCGGATCAGTGCTCCGCTACAGCGGGAAATTCCCTGAGAACTTCATCAAGACGAATCCGCAAGTCAATACTGCCGTGATGGAAACAAATCTGGGCCATTCGAACTACCATTCCCTGCAAACGCAGGTTTCGCTTCGTCCGACGGCCGGAGTGAGCACCCAGTTGACTTACACGTGGAGCCGAAATCTCGGATTTGCCCCTGGTGGAGGAGCAAACGGACAAGGCTCCTCGTTCATTACGAATCCCACGGATCGGAACGGGGACTACACTCTGCTTTCCACGCATCGGGAACACGTTGTGGTCAACTACGGCACATTCGAGCTGCCGATCGGCCCGGGCAAACTTCTCTTCAGAAATTCGTCCGGACTCTGGGCACGGCTCGCGGAAAACTGGCAGGCCAGTTGGATCGTGAACCTGAGTTCTGGAGCTCCGGGTAACATTTCGGCCCAGAATATGTTGTACGGTCTCATCGGCGTGCCCGACATCGTCGGCCCATTCGATATCAAAGACTTCAGGTCCGCCTGGGCCGAGGGGGCGGCGGGGGGCAACCTATTCACAGACTCCAATAACCAGCCGCGGTACACGAGGGTCCGGGATCCGCAATGCACCAATTCCAATATCGTGGCGCCGTCGTTGTCTACATTCTGTACCCTCAACGCGATAAGCAATTCTGCTGGTCAGGTCGTGCTGCAAACCCCTACGCCCGGCAAGCGCGGAACATTTGGGCGGAACCGATTTGAGACTCTCGGCACGTGGTCAGCGGACATGGCGATCCAAAAACGCGTTCGGCTTGCCGAAACCAAGAGCTTCACGGTTCGTATAGATGCCACCAATATCTTCAATCATGCGAATCCGGGACTCACACCGGCGGGATTCACCGCACCGACTCCCGGCGCTCCGGAGTTGACTCTACAAGGCACGACGGTTCCCTTCGGCGGCTTCAACAACAAAATCGGAAACCGGATGTTTCAGCTCACCGCCCGAGTGGATTTCTGATGATTGAAGGCGTCCGGCAATTGAAGGAGCCATCCATCCGGCGTCAGTCAGTCGATCCGGTGCGCACGCTGAAGAGCGAGTAATCGATCAGCGCATCGCGCGAATCTTGCGTGCGGCCTGCGGGTGACCCAGGTCGTTCGCCTGAAAATGCGCCAATTTCCGTGCCTTGAGATCCACGGTCACCGCATCATCCGGCGTTTTCGTTCCGGCGCCATCGCTTGCAGGATGGTACTCGATGCGAAGCTGCGTGTCGGTGGCGACCACTCGCAGGTATCCATAGTTTTGATCGTCGTAGTTTTCCAGCACGACCTGATCCGTATTCGCACCGGCCGCCTGGATGATTTGCGGTGCACGCATCGGCGTGCCTCCGTGCTGAACCAGGGGTTGAACATTGTGGCCGCCATTGCCGCAGGAGATAAACGGGATCTGGGTCCCGTCCGGACGCGTTCGCGTGAAGCGCTGGTAATTGTGCACATGTCCGCACAAGACGGCGTGAGGCCAGACGCCCGTATCTTTGAAGATCGCGTCCATCTGGTTCTGCATGTCGATGCTCCATCCATGTTTCGATCCCGCCGTGTACGGCGGATGATGATGCGCAACGAGGAGCGCGCCTTTGTACGCTTCGGTTTTGACGCGCGTCAGGGCCGCCCGAAGAAATTTGATCTGCGAATCTCCGATATTTTTGTCCGCAATCACGCCCGGATCTTCCAGCGTATTGCTATAGAGCGCGAGGATCCGAACAAACGGCGCTTCGAAAGTGTAGAAGACTCCCGGCTGAATCTGCGCGGTCCGGGTAAGGCCGCCGGCCTCCGGGGTAACGACAAAATCCTTCGAACAAAAGTTTCGAAGAAACGCTGCGAGGGTGATTTCGTGCGCCAGCGGCGAGACCATACCATCATGATTTCCGGCGACCGTGAGGATGGGCGCCGGATAGTCACGGTATGGCTCATAGAACTGGTCGTAGTAATACTGCGATTCGCCGAAGCTGTACACGATATCGCCCAGAAGAAAATTGAACTGCGGAACTTCGCGGGGATCGGTTTCTTGAAAGTCGCTGACCATTTTGTCTGCCACTCTGTTTTGTGTGGTCGTACCCCGCGTGCTTCCGCAGTCCCCCGTGGCATGAAATACAATCTGCTTGCGGCCCTTGATCTTGTCGATCGCGCCCGTGTTTCCTCCAAAAACGTCCTGGAGCGTCAGCCGCGGTTCCTGACCGCCACGCGGCGGAGGGAAGGGCAAAGGCACAATCTTGTGTTCTTTATTGAGCTGGTCGATCTGCTTGTACGCGGGCCCGTCCGAGGGATGGTTTACTTTGAAAGTCGTCGGATCCGGGGTCGGC
>Ga0070707_100005599_pt1 | contig 11738 bp, 8 predicted proteins | sample KBSK5502metaG_FD_65468 | JGI IMG/M metagenome (GOLD analysis project Ga0070707, IMG submission 65468) | Corn, switchgrass and miscanthus rhizosphere microbial communities from Kellogg Biological Station, Michigan, USA - KBS K5-50-2 metaG | ecosystem: Host-associated > Plants > Roots >... | reverse complement strand
CCGCATCCTGGGACACAAAATTGTAGGTGGACTTCCACTGAAGAAGTTTTATCCCGAACTCGGCAACGCGGCCTTGTGGTGCTGCACTGAGTTGACGACCCGCACCTCAATTGACACCGCCGTCGGAATGGTCGCTGAAAGCGAACGCTCAGTTAAATCTGCTAAACAGGAAGCCGACGTCCAGGAGGTGACGCGGTGAAGCACGTGACCCGCAAAGCCACTCGCCACGTCAACCAGAACGAAGGCCTGATCTTTGAAAAGTCATCCCCAGGAAAAGCAGCATGGAGGCTGCCTCCCCTCGATGTTCCTGACGTCGACACTTCGAAGCTCCTGGGATCGGCGGAAAGAAAAGATTTCGGCCAGATGCCGGAAGTTAGCGAGATCGAAATCATTCGCCATTTCACCCGCCTTTCCACTTGGAATTACGCGATCGATCTCGGCATGTACCCACTTGGATCCTGCACCATGAAATACAACCCGCGGGTGAACGAAGTCGTTGCGCGTCTGGAAGGATTGGCGAACGGTCATCCCTACCAGCCGGAGCGAGTATCACAAGGCGCGTTGCGCATCATGAAAGTGTTGAGCGAGTGTCTGATCGAAATCACTGGCATGGACGCGATCACGTTACAACCCGCCGCCGGCGCTCACGGCGAGCTCACCGGCCTGCTGATGGTGCGCGCTTACCAGCAATCTAAAGGAAATCCGCGAAAGAAGATCCTTATCCCCGATTCCGCTCACGGCACCAACCCAGCCACGGCAGCGATGGTTGGATACGACGTTGAGAAGATGCAATCCAATGCCCGAGGCATGGTGGATGTAGCTGCGCTCACCGCGCAGATGAATGAAGAAGTCGCCGCACTCATGCTCACCAACCCCAATACCCTGGGAGTATTCGAGCAGGAGATTCATAAGATTGCCGAAGTCATGCATGCCAAGGGTGGATTGCTCTACATGGACGGCGCCAACATGAACGCCCTAGTCGGCAAGGTTCGTCCCGGAGATTTCGGCGTCGATGTCATGCATCTGAATCTGCACAAGACTTTTTCCACGCCCCACGGCGGAGGCGGCCCAGGCTCTGGCCCAGTGGCGGTCAAAAAGATCCTGGCGCCGTTCCTTCCCAAGCCAGTCGTGATTACCAAACCTGACGGCACGCTAGCCTTCGAATACAATCGCCCGCAATCGGTGGGACGGGTCCGCGCCTTCTACGGCAACTTCGGCATGTTCGTCCGCGCGCTGGCTTACACTCTTGCCAACGGCCCCGACGGTTTGCGTCAGACCACCGAAGATGCGGTGCTCAATGCCAACTACATCCGCAAAGGCCTGGAAGGGATTTACGATCTGCCGTATTCCACGCCCACCATGCACGAGGTGGTCTTCAGCGACAAACTACAGGCAAAAAAAGGCGTGAAAACCATGGATATTGCAAAACGTCTGATCGATTACGGCTTCCATCCCTACACGACGGCGTTTCCGCTGATCGTCCCCGGAGCGCTGATGATCGAGCCCACCGAAAGTGAGTCGAAAGAAGAGATGGATTTATTTATCGAGGCAATGCGCTCGATCGCGGCAGAAGTAGAAGAAGATCCGCAACTGGTGTTGGACGCTCCGCACACGACGCGCGTCTCACGCCTGGACGAAGTCGCCGCCGCCCGCAAGCCAGTCCTGCGCTGGAAACCCGCCAGCTAATCGCCTTGACCTGCCCCCTGTACCGATTTGCCGAGTCTTAATTCGCCCACGTAGGGACAGGCGACTTCGCCTGCCCCGGCGAGCGAAGCTCGACTATTTCTTCTCCGCGAACTCCACCGACGCCCGCGTCTTTTCCCAGTCCAGGTTCATCGTGCAATTCCCACCTGTCTGATCATAGGAAATGGTGAAATTCTCCATCGGCGATGGCAGTTGCGCAACTCTCATATCCACACGAGCCAGGTCATCCCCTTCGCCAGGATATGGAGTGCCCCACTCGCCCGTCTTCTTGCTGATCACCAGCACCCACTTGTCCTGATCAGGCACCGTAAAGATGGTGTAGCTGCCAGCCGGCACATCTTTGCCCCCGACAGTCAGGTTGGTATCGGTCACGAATGTGGTCGCCTCATTCGCTCCAGTACGCCATACCTGACCATAAGGCACAACGCCGCCAAAAACCTTGCGCGGCTGGTGAGTCTTGGGATCATGGGTGCGTGGGCTGGAATAATCCGTCTTAATGGTCTTACCGTCAGGAAATTGGCATTGCGCGTGCGCTGGTGGGCTAGGCCGCTTGCTCTTGTCATCTTGGGCGAGGCCGATCGTAGTAAGCGTGAGAATGATCGTATTCACAATGATCAGTGTGAAGAGGGTAGTCCGTTTCTGCATGGTTTCTCCTGTGTGAAAATCTAGCAATCAGCACTCAGCATTCAGCCGAGTCCAAACTCAATAGACTATCCGGCAAGTGCGTCGGTTAGCAAATGTGATGGGCGGGTTTTTTGGAGGTCGCTGCGAACCCCAAAGGCTGAATGCTGATTGCTGAGTGCTCAATGCTAATTTCCAAATGCATTGCGCAATTCTCGCTAACGATACAATTGCCTCATGCCCGTATTCAACGAAAAGCAGGAAGAGCTGCAACATTACGAAACCATGATGGGCGTCCCGAGAGGCCGCCTCGCCGTAACCATGGACATGATCACGGACGCCATGGCCCTGGTTGGCCAGCACGGCGTGTATTGCCAAAGCCAGCGCTGGCCCGGCAAACCGGTGATGGACATCCAAATCATCATGAAGAGCCTTACCGATGCTAAAGAGCTGATCCAGAGTGTGATGGAAGAATTGAAAGGCAAAGCCTAGCTGAGGTTTTCTTCCTCTGTGCGCCCCTGGGTCCTCTGTGGTTCAAGCTTCTACGCCAGCGTATATTTTCCCCGCTCAATGACTTTCTGCGCTATCTGCTGACGTAACTCAATCACATTGAAGGGTTCATGCTTGACCAGACGACGCAAAATCGCTAATTGCGTCCGCAGCATGTCGCCTTCGGCCACCGCCGCAATAACTTTCTTTGCCGCCGCTTCGATCTTCTCCATGGCCTGTGACAGATAAACTCGCGTCATCGCGATTGGTAGGGAAGCAGCCTTCTCTCCATTGCGCTCAGCAATTTTCTGCGCCCGCAACACGGCGGATTCCATGGCGTAAGTTTCGATCACCATATCCGCGATCGCGCCCATGACCTCCTGCTGATCCTGAATCGCCTGCATATATTTCTGTGTCGCCGCCCCAGCCGCAAACAGTCCAAGTTTCTTGGATTGCGCAACCAGTTTGCGTTCATCAGCCAGGGGCCCTTCGAGTTCTTCACTCAGAGTCGGTCCTGCCAGAATTTCATCCATCAATTTCTTGATAGCCGGCATCAACGGCAATTGTCCCGACATCGCACGTTTCAGCAGGAAGCCAGTAATAATGAGCCGGTTGATTTCGTTTGTACCCTCAAAGATGCGATTAATCCGGGCATCCCGGTAAGCGCGCTCCGCAGGATATTCCTCGACAAAGCCATATCCACCGTAGATCTGCACGGTCTCGTCGACGACGTAGTCAATCATCTCCGAGCCCCACACTTTAATGATGGAGCATTCGACCGCATACTCCTCAATCGCCTTGCGCATTTCCTGCATGGCATTCGCGCCCGACTTGTCCACTTCGCCCAGCGCCACATCCATCATGCCAACCGTGCGATACACCATTGCCTCTCCGGTGTAGATGCCCACGGCCATGTTCGCCAGTTTTTCCCGAACCAGGCCGAAGTCGGCAATCACTTTGTTAAACGCCTTCCGCTGCTTGGCATATCCAATGGCGTTTTCCAGCGAGACTCGCGCACCGCCGACACACATCGCGCCCAGCTTGAAGCGCCCGACGTTTAGAATGTTGAACGCGATCACGTGTCCCTTACCAATTTCGCCGAGCAGGTTTTCGACCGGCACTTTGCAATCATTAAGAATGATTGGACACGTTGAAGACCCGCGAATTCCCAGCTTGTGTTCTTCCGCTCCCACGGAAAAGCCGGGAAATGTTTTCTCCACCAGGAAAGCCGAGAACTTTTCACCATCCACTTTGGCGAACACCGTGAACAAGTCGGCAAATCCGGCATTGGTGATCCACATTTTTTCGCCGTTCAGGATGTAATGCTTGCCGTCCGGCGAAAGATGAGCGCGCGCCCGGCAATTCAGCGCATCGGATCCGGAAGAAGCCTCGGACAAAGCGTAGGCCCCAACAATTTCTCCCGCAGCCAACCGCGGCAGATATTTTTTCTTCTGCTCCTCAGTCCCGAAATACACGATAGGCAACGTGCCGATTCCTGTATGTCCACCCCAAGTGGTAGCGAACCCCGCATACTTCGCGATGTGGTCGGCGATCACAGCAGCGGTGACTTTGTCCATCTCAAGCCCGCCGTAAGCTTCCGGAATCTCCGCCGAACTCAACCCCAACTCACCCGCCTTCTTCAACAGATCGCGAGTGATAGAAAAGTCTTTGTGCTCCATCTTTTCAATATTGGGGACGATCTCATTGATGGCAAACTCTTCCGCCGTCTGCCCAATGAGTTGGTGCTGCTCGGTGAAGTCTTCTGGAGTGAAGACTTCATCGCCCTTTCGCTCCTCAAGAAGAAAACTACCGCCGGAGATCTTGCTAGTAGGAATTGCAGTCGTCGCCATTTCAAACCCCTTTTTAACCACGGAGGCCACAGAGGAACACAGAGGAATTATTTCATTTCGCCCAATTTTTGCCATTTACCATTCGTTGGATGCCATTACGAAGGTGTGTGACACGGACGTTGATGAGAAGACCTACGTTCTTTGCCGCTCAACTTCGAGTACGACAAAAGGTGCGCCTGGTGAATGGATGAAAGCCCTCAGTACACTTCAATTCGACGATGACCGACTCCTCAACCATCAAATCGAGACGGTAACCGCGGTCGATGGTAGCTCCATCGTAAACGACCGGCAACACAACTTGATTCCGAACCTCCAACCCTTGCTTTCGCAACTAATGGACCAAACAGGCCTCATAAGCACTCTCCAGCAGCCCTGGACCTAGAAGGGAATGAACTTTCATGGCAGCGGTGATGATAACGCCGGCAAGGAGATTGATGCGCGGGGTAGGAGCTAATAATCTCGGACTAGCCATGGCGATTCGCGGATTTGTTTCCGCTGATTGCACCCCAGCACAAAAAACAAAATTCCTCTGTGATCCTCCCTGTCCTCTGTGGTTAAAGATTTTAGAGATTTTCGAAGATACCCGCCGCCCCCATCCCCCCGCCCACACACATAGTCACCATCCCATAGCGTGCCTTACGCCGCTTCAATTCGCGAATGACGGTCGCCGTCAGCTTCGCCCCAGTACATCCCAGTGGATGACCCAAAGCAATTGCCCCGCCATTGGGATTCACGCGCTCCGGCTCAAGTCCCGCCTCTTTGATCACCGCCAGCGACTGCGCTGCGAAAGCTTCGTTGAGTTCAATGACATCAATATCCGACAGCTTGAGTCCCGCCATCTTCAACGCCTTGGGAATGGCAAACACCGGCCCCAGCCCCATTTCTTCCGGCTTATATCCCGCAGTACTAAATGAAACGTAGCGGACCAGCGGCGTAATTCCGAGCTGCTTTGCGCGCTCGGCGGACATCACTACCGCAGCCGCCGCGCCATCCGACATTTGCGACGAGTTCCCCGCCGTCACCGTCCCTTTCGCATGGAACGCCGGCTTGAGAGCAAGCAAGGCTTCGAGCGAAGTATCGCCGCGCGGTCCTTCGTCCACTTTGAAAGTAATTTCTTGTCGCTTAGGCTTCGACCCATTCGGCGTAGTGAAGCTCACAGGCACCGGAACAGTCTCGTCGCTGAACTTCCCGGCCTGAATCGCGGCTAGCGCCCTCTGATGACTACGCAATGAAAACTCATCAGCAGCCTCACGCGTAATACCAAAACCCTGTGCCAGTCTTTCCGCCGTCAAACCCATTGATAGATACGCGTCAGGGTAGTGCTCCACCAGCCAGGGGTTAGGTGAAATTTTGTGCCCACCCATGGGAATCATGGACATCGATTCGGTTCCCCCAGCAACGATCACTTCCGCCCCGCCGCTCATGATGCGCTCGGCCGCCATCGCAATCGCCTGCAGACCAGACGCACAGAAGCGATTGATAGTGAGCGCCGAAATCTCAACCGGCAGGCCCGCGCGTAAAGACGCAATGCGCGCCACGTTCATCCCCTGTTCCGCCTCCGGCATGGCGCAGCCCAGGATCACATCTTCGATCTCCTTGACATCAACCTGCGGCACACGCTCCAGGGCGCCTTTGATCGCGACTGCAGCCAATTCGTCAGGACGAGTAGCGCGAAGAGTACCCTTGAAAGCCCGTCCAACAGGTGTGCGAACAGAGGAAACAACAACAGCTTCACGCATAAGAAACTCCAGCAGCTAACGTTGCACCTTCCCGTACCCTCGCGCGTTCGTGGTTATTTGATGTTTGTTACCTCGTACCCGCTTCACACCGCCTTATTAGGCGCACACTCAGGCCCTTGAAAGCCAGACTGAAACCTGAAAGGTATCCTAATAGGAGCGGCACAGGTGCAAAAAGCAAACCGGGCCGTTTCCGGCCCGGGCGCATCAACCTGTCCAGCTATCGAATTAATTATCAGCACCTGGCACACTGAAGTCAACATTACTTGAGGAGCCCGTCTGCCCAAAGGCCCCTCCTCAGCCTCCTTACCAAACCAGGGATGCTGTGGATCCGACGGGATTCGAACCCGTACCTTCCAGCTGGACAGGCTGATGTGCTCCCGTTACACCACGGACCCCTGCCGAGCTTATTGGTTCGAATTACGCTCAACAAGTCCGCTTATAACAATCAAGAAAGGCGTGCGTTCCCAGTTTGGAAATCGGAAGCACTGAGGTCGTTGCGGCCATACTCAAGCCGTGCGAAACTGCGGACTTTTGCCACGCCAGAGACGGCCCCGGAACGACAATCCGAAAGAGTACCTTTATAAGTTCTTAAAATCGGCAATGGTCAATCGAAAATCCTCAATTCCTCAACGTCTTCCCCGTCTTCAACGTGAACTGAATCCGTTCCTGTGTCTTCCTCTCCCCACACAACGATTTGAACCCTTCCCGCTCCAAATCCAGGATGTACTGCTCACTCACAGGCGTGCCCGAGGTCACATTCCCTCCGCACAGCACTTCGGCGATCTTCGTTGCCAGCTTCACTTCGTATTCCGTGATGTAGTCGCCCTGCCGCATTAAATGCGCCCCCATCTTGAGCGCAGCCAAAATGTTTTCCCCGGGCGCGGGAATGTCGGTTCGCGGCACCGGCGGCTCATAACCTCCACGCAGCATTTCCACTGCGCGTGCCTTAGCGTCCGACAGCACGCGTTCGCGGTTCATGGTGATGCTATCGGCTTCTCGCAGAAAGCCGAGCCCGCGAGCTTCATGCCCTGACGTTGCCACCTTGGCGGTAGCGATGGTCTCAAAAACTTTCTTCATAGCTTCCATCATCTCTACAGATTCGCCTCTGCCGCCAGGCCGGATCGACTCCGCGCTCTCCACTGCGCGCAGCAGCATCTCCTTGCATCCACCAGCGCCCGGCAATAGTCCCACGCCGACTTCCACCAATCCCATGTAGAGTTCCGCGTGAGGCTGTAGCCCCGCGGCATGCAGCGAGATTTCCGTGCCTCCGCCCAGAGTAAGTCCGAAGGGCGCGGCCACTACCGGCTTGGGCGAGAATTTAATGGCCTGCGTCATGCCCTGAAATTGGCGAATCGCCAAGTCCACATCATCCCACTCCTCGTCCTGGATGGACATGAGCAGCAACATCAGATTGGCGCCGACGGAAAAGTTTCCCGCATCATTGGTAATAACGAATGCGTCGAAGTCGTCGCCCGGGCCTCCCGATTTTAAAGTTTGCGAAATGAGCTGCACGATGTCGCTGCCGATGGTATTCATCTTCGAATGGAACTCGATGCAGCCGATTCCATCTCCCAAATTCACTAAAGAAGCGCCCGAATGCTTTTTGACCACTCCCTTGGATTTCTTCGCCACCTCGACCGACCACACCCCTGCGGGAACTTCGACCGGCTTGTACTCCTTTGCGCTCAGATCGAAATAGTCCCGACCTGATGCCGCCTTGGGATCGTCCCCATACCAGGATTTCTTCCCCGCCGCGAGCAGTTTCTCAGGGTTAGCAGCCACAGGCCGGTTCTCTTTCTTCATACGCGCGACGGTAGCCTCAACCCCGACCGCGTCCCACAATTCGAACGGACCCAGTTCCCAATTGAAGCCCAGTCGCATGGCACGATCGATTTCCACGACGCGATCCGAGATCTCCGGAATGCGATTGGCGCAATAAGTCCACAGATCCGAAAGAGCCAGCCACAGGAACTGTCCAGCCTTATCGCCCTTTTGCGGTGCGCCTCCATCGAATCCGAGCAACATGCGCACCCGTGCCCCAATTTCTTCGACGTTCTTCGCCATATCGAGCGCAGAAAATTTAGGTTTCTGGCGCGGGTGGTATTCCAACGTTTTCCAGTCAAGGGCGAGCCGTTCCTCTTCTTTCCCTGCCGCACCTTTTTTGTAGAAACCACCTTTGCTTTTATCCCCCAACCATTTGCGCTCCAGCATCTGCCTGAAAAAATCAGGAAGCTGGAGATCACTGCGCTCATCCCGCACGTTCTCCGTCATGTTGGAGACGACGTGCCCCAAAATATCCAGCCCAACCAGATCAATGGTGCGGAAAGTCGCCGACTTCGGCCAGCCGAGCGCTTGTCCCGTAAGTGCGTCCACGTCCTCAATGCTCAGATCCATCTCCTGCATAAGCCGCATGACGTTCAATACGGAAAACGTCCCGATGCGGTTAGCAATGAAGTTAGGAGTGTCCTTGGCGAAGACAATGCCTTTGCCGAGTTGGACATCGGCGAAGTGGACAACCGCATCCAGCGCGGCCCGGTCGGTTTCGGGGGTAGGAATAATTTCCAGCAGTCGCATGTAGCGCGGAGGATTGAAAAAATGCGTGCCAAACCACGACCGCCGGAAATCGTCAGAGAATCCTTCGGCAATCTTCTGCACCGGCAACCCACTGGTGTTGGTGGTGATGATCGTGCCCGGCCGTCGCACGGCTTCCACCTTCTTGAGCAGGCCGCGCTTGATCTCCAGATTCTCCACCACTGCTTCGATGATCCAGTCCACCTCCGCCAGCCGTTTCAGATCATCTTCAAAATTTCCGACCGTAACCAATCGCGCCAGGGAAGGCTCAAAAAAAACCGCAGGTTTGGATTTTTTTGCCGCTTCAAGACCGGCCGCCGCGATCTTATTGCGCGCCGCCCCGTCCGCATCAGGAACAATATCCAGCAGATAGCTAGGAACTCCGGCATTGGCGAAATGCGCGGCGATGCGAGCACCCATTGTCCCAGCGCCCAATACAGCAACTCTATGAATACGCTTCATGAAGGAAAAGTTCGCTTACGATTTTCAACTCTACGGTAGCGCCGGCGTCCCGCCGGCAACGTGGAAAGCATCTCGACCCCGCAGTCCAAGATAGCAGCGCTGACCCCAGAATTCACCAATCTCATTATGCGGGAAGCACCCCCACTTCACGAGATGAGCTTCGCAAGCAGGAACGCCGCGGACGCTGCCAGCCCGCCGATCACCACCGTCTGTGACGCACTACGAAGCGGATGAGTTCCAGTGAAGCGTCCTTTGATGTATCCAAAGATGCCGAGCGCAACTAGCGTCACGATCGCGGAGAATATCAATCCACGGGTTGCATTTCCAGAGAATACAACGTAAGGCAGCAACGGAATAAATCCTCCCGCAACGTAGGATCCCGCAATGGTCGCCGCACTGGTGACGGCGCGTCGCGGATCCGGCGCTTCTAGCCCCAACTCGTATCGCATCATGAAATCCACCCATGCCTCCGGCCGATGGCTGAGCGCCTCAATCACCGGCTTGCTTTCTTCGGCTGTGAGTCCATAGGCCTCGAACACCCGATGCACTTCCGCCTTTTCCTCTTCCGGCATTTCCTTGACCTCGCGTTGCTCCCGGATACGTTCCTGCTCGTAATGTTCCGCGTCTCCACGCGCTGCCAGATATCCACCAAGTCCCATGGCAATCGAGCCCGCGGCAATTTCCGCCAGTCCTCCAACGACGATCAACTTGGTGTCTTGTACCGCGCCGGAAAGTCCCGCTGCCAGGGCAAAAGGCACAGTCAGTCCGTCGGCCATGCCAATCACCACATCGCGCACAAAGAGTCCGGCGGTGAAATGTTTTTCGATATGTGGAGCACGCATTTGCCTCAAACCTCCGGATGATTTTGCACATATTCCTGAGCCTGGCGGATCACATCACGTTCCCCTCGATACGCCAGCTTCAGGCCAGCATCTTCCAGCGGAATCCATAAAGCACGTTTGACTTCAATGCGCATCGCGGTATCAATGTCGTCGATATTGCCCGACTGATATTTCAGCAAATAAAAGCTGACGATCTTAAAAACCCGCTGCTTGTCTCCCCACGAGCGCACATAAACATACTTGATATCGGTCAGCTTGGTAATCGGAGTGGCGATCAGCCCGGTCTCCTCTCTCACCTCCCGAATGGCCGTCTGGTCAGGCTTTTCGCCCGGATCCACCAACCCCTTGGGAAGGGCGAGTAACACTTTTTGTGATCGTTTTTTTGCAGTCTCGCCCGCCGCCGGCGGCTCCTTTTGGGGCTCAATCGCAGCCATTTCCCAGCCCTCCGGGCCACGTCGCACCACCACCCCACCCGCCGAGATCTCGCGAACCATGCGCCCCAACTTATCAGGATCAGTGCACTTAGTCATGTCGGGTCAAGATCGCTTCGAGTAACCTCTCGGAAGTAACCTGAAAAGACAGACGAGCTGTGGAAACATCTAGACTGGCGTTGGCATCTTACTTGCTGAATAGGTTTTGGGGGACCGGATAAAGCCGGTAATACGGGGGGTCCCGTGAAGAGTCTGGGCAAGATTATTCGGTCGGTACAGGCCTTCGGGCGCGAAGTTACAGGCATTTCCACTCCGCAGCACGCCCAAAATTCCCCTTCCATCGGACTCGCCCTTGGCGGTGGCTTCGCCCGCGGCATCGCCCACGTCGGCGTTTTGAAAGTCCTGGAAGAAGAAAATATCCCAATACAATTTATTGCTGGCACCAGCGTAGGCGCGCTCATTGGCGCAGCCTATTGCAGCGGAGTTTCCGCCGCGGAACTGGGGGAGATTGCCACTCGGGTCCGCTTCAAACATTTTGCGCGCTGGACTCTCTCCCGCTACGGATTCGCCAGCAACCAGCGCATGATCGGCTTCCTCAACAGCATCTTGAAGGTGAAGACGTTCGAAGAATTGCGCATTCCCCTCGCCGTGACGGCAACCGATTTCTCCACCGGCGAAGGCGTCGTCTTCCAATTCGGACCCTTGGTCGAACCCGTGCGGGCCAGTTGCGCCTACCCCGGAATGTTTCTCCCCGTAAGATTTAAAGGACGTCTGCTAGTAGACGGCATGCTCGCCCACGCAGTTCCGACCGTACCTCTGCGAATGATGGGGGCGGAGCGGGTTCTAGCAGTTCACCTGAAAGGGCACTGGACCAACGGCGAGGGACCGCGCCATCTGTTCGATGTCATAGGTCAATGCTTTGCCATCGCCCAGCAAATGAATTGCGACGTATGGAAGAAGGCCGCCGATCTGGTTTTAGAGCCGGACGTCAATGGCTACAAATACGACGCCTTCGAATACAGCGCTGCC
>Ga0070707_100005596_pt1 | contig 11740 bp, 8 predicted proteins | sample KBSK5502metaG_FD_65468 | JGI IMG/M metagenome (GOLD analysis project Ga0070707, IMG submission 65468) | Corn, switchgrass and miscanthus rhizosphere microbial communities from Kellogg Biological Station, Michigan, USA - KBS K5-50-2 metaG | ecosystem: Host-associated > Plants > Roots >... | reverse complement strand
TAGGGCATGCCGGGCTTGACCATGACCATGTCGGCGCCTTCGGCGATGTCGAGCGCCACTTCGCGCAACGCCTCGTCGCCATTCGCCGGGTCCATCTGGTAGGTGCGCTTGTCGGCGCTGCCGAGCGAACTTGCCGAGCCGATCGCGTCGCGAAACGGGGCGAAGAAGCAGGAGGCGTATTTCGCCGCGTAGGACATGATCCTGACGCGCTCGAAACCGGCCTCGTCGAGCGCCCGGCGCACCGCGCCGACCCGGCCATCCATCATGTCGGAGGGGGCGATGATGTCGCAGCCGGCCTCGGCCTGGACGATCGCCTGGCGCTGCAGGATCGCGACGGTCTCGTCATTGGCGACATAGCCTTCGCGGATGACCCCGTCATGGCCGTGCGAGGTGAACGGGTCGAGCGCCACGTCGCACAACACGCCGAGCTCGGGGTGCGCCTGTTTCAGCGCCGCGACGGCGCGGCAGACGAGGTTGTCGGGGTTGACGGCCTCATGGCCATCCGGGTCCTTCAGCGTCGGTTCGATCGCCGGGAACACCGCGATCGTCGGAATGCCGAGTTCGGCCGCCTCGCCGGCGGCGTCTACCAGCGCCGAGATCGACAACCGGTAGGCGTCGGGCATCGAATCCACCGGCGCCCGGCCCTCCTCGTCATGCACAAAGACCGGCCAGATCAGATCCTCGGCGGTCAGAACGCTCTCGGCGACCAGCTTGCGCGACCAGGGATCGCGCCGGTTGCGGCGCAGCCGGGTGGTCGGATAGGGCGCCAGAGGCGGCAGGTAAGATGCGGTCATGGGAATTACCCCAAAAGGCGGCGGCTGGGCCGCGGATGGGGCGAAAATAAGGCGGGGCGAGCCGGGTTACAACGCGCTCAGCGGGCTCAGCCGAGCGGGTAGTCGTAGCGAATGAAGCCGTTGAAGCGGGCAAGGCGATCGTCAACCGGAGGCGCCGCCTGAACCTCGCCGCAATTGGTTCGCCGCAATTGGTTCCACTGCGGCCGATCCTCGGCCCGCAACCCGGTAATGACGATCCGGCGCCTGGAACAGGTCTCGCGTCGATTGTACCGGGCACGATGACGTGGCAGGTTCTCGGGACAAAGAAACCGCTTCATCGGCCGCGCAATATCCGGCTGCACCAGCTTCGGGGACAGGAATGGTCGACGAAGATGTCCAACGGAGCGCCGAGGAATTACGCGATACCGCCGTGAAGCTGCGGCAGCTGGCAAGGCAGACGAGGTTCGCCAGCACCCGCCGAGAATTATTGGGCCTTGCCGAGCGCTTCGAGCGAATGGCGGCGCAGCTCGATGATGGCGGTTCGGCTCCGCAATCGTAGGGATAGGATCAAGGGTGGCCCGGGCCAACGCTCCGCTCCAGTTCGTCGGCGTCGGTATCGAGCTGGTCGGCAATGCGGCGAAGCTCGCCGGCGAGATCGGGGTCGCGGCCGGCGATGCGGCGCAATTCGATCGCGGCCATCCGCATAAAGGCGATCGTGCGCGCTACCGATCGGCGCAAGCCGTTGTCGTCGGCCGTCATGCAAAAATGTCTCCCCAAGACCACCGCCGGGGCCGGTTTCGCCGCCCCGATCTTTCGGTTTGTACGGTGCCCTACAATATGAGATCCCTGCGCCGCGCGCGACAACTTGTGTTTGCTGGGTACGTTGCTGATCGGCCGTCGGCGCTTGCCTCCGGACCCGGCCAATAGCAGCATATCGCCGCACGGGAGGCGCCGAGCGCGGGGCGCCAAGCCGGTCAGACGGCCGGGGAACTGCGATGCTGGTGTTTCGTCAACTGTTCGATCCGCAATCCTCGACCTACACCTATCTTCTGGGTGATCGGCCGAGCGGCCAGGCGGTGCTGATCGACCCGGTATTCGAACAGGTCCGGCGCGATGGGGCGCTGGTCGGCGAGCTGGGCCTGACGCTGGTCGCGACTCTCGAAACCCATGTCCATGCCGATCATGTGACCGGCGCCTGGCTGTTGAAGCAGCGCACCGGCAGCCGCATCCTGCTGGCCAAGGCGAGCGGCGCGGCCGGCGCCGACCGGTACCTCAGTCAGGACGATGTCGTCGCGTTCGGCGGCCGCCGGCTGATGGTGCGCCCCACCCCCGGCCACACCAATGGCTGCCTGACCTATGTGCTCGACGACCGCAGCATGGCGTTCACCGGCGATTGCCTGATGATCCGCGGCGCCGGCCGCACCGATTTCCAGGGCGGCGACGCGGCGGCGATGTACCGCTCGATCCACGAGCAGATCTTCACCCTGCCGGACGATTGCCTGCTGTACCCGTCGCACGACTACCGCGGACTGACCGTGACCAGCGTCGGCGAGGAGCGGCGCTTCAACCCGCGGATCGGCGGCGAGATTGGCGTCGGCGACTTCACCGGCTATATGAAAAACCTCGGCCTCGCGCATCCCAAGCTGATGGATGTCGCGGTGCCGGCCAATCTGCGCTGCGGCCAGCCGCAGCTCGACGAGGCGGCGGAAGGCGGGCTGTCCGCCGATCCGGCCGGGCCGGAGCAAAGCTGGGCGCCGTTGCGCTACAGCTTCGCCGGGGTGTGGGAGATCGACCCGCACGGGCTCGAAGAGCACACCGCGGCAGTGCAGATCCTCGATGTGCGCGAGCCCGAGGAATTCACCGGCCCGCTCGGGCACATCAAGGATGCGATCCTGATCCCGCTCGGCGAACTGGCCAAACGCGCCGCCGAATTGTCGCACGACCGGCCGATCGTCGCGGTGTGCCGCGCCGGCGGTCGCTCGGCCCAGGCCACCAACATCCTGCAGCAGGCCGGCTTCAAGAATGTCGCCAATCTGACCGGCGGCATGCTGCGCTGGCGCGCCGAAGGCCACCCGGTCGAAGGCGGCAGCGCCTAGCGGCGCACATTCGCGTCCCGCCGCGGGACGATGTCTCTCCACGGTGGAGGAGACTCGAACGATGGCAGCATCGAGCCGGCCAGGAATGGGCGCGCTTCCCTACGCCGGAGGGGTCGCGTTTCTGGTGTGGGCACCCTTTGCTTCGGCGGTGTCCGTGGCCGGTTCGTTTAACGGCTGGAGCACGGACAGCGCGCCGCTGGCGTCGGAGGGCAACGGTTACTGGTCGGTCGACGTGCCCGGCGTGCAGGTCGACGACCAGTACAAATTCGTCATCAGGAATCCCGACCTCTCAGACCCCCTCTGGAAGAACGATCCATACGCGCGCTCGATGACGAATTCCGTCGGCAACGGCATCGTTGCCGATCCGGATTACGTTTGGCAAAGCACCGGGTATTCCACCCCGCCGTGGAACGAGCTGGTCGTCTACGAACTGCATGTCGGCAGCTTTCAGTTCGACCCGGCAAGCCCCAACCGGCGCGGCAATTTCGACACCGTCGTCGGCAAGCTCGACTATCTGCAGGATCTCGGGATCAACGCGGTCGAGGTGATGGCGGCCGACGAATTTCCCGGCGACATTTCCTGGGGCTACAACCCCGCCTTCATCTTCTCGATCGAAGCGAGCTATGGCGGGCCGAACGGGTTCCGCCGGCTCGTGGACGCCGCGCATGCTCGCGGCATCGCGGTGATTTTCGACGTCGTCTACAATCATCTCGGGCCGTCCGACCTGGATCTGTGGAAGTTCGACGGCTGGAGCCCGACGGGCAGCGACGACGAGGGCGGCATCTACTTCTACAACGATTGGCGCAAGAAAACGCCGTGGGGCGACACCCGGCCCGATTACGGCCGCGGCGAGGTGCGGCAATACATCCGCGACAATGCGCTTCGCTGGCTGGAGCAGCGCTATTGCGACGGGCTGAGATGGGACGCCACCGGCTGGATCCGGAATGTCTGGGGTGCCAACTACGCCCCCGGCTCGGACATCCCCGACGGTTGGGGAATGATGCAGTGGATCAACGCGGAGATCCGTGCTCGCCAGCCCTGGAAGATCACCGTCGCCGAGGACATGCAGGATAACGAGTGGATCACCAGGGACATTGGTGCCGGCGGCGCCGGTTTCGGGGCGCAATGGGGCGCAGGTTTCATGCACGCCACGCGCGGCGCCGTCATCGCCGGCGACGATGCCTGGCGCAGCATGTACTCGCTGCGGGACGCGATTATCCAACGCTACAACACCAACGCATTTCAACGCGTGCTCTACATCGAATCGCATGACGAGGTGGCGCAGGATGCCGGTCAGGCTCGGGTCCCGGAGCTGATTTGGCCGGGCAGCGCCGATAGCTTCTTCGCCCAGAAACGCTCGACGCTCGGCGCGGCGCTCGTCTTTACCGCGCCGGGCATTCCGATGATCTTCATGGGCCAGGAATTTCTGGAATGGGGCTCATGGTCGGACGCACGCGAGCTCGATTGGTCGAAAACAACCCGCTTCGCCGGCATCCGTAATTTGTATCGCGACCTGATCCGTCTGCGTCGCAACTGGTACGACAGCACGCGTGGGCTCAAGGGGCATCAGATCAACGTTCATCACGTCAACGACAGCGATAAGCTCGTCGCCTTTCACCGATGGGATCGGGGCGGGCCGCGCGACGATGTGGTGGTGGTCCTCAACTTCGCGAACCGCTCCTATCCTGCCTACCGCATCGGGCTGCCCCGAGCAGGCTTGTGGCGGGTGCGTTTCAACGGAGACTGGCGCGGCTACAGCACCGTTTTCACCGACCAGCCGAGCTACGATTTCTGGGCCGTACCGGGCGGCAATAACGATGCGATGCCCTTTGGCGGCGATGTGAGCATCGGGCCCTATACCACCTTGATCCTTTCTCAGGACGAGTGAGGAACTCGATCGCCCGTCCCATCGAAGGCGACAGCGCGTAGCCCCGATTCGGACCGCGACGGTCCCGACCGCACCCAGCGGCTGATCCGATCTGCCCGGCCGCCAAGCATCGGGGGAAATCAGCTTCTCTCGGCCTGCCCTGCGCGCTAGAATCGAACATAACCTGAACACGCGCTTCGCGCGACCCGGGTGATCGGCCTTTTGTCGGCGGCCGGCGGGAGTCGAGACCATGTTTTCTGAGCCGGTGATCTACCTTCTGGTCGGGCTGGCAGTAGCAAACGCGTTTCTGATCGGCTGGGTGCTGCGTACCGTCAAATCGCAAGCCGGGTCTTCCGACGGTCTCGCAGTCAGTTTGAGCGGCCGTTTCGATGGGATCGACCGCAATGCCGAAGCGCTGCGCCGCTCGCTTATCGAGATGGACCAGGCCTTGCGGGGGGAGATCGCCCAGGGCACTCACAACGGTCTCGCTGCGGCCTTCGACAAGGTGCAGGAAGGCACCAGGGCACAGTCCGAGCAACTCGGCACTTTTGGCGGGGAGATCGGAACCAAGCTTGACGGTCTGGCCGACCGCGTTCGAACCGGGTTTGGCGATTTCTCCGATCGGCTGCGTGAACAGCAGGAGCAGCTGCGCGAAACGGTTGCCGCAAACCTCGAAAAAATCCGCACCAGCAATGAGGCGAAGCTCGAGGAGATGCGCAAGGCGGTAGACGAACAGCTTCAGTCGGCGCTGGAAAAGCGGCTGGATGAAAGTTTCAAGCGGGTGACCGAACAGTTCGCGCAAGTGCAACAGGCGATCGGCCAGGTCAGGGATGTGACGGGCCAGATCGGCGACCTGAAGCGGTTGTTTACGAACGTGAAAGCGCGCGGCGGCTGGGGCGAGGCTCACCTGCAGGCGTTGCTGGACGATGTGCTGCCGCCCGGCTCGTACGAAACCAATGTTCGCGTCAACGACGAGAGCGGCGAGGTCGTCGAGTTCGCGCTGCGGATGCCGCATCGGGATAAATGGCTCGCGATCGATGCCAAATTCCCGGCCGAAGACTATGACCGTCTGCTGTTGGCGGCGGAGGCGGGCGACCGGGAACAGGAGAACGCCGCACGCAAGGCGCTGGAACGGCGGATTCGCGACGAGGCCAAGCGCATCTCCAGCAAATATATCGGTCAGCGGACGGTCGAGTTTGCCGTGATGTACCTGCCCAGCGAGGGCCTCTTCAGCGAAATCTACCGGATACCGGGCCTGCTGGAGACGGTGCGCCGCCAACACGATGTCATGGTATTGGCGCCGTCTTCGATGCCCGGATTTCTCAATTGCATCCGCGTCGGGCATTTGACGCTCGCCCTGGAGCAGAACGCCGCGAGGATCGGCGAGACGCTTTCGGCGGTTAAGGCTGAGTGGGCCAATCTCGGCAAGACCCTCGACGTCCTCGCCCGCCGGGCCGAGACGCTGAGCAACGGGATCAAGGATACCCAGCGGCGAACCCGTGTGGTCGGCAGAACCCTAAGAACCGTCGACGCGCTCGATTTCGATCGGGCGGAACAGGTCCTCGGGATATCCGACGAGACGCTGCTGATCGAGGCTGACGCCGAGGACGAGATTCCGGTGATCGGCCCACGGATGGCGGCCAGCGGCGATCCGGAGCCGCAGGCCGCCGAGTAGACCGCGCGTCGTCCTGTCCGCTGCTACCGGCGCCGCGACCTACTGATCGAGCCAGGCGTCATCGAGGCGCCAGCTGTTGAAGATGCTGTTGACCATCGTCGTGACGTTCTTGACCCGCGAGTAACGGCAGGTGCCGAGATCGTAGCGATAGAGGATCGGCCGGGCGGCATCCTCGGTCAGGCGGCGGTCGATCTCCCAGACGATCTTCTTCCGCTTCTGCTGGTCGGGCTCGACCGATTGCTGCTCGTACATCTTCTCGAGCTCGGGATTGCAGTAATTCGTGTAGTTCCGCTCCGAGCCGCACGCATAGTGCTCATAGAAATACGCGTCGGGGTCGTCGACCCCGCTGCCGCTCAGATTGCCGGCCACCATGAAGTCCTTGCGGGCGATCTTGGGGAACCAGTTGGCGGTCTCGACGACCTCGAGCTCGCCATCGATGTAGATATGCTTCATCTGGTCGATCAGGATCACCGCCGGGTCGCGATACTGGGCGATATTGCGGGTCGCGACCTTGACGGCGAGCCGGTTGTTCGGCCCGTAGCCGTGCTTCTCCATCAGCTTGCGGCCTTCGGCGCGGTTCGCCTCGATGTTCGGTCCATAACCCGGCAGCGTCTGCAGGATCTCGGGCGGCAGCCCCCACAGACCGGCGGGCGGGCTCTGCATCGCACCGCCGATCGAGCCTTTGCCCTCCGACACGATGTCGAGAAAGCTCTTGCGGTCCAGCGTCAGCATCATCGCCTTGCGGACATCGGCATCGTCGAAGGGCGGCTTGTCGCGGTTCACCATCAGGTTGAACGCGATCATCGTATTGTCGAGTTCGCAGACCGCGCTCGGTGCCTGGCTTTGCACGTCCTTCATCGTCTGCACGGTCTGCTCGAACGGGAAGGTCACGTCGAACTGGCCGGCGATGAAAGCGAGGGTCTGGGTCGAGCGGTTCGGGATGATCGTCCACTCGATGACGTCGAGGTAGGGCCGCCCCTTCTTCCAGTAATCCGGGTTCTTCACCAGCTTGATGTTCTCGTTCGGCTTGAACTCGACGAATTTGAAGGGCCCGGTGCCGACCGGGTGCTGCCGCATCTGGGCGGCCGGCACATGGCACGGGTAGACCGGGCCATAGGCCGAGGCCAGCATCATCGGAAATGCCGGTTGCGGCCGCTTCATGACGAAAGTCACCGCGTATTCGCCCTCGGTCACGATGTCGTCGAGGTTGGTGTACCACGCCTTGCGTGGATTGAGCCGCAGCTTTTCGTTCCCTTTGCCGATCAGCATGTCCCAGGTGCATTTGACGTCCTTGGCGGTGAAGGGCTTGCCGTCATGCCATTTGACGTCCTGGCGCAATTTGAAGCTGAGGCGGGTGAAATCGGGGTTCCACGACCAGCTCTCGGCCAGTTCCGGCTCGATGAACTCCGGCCGGTTCTGCTTTTCATGCTGGTTGAACAGGATGAGGTTGTTGAACACGGCCATGGTCGGCGCCACGGTCGAGATCGTCGCCTCCTCATGGATCGACATGCTCGCCGGACTGTCGCGGTGAAAGAATTTGAGCGTGCCGCCGCTCTTCTGCGCCATGGCCGGCCCGGCCAGCAGGGCGACCGCCGCTGCCGCAATCAGCACGTCTTTCCGCATCGGCTTCCTCCGAGAATCTCGCGCGAGCGTAGCATGCTGGTCCTGGCGGAAAACCTGCGCATTGGGTTAACGGCGCAACAATTGCCATTGCCGCCGCGCCCTTTCGGTCCGAGATTTCGCGCATGGATTTCACCCTCTCCGACGAGCAGCAGGCGTTTCAGCAGACCGCGCGCGATTTCGCCCATGACGAGTGGCTGCCGCACGCGCCGGGCTGGGACCAGCGCGAGGAGTTCCCGGTCGAGGCGTTGCGCAAGGCGGCGGCGCTCGGCTTCGCCGGCATCTATGTCAAGGACCAGTTCGGCGGCAGCGGCCTCAGCCGGCTTGACGCCGCCTTGATCTTCGAGGAATTGGCGACCGCCTGCGTCTCGACCGCCGCCTATCTCTCGATCCACAACATGGCGGCCTGGATGATCGACCGCTTCGGCAGCGAGGCGCAGCGCGCGCGCTTTTTGCCCAGGCTGATGTCGATGCAGCATTTCGCCAGCTACTGCCTGACCGAGCCGGGCAGCGGCTCGGACGCGGCGGCGCTCCAGACCTCCGCCCGGCGCGACGGCGAGGATTACGTGCTGAATGGCACCAAGGCCTTCATCTCGGGTGGCGGCACCAGCGACATTTACGTCGCGATGGTGCGCACCGGCGAGGCCGGGCCAAAAGGCATTTCCTGCCTGGTTGTCGAGAAGGGCGCCAAGGGCCTCTCCTTCGGCAAAAAGGAAAAAAAGCTGGGCTGGAACACCCAGCCGACCGCGATGGTCATCTTCGAGGATTGCCGGGTGCCGGCCGCCAACCGGCTCGGCGCCGAGGGCGACGGCTTCGCGATCGCGATGATGGGGCTCGATGGCGGCCGCCTCAATATCGGCGCCTGCTCCTTGGGCGGCGCCCGCGCCTGCTGGGAGGCGGCGCGCGGCTACATGCTGGAGCGCCGCCAGTTCGGCCAGCGCCTCGCCGATTTCCAGGCGCTGCAGTTCAAGCTCGCCGACATGGTGACGGAGCTCGATAGCGCCCGGCTCATGCTGTGGCGCGCCGCCTCAAGCCTCGACGCCGGGCTGTCCGAGGCGACGATGCAATGCGCGATGGCCAAGCGCCTCGCCACCGATGCCGGCTTCCATGTCGCCAACGAGGCGCTGCAGCTGCATGGCGGCTACGGCTATCTCAAGGATTTCCCGATCGAGCGCTATCTGCGCGATGTGCGGGTGCACCAGATCCTCGAAGGCACCAACGAGATCATGCGCGTCATCATCGCCCGCCACCTGCTCCGGCAGTGACCGCGGCGACTTCTGCCCGGATTGGCCGTAAGTTAGCCGTAAGTTAATTGGCGCATTTCCGACATAGGATCGGGCCGCATGATCGCTTCACCGCCTGGCGTCGCTCGTCGAGGCTTGCGCCCGCTGAGCGGCGCGGCCGCGCTGCTGATCGTCGCGGCGCTGCCCCGCCTTGCGATTGCCGAAGCGCCGGGCGCCGATCGGCTCGGCCTCGTCAACAAAGGCCTGGTCGCGGTTGCTCAAATGCCGGCCGACCGGCGCGACCGCTTCGGCGAGACCACGATCAACGGCTCCGGCATGGCCGTCGACCTGCAATCGTGGAAGAGGACCGAACAGGGCTATCGCGGGCTCGTCTACCTGCTGCCCGACCGCGGCTGGAACACCACCGGCACGATCGATTATCGCCCGCGACTGCACAAAATGTCGGTTGCCATCAGCCCGGCGGCCGCCGGAACCAAACCGGGACCGGCGGTGGCCGAAACGGTCGAAATGACCCCAACCGACACGATCCTGCTGACCGACCCCGACGGTCAGCCGCTGACCGGTCTGGATCCGATCGGGGTGCGGCCGGCCGCGAGCGGATTTCCCGATCTGCCGCAGGCCGAGAACGGGCATATCAGCCTGGATCCGGAGGCCGTCGCACTCCTGTCGGACGGCGGCTTTTTTATCAGCGATGAGTACGGGCCGTACATCTACCGGTTCTCTGCCGCCGGCCGGCTCCTCGGGGCGATCCGGCCGCCGGACGCCTTCATCCCGCAGCGCCAAGGGCGGCAGAATTTTTCGTCCAACAACCCCGGACCGGGCGCTGCGGCTCCGGTGCCGCCCGATCCGGAAACCGGACGGCAGAACAATCAAGGCTTCGAGGGCATGACGCTGTCGCCCGACGGGCGCACGCTCGCCGTCATTTTGCAGAGCGCGACCCGGCAGGACGGCGGCGCCTCGCCCGCGACCCGGCGGTACACGCGCATGCTGTTCTATGACGTCGCGGATCTCGATCACCCGCGGCTGGTCCGCGAGCATGTCGTGCCGCTGCCGGTTTTCCAGACCGCCGACAACGAGCGCCGCATTGCCGCGCAGAGCGAGTTGCTGGCGCTCGGCGCGCACCATTTCCTGCTGCTCTGCCGCGATAGTGGCAATGGCTACGGCCTGCCGAGTGCCGCCTCGCTCTACCGCCGGATCGAGCTGCTCGATACCTCGCAGGCGAGCAACATCGCCGGCTCTCCGTATGACGCAACCACATCTGTCGCGCCGGAAGGCAAGCTGGTGGACGGGATCACCCCAGCGACGCTGTCGCCGTTCATCGATCTCAACGACAATGCGGAGCTTGCCCGGTTTGGCCTCCACAACGGCGAGCCGAACGACCGCACCAATCTGTCGGAGAAGTGGGAGGGGATGGGGCTGGCGCCGGCCTTCGACCCGGCCCACCCGCGCGACTTCTTCCTGCTGGTTTCCAACGACAATGATTTCATCACGCAGAACGGGTTTCAGGCCGGCGCCGCCTACAAGGATCCGAGCGGCGCCGATATCGCCACGATGCTGCTGGTGTACCGCGTGACGTTGCCCGAGTTCGGGAAGTAGCCGCGCCGGGCGATTTCGACCTCAGGAGGGCGCATGCCGCCAGCACCTCGCCACCGATGCCGGCTTCCGTGTCGCCAACGAGGCGCTGCAGCTGCACGGCGGCTACGGTTATCTCAAGGACTTCCCGATCGAGCGCTATCTGCGCGACGTGCGGGTGCACCAGATCCTCGAAGGCACCAACGAGATCATGCGCGTCATCATCGCCCGCCACCTGCTGCGGCAATAATCGGGAGCGCATAATGAAAATGCCGCGGCGGCCATTTTATCCCCCGATGAAACTGCCACCCGACATCTTTGGCCTTCAGCGTCCCACACTCCTTAATTTCGAAAACGATGAAGAGACAAGGAAACGGGTCGCAGTTGTTGAGCAGGGCGTCCTTGCCGCGTTTAGCGCGGCCGTCGATCACTTGGGGGAAGACGAGGCCCGGCGCTTATTTCGACACGTCGTTCGACGGCCGAAGCGCGGCCCTGGAAAGGATCTCGCGGCTGACCGCGATTCTCGCCTGCTTAGAGAATACGACGCGGCCAGCCGACGAGGAGAAACGATAGCCGCTCTCTCCCGGCGGCTTCATGCAGAGGACACTGCGCGGAAACTTGGTGCGACTGAGGGCGCACTCGCAGCGCAGATCCGAAAATTACGTGACGAACGTCAGAAGCGCCAACGTGCCGCCGCGAGGGAGGCCCGCCGCTGGCGGATGGCGACCCGTAACGAGATGCCAACGCTTCTCTCTGGAAAGAGGGAGAAATAGCCGCCTCATCTTTTCTCGCTCGAATCTTAGCGTGTTCATCGAGTAGACCCGTGAACAATGAACCGCTCAGACGAGGACGTGATGCGTGCTACCCGCGACCGCTCAGCCTTTAAAGTTGTT
>Ga0070707_100005595_pt1 | contig 11741 bp, 12 predicted proteins | sample KBSK5502metaG_FD_65468 | JGI IMG/M metagenome (GOLD analysis project Ga0070707, IMG submission 65468) | Corn, switchgrass and miscanthus rhizosphere microbial communities from Kellogg Biological Station, Michigan, USA - KBS K5-50-2 metaG | ecosystem: Host-associated > Plants > Roots >... | reverse complement strand
CCCTGGGCAAGACCGAGTTCACGCCGGTTCCCGCGTCCCGCTACATCGGGGCGCACGTCCAGCGCCATCCCGGCGAGGTGACGGTCGTTGCATTGGGACCGCTCACCAATCTCGGTGCGGCGATCAGCGAGCGGGTCGATCTCCAGGGCGGGCTCCGACAGCTGATCTGGATGGGCGGAACCCTCGAGGAGCGCGGCAACACCACCGAGACCGGCGAATGGAATGCGTGCGTCGACCCGGAGGCGGCAGAGCTATGCCTTGCCAATGGGGCGATCAGCCACATCTTCCCGCTCGACGCCACTCAGGACGTGATCTTCACCATGGACGATCTGCGCGCCCTGCCGGACACGCATCTGGCGGGGATCGTGCGCGACGCGGTCCGCTACTACGTCGGATTTCACCGCCAGGCCGACGGCATCGACGGCTGCTACCTCCACGACCCGGTGACGCTGGTCGCCTCCCTGCTGAGACCCGACCTGGTGACCGAGGAGGTTTCCGAGCACCTGGCCTGCGACACCAGCGAGGACCCGGCCCTGGCCGGCAGTCTCTATCGCAGCGACCAGCCAGAGCGGCGAGCGGTTACCATCGCCACCGTGCTCGATCCAGAGCGAACCAAGGCGGAGCTGCTGACCCGCCTCGCGTACGCGGTCGGGGCGCCACCGGGGTGATCGGCATCGAAGATCGGAGGTCGTGAACGTTGTCTCAACGCTGGCTGCGGATCCTCGCCGCGATCGTCGCGTTTGCACTCGTCGTGTTTGCCGGGATCGTCCTCGCGGGAAGATTTAGCGCTTCCTCCAGCAACAGCTGGGCGCTCATCACCGCCGTCGGCGTCGCCGTGGCCCTGGTTGTGTATGCGGGTATCGAGTTCCTGCAGACCGGGCGCTTCGACTCCGTCGCGCGACAGTTCGACACGCGCACCATCGTCTTGATGCCCATCGCAATCGCCATCAACATCATCCTGGGCCAGACCGTTGGAGCCGCCCTCAAGATACCGATCTACCTCGACTCGATCGGGACCATCCTCGTAGGGGTCCTGGCAGGTCCCATCGCTGGTGCGTTGACCGGGTTCCTGGCCAACATCCTCTGGACCTATGTCGTTCCGCCACCGTTTCAGAGCAGCGCCGCAGCCGCCTTCGCGATTGTGGCCTTTGTGATCGGGCTGTTGGCAGGAACCTTCGGCAGACTCGGGTGGATGCGCCCTCGTCCCAATCGATCGGTAGGCGAGCTCCTCCTCGGCGGGATCGTGGCGGTCGCGATTGTCGGCCTCATGGTCTTCTACGCCTACACCCGGTTTTATGGAGGCGGGTTCGCGTTCTTCGGCGATACCTCGAAGGTCGATTTCATCTTCGTGCTCCTAGGCTGGCTCGTCGCGCTCCTGTTCGTGGTAGCGCTGGTCGGATTCCTGGCACTGCTCTTCCTCCGCCGGGACCTTACGGTGGCGTATGTGGTGGTGGCCGGCGTCGGGACCGGTCTGGTCGCCGCCCTGATCAGCGCCCCGATCGCGGCCAACCTGTTCAGCGGCGTCACGGGCGCGGGGACCGATTTCCTGGTCGCGGCCTTCCGCCAGGCCGGATCCGACATCCAGCAGGCGACCTTCCAGCAGGGCCTGCTCTCCGACCCGGTCGACAAGCTCGTCACCTTCTTCACGGTCTACCTGATCCTGAATGCGATGGCGCGACGCACCAAGGCGCGCTTCCCGCAGGGTGAGCGGCTGCTCGACCCGGGCGACGTGGAGGCCGTCGCCTGACCGACGCCCAGACAGCCGAAACCGCCCAGGCCAACCTGCCCACGCTCGCCGTCCCGGACTTCCTTGGGCGACCAGGCCCTACCGCGTTTCATCGGCTGAATCCGCTCACCAAGGCTACGCTGGCGACAACCACGGCCATCGCCGCGGTCGTGCTGGGCGGCATCATCGGGCCAGTCGTCACCGTGCTCCTCGCGGTCGTCTTCCCGGCGCTGGCGGCAGGGGTCCTGCGCGCCCTCGTTCGGACCTCGCTGCTGTTGACCCTCCCGATCGCCATCTCCGCTCTGCTGGTCAACCTCTTCTTCTTCCCTGGCGGTCACCAGGTACTGCTTCGCCTGGGGCCTATCACGGCCACCGCCGAAGGGCTCGGGTTCGCGCTCGAGATCCTCGTCCGCATCATGGCCATCTCGGGCGCGATCACGCTCTTCTACCTGGCCACCCGGCCGCAGGACCTGGTGGTCGACCTCGAGCGACGCGGCGTCTCGGCACGGGTCGCCTTCGTGGCCAACGCTTCCGTGCAAACCGTGCCGGCCATGGTCGAGCGCGCGCAACAGATCGCCGCCGCTCAGCGGGCGCGCGGGCTGGACACGGAGGGGAGCCTGAGGCGGCGCGTGCGCGGCGTGCTGCCTATCGTCGGGCCGGTCATCCTGGGCTCGATCGCCGAGGTCGAGGAACGCACCCTCGCTCTCGAGGCGCGTGGCTTCACCCGGCCCGGGAGGCGGACCTTGCTCTGGTGGCCGTCGGATTCGACCCGGCAGCGGCTCGCCCGTTGGGCCCTGGTCCTGGCTCTGCTGGCGCTGGTCGTCGCCAGGATCGCTGGCCGGCTCGGCTGATGGTGACGGACCGATGCTGACCCTGGACGAGGTCTCCTACCGCTACGCCGGCGCCACCCGGGCCTCCCTGCGCGACGTCAGCCTGACCCTGCGCGATGGCGAGGTGCTCGGAGTGGTGGGCAGGAGCGAGGCAGGCAAGTCGACGCTGTGCCTGGTGGCGAGCGGGCTCGCCCCCCGAACCCTGGGCGGCACGCTCAGCGGGCGCTTGCTCATCGATGGGGCGGACACCGCGGCGCGTGCCATGCACGAGATGGCCAGCGACGTGGCGATCGGATTCCAGAACCCGGGAACGCAGCTGTCCGGGGTGGCGACCACGGTCTACGAGGAGGTCGCCTTTGGGCCGATGAACCTGGGGATCGCTCGCGACGAGGTGCTGCGCCGCACGGAGTCGTCGATCGACGCATTGGCGATACGCGTGCTCTCCGATCGCGACCCCGATCGCCTCTCGGGCGGTCAACAGCAGCTGGTGGCGATCGCAGGCCTGCTCGCCTTGGCACCTCGCCACCTGATCCTCGACGAGCCCACCGCGCAGCTGGATCCGGCCGGCACGCGCCTGGTCTCGGATGCGATCCGGCGACTGGCGGCTGGCGGTGCCTCGATCCTCATCGTGGAGCAGAAAGTGGACCTTCTGGCGGGCGTCTGCGACCGCGTGCTGGCGCTCGACGAGGGTCGCCTGACGCTCGAGGGACCGGCCGGGAGCATCCTCGCCGACCCGACGCTGCATGCGTTGGGCGTCGCCGAGCCATCACCGGTGCGGCTGCGACGCCTGGCGAACGAGGCTCGCATCCCGTCCCGGGCGATCGAGCTCGCCTTGGGCCGTGCCGCGAATGTGACCGATGCCTGATCTCGCGGTGGAGAGCCTGATCCACGTATATCGCGAGGGCGGCGTGCGAGCGGTCGATGGCGTAGACCTCCGCATCGGCGCGGGGGAGCGGGTCGCAATCGTGGGCCAGAACGGGAGCGGCAAGTCGACGCTGGTCAGGCACCTCAACGGCTTGCTTCGACCGACCAGCGGACGAGTCCTCCTCGATGGGGTCGATGCCGCCATGCGCACCGTCGCCCAGCTGGCGCGCAGCGTGGGCCTCGTATTCCAGGACCCCGACCGACAGATTTTCGCCGGATCGGTACGGGCGGAGGTGGAATACGGCCCGCGCAACCTAGGGATTCGCGGTGAGGAGCTGCGCTCCGCCGTTGATTGGGCGTTGGCCGCGGTGGGACTCGAATTCGACGCGAAGACGAACCCGTACGACCTCGGCGCCTCTCGCCGCAAGCTCCTCGCGCTGGCCTCGGTGTTGGCGATGCGGACGCCGGTCCTGATCCTGGACGAGCCGACCACCGGCCAGGACGAGCGAGGCGTCCAACGTGTGCGGTCCGTGATCGGGGAGGCTCACGCGCAGGGCAGGAGTGTGATCGCGATCAGTCATGACATGCGCTTTGTCGCAGAAGGCTTCGAACGGGTCGTCGTCATGCGCGACGGCCGCGTCACCCTGGATGGCCCGCCGGAACAGGTGTTCGGGAGGGACGCCTGGGATCAGCTCGCCGCGACCTTCCTCGAGCCACCGCTGCCCGCGGTCATTGGGGATCGGCTGGGGCTGGGATCAACCCCAACCGATGAAATGCTGATCCGCGCGCTGGCTTCGCTCGGATAAGGGCCAGCAAATACCTAGTAGAACCCTGGCGGCCTGGGCAGCGGATTGCCGTCCGCGTCCAAGCGGTCCGACGATGGCAGCTCGTCGCGGTGGTGCCGCCCGCGTGTGGGGCCCGGAATCGGCTCGGCCATCACCGAGTTGGTGACCTCCTCGAGGCGCTGGGTGATGCCGCGGAGACCGAGCTGGCGCAATCCGGGAGAAAATCGCTCCGCGAAATCCGCGTCGCGCAGGAGACCGAAGGCCAGCGACGCGTGCGCTCGCATCAACCGTTCGATGGCTGCGACCGACTCCCCGGTGGCGACCTGGTTCCGACCCAGCTGGCGTTCGAGGGTGTCCAGGGCGCTGTTTGCTTCGCGCCGGGTCTGCGTGGTGAAGTGCGGCGTGCGGTTCACGAGCAGCTGCGTGCGATAGATCGCGGCACGCACGCGCGCGTCGCGATCGGGAGGTGACCCGGGAGTCATGGAGCCGATTCTACGGGCACAGCCGGGATGGGAGGAGCGGCTGGCGGACGCGTTGCGGCAAATCGAGCGTCCGATCACCGTCGACCCACGCTTCGCTCCGCGAGATGCAGCCGGCCGCACGAACGCAGCACGGTTCGACCGCAGCGCGTTCCCGCCGGCGCGGGCGGCGGCAACCCTGCTGCTGCTCTATCCGGATCAGGATGGCGAGCTGACCGTCCCGCTGACAGTGCGGCACGCCGAGCTGCGCTCGCACGCTGGCGAGGTGTCCCTTCCTGGCGGAGCCGTGGAGACTGGCGACACGGACCGGGCGGCCGCAGCGCTGCGCGAAGCGCATGAAGAAGTGGGTGTCGAGCCATCTGCAGTTCGTGTGCTCGGCAACCTGGATGACGTCTGGATCCCGGTGAGCAATTACCAGGTCCGCCCTTTCGTCGGGTCCTTGCCTGGTCGCCCTGGGTTGATTCCGCAGGTGCAGGAAGTGGCCGCCGTCGTGGAGCTACCCGTGCGCCGATTGCTGGCACCCGACGCCGTGGACGAGGAAGAGATCGAGGTGAGCGGCTTTCGGCTGCGCGCTGCCGTCTATCGCTACGGGGGTGAGCGGATATGGGGCGCCACGGCCCGCACGCTGGCGATGTTCGCGGAGGTTGCCCGGGAAGCGGGGCGCGCCGGCTAGAGTCCGCGGGCCAGCGCCTCAGGGACGGCGCGTCTGGACCTTTGTCCCGACTTGCTGAATCAGATCCAGCAGCTGTCCGTGCTGCGGCTGAGGCGCCGCGACGATGCTGACCGTCGCGGAGCGGCGACCCATGGTCCACCAGGGTCCTCCCACCAGGTCACTGACCAGCGCGCCGCTGCGTTCCGCGATCAGTCCCGCGGCCGCCACGTCCCACGGCGAGAGGCCACCGTTCTGCACGAGCGCGTCGAAACGTCCGGATGCCACGTATGCCAACGCCAGAGCGGAGCTTCCCATTCGTCTGGTAATGCGGATGCTGCGAGCGATACGGCGCTCGCGCCAGATTCCGCCCCGGCCGATGATCGCCATGCTCACCACGTAATCGCCCAGCGATTCCTTGATTGACGCCTCGACCGTCTCCCCGTTCAGGCGCGCCGGGCCGTCTGCGGCCGCCTGGTAGCAGTCCCCGCGCGCTGGATCGAGGACCACGCCGACGACGGGCTGCCCATCGGCCACCAGACCGATGCTGACGCAGTAGAACGGGATCCCGTTGGCGTAGTTCACGGTTCCGTCCAGCGGATCGATCACCCAGGTGCGCTCGGCTTGGGCGGCCGCGCGGCCAGCTGCCACGCGGCCGGCGTGACTGCCGGACTCCTCGGCCAGGATGGCGTCATCCGGGAATCGCCGCCGGATCTCGGAGATGACCAGCTCCTCGGAGCGGAAGTCGACGTCCGTCACCACGTCGCGGCGGCTCTTTCGGTCGATCTGCTCGATCCGCCCGTAGCCGGCCTGGATGATCTCGCCCGCCTTTCTCGCCAAATCGGTCGCGAAGGCGAGCTCCATCTCCCAGGCGGACATGGCGGCATGCTAGCCGTCCGGCACCGATTGCCGCCCGCGCTATGCTCCGGCCATGCCCCAGATTCACCTCCACGCCGAGCCCGGCGACTACGCGCCCTTGGTGCTGCTTCCGGGCGACCCGATCCGTGCGCGCCGCATCGCGGAGCGCTTCGACGGCGGCCTCGAAAACGCGCGGATGGTGAATGAGAACCGCGGCCTGCACGGTTGGACGGGGAGCTACCGCGGTCATCCGGTCAGCGTCCAGACCTCGGGGATGGGGACGCCTTCGTTCTCGATCGTGGCCGAAGAGCTCCTGCGCCTGGGCGCGCAGCAGCTGATCCGGGTCGGGACCGCGGGAGGCATCGCACCGGGCATCCGCACCGGCGACCTGGTCATCGCGCTCTCGGCCTGCCCTGTTGACGGCGCCACGCGGACCTATCTGCACGGCGACCCGTACGCGCCAACTGCGGACTTCGCGCTGACGCACGCGCTGTACCACGCCGCCCAGGAGGCCGCGATTCCCGTCTGGGTGGGCCCGATCGCATCGGTCGATGTCTTCTACAACCCCGACGCGGATTACACGACGAAGTGGCGCGAGCGCGGCGTGCTGGCCTTCGAGATGGAGGCATCCGCCCTCTTCTATCTCGCCGCGCGAGCCGGCATCCAGGCAGCCTGCATGCTGACGGTGAGCGACGTCATGTCCGAGCAGGTGACCTCGGAGGAGAGCTACCTATCGCCCGAAGAGCTTGCCGTGGCCGTGGACAAGATGATCGACGTGACCCTGACCGCTGCGCCGACGGTCGAGCGCCTGCAGCGGCGTCCGCGCTGAACCGTCGCCCGCCGGCGGCTCGACCGAGTGGCGGCATGATCCAGGTCCGGGGCTAGAATCGAGTGGCGCCGGAGCATCGGCGCGAGCCACGGAGAAGCGCGATGACTGAGACCATTACTCGCGGCGCCGCCAACCAGGCGGGGGCCGTCGTCAACCCGAATGCCGCCGCCGAGGCGCAAGACTTCCTCCCCCTCAAGGGCATCGACCACATCGAGTTCTGGGTCGCCAACGCCAAGCAGGCGGCCGCCTACTATCGGTCCCTGTGGGGCTTCACCCCGGTCGCCTACGCGGGCCTGGAGACCGGAGTACGGGACCGCGCCAGCTATGTCCTTGTTCAGAACGACATCCGCTTCGTCTTCACCGCGCCCCTCAGTCCTGACGGCGCGATCGCCGAGCACGTGCACAAGCACGGCGATGGGGTGCACGACATCGCCTTCGCCGTGGACGACGCGACCTCGTCCTGGGAGGAGACGACCAAGCGCGGTGCGCGATCGGCTCTGGAGCCCACCGAGCTGCAGGGCGACAAGGGCGTCCTGCGAACGTCGGCGATCCACACCTATGGCGAGGTGATTCACTCCTTCGTCGATCGCCGCGACTACCACGGCACCTTCTCGCCGGGTTACCACAAGATCCGCCGTCCCGCCGTAGCTGCGACTGGCCAGACGCTGCTCGAAGTCGACCATTGCGTAGGGAACGTCGAGCTCGGTGACATGAACCGGTTCGTGGACTTCTACCGCGACGTGCTCGGATTCGCGCAGCTCATCCACTACGACGACAAGGTCATCCACACCGAATACTCGGCGCTGATGAGCAAGGTCATGACCAACGGGAACGGGCGCATCAAGTTCCCGATCAACGAGCCCGCCTCGGGCAAGAAGAAGAGCCAGATCCAGGAGTTCCTGGACTACTACCTCGACGAGGGTACGCAGCACATTGCGTTGCGGACCACCGACATCGTGGGCACCGTCCGCGCGCTACGCGAGCGCGGGGTCGAGTTCCTGGGGCTGCCGCACGAGTACTACGTTGCCCTGCCGGAGCGGGTGGGTGACGTCGGCATACCGATGGATACCCTCGAGGAGCTGGGCATCGAGGCGGACCGCGACGAGGAAGGCTACCTGCTCCAGATCTTCACCAAGCCGGTGCAGGATCGGCCCACCTTCTTCTTCGAGATCATCGAGCGCCACGGGTCCCGCGGGTTCGGGGTCGGTAACTTCAAGGCGCTCTTCGAGGCCATCGAGCGAGAGCAGGAGAAACGCGGCAACCTCTAGCGGCTAGTCGGTCTGCTCCTTGAGGGCGAAGACCTCGCGATCGCCGGCGATGCCCTTGAGGACGTGCCGGTGGCGGCCGCGGCTACGCGGGATTCTGACACCCGGCCTGCGGCGCGGACACCGCTAGACTCCAACGCCGTGAAGATCGCGCACATTCGGGAGCGCAACGCGCCGGCGGGCTCGCCCTGGCGGCTCGCGGCAGCGCGCGACTCCGCCGCAGAGCACTGGCTCGACCTCGAGGAGGGGCGTCAAGGCCTGGTCGTCGAGGATCCGCGGAGAGCCCACAACTCAGCCCTCTTCCGGCAGCCCGTCACCACCCTTGACGACCACATGGCCCGCGGCCTTCGCGTTGAGGCGCTGGCCGAGATCGTCGAGGGCTACGCAGGTGCCGAGCCCGATGACGAGGCGATCCTGGCCGCCAGCAACCTGCACTTCGGTCCGCCGATCCTGCGGCCGCCGAGCCTGCGCGACTTCTACGCGTTCGAGCGCCACGTGAAGACGATGTGGGAGCGCCGCGGCGGGACGGTCCCGGAGGCGTGGTACCGGATGCCAATCTTCTATTTCGGCAACGTCAGCGAGATTCGCGGTCCCGGCGATCCGGTCTGGGCGCCGCGAGGCAGCGAGGAGCTGGACTACGAGCTGGAAATTGGAGCGCTGGTAGACACGCCGGGAATCGACCTGGAGCCCGACCGCGCGGACGAGGCCATCGGCGGCTACTTCATCCTGAACGACTGGTCGGCGCGCGACCTGCAGCGAGAGGAGACGACGGTGCGCCTGGGTCCCGCCAAGGGCAAGGACTTCGCCACCACCATCGGTCCGTGGCTGGTCACCCCCGACGAGCTCGCCGATGCCCGAGCCGGCGAGGCGTACGCGCTCCAGATGAGCGCCTACGTCAATGGCATCGAGACGAGCCACGGAGCGTGGTCGAGCGCCCAGTTCTCCTTTGGCGAAATGCTGGCTCGTGCTTCCGCGGACGCGCACCTGCGACCGGGGGACCTGATTGGATCCGGGACAGTGGGGTCGGGCTGCCTGTTGGAGGTGAAGGACGAGGTGCTCAAGCGCTACCTACAAATAGGCGATACGGTGACGTTGGCGGTCGAACGGCTTGGGACCCTAACCAGCCCAATCGTCGAGCGACCGGGAGGCAGGGGCCCTGCAGGCCCGAGGCCGTCGTGAGCGGATTCGACGACGAGCTGGCTCGCCTGCGAGCCGTGCAGCAGCGGCTGGACGAGCACGCCGCAGCCGGGCCGCCGCCCGGACTCACCGAGCCGGATCCGGGTGGCACCGAGCGCTGGGAGGCGGGGCAGGTCTGGGCGCACCTCGCCGAATTTCCGGCGTACTGGCTCGGGCAGATTCAGCACATCCTCGAGCGGCGGGCGGCGGGCGAACCGGAGCCGATCCCCTTCGGCAGGACCAAGACCGACCCCGGACGCATCGCTGCTATCGAGCGAGACCGCCACGACGATCCTGCGGCGTTGCTGGAAAGGGTGCGAGGCGGCGTGGCCGCCGCCGTTTTGCAGCTCGGTGCGCTTCCGGCCGACGCCTGGGGCGCTCGTGGGCTGCATCCAACCCGCGGCGAAATGACCCCATCGGAGATCCTGAACCGGTTCATCGTGAATCACCTCGAGGAGCACGCCGACCAGCTCGACCAGCTCCGTGGCGGCTGAGCGCGCCGAAGTCTTGGTTGACTCTGAGCCGCTCGTCACGCTGGAGCGTATTCGTGCCGCGGCGGACCGCATCCGAGGGGTTGCGCTGCGAACACCCCTGCTCGCCTGGGATGAGAGCACGTGGCTCAAACCGGAGAACATCCAGCCGGTTGGCGCGTTCAAGATCCGGGGCGCGCACGCCAAGCTCACGGCGCTGAGCGAGGCGGAGCGGCAGCGAGGCGTGATCACCTACTCGTCGGGCAACCATGCCAGGGCCGTCGCGCGCTCGGCGCGGCTGCTGGGCGTGCGAGCGGTGATCGTGATGCCCGACAACGCGCCGCCGGTGAAGGTCGCCGGCGTCGAACGCGAGGGCGCAGAGATCGTGCGGTGTGGCCCGGGCTCGGATGAACGTCGCATGCTCGCGGAGCGCCTGGCGGCGGAGCACGGGTACGCCATGGTGCCGCCCTTCGACGACCCGGAGATCATCGCCGGCCAGGGAAGCATTGGGCTGGAGATCGCCGAGGACCTGCCGGAGGTGACCAGCGTGATCGTGCCTGTGGGTGGTGGAGGGCTGATCTCCGGCGTGGCGGCCGCCGTCAAGGCGCTGGCGCCGAGTGCGCTGGTGATCGGTGTGGAGCCCGACGAGGCGGCGGACGCGCGCGATTCCCTGGCTGCAGGCGAGATCGTGAGCTGGCCGCCCGAACGGACCGGACGGACCATCGCCGATGGTCTGCGCGTCTCAGCCATCGGCAACCTGCCCTTCGCCCACATCCGGGCGCTCGTCGATGAGATCGTGACCGTCAGTGATCAGGAGATCCAAGAGGCGATGGTCCTCCTCGCGACCCGTGCGCGACTGATCGTGGAGCCGTCCGGCGCGGCGGCCGTGGCCGCCCACCTAACGGGGCGCGCCAGCCGGCCACAGACGGACACGGCTCGCGTCGTGGTCGTCTCGGGCGGCAACGTGGAGCCTGCCGTGCTCGCCGAGCTCCTGTCAGCGAGCTAGGGAACGGAACCCGGACAGGAAGCTGACAGCGTTGGCGCCGATGGCCTCGATCGCGTAGCCACCTTCCTGGAGCAGGATGGTCGGGCGGTTCAGGGCCGCGATCATCGACCCGACGCGGGCGTAGTCATGCGTGGTCAGGGCCAGGTCTGCGATAGGGTCGCCATCAAACGTGTCGAACCCCAGCGATACGATCAGGGGTGCGTCCGGATCGAAGTCGGCCACGATCGAGCATGCCTGCTCGAGCGCTGTGGCGTATCCCTCGATGGCGGTACGGGCCGCGATCGGGAAATTGTGGTTGAAGCCCTTTCCGGCCCCGGCACCAGCCTCCTCTGCGTGGCCGGAAAAATAGGGAAAGGCCCGCGCCGGATCCGCGTGCAGCGAGACGTAGAGCACGTCGCCGCGATCCCAGAAGATCTGCTGGGTGCCGTTGCCGTGGTGGTAGTCGACGTCAAGGACCGCCACCCGCGCCGCGCCCTTGCGGGCCATCCACTCGGCCACGATCGCCGCGTTGTTGAAGAAGCAGTAGCCGCCGTACATCGCCCGCGCCGCGTGATGACCCGGAGGGCGGCACAGGCCGTAGGCGAGCGCCTCCCCGCCAAGTACGAGCTCCGCGGCCGTCAGAGCCACGTTGACGGCGGCGAGTGCCGCGGCGAAAGTGCCCGCGACGATGGGCGTGGCCGTGTCGAGGCAATGAGCCCCGAGCCGCGCTGGTCTCTTGGTCCCTGACCCGCCGTAGCCTCCAGCCGCCAGAGGACCCACCAGGAATGTGTCCGGAATGAGCGGAGCGGCGCCATCGGTGGCGCC
>Ga0070707_100005589_pt1 | contig 11749 bp, 9 predicted proteins | sample KBSK5502metaG_FD_65468 | JGI IMG/M metagenome (GOLD analysis project Ga0070707, IMG submission 65468) | Corn, switchgrass and miscanthus rhizosphere microbial communities from Kellogg Biological Station, Michigan, USA - KBS K5-50-2 metaG | ecosystem: Host-associated > Plants > Roots >... | reverse complement strand
GGGAGGCGGGGGCGGCAGCGGGGACGCCGCGAGTCGGAGCGGTGGCAGGTCCACGTCCCGGCGCGCGCGCACGCCGTAGTAGCCGATCGAGTCCTCGTGAGCGAGGGCGAGCCAGATCAACTTTGCGCCCGCCGCGTCGCTGCGCGCCAGGGCGAGTTTCCCGAGCCAAAAACGCGCAGCGCTACGCTGCGGTCCGGCGGCCGCGACTTCGGAGCGCAACAAGGCCGCCGCGCTGTCCGGGAGGCCCGCGCGCATCGCCCGCAGGGCCAGCCGGAACCGCGCCACCGATGCCCGGGAGTCTGCGGGATAGCGGGCGATCAGCTCGGCGAACCAGCGCGCTGCGCTGTCCCAGTCGCCGCGGTCGCCGAACAGATCGGCGAGGACATAGAGCGCCGTGGGCGCCGCGGTGTCCGACGGGTAGACTTGCGCGAACCCTGAAAGCGCCTGCTCCGCGCCCCGATCACCGAGGCGTACCAGGATTCGGGCGCGGCGATAGATGGCCAGCGGACCAAAGCCGGGCGCTTTCGCCGCGGCGAGGTAGGCGCGCTCCGCGTCGCGCCAGCGCCCCGCGCTGCTCAGCAACTCGCCGAGCAGCATGAGCGTGGCCGCGCTCGAGTCTCCCTCGCGCACGGCGCGCTCGACCTGGACGCGCGCATCGCCGGCCGCCCCGTGCGGCTTCATCGCGCGCGCCAGCGCCACGCGCTCGGGAGGGGTGCGCGGCGGGAGCGACGCCAGCGCCACCCCCACCGCCGCTGCGGCGTCATCCGTCTCCGGGGCCCGGCCCATCAGCCCGTACACGGCGTCCCGGGCGCGGCCCGAATCCCCCAATGCGAGCGCGAGCCGCGCCACCTGCAGCGACTTCCCCGCCCGCACGAACGCCTCGAGCGCCACGCCCGAGTCGCCGGCGGCAAGCAGGGCCTGCGCGCGCGCGATGGGCGCCTCACGCGCCGGCGCCGGCGGCAGATCGGTCAGGAGCCGGAACGCGAGGGCCGTGTCGCGCGTGACCCGCGCTTCCCTGAGGCGGAGCCATGGGTCAATGGCCGCCAGTCCCGCGGCGCGCGCGATGGCGTAGTAGGCGGCGGCGCTGTCGCGCTCCGCCGCTGCCTCCCACGCGAGAGCGGCGCGCACGGCGAGCAGCGCGGCGCGGGCGCCTCCCCCCGGGCGCGCCCGCGCCCACGCGGCCACATAGTGCGCCGCCGCCTGAGCCGCGAGGCCGAGGCGCGCTTCAGCCTCGGCCAGGACAGCGAGCGCTTCCCCATCCGCGTAATCTTCGAGCCACGGCTGCCCTGCGAGGAGGCTCCGGGCCAGATCATAGCGCCGCGTCTCGAGCTCCGTCTTGGCGCCCTCGACGACGAAGGCCGCGTTCAAGTTCGGCTCGCGGGCGGCGGCGGCGAGCAACGTCTCGGCGGCGTGCCACAGCCGGCCGGCGAGCCGCAACGACTCGGCGCGCTGGGTAGCGGCCTGCGCGGACGGCGGCGGCACAGCGGGCGGGGGCAGGACGGGCCCTTGCTGCGGCGCCGCTCCCGCGAACGGCGTCAGCGCGGCGCAGATCAGGAGCGCGACGGGCCGCATCACGGCATGTGCCGCACCTGGATCAGGGCGCGCTCGTACTCGCCCCGAGACAGCGGCGTGAGCTTGAACCGGCCGAAGCCCGTCTGGTCCTGGAAGAAGAGGGTCAGCCGCAGCTGGTTATAGGTCCACCGGACCCCCCGGACGCCGGTGCGGGCCACGTCGGAGCTGAAGTCGAACACGTCGTCAGGCTCGCCCAGCGTAATGAAGACCTGGCCGCGGTCCGTCAGCCATCCCTGATCAGGGCCTTCCTGAAACCGCGCGTTGGCGGTCTGGACCCGCCGGAAATACTCGTCCAGGGCTTCGTTTTCCGGGGTCAGGGGCACCGGGTCCGTGGTCTTGTAAAAGTCGCGCCACACCGCCGGTCGCTCCCCTGGCGCCGCCCGCTTCAGCTTGACGAGCCAGTCTTGCCGTTCGAAGTAGCGAAGCAGGCTGATCAGCTGATCGAAGTTGGTGATCGCCCACTGGTCCGAGAAGCTCACCAGGAAGGGCGCGGTCACGGGCTGCTCGGCGCCGACGCCCACCGCGCTGACCTCGAGCCGGCCCCGGCCTACCGGAAGGTCGCCGGGCTGGACGACGAAGCGCGCCGTCGCGAGAGTCGCGTCGCCCGCAAGCGGCACGGTGTCGCGCCAGACCTCGACGCCCATCTGGTCGAGCGCGCGCGCCGCGAGACGGGTACCGCGCGGCATGCTATAAGCTTCGACGTAGACGCGGAGCGAGTCGGCGCCGTACGGTAGCGTCGCCCGGGGATTCAGGAGTAGCGTCGGCTGCTCGCTCAGGCGGGTGCGTCCTTCGCCCTGGTAGACCGGGATAGGCCAGCCGATCGCGCGGCCCACGAGGCTTGGCACCGTGTCGGTGCGCGTCTGTCGCCCGGACGCCGGGCTGTTGCGGTCGCGCACGGCCACCGAGATCGGATACACGCCCGGCCGGAGCCCGACGAACCGCTGGTAGATCACGCTCTCGTCGGCGCGCAGGGTTTCCTGAAAGGTGCGGACGCGTACCACCTCATCGCTCACGAGCTGGCGCACCGGCGACGTATCGCTGCCGAAGGTGACCTCGACGTGGTACTGGGCGACGAACTCGTTGCCGTCACGCCGGAAGCTCAGCGAACGGTCCGCGAGCGACAGGCCAAACACGGCGAGGGTGGAGTCGGACGCGGCACGGAGATAACGAATCGTCGCGACGAAGGGCAGCGGCGCGCCGGCGACGATGAAGCCCATCGAGCGGTACACCTCCCCCGCGTCGGACAGCGGCGCCGCCGTCGCGTGAGGCTCGGGTTCCTGCACCGCCCCGGCCGGCGGTCGAGGCCCGCAGCCGAAGGCGGCACCGACCGCGAAGCCGAGGAGGGTCGCGAGTCGTCTCACTTGCTGAACCTCAAGTCGGAGCATTAGTTTGCCGCGTTCCATGCCCAGCCACAGTCTGGCCGGCCGCACGATCGCCGGCTATCGCCTCCTCGAGCGCGTCGGCGAGGGTGGCACGGCCGAAGTGTACCGTGCCGACCATCCGGAGCGCGGCCCCTGTGCGTTCAAGGTATTGCGACCGGGGCTCCAGGGCGACCCCACGGTAGTCAAGCGCTTTCTGCGCGAGGCGGGGTACGGCTCGCGGGTTCACCATCCTGGCGTGGTGCGCACCTACGATTACGGCGAGGCGGAGGGGTACTACTACCTCGCGCTCGAGTGGGCCGTGGGGCAATCCCTCACCGACTACGTACACCGCGTCGGCCGACTCGCTCCCGAGCTGGTCGAGTCGCTGGTGCGCCAGCTCGCGGACTCGCTCGCGGCGTTGCATCAGGCGGGGATCATCCACCGCGACCTGAAGCCGGAGAACATCATCTACGACCCGGCGACCGGCAGAGTGAAGCTCCTGGACTTCGGCATCGCGCGGGACGCCGACCTGCCGGAGGAGGAGCGGCTCACGCGAACGGGGTTCTTCGTAGGCACGCTCAAGTACGTGGCCCCCGAGGCCCTCTCCGGAGCGCTCGTGGACGGGCGCGCGGACATCTTCAGCCTCGCCGCCCTCACGTACTGGCTGCTGACGGGCCAGCACCCGTACCGGGGGAGAAACCCACGCGAGTTGTTCCAGCAGCTGCTGGCCGGCGTCCCCGTGCCGCTCAACGAGGCCGTTGTTGGACTGCGGTTCCCGCCCGCCCTCGAAGCGGCCGTGATGCGCGGGCTGGCGCGCGACCCGGCGGCCCGCCAGGCCACGGTCACGGCCTTCGCGGACGCAGTCGCAGCAGGGATCGCGGACCAGTCGACGCCCCGCGGCGGCGGCTTGCTGGACGCGTTGAAGCGGGCGGTGCGGCCGCGAGGACGGCAGGAGTCATAGCATCGGGTCCGCCACACCGCTCCGGCAGCGCCTCCGGGACCTGCTGCGCGAGCGCTCGGTCACCCTGGGTGACTTCGTCCTCGCGTCGGGACGTCGCTCGCGCTACTACATCGATGCCCGGCGCACGACCATGTCCGGCGAAGGCTTCGAAGTGATCGGCGCGCTGGCCCTGGAGCGGCTCGCGGTGCGCGGTTGGGAGCCCCAGCTCGTGGGGGGGCTCACCCTGGGCGCCGATCCGGTCGCCTACGCGATCACCGCCGCTGCCCGCGGCCGGGGACGCTCCCTCGATGCCTTCACCGTCCGGAAACAACCGAAGGCCCATGGCACGGCCAAGCGCGTCGAGGGGTGCTTCGTGTCAGGGGCCGGGGTCGTCGTTGTGGAGGACGTGATCACCACCGGACAGTCCGCACTCGAGGCGATTCGCGCCGTCGAGAGCGAGGGCGCGCGCGTGCTCGGGGTGTTGGCGGTGGTGGACCGGGAAGAGGGGGGGCGCGTGGCGCTGGAGCAGGCGGGCTATCAGGTGGAGGCTTTGATCACGGCGACCGAGCTGGGCCTGGCATGACCGCCCCCGAGACACGACCCGAGCAGCGCGCAGCCCGCGCCCCACACGCCTTCCGGACGCGCGGCTCGAAGGACGAGACGGTCGGGCTCGAGCAGCGCCTGAAGGATCTCGAGACGATCACGCGCAGCCTGGGGCGACGCTGGTGGCTCATCGGCCTCGGGCTCGCGATCGGCCTCGCCGGCCGGGCCTTCGACCTGGCGCGCCCGCAGCCCGCAACCATGGTGCTGATCGCCGGGGCGGCGCTGATCCTCAACGCCCTCCTGGGCATCATCAGCGAGCGCGGCTGGTATCGGTGGTGGCTGATCTACGCGCTGGCGCTGCTCGACGTCATGCTCGCCGCGGTCCTGGTCGTCTGGTTCGGTCACGGCGGGTTAATGGTAGTATTCCTCATCGCGGTCCTCCCCTACACGTTCGACCCCGGCCGCACCGTCGGGGACTTGCTGGTGCTGGCGGCGGCGCTCGCGTACCTGGGCGCGACCGAGCTCCACCGCGTGCTGTACGGCGGAGATCCGGCGTTTTCCCCCGCTCCCGTGCTCGAGACGGTGATCCTCGTCGCGGTGGCGATGGCCCTGAAGCGGATCCCGGCGACGCTGGTGGAGCGGATCCGCCAGGCGCGCAGTGTGATGGGCGAAGCGGAGCGGGGGCACCTCGCGGTGCGGGCGCCGGCGGGAGCGTCGGACGAGCTCGGGTTCCTGGAGAAGAGCTTCAACCGCATGCTCGACGAAATGAGCGCGACCATCTCCACAGTGCAGCGCGAGGCGGACGAGGTGGCGGCGTTCGCGGAACAGCTCGCGGCGTCGACCGAAGAGTTGCACGCGACGTCGGAGACGGTGTCGCAGGCGGCGCAGCAGCTCGCGCAGGACCTGGGGACGCAACGCGGGATGGCGGATGCGGCGCGCGGAGGGAGCGCGGGGGCGGCGGAGCAGGCCGAGAACCTGCGGGCGCGAGCGGAGCTGATGCGGGCGGACGCGGTGCGTCTCGTGGAGACGGCGCAGCGCGGGCGGGACCGGGTGGCGCGCGCGAGCCAGACCCTGCGGACGGTAGGCGACGAGGTGCGCGCCACGGCGGTCACGGTGGCCGACCTCTCGGGCATGTCGGACCGGATCGGCGGGTTCGTCCAAACGATCTCGCGGATCGCCCGCCAGACGCACCTGCTCGCGCTCAACGCGGCGATCGAGGCGGCGCGTGCCGAGGAGCACGGCGAGGGCTTCGCCGTGGTCGCGGATGAGGTCCGGGCGCTCGCGGCCGAGGCGGGGAAGTCGGCGCGAGAGGTGGCGGAGCTCGTCTCCGAGCTGCGCGCGGGAATCGACGCCGCAGCGCGGGCGATGCAGTCGGGCGAGGCGAAGGTACGGGACATCGGAGCCGTCGCCGCCGAGGCCGACAGCGCGCTCCAGGAGCTGCACCGGGGAATCGAGCTGGTCGGCGACCTGGTGCACGCCACCGCCGAGGGGTCGCGCAGTCAAGCGCACCGGCTTGCGGAGCTGGCGCAGGCGCTGCAGCAAGTCACCACGATCTCAAGCACCTCCTCCCAGCGGGCCGACAGCGCGGCGGCGGCGACACGGGCTCAGATCGCCGCGATGGGCGACCTGACAGCGACCTCGCAGCAGCTCGCCCAGCTCGCCGAACGACTGCGCGGAAGCATCGCCCGCTTCTCGGTGCTGCGCCGTGAGCACGCCACGCGCGCCGCGGCCGACTGATCACCCCGCCCGGGAGACGCGAGCGGCGTCCGGTCCTTGGTCCCAGATCCCCGCGTTGAGGGGGTGGAACGCGCGCAGGGCCTCCCGGTACGGGGCGACGAGAAGATCGACGTAGCGCTCGAGCGAGACGTCGAATGGAAAGCGGCGCCGGAACTCGCCCGCGGTGACCCCCAGCATGGCTTTCAGGTGTCGCCCGAAGCTCTGGGGCGACGAGTAGTCGAGCCGATAGGCGACGTCGGCCACGGACAGCCCCGGGTTGAGAAAGAGGTAGGCGGCGTGGAGCAGGCGCATGCCGGCGAGGTACGTTTTGGGTGAGGGGAGCCCCGCGCGGTAAAAGCGCGACATGAGGGTGCTCGGGCAGACGCGGAGGTGGCGGGCGAGCACGCGCACCGTGGAGAGCACCGGCGCGAGGCGCGCCAGCGCCTCGAAGAAGATGCGCACGTCGCTCGACGCCCCGCCCGTAGCCGGGATGACGCGCGCCAGGATCCGGGCGGCGACGGGCGATGCCGGATGGCCGAGCAAGTCGCGCAGCCGCCGCCACCCGCCGGGCTCGGTACAGTCCACGGCGGTGCGAATGCCGGTCGCCCCGAGCCGCAGGAGCGTCTCGGTCGCCTCGCGGTCGTGGCGCGAAACGAGCGCGACGGCGGGAATCGCCGGGAACTCGCGCACGAAGCGCGCGACCGCGGGGAGCTCGTCGCTCTTGCAGCGGTGCACCGAGATGACGAGGGCGTCGACGCGGCGGCGGCGCGCCGCATGCACCGCGTCGCGGAACGAGCCGGCATGCACGGTTGTGAAACAGCCGTCACCAGCGGCGTCGAGCCGTGGGCGATCGGGGGCCGGGAGAACGGTGCAGATGGTCACCATGCGCGGGAAACCATAGCGTGGCGCAATCAACCTCGGGTCAAGGTGCCCCGTCCCCGGCCCCGCAACCGGGGGACCGGAGCCCGGTCGCCTCAACCGCCCGTCAAACCCGCACGGCGCTGGTGGAGCGGCTGCGCCGCCAGGTCGAGACGCTGGAGGGGGTGCGCCACCGGGTCGCGGCGCCGGAGCGCCACCGCGCCGCCCGTGACCATGTCGCCCGCGAGCTCCGGGCGATCGGACTCGCGGTCGAGCTGGCGCCCTTCACCTTCCGTGGGAGCACCTACCACAACGTGGTCGCGACCTTACCGGGCCGCGACCCGCGCCGTCCCGCGCTGCTCGTGGGGGCGCACTTTGATTCCACACCGCACACCCCCGGCGCGGACGACAACGCCAGCGGCGTCGCCGCGCTGATCGAGTGCGCGCGGCTCCTCGCTCCGGAGGGGCCCGAGTCCCGCGTCGAGTTCCTCGGGCTCGACCTGGAAGAGCTACAGACCCGGACGGGCACATACCGCGTCGGGAGCCGGGCTCTGGCGCGCCAGCGGCGCGCCCGTGGCGAACGCCTCCAGGGCGCCTTGATCCTGGAGATGGTGGGCTACACCGATTCGACGCCCGGCAGCCAGATCGTCCCCCCGTTCCTCGGGATCGAGGTGCCGCGGACGGGGGACTTCCTCGCTGCCGTGGGCGACACCCGGTCTCGGGCGCTGCTTCAAGGGTTCCTCGCGGGGGCCAGGGCGACCGTCCCGGATCTTCCCGTCGTCGCGTACCGCACGCGGCTGCGGGGGTGGCTGCTCCCCCTCACCCGGCTGTCGGACAACGCGTCGTTCTGGGACGCGCGCTATCCGGCGCTCATGCTGACGGACACGGCGTTTCTGCGAAATCCGCACTATCATCAATGGAGCGACCGGAGTGAGACGCTGGACTTCGAGTTCATGGCGCGGGTTGCCGAGGCGACCGCCGGAGCCGTCCTGAGGCTTGCCGCTTCCGGGTGATGAGTCAGACGCAGACGGGCACGCCGCGGCGCGCGCGGCGGGTGGCGCTCGGCGTCGTCGCTCTGGCGCTCGTGCTCGCGGCCGGGGGCGCGCTCTCCTTCCGCCACTTCCTCGCGCGTACCAGGAGCGATCCCGGATTCACCTACCGCGACCGGGCGACGTTCGAGAAGCTTCTCAGGCGGGCGCGCGATGCGCAGCGACGCGGCGACGGCGCGACTGCGGCTGTGGTGTACCGTTTCATAGTCGCGGTCGGGACACACGGCGATTCAACGCTCGAGCCGTATATGGCTGCAGCGCGCGCTGAGCTCGAGCGGCTCACCCCAGGAGCCCCCGGTACACCTGCAAATCCTCCGCGCTGAAGCACACGAATCGCACCAGCTCCACCGTCGTCGGCTTCGCCAGCTCCCCACGCACCGTCTCGACGGCGATCCGCGCCGCCTGCTCGATCGGGTAGCGATACGCTCCCGTGCTGATGGAGGGAAACGCGATCGAGCGGACGCCATGCTGCGCCGCGAGCCGGAGGGCATTGACATAGCATCCGCGCAGCAGTTCCGGCTCCCGCCGCCTTCCACCGCTCCACACCGGTCCCACGGTGTGGATCACGTATTTGGCGGGGAGCCGGTAGCCCTTGGTGATCTTTGCCTCGCCGGTCGGGCAACCGCCCAGCGTGCGACACTCCTCGAGCAGCTCGGGGCCCGCGGCGCGGTGAATCGCGCCGTCCACGCCGCCGCCGCCGAGCAGCGTCGTATTGGCCGCGTTGACGATCGCGTCCACGAGCTGCTGGGTGATGTCGCCCCGGACGGCTTCGAGCTTGGTCACTAGCGATCGAGGGTCTCCAGGCAAAGGTTAATACCGGTGGCCGGTTGCTATGGCCCCCTGCCGCCCCGCCTCCTATTGTTACACCGGTCTCCCATCACGTGAGTATCGTGTATCTCACGGGCTAAACGCGGATGGCTTCCCAAGACTTGATCGAGCGGGTCCGCAAGGCGTTGGGCGACCGCTACACCGTCATCACGGCGGTGGGCCGGGGCGGGAACGCCTCCATTTTCGGCGCCTACGACCAGAGCGGGCAGAAGGTCGCGATCAAGGTGCTGCACCCGGAGCTCGCCGTCTCGGTCGCGGCCGACCGCTTCCTGCGGGAGATCCGTTACGTCGCGCAGCTGGACCACCCCCACCTCGCGCGCCTGCTCGACACCGGGGAGACCGACTACCTCCTCTGGCTGGTGATGCCCTATGTCCCGGGCGACTCGCTGCGCCAGGCGCTGAACCGCGAGCGCCGCTTGCCGATCGACCGCGCCGCCCGCATCGCTTGCGAGGTGCTGGACGCGCTCGATCACGCGCATTCACACGGGATCGCGCACCGCGACATCAAGCCCGACAACATCGTCCTCTCCCCGGAGGGGGCGGTGCTGGTGGACCTGGGGATCGCGCGCGCCATCGCGAGCTCCGGAGCCGACCGCGTGACACGCAGCGGCTTCGTCGTGGGCACCGAGGAGTACATGAGCCCGGAGCAGGCGGGGGGGGACCCGGACGTGGACGGCCGGACGGACCTGTATTCACTCGGCGTCGTGCTGTTCGAGATGCTGGCGTCGCGGCCGCCGTTCTCCTCGGTGAGCCCCGCGGCGGTGCTCGAGATGCAGCAGCACCAGAAGGCGCCCGACGTGCGGAGCCTGCGGCGCGACGTGCCCAAGGCCCTGGCCGCCGTGGTCGCGAAGGCGCTCGCGAAGCGCCGCCCCGACCGGTGGCAGACCGCCGCCGAGATGCGTGAGGCGCTGCTGCCGTTCGCGGTGGGGGGCGGCGGATGAAGCGGGCGGTAGCGCTGCTGCTCCTCGCCGCCTGTCAACCCCAGGCACGGCGCCTCCTGCTGCTCGACCTGACGCTGTCGGATCCTGTGGTGCTGAACGGCACCGCGCAGCCGTGGCGCGAGGCCGGTTACACCGTGGAGAACCGGCGGTTCTATCCGCACCTGACCTGGAGCGACGTGGAACGATACCGCGCGGTGGTGGTGTTGTGCGGGCGCGAGCCCGAGGCGCCTTCCGACGCGCTCACCGCCGGCGACCTCGCGCTCCTCAACGAGTGGGTGTTGCGAGGCGGGGTGGTCATACTCGGCTACGACGGCGACGGCAAGGGATCGCTCGACCGCTGGACCACTAACAGTTGGCTCGCGTACCAAGGCGCGGGGATTTCCGTCGGTGACCGTCCCCTCGAGGACACCAGCATGAGCGCGGGAGGCGCGACCGACCCGCGCCCGTGGGCGGGCACGAGCCTGGTTGGAGGTGAGCCGCTCGGCGACGTGTACGATCCATTCCCCCTCGATCGCAATCACGGGTTGACCGTCCGCGACAGCGCCCAGGTGCTCGCGGTCTCCCGCCCCCAGGCGTTGGTCCGCACGCCGAGGGGGCCGGCGCCCAGCCCGGATGTCCCGGTCGCGGCGGCAGTGCGCGCCGGCGGCGGGCTCGTGGTTGTGATCTCCCGCAACGCCCTCGGCGCGCTCGGTCCCCAGAGCCGCGCCGCTACCGCCCCCATCCTCGCGCCGGACGCGCTCACCCGCACCCACGACTTTCTCACCGCGCTCGCCCGCTGGACGCTCCGGCCGGCGGAGTGGGCGCACGTGTCCCCTGCGGGCCGCGCGGTGGGGCTCGCGCTGCAGCGGGCGCCCGCGCCGGTCGAGCCACAGCCGCCGCGTCTCGTGCCGCCCCCCGCTGCGGGCGTCGTCGAGCTGCCCCTCGCCTCGGATCGCCGGCTCGCAGCCGCCCCGAACGCGCCCGACTGGCTGCGCCAGCAGGGTATCCGCGCCCTGTGGAGTCCACTTTTGCCGACCCGGGCGGGACGGCACGTCACGCGGGCCCCGGCGGCCCTCGACTCCCTCATCAGGTTTCTCGACTCGGGCGGCTTTAACCTGCTGGCGGGCGACGCCGATCCCGAGGGGGCCGATTCCCTGCGAGCGCGGTGGGAAGAGCGCCTCGCGGTGCGCCACGCGTGGACCGACGCCATCAACCGGCTGGAGCCGACGAGCGTGGCGTGGATTCCGGTCCTGGACCACGGCGACGTACGGGCGCCTTTGGCCGATTCCTCGCGCGGGGCCCGCGGGGAGGCGCTCGCCGCTCCGTGCGTCTTCGACACGGCCTACTGGGCCGCCACGCTCGCGTCCGGATATACCGCGCTGGGACGTCTTGCGGCGGATCAACGCACGCTGGTGATCGCCCTGGGTCTCGACTTCGGGGGACCGGGCTCTTCGGACCGCGCGTATTCGATGGGCCAAGAGTTCTGCGACGCCGCGTGGCGGCCGACGCTGAAGCGGCTCGGCAAGGGCGGCGTGTTCGATGCGGTGCCGGTCGCCGAGCGCTACCGGCTGCTTCGAGAGGCGGGGTTGCTGTCGCTCTATTATCGAACGCTGCAGGACCAGGTCGCCGAGCGGGCCGGCGCGCTGCGCGATCATGTGCTGAGGCAGCGAAAGGACCTCTATTTCGCGTTCCGCTTTCCGCAGCTGCCCGCCGACTGGTTCAGTCTCGGGATGCTCCGTGGCTTCGCGCTGTCCGACCGCCCGCTGCTGTTGTTCACGCCCGAGGCACGGACGCGCGAGGCCCTCGCCGTGTACCGGGCCAGCGGTCTCAACGCGGTGCATGCCGTCGAGTTGTCGCCTGCCCTGCTGCGGAGCCGGGATTGGGCCGGGCTGCACCGCGTAGTGTTCGAGGAAAACGACGGCTTTTGGGTCCGTGGCGAAGCGGTGGGAGCGGCCGGTCGAA
>Ga0070707_100005588_pt1 | contig 11749 bp, 7 predicted proteins | sample KBSK5502metaG_FD_65468 | JGI IMG/M metagenome (GOLD analysis project Ga0070707, IMG submission 65468) | Corn, switchgrass and miscanthus rhizosphere microbial communities from Kellogg Biological Station, Michigan, USA - KBS K5-50-2 metaG | ecosystem: Host-associated > Plants > Roots >... | reverse complement strand
GGCTATGCGGTGATCACCGCTGGGCCGGATGGAAACTTCTGGTACGCGGACCCGGCGTTGCCCTACATCGGACGGATCACGCCTGAGGGCGTCGTGACCCGCTTCCTGCTGCCCGCTGGCAAGGCTGATATTGACGCGCTGGCCCGTCCCGCCGGGGTGACGGCGATTACCAGCGGGCCGGATGGCGCCATGTGGTTCCTGACCACCTGCCAGTGCGTGAGTGGCGCGCCGCCCGCATATTTAGGCAGAATCACGCCCGCTGGCGCAATCACGCTGATACCGTTCCCCGTGGCGCGCCCAGTCGCGCTCACGGCAGGCCCAGACGGAGCCCTCTGGATCACCGAGGAAAGCCACATCTGGCGTTATACATTGCCGAAATAGGGGTCACGCGCCATCAGGTCAACTCGACAAGAGGGAAGGCGCGACGCGCGCGCGGTGGCACGAGGAAGTTTTGCCGCCGCGTCGCGGTAATGAACCGTTCCAGGCCGTTTTCGGTCGCTGCGACCCTGTATTTTTCCACAAGATCAGGCGAGGCCTGATTGCGCCGCATGGTGGCGAAGAAATTCGCGGTGGGCACGAAAACGGTGAACTGGAGCTTGGGCTGGAGCGACCCATCTGGCACATCCAGCGCATCGTAGCCCGGACCATCCATGCGGATATGGATCGGTGTGCCGTCTTTGGCGCGCGATGAGCGCTGCAAGGCGGCGACATGGCCAAGGCGCGGCTTGCTGTCGAAGGTGTCTCTGGCGGCGGCGTTGCGCTCGGCGTCGTCGGTTCCCTGGAAGAGGTTCGCGATGAAGGCCGGGCCGCCACCATTGATGTACTGATCCTTGTCGCCAACGGAAGGAATGGGGCTTGAGCGAAACATGTACTGCACGCGGTCGGTGAATGGTTCGCCACTCGCTCCTGCTTCGTCGCCGCCGTAAAACTGCTCCAGGTCCAGGATGACGTGCGAGAGATGCTGGATGGAGCCGTTGAAGAAGTAGTCGCCGCGTTTCGTCGTCGTGAAGCGGGCAAGCTCGTTTCCTTGGAACGTTGTGATCTCGGCGGGGCCGCTGGCGTCCACCTGCTGGTCGGCGAAGCCCATCCACATCGGCGACTGTGGGTTGACCATACGTGCGAAGGGCAGCGAATAGTGATCGGCCACCCGCCGTGGCATCCCCATCTGGTTGAACATCACGCGGCGGGAGGTCAGGGTGAGCAGGCCGTTGAATCGCGGCGACGGGCGCTGCGCTCCATGCAGGCTATTGCTGCCGTTGAGCCAGTTCGTCACATCATCCAGAATCTCGGCGGAGTCGCTGCGCAAGGTCAGAAGGACGTCGTTTTTCTCGATGACGACAGGAAGTTTGAAGGTGGCCTTCGCAACCTCTGGATTCTCCGGCGCCACATCCGTTGGCGCGGGGACCGCCTCTTCCAGCGCGTAGCGGTCGTGATCCTCCAGGAGGCGTGGCATGTAGCTGGCGACCCGATCATCCGTCATCGAAGCGTTCGTGCCACTGCCGACGCGCCGGAAATAGGGCAGGCCATAGGAGACGACGGTGAAGACGCCGCTGGGGCTGAAAGGATAGATGCGCTCGATCGTGTCGAGGGCGTCGCGCAAGACCTCCTGATCGCGGATGCCAGGTGTGCGGGACAGTTGATAGGTCAGGAAGAGGGTGTAGACGGGGCCAAAGCGCACGAGGATTCCGTCTACGGTGATGGCTGAAGCGAGATACTGGCCGAAATCGAACTGGATATCCGGCAGAGCCAGAGGCGCGCCTGGATTCGCCACGCGGCGCGGCGTGCTCGCGAGACCGGCGAGCCAGTTGATGGCCGGAATCGAGGCGATCCCAACGCCAGCGCCAATCGCTCCACCGACCAGCACCGCCCGGCGACTTACACGCGTCGGCCTCTTCGAGTCTCCAGCGGCTTCAGCTGCTTCAGCAGCGCCACCAGCCTCATTGGTGGGAGGCGTGGGCGTATCCGCCGCATCCTCGGGTGGCGGGGCCTCGTCGGAGATGGTGTCCATAGCGTCTCCTGCAAGTGTTTGCGGGCGGTGATGGGGTGTCCGTCGATCAATCCCGCGGCGATGAACTCTGGCTGGAGCGATGGGCGTCCTAGAGGCTCAGCGCTGACCGCACTGGCCATCATAGGTGGCGTGATGGAGACCTGTCAACACCACAGGCGCACAACACTATGCGCATGGCGCACATTGCCGCGCGCTGAGGCCCCTATTGTGATCCGGTGGGGGGAGACTCGCGGCTGCTGATCGTGAACAGGATGATCGCCGTCACCAGCGCGACCAGACTCGTCGCGCCCAACTGGAACGGTCGCGCGAGCGAGACGTTGGTGAGGATGAGCAGCGCGTTGAGGACCGCCAGACTGAGCAAGAACAAGATCAGCACCACGCCCAGCGCGCGTCCTGTCCCCGCGATGATCTGCAGCGCCCGCGTGATCGCCGGACGTGAGTACTCCAGCACGGCGACCGCCAGGATGACGGCGAATACCGCCAGCGCGCCCAGAGCCAGATTTGTCAGCGCAGCCACATAGTTCGACTGGCTGGCGGGACTAAACGGATTGAAGAGGTCCCAGACCGGGCCAGTGGTATTGGCGCTTGCGGCCACCAGCGTCTGCGTCACCTGGCGCGAGAATACCGCCAGACTGACCGCCGGAACGATCCAGATGAACGGGCTAAGCACAAAGCGGAGCGCATACCCACTCTCTTCCACTGCGGAGCCGAGAATGTTCCGGAGTGTGGTCAGGAATGCCTGGCCTCCGCTAAACAGTCCGACGATCACTATCACCACCAAAGCCAGGAAGAGCGCCAAAAGTCCGATGTCGCGGTCGAGGTCACCCAGGGTCGTGACGCCTATGCTTTCCAGGCCCGAAATGGGAACCCTGACGCCCAATTGTTCCTCGACGAACGCCAGCACACCCCAGAACAGAAAGCCCAGCAGCGACAGCCCGGTGAGCGCCGTCGCGACGCGGGAGTAGCCGCCGGGAGCGGCTTCGTTGCCCGGTGTGGTCCTTCTGCTCGCCGTCATCTGTTGCGTGATCAGTCCATAAATGAAGACAAAGGCCGCCGCTATGTTGATGACCACGTAGGTCGTGGGATTGTGCGCCAGATCAGTCGAGGCGCTGAAGAAAGCTATGTTGGCCACGAATCCAAGCGTGAGCGCGCTGGTCAGTGTGACATAGATCTGGAGGCCCCACGAGCCAGGCTCTGCGATGGCGATCTCAAATGTCAGCAGCACAAGCGCGAAGTAGAAGTACAGTGGGAGCGCCAGCGCTTCGTTTCCCCGCACGAAAGGGAGTCCAAAGGGATTGTATCCAGCCAGGATAAACGCCGCATATCCCAGCACGACGAGCACGGGAATGGCAACCCGGCGAATGCTTGCGTCTACGAGTGATGAGGCTGAGGTGGAAGCCATGTGGCTGACCTTTCCAGATTGGAACATTCCTCCATAAAGGGCAAGGAACGGTCACGCAGGAAGGTTCCCTGCTCCCACGGGGAGTATTATAACCAGACTTCCAAAATATCGCCATCTCCTATTCACTGGGAGTCATCCCCTGCAGAGAGGTGGCGATGTGATATGCTGTGGGCAGGAAGCGCTCAGAGATGGTGGCGTATCCGCTGTCGGGAGGGAATAAGGCGAGCGGATGAAACTGACCCGCGCCGTGACCCACATCCGCCTGTGCGCGGTCAACGACGCCAAGGTGGCGGCGCTGGATGCGCTGGCGGCTGAGTACATGGCGCTGTGTCAGCAGTACGTCACGCTGTTTTGCGCCGAGACCGAGCCGAATGGCTACGCTGATCCCAGCTTCCCCAGCCCGCTCTCCCAACGCTGGCAACGCGTCGCCATCCAGCAGGCCGCTGGCATTGCCAGGTCTTGGCGCTCCAACCACCAAGGCGCGCAGGAGGACTTCGCCGACGATCTCGCCACCTGGCTGGAAGGAGAGCATGCGCCAGAGGATGAACCGCCCACGTGGAAACCGTGGCAGACACCGACCCTACGCAAGATCGTCATCCAGGCGAACGCCAATGTCGCACTCTTGCAGCCCGGCCATGGCACGTCGTTTGCCTACTGGTTGCGTGTCTCGACCTTGGAACAGCGCCAGCCGATCTTGCTCCCCGTCACGTTGGCTGCCTATCATCAGCGCTGTCTGGCGGGCAAGCGCCTTGACAGCAGCGTGACACTAATCCGGAAGGCGAGTGGTTGGTGGCTCACCCTCACCTATGAGGAGGAAATTCCGCTTCAGACACCGCCTGACGCGCCAGTGGTGGGAGTCGATGTGGGCATGACGCACTTCCTCACGACCTCAACGGGCAAGCACTATGGCTCCTTCCAGGGCACGCTCGCCCAGCGCCACCAGCGCGATCGGGAGAAATGTAAGCGCAAAGCCAAGTTGCGCGCATGCCTGAAGCAGAAGGGCGCTGAGCGCCTGCCATCCACGCGCAACCTCAAGTTGGCGCGTACGGTGCGGCAGGAGATCAACCGCGCCGTCAACGAGCTGTATCGCGATCATGCGGGCAGCCAGATCGCCTTCGAGCAGCTTTACGTCCACGATGCGCTTCAAGGCGCGGCGGATGAACGCCGCCCTCTACGCCTCCAATCTGGCGCACATCCCCAGGCAACTGGCGTGGGGCGCGGCCAAACGGGGAGTGCGCGCTACTCATGTGAAAAGCGCCTACACTTCGCAGGGATGTCCATAGTGCCATTTCGTGGCCAGGACTAACCGCCCGGAGCAGCAAACGTTTTGCTGCGGGGTGTGTGGCTGGCAGGCGCACGCCGACCACAACGCGGCGATCAACATCGCTGCACGGTTTGGCGACCGCGAGATCCAGGCCACCAAGACGCGACAGAATCTCAAAGCGCTCCTGGATGTGCGCCATCAGCGGTGGCGAGAAGAAACTGGTTGGTCGTAGTCCAACCGCCCAGTTGCTCGTTCAACGGGCGTAGGTCAACGGGTGAGATGTCTCATGATATTTTGCTCAACTATAGCGCGCCTGCTGGATGATGTCCACGCGCGCCAAGCGATTTGAAGCGGACGGCGAGTTTGCGCTACCTTCTTCGCATCGGCGACGTTCTGTGCTACAGTGCGGCTGACAACGCTCAACAGTAGCCAGGCCGATAGCGCTATCTTGCACGTGGCGCAACAGTGTTGTCGCGTCCTCAAGAGCATCTCTCACCGCAAGGGAGCGGTTGCATCATGACCGGGACCGCCGCGCCTGCGTCTCAAACGCCTCCGCGTGGGCATGGCGGGTCTGTAGATCGCCTGGGGCCGTTCCTGTGCTGGGCGGTGGTCTTCGCCGATATCGGTACCTCGGTCTACTACGTGCCTGGCATCCTCTACAGCCAGGTCGGGCGGCTCGCCGGCGTCTTCGTCACGATGACGCTGGTGGTCTTCCTGCTGCTGACGATCAAGTACGCCGAGGCCACCGTGCGCTTCCCCGAAGGCGGCGGCGAGGTGGCGGTCGCCAGTCGCGGGCTGAATCCCTGGTTTGGCGCGCTTGGCGGCATGTTCATCCTGATCGACTACTTCCTCACCGCATCAATCAGCTCGCTCTCCGGCCTGCACTACTTTCAGGTCATCTTCCCGCCCATCGCGCCGTACGTCGTTGGGCTGACGCTCGCGGTGATCATCGCGCTGGGTATCCTCAACTGGTGGGGCATCCAGGAGAGCGCGTCGGTCAGTGCCGTCATCGCCACCCTGGCGTTTCTCAGCAGCATAGTCATCATCGTGCTTGTCCTCATTCATGTGCCCTTATCGGAGATCGGTTCAGTTTTCCGCGAGATCTTCAGCGGCGCGCGCCTGACCGGAATCACCATCCTGACTGGATTCGCGGGCGCGTTCCTCGCCTTCTCCGGCCTGGAGAGCATCGCGCAGCTCGCGCCGGTCATGCGCGTACCCCGGCGCAAGACGGTCACCGCCGCGCTGACGTTCGTCGTCATCACGGTGGGCCTCACCGGGCCGCTGCTCACCATCTTCTCGACGGTCCTGCTGACCGATCCACGCTTTCGCGACACGATGGCGCGTCCGGCGTACTCGGTGGACGCCAACCCCGATCAGTTCATCTCACTCCTCGCTGGCTCGTATGGCGGCGTTGTCCTAGCCGTCGCGACCGCCATTGTCGCCTCGGCGCTGCTAATCTTCGCCGCCAACACCGCCATCATCGGCGCGTACCATGTCGTGTTGGCGCTCGCGCGGATGCGCTACTTCCCACGCGTCATGGAGCGGCGCAACAAACTGCGTGGCACGCCACATATCGCCATCGCCATCGCGACGCTGACCCCTGTCATAGTGCTGCTGCTCGTGCAGGGCAACATCAACCTGCTTGGCGAGCTTTATGGCTTCGGATTGCTCGGCGCCTTCCTGCTCCTCTGCGTCTCGATGGATGTGATCCGCTGGAAGGAGCGGCATGGTTCGCCACCCATCGGCGCGACGGTTGATCCTGAGCTGCTGCGCTATGGGAGCCGGAATGGGCGCAACGGCGTCGTCATAGCGCCTCCGCCTGAGCCAGAGTCGCCGCTGGCAGGCCGCGCGCGCGCGTTGCTCGGACAGGAGAACGTTGCTCGCCTCACACAGGCGCGAAAGGCCACGCGCGCGTATCTGCGACCAATCAGGGTACCGGCGCGGCGCTGGTGGCGGGCGCACTGGCCGGACCTCAAGTATATTCTTGGCTTCCTCACCACCGCGCTGGTCGCCGTCGCATGGGCCACCAATCTTTTCGGCAAGCCGCTGGCGACGGTCTTTGGCGGCGCGCTGACTGCTATCGGGATGGGTTTGGCCGCGGCCCACTGGCGCTACCAACAGGTGCGGCATCCTATCGTCTTCCTCGATGTGCCAGCCCCCGCGCCACGCTCAGCGCTTGTCGTCTTGACGCCGCAGGAGGAGCAGAGCCGCATCGTGATACGCGACGCGCTCGCCAGCGCCGATAGGCGACCACCAGTCTTTCTCTATGTCGCGCCACCGTCGGACCTGCCACCCCCGCGCCTCTTCGAGATTCGCGACCGCTTCGGACTCGACGCCGGGGCTCAATTGACACTCTCGCGGGCGAAACGCGCGTGCAATGAGGCGCGCGTGCAGGCCCAATACCTCTATGCCGTCGGCGGCAGCCAGGAAGTCTTCGACATCGCGGCGCGGGTACGCCCCGCCGAGATCGTCGCCGAAGCTGATACGGCCCGGCGAATCCTGCATAAGGCGCGCTCGCAAGCGGGTATTGCGCTCTCGCCTGATTATGTCATCACGCATCTGATGGACGGAACGCGCGTCGCACACAACGTCCTGCACCGGGTCTACACGCATGGCTTTGATCAACCAGAGGCGCGCTGAGGAGGGAGCGCCAGGACGACAGCGTTGTACGACAGCGTTGTACGACAGCGTTGTACGACAGCGTTGTACGACAGCGTTGTACGACAGCGTTGTACGACAGCGTTGTACGACTGCAGGCGCGTTTTGTCCGAGAGCATCCCCCAACCGCTGCCATTACATAGGGCGGAAGATGCGCAGGTAGTAGTTGTTGGGATTTGTTACCGTCACCCCAATGGTATAGGTTGGTCCAGTTCCATGACTTGCGGTGAAGCCACTGGCGGCGGGATTGGAGATACTCCATCCCACGTTCGACATCGCCTGCTTGAGGAACGCGACCACGGTAACTTGTGTCCCCGCGCTGCAGAAATACACGTACGTCGAGCCAGGCGTGCCACCTCCTTGAAAAGTGCTCAAGCGGGTGGCGGGCGGCATCTGGAAGTGGCTGTAGGGATCGCCACTGGAGCTTGCGCTGGCGCCATCGTCAAAAAGCGTGTATTTGGGCGTGCCTGAATAGTATTGCGGGTCATTCAGGCAACTCGGCGCCGCGATGGTCGCCACCTGCATGGTGAAGGTCGTGTAGCCGTTGGGGTGGCTCGCGTACTGCTCGAAGCCGACGAAGGTGAAGGGATTGGGGCTACCGCTGTTATTCACGCAGTTGTGGCTGCCGCTGCAGTAATCCAGATAGGCGAAGTTGGTGGGGTCTGGAAAAAGGTTGTTCAACGCCCAGCCAGAGGTGTGCAGTTGCGCCAGTGTGGAGTTTGTGGGTCCGTTCACGGCGGATTCAGCGCCTTGGTAGCAGCCCGTGTAAGTGGTCACCTGATACTGTCCAGCGGCGCCCCCACTTTGGGTTCCGCTGTTCAAATACGCGCCCGCTGGCAGCGCCAGCCCCGGCACAGCGCTCAGGCTGGTGAAGGGCGCCGATCCTGGTACGAGTTGGGCGCAGAGTGGCGTTGGCGTCGCGGTAGCGGTTGCGGCGGTTTGGCTCGTGGATTGGACTGCGCAGGCCCCAAAGACGAAGGTGAGGCTGAAGACGAGGCCGAACAGCGGGAGAAACGATTTCAGACGAACCATAGATCCAGCTCCTAGCAATGAATACCCGCGAGACGCGGGTCGTGTGTGAACAAGCATAGAGATTCCGAAGCAGAAAATACAGTGACGCGCCTCACACTTCGGCGACTTCTCTCTGGGTTTATCCGCGTTCGTCCAGGCGGCGGTGTTCGTATCTGCCAGCCGTCCGCGCAGTAGCCCCTCATGCCAAAAGGTCCTGGCCCACTCGTATGGCTCTTTGACAGCTCGCCGCTCAACCCCGTAGCATGGCCAGACCAAGAGCCAATGAAACAGTTTTCACGAGGCACGACGCGCCATTCTAACTTTCCCGCGCCTGCGCTGTCTGCGCGCTGAAAGCCTGGAAGACGCGAGTTGCCATCAGGAGGAGTGGGATGACGGTATCGCGCACGACGGCACAGACATCTGCGCCGACAGGAGAACCAGTAATTGCGTTGGAAGGCGTCACTGCGTATTTCCAGTCGCGCCGCGCTGGGCTGGACGCTCAGCTTGTCGGGCGCCTTGTCGCCTTCCTCGATGCGGCGAGTGAGTCGCTCGACTGCGCGATCTATGACCTACGCCATCCTCAGGTAGTCGCAGCGCTACAGCGGGCCGTCGCGCGCAAGGTGCGCTTGCGTATCGCCTATGACGCCAGCAAGGAACGCGCCGGAGGATTGAGCGCCGATCCAAAGGCGAGTGGAACCCAGTCCGCGCTTGCGGCTGCGGGCCTCTCTGCGTACGCTACCCCAGTCCATGAGCATGGACGTCATCTCATGCACGACAAGTTTGTCCTGCGCGATGGGCATGACGTGTGGGTCGGCTCGGCGAACTTCACCGTAGGTGGGCTTGAGTTGCAGGACAATACCTGCCTGACGATCAGTTCATCCGACTTGGTGGGGAGATTTGCGGCCACGTTCGCAGATCTTGCGCAACCACATCATCAGCATGAGCAGCAGAAGTCACAAACGTTGCTGGCTGCGTCGGGGAATGGCGTGTCGGTTGGATCAGCCGCAATCACTCCGCTCTTTGCGCCAGCAGCAGGCGAGGCTATCGAGCAGCAGCTCGCCGGGGCGCTCACCGAGGCGATCCAGGGACGAAAACGCATCAGATTGTTGGCGTTTCTACTGAGCGATCCTGGGCTGTTACAGGCGCTAGCTCCACTCGCACACCAGCCCGACTTCGACATTCGTGGCGTCTACGACCCCAATGGCATGCAGGACGTGCTGCGCTACACGAAACTGGATCGCTCGCTGTTCTGGTTTTTGCAGGACCAACGCTTCGCCGCTGCGCCCTCGCACGCGTTCTCTGCCAAGCGCGAGCAAGACTTCATGCATAACAAGACGCTCATCGTGGGCGACGATCTGATCTACACCGGCAGCTATAACTTCTCAGAGAACGCTGAGGCCAACGATGAGGTGTCGCTGAAGATTGTCTCTGCGTCGCTTGCCGCCGCCTACACTGACTACAGCGACACGCTTTTTGCCGCCTATGAACATACAGCGCGCCTACAGCCTAAAAATGCGCGTGTGGCGCCAGGCAAGACACCTACGGAGTCCGCTCACACCAGCAGGGCCTTGTGGTGGCTGAACGTGTGTGTCATTATCCTTAGCCTGCTCACCATCGCCGTGGCGACGGCGGCGATCGTAACGTTCGTGAGCGCCGGGGGCGTCATGCGCTGACCGGAATGCAGGGGATCTGTCGCGCCGCCAGCCAACATATTTCCAGACGCGCACTGCAAATGACTGCTCATGCCTATACCGGAAGCGCCCCGTCGGCGAAGGGTTTGACAAAGCCCTCGACGCCGTTGACATACCACCAGTTGTTTATTCCGTAGAGACTCACGTTGCCGGGGCCTTCGTTGTAGGCGCTCACCGTGATGTCCAGCAGCGTCGCGTCGCCTGCCGTCGCGCTGAAGGGGCAGCTCCAGGTTGTCGTGTTCGTGGAGGGCAACGCTGGATACCACGGCTGCTGGGGGTCGTCGTAGACCGCCTTGCAGAGACTCGTGGCGCTGGCGGAGTCGGGAAAGGGCAGCCCGGCGTTCTTGTAGTACCACGCCGCCGTGTAGGCGCCAGGATTGCTTACCGAGGTCCCGCCGTTGTTGCCCCAGAAGCTGTAGAAGCACGAGAGCCACTTGAGGAACTTCGCGCCGAGGTTGGCGTTGCCTTGCAGCGTCTGCACATCGTAGTTCGTCGCGCCCAGCCCACAGACCGAGACGCTCTGCTGGTTGAGCCATGGCGCCGTATAGTACTGGATCTGCATCAGGCCGATGCCGCCGTCGCAGGAGTAGACATCCTGATGCCACTTGCTCTCTTGCCAGGCGACGGCGTAGAGCACATTCACCGGCAGACCATAGGCGCTGGCGGCGCTCTGTAACGCAGAACGAATCTGCGCCTGGCTCGGATTATTGCCCAGGTAGGCGTTGGGTCCGCAGGGGGTGGCCGTGGCGGTGGGGGAGCCTGCGGGTACACTCGTTGCGGTGGGCTGTGGCGGCTTGGTGGGAATCGGCGGCGGTTTCGGCGCCACCACGGGTTTCGTGGTGGGACGCGGCTTTGGCGTGTTCGTCGGCGCGAGCGTGCTGGTCGCGGTGGTGTCGAGCGTGGCCGTCGCGCCAAGGACTTGATTGGCTCCGTTGGCGACGAAATGATCGGCTGGCTGTTGCGGGCGCTGGTTGAGCGCGAGCAATCCTACACACATCCCCAGCAGCAGGATCGCCGCGATGACAGCTCCAGCGCGTCCGCGCGGCTGCGTCAGGATTGCGCGCAGGCGAGTCCAGAGGTTCGCGAAGAACACGCGTAACGAGGTCATCAGAGTCCTTTCCGGGAGCCTGCCACAAGGCAAAATGGCTCCAGGACATGAGACGACTCGCGGCGGAGGGGGTAACGCCGTCACATTGTTCGCGCAGGGTCAGCTTTGCAGCGTCGGCGAGAGGACGCCAATGTAGTTCGCGGACTGCGCATCGGCGCTGAACCAGAGTTTGCCGGAAGCATCAAAGGCGATGCCGTAGGGGACGCTCGCCGGAGTCGGCAGGACGAAGTAGCGGAACGCCTGCGATTGTGGCGTATAGCGAATCAGTGCGTTGGCTCCGGCGCTGGCGAACCAGACATCACCATTGCTGGCGGTGGCGACGGCGTAGAGCGTCGAGGGATTGCCGAGCGCCTTCGGCACCTCGATCTCGCTGACCTGCCCAGTCTTGCCATCTACACGTCCCAGCTTGCCCGCTTGCATCTCGGTGAACCAGAGATTCCCGGCGCTATCGCTCGCCATCGAGAAGATCGCGGCTTTGTCGTCGGCGAGGCGCGCGAACGTGACTTTGCCAGTCGCGGGGTCGAGTTTGCCGACCGCGCCGCCGGAGAGCATGCCGAACCAGATCTGATTATCCGGCGTGATCGCCAGCGCGAACGGGTACGACTTG
>Ga0070707_100005586_pt1 | contig 11750 bp, 15 predicted proteins | sample KBSK5502metaG_FD_65468 | JGI IMG/M metagenome (GOLD analysis project Ga0070707, IMG submission 65468) | Corn, switchgrass and miscanthus rhizosphere microbial communities from Kellogg Biological Station, Michigan, USA - KBS K5-50-2 metaG | ecosystem: Host-associated > Plants > Roots >... | reverse complement strand
CGAGGGGGATTAACCAAAAATCCTACGCCAGTCTGCCGTTGACCACAAGGTTTCGCGTTGAGTCTTTCGCATTAGGTCACGTTCGAACAGGCGGGGCAGCCGTCCGCAACGCGCACGGAATGTACCATGTCCTGTCGGTGCTCTATGAGTTCGGGCTGAGCTCTCTGCTCTCGTTGCGCTCCATCGGGAGGTGCGCATTGGAGGAATCGTGGATCTCGAGGTACGGCGCTTGACACTTCGAGCTCCCGCGACAATAGATATTCACCGCTGACTGAGGTCAATCGACTTCAGGTAAGCCACGACGGCCTCCGCGTCGGTGCGTGTCATATAAAAACGAGGCATCGGCCAGCGCGGAGGCTGACCGCTACGCGCGACCGAGGTAGTCAGCAGTCTAATGATCTCTGCATCGGTCCCCGGTGGCAATCCGGCGAGCCGAGGCGCGCTGTTCGGCCACCCTGGCACAGGTCGAGCTGGTTCATAGAACACCGGCGCGCCCGCGAGCCACTTTGAACGGTCGGGGTTACCATCCCTATCGCGCGGTGTGTGGCAGTACCCGCAACCCGCAACACCCTCTACAATGTACTTCCCTCGCGCAACAAGTTTTGCTTTGTCGTTGGTTTTCGCGACCTCGTGCGAGCGCCCTGCCTCCTGCGCCGACGTAGGATGCGGCCTACTTATGAGAAATAGCAGGAAAGTAACACCCAACGAGGTAGCGATTAAGGATAGGACAGTGGTAGCAATATTCGTAAATCGAAATGGCATGGCATTACCCTCAGGACTTCTCTCTCTGTTGCTTGAAGTTGTGGTTAGTCGGAGGGTCAAAACCTTCCGACTGCCACGGGAGTTCGCTTGATGCGGTATTTGGATGCGTGCGCGCCCGCTGCGCTTTCGCGACTTTCAGCACCGTGAGCTCCAGAACTCCGTTCCTCAACGTTGCGGTCACCTTTTCGCTGCCGACCTCAGCCGACAGCTCCACAAAGATCTGGTCCGAGTGACCCTCAGCACAAACCGTCTTGCTCATTGTCTCTTCCTTCTTCGATTCGCGTTTGCCCTCGATCATCAGGCAGCGTTGCTCAACGCTGACCTCGATTTTCTCTTCGCTAAAGCTGGGCACTTCGGCCTTGACCTTAAAGGCTTCCTCGGTCTCGACGACGCCCAGCGCAATGCGATGCAGTAGTTTCCGTTCCGCCTGGAACCAAGTCTCAAGTACGCCCAAAGACGCTCCCCCTTTTCGTCGAAACCCTACGCGCCGCTCACGAGCGCCTCGAATGTAAGGTCGATCTGGCCGAAAAATGACACATACTTCTCGTCGCTTCGCAATGTTCCACACAAGTTTTCCAAAACGAATCCATCATGACAGTGACTTCGATCACAGAGCTTTGTGACGGAGGTTGCCCGCTTTGTGCTTCCGGCGAGAGGAGCGGAGTCGCCCGCGCATCCCCTCTGAGTCTGCCGAGGATCGCCATCGGTCGCGCCCGCTCGCCTCGAGGTTATGCGCCTTACAGCGTAGGTCCATGGAAGGCTAGGAGGCCACTGATTGCTTCCGGGTGGCCGGCGAACCGCCCAGAACTCGGGAATTTGAACCAACGATTCCACCCTACGTTTGCCCGACCTCGAGCACACCAAGTTCGCAGTCCTGTACAGTCGCACTTGCCCGTATGCTCAATTGGGATACCACAATGATGCAAATCCTGTCTGTGCTGCATGCTCCATACATTTCGGCGCGGGGTTCTTCATCGACGTAAGCTACCCGATGATTGAAGACAATGAAGTTGAACGTATTAGACGCTACTCGTAGACGTAAATTCGGTCCCGCTGCCCCGACGACCGGTCCTCGGAACTTGCTGCCGGATTGACGATAGCGTCCACGAGCGCAGGTCCGCATCTGCTGGCACGATGGTACCGAGTAGTGATCCCGATCACTGATTCCCGGCAATCTCCGGTGTATGTTGAGCCAGTCTGCAAATACTTGATCGCAAGTAACTATGCGAAAGAGTTTGCATATCGGCTCGTTGCCCAGCCCTAGCGGAGAGAGACGAAGGAAAAGAACGAAAACGCGGTGCCGAAGTGGATCGAAGCAAGAGCCCTCGACGCGAGAGTCAGGCCGGTACCTGTTCCTCGTGTGGACCAACCGTCGTACCGCGTGCACACGGTGACGACCACGCTTTTGAGCGTCCTTGCAATGCGTGGGATGCCTTCCTTACTTCTTAGGGGGACAACAACATGAACTCAAAATCCCGGAAGAGACTCGCGCTTGTGGGCGCGACTCTGGCCATGCTTGCGTTGCCGGTGACTTCCATCGCCGCGGATGAAGGTGCCAGCCTATTCAAATCCAAATGCGCGATGTGCCACGGTCCCGACGGCAGCGGCAAGACAATAATGGGTGAAAAGCTGAAGATTCCTGATCTCCATTCCGCAGATGTCCAGAAGAAGTCAGACGCGGATCTTAAGACCATCATCACCAAGGGCAAGGACAAAATGCCTGCATACGAAACAAAATTGAGCAAGGAACAGGTCGATAGTTTGGTGGCGTTTATCCGGGATCTGGCAAAGAAAAACAGATTTGAAGCATTGGTGTAGCTCTTGGCAAATCGGAACCCAGAAACTAAAGAATCTGCAAGGATTCAGCGAGTGCGGCGGCGCATCGTCGAACTGCTGCTGGGCGGAGGGCTGTTTGCTTCGATCGTGACCTTCCTCTACCCTGTGCTGCGCTACTTGATTCCTCCACCCGTACCCGACCTCGGCGGCGATGAAGTGGTGGCAGCCAGGGTCGCAGACTTGAAGCCCAATGGATCTAAAATTGTTCGTTTTGGAACGCGTCCTGCTTTGCTCTTGATGACCGCCGATGGCGAATATCGCGCCCTCTCCGCGGTTTGCACACACCTGAGTTGCACCGTCCAGTACCGGCGGGACCTCCACCAGATCTGGTGCGCCTGCCACAACGGCATGTACGACCTGAGCGGGCGGAACATTTCCGGCCCACCCCCGCGTCCGCTCGAAGACTTCCAGGTCCACGTGCGCGGGAATGAAATTGTGATCAGCCGAAAGCGGCAGGCTTGAGGTGAATGTGTTCACACGCGTCCAGGGCTGGCTGGATGAACGTTTTCACTGGGCGGATATCATCGGGCCGCTGAAGAAAAAGACTGTCCCCATCCATCGACTGTCCTACTGGTACTTCCTGGGCGGCATCACGCTCTTTCTGTTCCTGATTCAGGTCTGTACGGGCATCTTGATATTGCTTTACTACCGGCCCAGTGCCAACGAAGCTTTCGAAAGCGTGCAGTATATTATGACCCGCGTGCAATTCGGCTGGCTGATCCGCTCGATTCATTCCTGGGCGGCGAACCTGATGATTTTCACGGCCTTCAGCCACATGTTCAGCGTGGTTTTCCTGCGCGCTTACCGCAAGCCCCGCGAGCTGACCTGGCTCAGCGGGATGTTTTTGTTGTTTCTGGCCATGGGATTCGGTTTCAGCGGTTACCTGCTTCCGTGGAACACCCTGGCGTTCTTCGCCACGAAAGTCGGAACAGAAATCACCGGCCAGGTTCCCGTCATCGGCCACCCCCTGATGGTTCTTCTGCGCGGTGGCGAGGATGTGACCGGCGCAACTCTCACGCGCTTTTTTGGACTTCATGTCGCGGTCCTGCCCGGGCTGACGACAGTGCTCATCCTCGTTCATCTTGCCCTGGTTCAATATTTCGGCATCAGCGTTCCACCGGGAGTGGAAGCACGCTGGAAAGCGTCTCCGGGTGATGCGCGGCAGATGAAGTTTTTTCCCAGCTTTTTTCTGCGCGAATTGATGGCCTGGTACATCGCACTGGGTGTTCTCGGTGCGCTCGCCGCGCTTCTTCCCTGGGAGCTAGGTACCAAAGCCGATCCGTTTGCCCCGGCGCCCGCCGGCATCCGGCCCGAATGGTATTTCATGTTCATGTTCCAAACCCTCAAGAAGATTCCCGCGAAGGTCTGGTTCGTGGACGGTGAGATCGTGGGGATTGTGGTATTCGGCGTTGCAGGACTTCTCTGGTTACTGCTTCCCTTCTTCGATCAACTGGCTCGGGGACGCGGCCGGCGTTTCGTGATGGGGGCAGGAGTGTTTGCGTTGTGTTACATGATCTCAATGACCATTTATGGATACATGGCGAAATAGCTGCTGTGCAGTGGCACTGTTGTTGCTGATGTTCTTCTGCGACGGCTTGGCGTGCGCGCAACAACAGAATACCTGCCTTGATTGTCACTCCGCGTTGGACCCTCCGCTGCAGGTAACCGCGGAGACCTTCGCTCAAGACATCCATTCACAAAAGGGGTTGACCTGCGCGAGTTGCCACGGTGGCGATCCAACCAAGGCCGATCCCGAAGCGATGAGCAAGTCCGCCGGGTTCCGCGGCAAAATCGAACGCAGCCAGATCCCTGCGCTTTGCGGGAGCTGCCACTCCGACGCCGCGTTCATGCGCAAGTACAATCCTTCGCTGCGTACCGACCAGCTTGGCCAGTACAAAACGAGTGTGCATGGAAGGCTCTTTGCCAAAGGGGACAGAAACGTGGCGGTCTGCATCGACTGTCACGGCGTGCATGACCTGCGGCCCGCGAGCGATACGCGTTCAAAAGTGCATCCCCTCAACGTTGCTCAAACTTGCTCGCGCTGCCACGCCGACACCGCGCATATGAAAGGCTATGCGATCCCAACGGACCAATTCGAAAAGTACAACACCAGCGTGCATCGCGAAGCGATGGTCGCTCGCGGCGACCTGAGCGCGCCCACGTGCACGACCTGTCATGGGAATCACGGAGCGGCACCTCCGGGCGTGGACTCCGTGCAGAACGTCTGCTCGACGTGTCATGTTTTCCAAAACCAGATGTATGAAAAAAGCTCACACATGAGCGCGTTTCAAGCGGCTGGCCTTCCCGGATGTGTTGTCTGCCACAGTAACCATGGCGTTAGCGATCCTACGGACGCAAGACTAGGTACCGGCCCTCAAGCCGTGTGCATGCAGTGCCATACGCCCGGTGACAGTTGTGATCAGGCAAGAGCCGAAATGCTGGCTAACCTGAAGAGTCTGGAAGATGCTATTCGGGATTCCGACAAATTGCTATCTGTCGCCGAAACTTCCGGTATGGAAGTGAGCCAGGCGCGATTGGATGAGGACCAAGCGCGCGATGCGTTGACCAAGGCGCGCGTCACGATTCACAGCTTCAGCAAGGAGCTAGTGAATCGGGATATCCAGGACGGCCTGAACCTGGCAGGAAAAACCTTGCAAGCAGGTAAAAACGCGCTGGCGGAGCGGGATTACCGCCGCCGCGGCCTGGGATTAGCCGTGATATTCATTTTGCTGACCGTGGTAGGGCTGTTCTTATATATTCGGCAATCTGAGCGCGAAGCCCCGAAAGTTTGAGAGCCTGGTAATATTCACGGAGGGAAGAATGTGAAAAGCGTTCAGAGAAGCACAACTCGGGAGGCGGAATAACCTCAAGATGTTCTGCACGAGTGACTGCCCACATGTTCCTGCAGCGTCCTCCAACTCGAAGCTTTCCAGAAACGGAGTACGCGTGGCTCTGCCTGGCACAATTAACTGTTCGAACTGAAGGTTAAGACTGAAGCGATGTGGTTGTCTGAATTTTTTCCAGTATATGTGTCGCCCCATGCAATCCTCCAACAAACCACTCTGCATCGCAAATGAACAATCTCGCAGTGGCCACCGAGCCGCCACCGTCACTGATAAGTTCAAAGCCCAAGCAGCCGAAAAACAAAGATGTTCCGAGGGTAGAAACTCTGCAAGGCGCTAAGTCGCTGACAACTCATTGTGAGTTTCCCTGGCTGCGAGTTCAGGCCATAGCACTTTGAGCATGACTCCGTATCCTTCCTCATACAGCAGAGTGAAAGCTTGAGAGCAGCGCTCACAGAGCCAATAATGCCGCACACCGTGGATTCCGCGTGGCGAATCATCTGTTGAATTACTCCCACTTACCGAGGCCGGATCCGGCCGGAATCGGAAGAATTTGCCGCCACCAGTCCAATGAAAGGCAGTCGGACACGCCGGGTTGCCACACTTCGGATGAAGGCTCTGGTAGAGCGGGGTCCCTTTCAATGTTTCCCGGCTCGAGGTTGGTCGCTTGCTCTGATCTCTCTGGCGAGCCATCTGCCGCTCTTCTTCTGTTGAATCGCAGCGCGCAGCCAGGCTCCAACTGTTTCTTCGATCCTGTTTTGATTGGTGTGCCGATAGAGGGAATCCAGCGTATCACCGGATGCGTTGAATGGAATGTGGCGGCAGGGAATTTTTTCGGAGCGGCGCTCGGCTGGCACCACGTGCATCAGTACGCAATCACTGCACGGACCTGGATTCTCTTTGGAATCGTAGTTCATGCAAGTGAGAGAGTCTTCGAAAATATATTGAGGCCTCCAGGGCGTCCTCGGCGAACGCCCATAGCCTCCGTCTTCGAGAAATTGAAGTTCAAATTTTAGAACTTCCAAAAGGTCGCGCTCATCCTTTTGCATCTTGCACCTCCCACGCAAGTCAAAATATGCTCTTGCCGAAAGGGCTGCTGTAACCCTCGTCACAGGGCAGCGTAACGGCCATCACATCCAGGGAACCTTCAATTCCCGCACAGACATGCGAATTGGTTGTCATCTAGGGGGCGGATGGATATGCCGAGCGGTTTCGTTTACGGCCCGGTTCGGAATGCGGTCACTTGAACTTTTCCCCGACAGGTTGCTGTTCCTGCAACGACTCGTAAAAACCTCTACGGCTGACCGGCACCATCTGACACATGCGCTCGATGCTTAGATTGCCTTGCAATGGCATCACTTCTCGGATTTGGTCGTAGATATCATCTCCCCAGAGCCGCTGCTGCGCCGGCGTCGACTTTTTTACAAGGCACCTTTGAAAGAATCCACCTCCATCGCCTTCTCGGCGAGCAGGCGCTTTGTTGAAGAATTTCCTTTCGCTGGGCTGCTGCGTGTGTGCTCGGACGCGACGCTTCTTCTCCAGGCTCTACCGTTTCAAGCTTCGCGCGCCACTTATAGAGATATCTTCGAGTTACACCCAGTTCCCGAGCTAGTTCCCTAACGTCGTCGCAGATCCTCAAACGCTCAACCGCCATGCGCTGAAATTTCCGGGAGTATCGCTTCCTCTTCATAGAGCCACCCTTCCCGGAAACTGTGCCCATTCCTGTGTGTCAGTTCAAGGGTCCAGTCCAAATGGACGACGCCAGAATTGGAAGTCCACCACGCTTCCATTCCGGCACGCCTTCCATTGGCGAGTGCCCAGATAGGAGTTCGTTACAGCGAGACCAGTAGATGAGATCGGCCCTTAAAAGTGAATGCATCAACTCCGGCGTGACTCTTGATCCACTCGCGTCACGAAGAAATCCAGGGCAAGGCATCCCGAAAAGATTAGTCCTGAGAAAATCGCGGCGGGTAAAACTGCTCCTGTGTGACCTGCTAGGTAGGTTTCGAGTGTGGCGCTCAACAGCCAGATCTGGACGATGAGCAAGATAACGATCAGTGCCATCGCTCCGTCGATGGCTACAAGCCCGCGTCTCTGCTTTGATGGTTCGAGGTTGGCCATCTCAGGTTCCCTTTACAGCAATCGCAATCAGTTTCTTGCCGTCGCGTTCGAGAGCGATTTGCGGGAGAGGGCGCGGTGGAGGACCTTGCAAAACAGAACCATCTTTCACCGAGAAGAAGCCCCGATGGCACGGGCATTCGAGCCGGTCATTTTGCGCGGAGTAATATACCGCGCAGGACAAGTGCGTGCACTTCTGACTGTAGGCTACATATTCTTCTTCGGCGGTGCGGATCATAATGCAATGGTCTTGCGGAGTGGGGTAAGTGAAGAGCTTCACGCCGCGAACCGGAATTTCATTTATCTCGGCAACTTCTACCATAGGAAACGCGGGAGTCTTTGCAAAGCGCGATTTCGCCAGAATCCAGAGATTGCCGACGAACATGCCGAGGCTTGCGAGAGTAAGAAACCTCGTGAATTGGCGGCGGGTGACGTAGCGCTCGTCGCTCGTGAACACCGAAAACTCGTCTTTCCAGAGCGGCTCCTTACTGGGGCTGCGAAAAAGCGACATACGACTCCTCCCACATGTAATCCAGAACATCGAGTGAAACGGCATCCGTCTCGGCGGGAACCATCATGTGCACGCGCGTGACGATTTTCTGGTTTCCGAACTGAAACACATTAGTTGGCTTTTCCCGCCGCTTGGCTATTTCTTCGGGACGAACGTAGGAAAGCGCCTGGCTGGGGCATACTGTGGCGCACATGGGCTTCTTGCCCACCGATGTGCGGTCGTAACACATGTCGCATTTCATCATCTGCTCGTATTCCGGAAAGATCTTGGGAATGCCGAAAGGACACGCAAGGACACAGTTCGAGCAACCGATACACCGTGGCTTCAGTGAGGAATGGACGATGCCGTCATCGCCCTTCTTGATCGCGTCGGCGGGACACACCATGGCGCAAGTCGGCTCTTCGCAGTGCCAGCAGACATAGGCTGCGGTCGCCGTCGTTCCCTGCCGATCAATGAAGTCGAAATTGATCATCGACATCCCGCGATGGGTTTCACATTCCACACAGGCTTCGACGCAAGATTGGCAGCCGATGCAACGCGAAGGATCGACGTAGAATTCGTAACCGTGCATCAGGCTTTGCCTCTTCTCGGTTCCGATTTGTTTCCGTTTCCATTGGAAGCGAGGGCCCAGTCGGGCGGTCCCTCTGCCTTTTTGAGTTGACACGCGGATACTTTGAACTCGGGAATCTTACTGCGAGGATCCAGCGTGCGGTGTGTCAGCCGGTTCGCGCTGCGTTTACCGGCCCAGTGGTACGGGATGAAAACCGTGTCCGGGCGAATGGTCTTCACGACCATCGCTTGCAAGGTCATGTCGTTTCGGCGCGAGGTTACCGTGACCCAATCCCCATCGTTTATCTGATATTGCTCGGCAAGGCGCGGATGAATTTCGAGGCGCGGATTTGGGTATTGATCGACGAGGACGCCGATGCGGCGTGTTTGCGTTCCGGAGAGATACTGGCTCACCACGCGGCCGGTCGTCAGATAGATCGGAAACTCTACAGAGACGGGATCGCCACTCTCACGCCATTCCGTAACGAGGAAGTGGTGTTTGCCATCGGGATGGAAAGAACGTCCATCCTCGAAGAGTCGTGGAGTTCCGGGATGATCGAGCGAAGGACACGGCCAGAAAATCCCCATGTTCTTATCGATCTTTTCGTAGGTGATGCCGTAGTAGTCCGCGTGTCCGCCGCGAGAGGCCTCTCTCAATTCGTCGTAAATTCCCCTTGTCGAGGTATACGGGAAGAACCGGCCTTTTCCCAACCGCTTCGCGAGTTCAACATAGATCCAGCTATCGCCTTTTGCGTTTCCAGGAGGGTCCACGGCTTTCTGAATATGAATGACCCGGCCTTCGTTCGTGCAACCGATGCCTTCCTCTTCCTCCTGCAAACTGCCAGCGAGAACCACGTCGGCGTGATGCGCTGTTTCGGACATGAAGAAATCCACGACTCCAAAGAATTCGAGCTTCTCTAAGGCTTCCTGCGTGAACTTCGCGTCGGGGAGCGAAACCAATGGATTGAAACAGCAAGACAACAGCGCCTTAATTTCTCCGCGATGGATGGCTTCCATGATTTCCACGGCGGAATAGCCGGCCTGCGGAATTTCATCCGGCGAAATGCCCCACACTTTGGCGGTGTGAGCGCGCGCTTCGGGATCGTTGATCGAACGCTGGCCGGGAAGTTGATCGCATTTCTGACCGTGCTCACGCCCGCCCTGGCCGTTTCCCTGACCGGTGATCATGGCGCAGCCCGCGCCTTCCCGCCCGATGTTGCCGGTCGCAAGACAGAGGTTGATCAGTGCCAGACAATTTTCGACGCCTTTCGATTGATGCTCGACGCCGCGCGCGTGAAGAGCGATAACACGGTCAGCTTTCGCAAAGAGATGCGCGACGCGTTCGATGGACTCGGGCGGCACGCCGGTCTTCTCCGCGGCCGTGCGCGGGTCCCATGCGCGGACCGATTCCGCCACTTGTTCGAACCCAGTAGTGTGCGTGGCAATAAAATCGCGGCGTTCGAGGCCGTCGCGCAGAATGACGTGCAGCAAACCCATGTACAACGCCATATCCGTGCCAGGACGCACGGGAAGATATACGTCCGCATTCCGGCAGATCGGAGTCATCCGTGGATCGATAATGATGAGTTTTCCGCCAGCGTCACGGCACCGCCACAAATAGTCGGTCGTGATCGGGGCGCACTCGGCGACGTTCGCGCCCGCAACGAGCACGACTTGTGCTTTAAGAATGTCGGCCCAGGGCAATGGACTGCGGTCCACGCCAAATGCCAGCTTATATGCCGTGCCTGCCGAGACCATGCACAGCCGTCCGTTGTAATCAATGTGGCGCGTACCCAGCGCCACACGCGCAAATTTTCCGAGCAGGTACGATTTCTCGGAAATTAACGAGGCTCCGCCGTAGATGGCCACGGAATCCTTGCCGTATTTTTCCTGTACTTCCTTTAGTCGATTCGCAGTGAAATCCAGGGACTCATCCCAAGTCGCCGTGCGGAATCCCTGTGGTATGCGCATCAAGGGATCAAGTAAGCGGTCCGGATGCCCGCCCTGCATGTAGCGTTTCACACCCTTCGGGCAAAGCATTCCGTGGTTGAACGGAAACTCTTCCCACGGCTCGAATCCAATTACTTGGTTGCGGCGAACCTTGAGCTGAATACCACACTGCTGGCCGCAGAAACAGCAATGCGTCTTGACCAGACGCTCCGCTGGATTGCGCGACTCGTCCTGCCAGCCGCCCGGAGGTGTGTACGCGGGATGCGGACCAAAACGATCGAGGAGCGATTCAAGCGAAACCGGTGCCTTAGCCACGGGATTCCCCCTTGAGCTGCAGCTGCGCAAGCGACAGTGACTTTCGCTTGCACGCCGGGCACAGTTCCTGCCAGGTTCCGCCAGATCCTTCTATGCTGTAATCGAATCCGACCTGAGGAAGGACGCGCTTCAAATCTTCGATGTGCATTTTAGAGGCAAACCGCTCACCGCAGCGTTTGCACAGCGCGGGCTCGCCGGTTTCTCCCGCCGCCTGATAGAACTTCACACCAAGCTGAGCCGGGCGCTGGAAAATGTGGAAAAACTTTCCAAACGGAAGATAGAGCAGTGCCGCAATCACCGTAATCGCGTGGAGAATCGCGAGGAAGCTGTAGGACTCGCCCCGCAGCCAGTTCTGCGAAACCGTAAGCGCCAGCCCGGTCACCGAAATCGCAAACAGAAGAATGATGGGCAGAAAATCCAGAGTGAACGACTGCACCGCTTGCGCGCCACGGTCTCGGAAACGCCTCCACAGCGAGAGAGCGATTCCACCGAGAACGAGAATCGCTGAAATATCTAGTCCGTGAAACAGGAGTTCCGCAAAAAGAGTATGCAATCGGAAAGTCTGCGTCGGAAAACCGTACAGCATTACGACATACGTCTCTTGGTCGGTGGGAAGCGATTGGAACGAAAGCCATCCAAAGACGAGCGGGAACGTAATCGCGACGGCGAGGATGCATCCCCAGAAAAGCATCTGGTGCATCCACCAGCGCAGCGCCGAGCGGCGGAGAATGAACGTTTGCGCGGCAAGGTGCGTTGTCGCCAGGCGCACAAGCCGCACGGTTCCGCGGAAAATGCCCGCCTCGCGGAATAGCTGCCAACCCCGTTCCCAATACACGCGCGTAGGCGGCTTATCGAGCCAGACGCGG
>Ga0070707_100005585_pt1 | contig 11750 bp, 9 predicted proteins | sample KBSK5502metaG_FD_65468 | JGI IMG/M metagenome (GOLD analysis project Ga0070707, IMG submission 65468) | Corn, switchgrass and miscanthus rhizosphere microbial communities from Kellogg Biological Station, Michigan, USA - KBS K5-50-2 metaG | ecosystem: Host-associated > Plants > Roots >... | reverse complement strand
CCAGACAGCTGCTCGCCCCGCCAGGCGCCATCCCTCGACGCCGCCCTGCGGCCAGGACTCCGAATACCGCCGTGCACCCGCGCGGGCGGCGACGAGGTCGCCGGCGGCGAACGCGGCGTAGGCCCCCGTCAGGGAAACGAATGCTTCGTGGGCGCTCGAATCCGCAGTCGCTAGCGTCGTCGCGAGCTCGGCCATCACGTCGCCGATCGGGATCCCACGGAACGCCCGTATCTGGAGGATGCCGGCGAGGGCGGAACCCCGCGCGACCGGATCCGTTTCCTCCGGGGCTGCGGCTTCGAGCTGTGCCAGTGCCCAGTCCCACTCGCCGGTCCGGACGGCTCCTGCTGCCGCGTTGTCCACGAGCGTGAAGCCGCGCTCGCCTCGGCGAGCCATCACCGCGAGTCCGTCGCGTGCGGCCTCGAGACTGGCGCGGGGATCGTCGTCCGCAAGAACGCTCGCGAGGTTGTTGATCGCGCGCGTCACCAGGGCATCGTTTCCCGAGCGCTCGAGCAGCCGCCGCGCTGCTTCGATGAGGGCAATGGCCTCGAAATGGCGTCCGAGGTTGTCCAGCGCGGTGCCCTTGGTGATCAGGATGTCGGCAGCGAGATCCACCAGCTCATCTCGTTCCGCGACCTCGAGGACACGGTCGGCAATCGGCAGCGACTCGGGCCATCGGGCGGTCAGCATGTAGGCCCGGGCGAGCTGGCCCTCGAGGGCGGCGAAGATCGGCTCCCCACGCAGATCTGCGAACCGTTCGACGGCGCCCTCGATCAACGGCGTCACGGCCTCGAAGCGGAAGCCGCGAATGAGCACCTGCGCCAGGGAGACGATCGTGCCGGCGACGGCACGTGGATTGCCCAAAGCCTCTCGACGGACGAGCGCTTCGCGCAGGAACACCTCCGCCTCGGTGAACCGCTGTCGGGCGGTCGCGGCAACGGCGGCGGCGTCGAGCAGATCGGCGAGCTCGGCCGAGTCCCGGGTGACCGACCGTGCCTGCTCGATGAAGGCGAGCGCCTGCTCCGGCGCGCCGAGCGCGGATGCCCGGTCCGCAGCTGCCCGGAGCGCCACTCGTGCCTGGGCAGCGAGCGCGTCGGCCTCTGGCCCCTCGGCCGCCAGCTGATGCGCGGCGAGGTAGTGCCCGGCCAGCGCACCCGCCAGCTCATCCGAACCGATGCTCTCGAAGAACCTCGCCGCCGCGAGGTGGCGCGTCTTGCGCGCCTTCCGCGAGAGCGTCCCGTACGCGACCTCGCGGATCAGCGCCTGCACGAACGCGTACTGACCTCGTTCTGGCGAGCGCGGGTCCGCCTCGAGGGTCAGCAGCTCGAGCCGGACGATCGTTCGCAGCCGGGGCAGCAGCTCGGCCTCCTCATGGGCGGACACCGCGGCGAGGCCGGCGAGAGTGAAGCTCTGGCCCAGGACCGCGGCGTCGGACACGAGCGACCGGTCGACCGGGTCGAGCCCGTCGAGGCGGCTCGTGATCAGCGCGGTCAACGACTCCGGCACCGCGAGCGAGGCGAGGTCGCCGACCGGGCGATACGCACCGTCCTCCGGGATCAGGCGCCCATCCGCGAGGAGCATCCGGATGGTCTCCACCGCGTACAGCGGTACGCCCTCTGCACGGGCCACGATCTGGGAGAGGGCAGCCTCCGGCAGGCCCGGGACGAGGCCGATGATCAGCTCGCGCATGGCCTCGTTCGGCAGCGGCTCGAGATGGAGCACCGTGAGGTTGCGTTTGCCGGTGGCCCAGTCCGGGCGGCGTTCGAGCAGCTCCGGACGGGCAAGTGTGATGACACACAGCGGAACGTCGCGCGACCACTCCAGCAGGTGGTCGACGAAGTCGAGCAGGCCCGCGTCGGCGTGGTGGTGATCCTCGAAGACCATGACCACCGGGGCCGTGGCGGTCAGCCGCTCGAAGAAGGTCCGCCAGGCAGCGAACAGCTCGCTCGACGCGACCCGCGTCTCGAAGCCCAGCAGGGCGAGCAGCGCCCCCTCGATCCAGCGCCGCTCCTCAGCGTCCGGGACGTGGGTCGCGAGCAGCTCTGCCAGCTTGGCACGTGTCGTCTGCTCGTCGTCGGTCTCCAGCAGGCCCGCGCGGCCGCGGACCATCTCGCCGAGCGCCCAGAACGTGATCCCCTGACCGTACGCGGGCGATCTGCCGACGTGCCAGTAGACGGTCTCGACCAGGCCGTCGAGGTAGCGTCCGAGCTCGCGTGCGAGGCGCGTCTTCCCGATCCCCGCCGGCCCGACCACGGAGACGAGGCGGGCGCGGGAGTCGCGCTCGGTGGCGTGGAAGACGTCCTTCACCTGGCGCAGCTCGTCCGTCCGACCGACGAACGGCGCCTCCAGCGCCTCGCTGCGATTCCTTCCGCCACGCTCGGCAACGACGCGGGTCGCTCGCCAGGCGCTCGTCGGGCCGGCCTTGCCCTTGAGGGTCAGCTCGCCGACGGGCTCGAACGCGATCGCCCGCGACGCCGCCCGGAATGTTCCTTCGCCGACGACCACCGTGCCTGGCTCGGCGGCGCTCTGGAGCCGGGCGGCGGTGTTCACGACATCGCCGACGACCATGCCCTCGCCCTCGGCGCCGACCCGGACCACGGCCTCGCCGGTGAGCACGCCGGCCCGGGCGTTCACGTTGAGCGCTCGCACCCCGTCGACCAGCTCGAGTGCCGCACGCACGGCTCGTTCGGCGTCATCCTCCCGCGCGACCGGCGCCCCCCACACGGCCATCACGGCGTCGCCGATGAACTTCTCGATCACGCCCCCGTGTCGAGCGACGGCCCCGCGCGCGATCTCGAAGTACCGATCGAGGGTCTCGCGGACGTCCTCCGAGTCGCGCGACTCGGTGAACGGCGTGAACCCGACCATGTCCGCGAACAGCACCGAGACGAGGCGCCGCTCCGTGCGATCGGCGTCGCTCGGCGCCGGCGTTTCGGCGACATCCGGCGACGCGGCGTCCGGGAAGCGCGTCCCGCAGTTGCCGCAGAACCGTGCGTTGCCGATCCGGGCGGCGCCACACACCGCGCACGACTCCGCGAACGGCGACCCGCAATTGATGCAGAAGGCCACGCCCTCGGGATTGGGCGTGCCACAGACGCGACAGTTCATCTGGCTCCAGGGATTCGGATCGGCCCTGAATACTACCCAGCGACCCGGCCGGCCTCGAGGACGATCGAACGATCGAAGCTCCCGGCGACGAACCGTGCGTCGTGGCTGATGGCAACGACCGTTCGACCCGCCTCCGCGAGCGCTGCGATGACCGACGCGACGCGCGAGCGCTCATCGCCGTCGAGACCCAGCGTCGGCTCGTCGAGGACGACGATCGGCGTCTGCATCGCGAGCACGCAGGCCAGCGCGAGCAGGCGTCGGCGCGAGGGACCGAGGTCGTGCGGGTTGACCCGCTCCGCGTCGGCAAGGCCCACGGACGCCAGCGCACCGTCGACCGCGTCCTGGAGCTCGCTGCCGCGGAGCCCGACATTCCGTGCGCCGAACGCCACCTCGTCTTGGCAGGTTCGCGCGAACAGCTGGTCGTTCGGGTCCTGGAAGGCAAGCCCGATCTCGCGCGCGAGCGCCGCCACGGGGCGTCCCACCGTCGGTCGGCTGGCAATCTCGACCAGGCCGCTCGTCGGGCGCAGCAGCCCGTTCCACAGCTGAACGAGCGTCGTCTTGCCGGAGCCGTTGCGGCCCACGATCGCGACGCGCTCACCCGCTCGAATCGTCAGATCAATGCCGGTGAGGGCAGGTGTGCCGTCGGGATAGGTGAATTCGAGATTCTCGCAGCGGATGACGACCGGAGCGCCGCTCGCCTCGGGCGCACGGCGAACTGGTACGGCCACGGCCCGGCCATCGGCTGCGGTGCCGCCTGCCCAAAGCCGCCCATCCCGAACATGCACCATCCGGGCGCCGATCACCGCCAGCAGGTCGACGTCGTGCTCGGCGACAAGCAGGCCGGTCCCGGATGCCGCAAGGGATCGCAGGGCAGCCGCCACGAGCGCGCGCCCCTCGGGATCGAGCTCGGCGGCGGGCTCGTCGAGGACGAGGTGCCGGGGGCGCATCGCGAGCATGGCGGCGATCGCAACGAGCTGCGTCTGGCCGCCGGAGAGGCGGGCCGGGTGGCGCTCGGCGAGGTCGTCGATACCGAGGGCGGCCAGGGCCGCGCGCGTCCGGGCAACGGTCTCGACGACCGCGAGGCCGAGGTTCATCGGCCCGAAAGCGACCTCCTCGAAGACGGTCGACGCGACGCCCGCCAGCTGGGCCTCGGGGTTCGAGAAAGCGATTCCCACCCTGCCGGCGAGCTCGTGCGGACGTCGGCCCAGCGGCTCGGCGTCCACGCGAACCGTGCCGGTGAGCTCGCCCCCGATGGATGCGGGAGCCAGCCCCGACGCAACCAGGCAGAGGGTCGATTTGCCGGCGCCGTTCGGCCCCGTGAGCCCGACGGTCTCGCCCTCGCCGATCGTGAGGTCGATGTCGTCCAGCGCGGGGCGCGCGAACCCGGGGTAGCGGTACCTGACCGAGCAGAGCTCGAGCATCGTTCGGTCAGGGCAGCCGGGGCACGACGCCACCGATCGTGCCGACGATGATCGCGAGGAGGCCAATCGAGAGCAGCCACCTCGCGAGGCGCTGGCGTTCAGAGTCTCCGGGAGCCCAAAGCAGGTATCGCATCCCCGTTCGATCAAATGCCCGGGCATCGAGCGCGAGGCTGCGCGCCTCGACGTCGTGGAGCGTCCCCAGGACCGTGGGTGCGACCAGCGGGATGGCGCCACGCAGGCGAGCGCCGACGCTCCCCTCGGTATCGAGCGCGCGCGCCCGTTGCGCGGCCTCGATCTGCCGCGCCCGCGCGGCCATCGCCGGGATCGCGTCGAGCGTCGCCGCTGCCGCGAACGCGAGTCGGGCCGAGACGCCGCGCCGCTGCAGGTCGGCGATAAGCGCCCGAGGCTCCGTGGTGAGTCCGAAGACGGCGAGGGTCATTGCCAGGACGAATAGCCGCAGCTCGATCTGGGCGGCGTAGTCGACGCCCTCCAGCGTCGCGCGGAACGGCCCGAGGGTGAACAGCACCGTCGCACCGGCGCGGCCGAGGATCGAAACGATCGCGACGGCGATCGCGATCGGCAGGCTGACCAGGACGGACCAGCGCACCGCTCGACCGAGCACACCGGCAACCACCGCAGGCGGGATGACGAGTGCGCCCAGGACGACGACCGGGATGATGTAGCCGCCACCGATGCTGACCGCGACCGTCGCCGCAACCGCGACCACGAGCTTCGTGAGCGGGTTCAGCCTGTGGTACGCACTCGGCGCAGCCGGCTCGAGCCGCCGGAGCAGGGCCGCGTCGGCGTCGCTCAGCCGGGCCGCCTCGTCGACCGCGACGGTCAGGCCTCGATCCTGCCGAGCGCTCGCTCGCCCTGCGGGAACCGGGCCGTGACGCGACGCGACGCTGCCCCCAGCAGCGCATACACGACCAGGAAGGTGATGGTCTTGTCAATCGGATCGGAGATCAGCGACTGCTTGAGCACCGCGTCCTGCAGGCTCGACCCCGCGCTCTGGAAGAGCAGCACGAGGAAGTCCGTGCCGGACCCGGTGACGCCGGCGAACAGATACGCCGCGATCGGCGCGGCAATGAACGCCGAGACGACGCCACACGAGGCGCCCGCCACGAGGACGAACACGACGCCGAGGTCTCGCCGGGCGATGAGCCGGACCAGGAGCACGGCGAGCGTCACGAAGAGCGCGGCCAGGAACCCGAGCGCGATCACGAGAAACACCGGCGGGATCGTCTCGGTCGGCTGGAACAGGCTGAGGCAGCCAGGGCCGGCGGCCGTCGCGCCCGCGCACAGGTCCCGGTATTGGGGGACGATGCCATACCAGACGAGCGCGGCAAGGACAGTTGCGCCCACGACGAGCCCGATCGCGAAGCGGTCACGTGGCGTGTCCGGGCGCGGCCGGAAGACACCGGCATAGCCGAAGACGCCCGCCAGCAATCCGATCTCCGCCGCGACGATCGCGAACGGCCATGCGAACGGCGAGCCGACCGGCGTCCCGGCGAGCAGGAACGTCCAGGCGAGATTCGAGAGGAGTCCGGTTGCCGCGCCGGCGAACGGGCCCGCAAGCACCCCGACCACGATCGTGCCGATGGAATCGAGGTAGACCGGCACCTTGAGCGCGACCGCCACGGTCTGCCCGAGCACGACGTTGATCGCGATCGCGAACGGGATCAGCACGATCGTCCGTGTGTCGAACTGCCGGGCGATCGAATCGAGACGGCGCGTCTGCAGCCATTCGACCGCCGCGTAGACGACGAAGCCGATGAGCAGGGAGATCGCCAGCACGAACATCAGGAGGTTCGCGCCCGGCGGGAGCTCGTCGGGGTTTGGGCTCGGCGCGAAGACGCCGGCGGCGGTGATGCCGATCCAGGCCGTCGCCACGGTTGCGCCCAGCGCGAGCAGGATCCGGAGCCAGGTGGATCGGATTTGGCGTCCTCCCTCGCGCCTAGCGTGTCACGCCCGACCGACTCGCGGCCAGGTTGCCGACGCGCTCGATGAACCGCTCCATGAACCCTGCCGCGTCGCCCTCGACGGCGACATCGAGGTTGGCCGGCTGCCGCGTCAGGCCCCGCCAGTCCGCCACGGTCATGCCGTGCGCCAGGCCGCGCCCGATCTCGACGTCGACGAACACGGGCTGCGCCCTGACGAGGCTTCGATCGATGGCTGCAGCCACGGCAAACGGGTCGTGGATGAAGGCGCCGTAGAAGCCGTCGTACTTCGCGTGGAACTCGAAGTAGAACCGGAGCGCATCCACGACGAACCGCAGGACCGGGTTGTCCGCCACCGAGCCGATGGCCTCGACGGGCTCGCGCCCGACCGCGGTCGCGTCCAGCGGCTGTACGCCGGCGCGGATCGCAAGGTGCCGGAGGTGCTCCGGCACAAACCTGGCCCCCTCAGTGACATCGAGGCCGAGCGCGAGCGGGAGCCGGCTGCTGCGTCGCGCCCAGCCCTGGATCGCGGCTTTCGCGGCATGCGGATCGACATGGATGTTCCACTCGCTCGTCGGCGTCGTGTTGCCCGGCCCCCGGTAGGCGCCGCCCATCAGCACCCAGCCCGCGAGCAGGTTCGGGAGCGAGGGTTCCCGCTCCAGCGCAACCGCGAGGTTCGTGAGCGGTCCGAGGGTCACCAGCACGACCTCGCCGGGTCGCTCCCGGGCGACGTCGACGATCCGAACCGCGGCCTCTTCGCGCTCCAGCGCCCGATGCGCCGGCGGGAGCTCCGCGTAGCCGAGCCCGCGCGGGCCGTGCGTCTCCGTGGAGGTCTTCAGCTCCTTCGCAAGCGGCTGCTCCCGCCCGAGCACCACCGGAACGTCGTCGCGACCCGCCAGCTCCAGCACCGCACGGGTGTTCTCCGCGACCCGTCGAGCGTTCACGTTGCCGCCGATGCACGTCACCGCGACGAGCTCGACCTCGGGCGACGCGCAGGCGTACAGCAGGGCGAGCGAGTCGTCGATGCCGGTGTCGACATCGAGGATCAGTGGCATCCGCGCTGGCATCAACGGCAATGCTATCGGCGAACCAGCCGGATCAGCGTCGCGCGGCGTTCCAGGCGGCGCGCCCACGTCGAACCCGTCGCTCGGATCTCCGCCAGCGTCGGTTGCTCCGCGCCTTCGACCACGAAGCCGTGCGGCCCGAATGCCCGCGCGGCGCCGGCGATCAGGTCAGCGCTCGAGCTCGGGATGCCGTCGAGGCCGTCGCGCTCGATCGGCGCCACGAGCAGCTCGAGGGCACCGTCCGGGGCGACGAGGGTCGCCAGGCCGGCCGCGACCGCACCGTCCCGGCCGACGACGCCGCGGAGCAGCGAGCCCCATGGGAACTGGACGGTCGCGAGGCCGGCCACGCCGGCCAGCTCGGCGGGTGGCGCCTCGGCGGCGGCAACCACGAACCCCGCGTTCGGCAGCCCGCCCTTGCGGGCGGGTCGCGCGGCACGTCGCGAGGCCTCGGCCATCGACGCGGCGTTCGCGTCGAATCCGAGGACGAGCGCCCCGGGCTCCCGGGCGGCCGCGGCAAGCACGGCTCGACCGTCACCCGTGCCGGCATCGATCGTCACCCGCTCGTGACGGGCGACCAGATCGACGATTTACCCGACGTCCACCTCGACGAGGCGACGCCCGACGACGAATCGAATCATGGCGCGGATCCTACAGGCTCCAATGATCGGCTCGAGTCGCATCACCCTATCCTCGCCTCGTGACGGACGTCGACATGGTGGCCAAGCCGATCGGGCCGTATGAGCGCCTGTCGGCCGAGGTCCACGAGTGGGACCCACGCACGATCGACGTCGCGGCGAGCGTCGCGGAACTTGTCCAGGCTCGCCGGCCGGACCTGACGGTCGAGCACATCGGCAGCACATCGGTACCGGGGCTGCCCGGGAAGGGCATCGTCGACCTGTCGATCGAAACGACACCCGCGGACATTCCCGGCGTCGTCGCGATGCTCTACGAGCTCGGCTTCCAGCCGCAGCCCGGCCCGGATCCGTGGCCGCCGACGCGGCCGATGCCCGTGGGTTCGTACGAGCTCGATGGCAGGCACTATCGAATCCACCTCCACGTCCAGCCGGTCGGCGGCGACTTCCCGCGCGACATCGCGTTCCGCGATGCGCTCCGGAACGATCCCGAGCTGCGCAGCCAGTACGAGGGGCTGAAGCGCGGGATCACGAGCGGTGGCGCGGTCGAAGGGCTGCGCTACACGCACTCGAAAACCCGCTGGATCCTCGGCGTCTATCGTCAGCTCGGGTTCGCCCCGCCCCCGATCGCGCCGCCGTCGACGATCGGGATCCTGGGCGGCGGACAGCTCGGCCGGATGCTCGCGCTCGCGGGCAGAGCGCTCGGCTACCGGATCGCGATCCTGGATCCGGACGAGCATGCCCCGGCCGCCTCCGTCGCGGATTCGGTGGCCGTCGCCTCGTACGACGACGTCGCCGCGGCCGAGCGCATGGCCGCGAGCTGTTCCGTGATCACCTACGAGCTGGAGCACGTCGGGCAGGGGGTCGTCGCCGCCCTCGACGATCGACGTCGTCCGATTCGCCCGGGTCCGTACCCGCTCAAGCTCACCGCCGACCGGCTCGCCGAGCGGCGATTCGTCGAGGCAAATCACGGCCATGTCGCCGAGTGGCGAGAGGTCACCAGCCCGTCGGAGGTCCTGCAGGCCGCGGCGGAGCTCGGCTATCCGCTCCGACTCAAGGCCGTCCGCGGGGGATACGACGGTCGCAGCCAGGCCCGGCTCGACGGTACCGCCGCGATCGGCGAGCTCGACGGACGGATCGGCTGGCCCGCGCTCCTCGAGCGCGAGCTCGCGTTCGCGGCGGAGCTTTCGGTCGTCGTGACGCGCAACGTCGACGGCGTCATGCACACCTTCCCGCTCGCTCGGAACCGGCACGATCGCGGGATCCTCGTTGAGACGACGGTGCCGGCGGAGGTGCCGATGGCGGTCGAGGAGGCCGCCGCGAATCTCGCCGAGAGCCTCGCGACCTCGATGGGCCTGATCGGGACGCTCACCGTGGAGCTGTTCCTCATGCCCGACGGCACGCTCGTGGTCAACGAGCTGGCGCCGCGCGTCCACAACAGCGGCCACTGGTCGATCGAAGGGGCGATCACCAGCCAGTTCGAGCAGCATTTGCGGGCGATCTGTGGCCTGCCGCTCGGCTCGACGGCAATGCGCGCGCCGGCGGCCGCGATGGTCAACCTGCTCGGCGAGGGCGCACCTCGACCCGCCCACCCGACCGGCATCTACGAGGCCCTCCTCCTGCCGGACGTCCACCTGCACATCTACGACAAGGCGACCGTGTTCGAGCGTCGGAAGATGGGCCACGTGACGGCGCTCGGGGGGAGCGTCGACGAAGCATTGACACGGGCGCGCGAGGCGGCCGCGCACATCGGCTGGGCGCCGGCCCCCGATGCGTCACCGACAGAGCCGAATGCCTGACCTCGGCGCCGCTGCGTCCAAGAGCCCCTCGGCCGGACCCACCGTCGGTGTCGTCGGTGGCAGCCGGTCTGACTTCCCCGTGCTCGAGGCGGCCACGGCGATGCTCGACCGATTGGAGGTGCCCAATGAGCTTCGGGTGGTGTCGGCGCACCGGAGCCCGGACCACCTGTATCGCTATGCCGAGGCGGCCGCGGGTCGCGGCATCCGCGTGATCATCGCCGGCGCCGGCGGCGCGGCACATCTCCCGGGCATGCTCGCGGCGAAGACGACGCTCCCGGTCATCGGCGTGCCGATGCCGACGAAGGCGCTCGACGGCCTCGATTCCCTGCTCTCGATCGTCCAGATGCCGCGTGGCATCCCGGTTGCCACCGTGGCCATCGGCAACGCGGAGAACGCGGCGCTCCTCGCGGTCGAGATCCTGGCCCTTTCCGATCCGGCACTCGCAGCCCGCCTCGAGCGCTTCCGGGCGGACCAGACACAGATGGTCATGGACGACCCGTCGAACGCGGCGCCGCTGTGATGGCGCATCGGCACTGATGGACGAGTCCCCGGACCGAGCGCCCGCAGGCGCTGCAGCTCGGTCCTCGGAGAGCTCCGGGGATGACCCACGATGGGAGCAGGGAATGCCTGTTCTTCATCGCCAGGGGATCGGGGCGGACCGCGCGCCGGATCGCATCCCCGAGACCGCGCCGACGCCGCTCCAGCGCCACTACATCAACCTCTCGGCGGTCGCCCTCGTGGCCGGCGCGATCGCGATCACGGCGATCGAGACCGGCACCCCGCTCTCGAGCCCGATCGTGAAGTTCTGCGCGCTGATCGGCGCGCCGCTGTTCGTCGTGACGACCGGGGACGCAGCACTGCGCTTCTACCGCAGCGCGATGGCCTGGATGCCGATCGACCGCGGTCGCGGATTGTTCCGACTCACCTGGGTGGTCGCCGCGCTGCTCGGGATTGGCGTGGTCCTCGGCTTCGCGAGCGTGATCCTCACCGCGTGACCGATCGCCGCCTCGACCGGGGGCCCGACGGCCGCTCGACCGACCTGGCCTCGGGCGGTGGCGTTCCGGCGTGGCTGGCCGCCTCGCTCAACCACTGCCCGAACTGCGGCGCCGCGCTGGCGATGGCCGACATTCCCGGTGAGGAGCGGCCTCGGCTCGCCTGCGCGGCGTGCGGCCACATCGCCTACGTCAACCCGCGACTCGTCGTCAGCACGATCCCGGTGACCGATGCGGGCGAGGTCGTGCTGCTGCGCCGCGGGTTCGAGCCCGGTCGTGGGTCATGGGCCCAGCCCGGCGGCTTCCTCGAGGTCGACGAGACGCCGACCGAGGGCGCCGTGCGGGAGACACTGGAGGAGACGGGGTTGGTCGTCGCGACCGGGGAGATCATCGGGCTGTACGCCCGCCTCGAGGCTGCCGTCGTCGTGCTGGCGTACGAGGCTCGGATCGTCGGTGGGTCGATGCGCACCAGTCCCGAGGCGCTGGACGTTCGGCCGTTCCCACCCGAGACGATTCCGTGGCCGGAGATCGCGTTCAAGACGACGTGGTGGGCGCTGGTCGATTGGCTGGGAACGCGTCGGCCCGATCTACCGGCACCGAGCCGAGGCCTCTGGGAAGGCGACTCCGGCTAGCGCGTCCGCGGGGATGACTGGCCGAGGCGCACGGACGGCAGCGGCTGCGGCGTTTCGGGGCGAATGGCCGGTCCGGATCGATAGGCAGGATCACGGGCCCGCCGTCGATATCGACTCCGAGGCGCTCCGACCCGACGACCCTGCCCGTGGCGTCGTAGGCGGTCG
>Ga0070707_100005584_pt1 | contig 11751 bp, 12 predicted proteins | sample KBSK5502metaG_FD_65468 | JGI IMG/M metagenome (GOLD analysis project Ga0070707, IMG submission 65468) | Corn, switchgrass and miscanthus rhizosphere microbial communities from Kellogg Biological Station, Michigan, USA - KBS K5-50-2 metaG | ecosystem: Host-associated > Plants > Roots >... | reverse complement strand
TGTATGTCGTCAAAGTAGTCATCGGCGCTAATTGTGCTCAAGGAGGGCCAGAAAAAGGAGGGATTTTGTGTCCATTTAATCCTTTCAAGCCTACCCGGGTGGTGCCTTTGGAGCGGGTGGGCCGGGATCGCCGTCTAGAAGCTTCAGAACCATTCACCTCAAAAAACAAACGGAGTGCTTAGATTCTTTCGACTGGGATGATGCCCATACGAACAAAGTGAGAGGGGCCAGGTAAATCGCTTAACGATGCTCGCGATAAGAATGGTCGTCCTGATTCTTATCCTTTGCCGAAGGCGTTAAAACGCCTAGGGGATAACGTTAAAACCGCCGGCAGCTATCTATAGACGTCTTGAGCTACCATGGGAAAAGTAATGATCTCTCTAACAGACGAGGCAGAGGAGCTCGTCAGAGACGAAGTGGGCAAGCTATACTATGGGAGGACTGGAGGATTCAGCATCTTCTTCGAACATCTCATTAGACAATACTTCAACGGACACATGAAAGAGAAGAAGTCAAAGTAGATCCAGAATCGAACATAATCACCGTTTCAATCCTAGGCAAAGCCATCAGACCTACCGGCAGGTTAGTCTGGAGTCTCTTGCAGAGCAGTTGAATGGTTTATTTGTAAACCGAGTTTCTCCCACCCTTAGGGGCGGTGGTCCAGGCTGCATACGGCAGGGACACCTTGGTCAAAGTGCCGACGGCCAGAGATACCGGTCTCGGGCACCGGTGATCGTGGGTTCAAATCCCACCCGCCCCACCACGGACTTGAATGAGAAGGAAGGTCAAAAGCGTCATCTTTCAAAGCCCGAAAGAATGGCGACGATGGCTGAAAGTCAATCACAATCGGGAGACCGAGGTTTGGTTAATCTTACCCAAGAAAGCTGCCGGTGGTGACTCTTACAGAGTCTATTACAACCAAGCGCTTGAGGAAGCTCTTTGCTTCGGATGGATAGACAGCCGAATCCAAACCCCTGGATGCAACAAGAAGCCTTGTTCGCTTCACGCCTAGGAAGAGCAAGAACTGGTCTCGTTACACCATCGACAGAGCCCTCGAATTGGTAAGGAAGAAGAAGATGACTAAAGCAGGACTAAGAGTTCTACCTCCAGACCTGAATCCTTCACCTGCCCCTCCGTTCCAAAGTTTAAAGGAATGATCTGCTTCGAAGTTCGAGTGTTGAGATAGACTTGACGAGCACTATGATGCCTCGTTCTGCCGATTATGAAGTGAAGCTGACTCCTGATCACGAGAGTCTCCGACATACTATCAGGGATTTTGCTGAGAAGGAGATTCGTCCCGTAGCGTTTGAGATTGATAGGAATAACAAGATACCGAGAGACCTTCTCCGACGGATTGCGGGGGTTGGTCTAACCGCTATCACTTACAAGGAGGAGTATGGTGGTCTGGGTGGGGATCTTCTCTCGATGGTCATTGCCATCGAGGAAATAGCTCGAGTCTCGGCGGCTTGCTCTACAGTTTTCGTCGCAAGTCATCTGGTATCGGAGCCTCTCAACGAATGGGGCTCAGCAGAGCAGAAGAAACGGTTCCTAGTCCCAATGGTGTCCGGGGAGAAAATCGGGGCTCATGCTATGACGGAGCCTGGGGCTGGGTCCGACGTGGCAGGAATAAAGTCAACGGCCAAGCTTCACGGAACCCACTGGGAGATCAATGGCCGGAAGACGTTCATCACGAACGGTGAGATTGCGGACCTCTACCTGGTCTTCGCTAGGACGAGTCCGCCTCCCAGCCCTCGGGAACGGCACAAGGGCTTGAGCGCGTTCATTGTTGAAAGGGGAACTGAGGGCTTTCAAGTTGGCAGCCATATCGAGACGACGGGACTTCGAGGCTCGCAGCCCTCTGAGTTGATCCTTGATCACGTCAAGGTTCCGACGGACAATCTCTTGGGAAAAGAGGGTGACGGGTTCTACATTGGCGTGAAGACATATGATCGTGGTCGCGTGGACGTATCCGCGCAAGGGGTCGGTATTGCCCAGGCCGCGTACGAGGCTGCGATAAGCTATGCTCAGACCCGGACGAGCTTTGAGAAGCCTTTGATCGATTTTCAGCAGGTCCAGTACAAACTTGCCGAGATGGCTATGGGACTTCACACAGCGCGTCTGCTTACTTATTGGGCGGCGTCACTCAAGGATCAGGGGAAGGAATTTGTCAAAGCCGCCTCGATAGCAAAGGTGACATCGACTGAGACGGCTGAGCGGTTGGCCTTGTTGGCGATGATGATTCACGGTGGCTATGGGGTTGCGACCGAATACCCGGTGGAACGGTACCTTAGAGATTCGCAGATTATCAAGACTTACGAGGGAACAAACGACATTCAAAGGCTGACAATAGCCAAACAGCTCATTCGAGAACTGAAAGAATAGGGCGCGGCTAAATCCCGATCCGATCTGCGGGTTCAGAAGCCTACTTTCACAAATCAGTTGAAGCATTTCGACGTAAGACCGTTCGTTGTGGCTGAGGTTCCTTCGCCTTGGCGTGAGGTTCTCGAAAGAGAGGTCGCTAAGCTGACCCGTCGAGATGACGTGTTGGCGGTGGGATTATGCGGCTCGACTTCGTACGGCGATTATTGGCCTGGTGCAGACCTTGACATCGAGGTGGTCGTGCGCGGGGACAAGGCAAGAGAGATCGTCACCACAGAGCAAGAGGTCAGCGTTGACTACGGCTATTTCGGGGAGACCATTCTCAAAGGTATTCCATACGAAACATGTCCAATCTACGACCCTACAAAGGTCCTGACGAAGGAACTGTCGTCTCGAGATAAGGATCTTGTGCTTCGGGAGGCGATGGAGGATTCCTTGGTCCGAGCCCGGACCTACTTGGCCCGGAGCAATGCGGCCCTTTCAATAGACCCTTTCTCCGCTCTCGCGTGGGCTACCATTGTCTCATGGCCTCTGGGTGAAGTCTTCACGCTAGCCAGCGGCGAATATCGCACTCACCGTCGCGTCGTAAGCCGTCTTGAGAAAAGTATGAACAAGATTGGTGAGAGAGATCTCTTTCAGAAATATTGCACTTTACTTGGCCTTCCTCAGACCCTTGCAAGAGCACAAGACCTTCTGTCAGAACTCCAGCTCGGCTATCGGGAAATATGGAACTATTTCAGGGGAAAGTCTGACGGACCCGTCTATATGGTGCAACAGCCGGACTCTGAGGCATGGTTCAAAAACAGAATCCTCCCCCTATACGAGTATGACAAGCGTGATCTCGTCAGCTTGGTCTACGAAGAATACCTATTCATTCTTTCATTTGTTTTCAGAGCGTCAGGCTATGAGAGATCGCCGGATGCAGTGCTCCTAGAGGCGCTCAAATTCAATGGTCCACCTTCGCAATGGGCAGCAAGATACCGAAACATACTGAAGTTCTTTCCTAATGATGCCGTTTCAGAGGTCTTACACTGCGGCGAGGAGCTTCTGGTACAAGCGGAGCTGATGGCCGAGCAACGACCAAGTCTTCCAACCACTCGTGAGAAGAAGTTGAGAGCCGAAGGCTTGCCCAGGACTGTGAGAAGCCCTAAACAGCCGCGTTAGCCATTTTGGTTCATTGCGTGCAACTTGGAATAGGCCAGTTCAGTAACGGTACTTGTAAGATAGTCATAGACGCACTTCGGCCTGTCGATGTCCCAACGGGGCTTGTTTCGGCTAGTCCATCTTCCTCCCGACCTAGCCATGCAGCTGAAGGATTCTGTTGAGGAAGCGTTTCAGAGCCTTGGAAGCGCGACGGCCGAGCTCATCCTTCACTATGCAAGACGACGACACCACGTAGACATGAACAAACTGCCTGATGGAATTGAAGAGCTCGACAAGGCTCTAGGCGAGATTCTTGGAACCGGGAGAAGAATGGTAGTGAACCATTGCGCAGAAATATTGACAAGGCGACTCGGCAAGGAGGTTCGAGCAAAATCTGACAAGCTCTCAGACATCTTTCGGCAGGTCGCGAAAATCTACCAGAAACGAGCTTCGATCCAGCAGGATGAAACTACAATCTTCGAGGGAGCAGAGAAGTCTGAAGACTCAGTGTTGCAAGGCAACGCGGTCGAAGGCATTCTACGCGACTAAAGCCTAATCTCGTTCCTCCCTTCTAAGCGGAAGGGCGCTGCCTTTGCCAATGGAGTGTAGCAAGCATACTCTAGTAGCCCACGTCGCAGCCCTGCATCACAATTCGGCCCTCTTAGTCAAATACAAAATCGGTCCCGATAATCAACAAGGATGGTTCCTACCCAATGATGACCTCCATCACTTGGAGCATCCAGAGCAAGCTGCCATGAGGATCTTGAAGGAACAGGTAGGAATAGACGATGCAACGTTGAAACTCGCAGAGATCGAGTCCTTCGTAGGAAACAATCAGACTTGGCATCTAATCTTCGATTATCTCGCATTCACCCGCACCATGAACACATCGCCGGGAAATGCAGTTGCAGAGCTGAGATGGTTCGAGATCGACAAATTGCCGCCCGCGGAAGACTTCGCTCATCACGGCTGGGGAAGAACAGTTCTCGTCAAGCATGCCCTCGCAAAAGCGCAGCCTCTGACAACGTCGAGCCCGAGATAGCTTAACAAGAGTTTCCACGAGAATCTCAGGATTTCATAGCCGCCGTTCTCAGATAGTACGCCCAGTACCCCTTCCAGGGTCCATATTTCTCTGCCATCTGATCTAACACGCTCTGGGTCATGGTCCTCCCTCGACCGTAGACCTTTGAAGCGGCCTTCAGCAATCGTTTCTCCACGGCGATCTTCTCCATCCGGCCTAGTCCCCGGAGGAGAATCAGTTTTGACGACCAGTCTCCAATGCCTTGGATCTGACTCAGCCATTCTTCGACTTGGTCATACTTGGCCGTCCTGAGGAATCTTTCATCTTTCTCTGTGAATGCTTTTGCGACGCCGGCCAAGAACTGTGTCTTCCGCTGGTTGCTGATAATGGCCAGTAAGTCTTGCTCGTTCGCAGAAGCGAGTCGGTAGGGTTCAGGAAACGCCAGGTACCTCTGATCATTCATTTCTAGACTTGTCCCAAATTTTTCGGTGATCGCCTGCTTTGTCCTCTGTGCCGCTGCAGCGGGATAGCGCTGAGAGAGTACCGCCCAACAAGCAGATTCGAAGGGTGTCAGAAATTTTACTTGGTGCAGACCGTAAAGCTTCTGCAACAGAGGCGCGAAATCCATGTCGCCATAGCCGATCCTGTAGAATTGCTCAAGATCATCAGCCAGACTTAGAAAGAACCCGATACGGTCAACCACCGCATCACGTACACCGGGTGTTAGAGAACGGTCAGAACTGAGAGTATACTTCAGCCGCGGGCTCTTGATGAGACCCGTTGATCGAACATTGAAGACGACAGTCTGACCACCAATACAGACGGCCCTCGTTAGGGAGAGTTCGTCGAGTTTCTGGTCGTCCCGCATTGGAGGGAAGGCTCTCAGAAAGTCCAGTGATTTGGAGAAATCGAAAGGTGACTTAGGGCTAAGGAAACCCTCTTCAGAGAATAAGCTCCGCGCGAGCCCGTCGGCATGAAGCAAGGCAGCACTCAACAAGGTCATTCGTGACGTATAGGTTTACCAGATGGTCTATGGAACTTCCATACTAGGCCAAAACAGAAATCGGTCTGTCACAAGTGCGAGGTAGGCAGAATGAGGATAACCGTTTCGAACCCGAGGGAATTCGATTCTGCCTGGTCTCAGCAGTATGCAGCAGTTGCGAAGAATATTGCTTCGATGTTACCCAAGATGGCGGGGGTCCTTGTTGAGGTTGGCTCAGGTGAGGGACAGCTCACAGTCCCACTTGCCAACTTGGTCCCGCATTACAAGATCATCGCTTTGGACAGATTCAAAGGAGCTTATTCAGAGAACAAGGCAGGCCTGCTATCGGCAATAGCAAAGAATAGATTGAAAACGAGGATCAGGGTAGTAGCGAGCGACTACAGTGCTTGGCTGACGGCTCAACCTGATTCTATGTATGATGGGATAATCTCCAGCGAATTCCTTCCCGAAATAACATCCAAACTAATGGCGCAATTCTTCGCCCAGTGTCACCGAGTAGCAAAACCCGGAGGATTCACTGTTCACTCATTCTTGTCTCCCGAACCAGGGAATGCGAGGCAGAACCGGCTAATCGAGGCGGACAGCAATCCTAGATGGACTAAGACTCCACCGCTGGAGTGGTTCTCGCCGTCACAAGAAATTGTTGTTGACTGCCTAAGGTCTGCGGGATTCAGAAGGCTACGACATATTCGGTTGAAGAGTGGCCTAGTGATTCGTTCAATGGCCGCTAGGCAACTTCTCAAAGACTGGGACATAAGACAATCCTACTGGAAACTCCACAGTGGAACACTAGAGAGGGACGGATTGGAAATCCCAGATTGGATAATTGTAGGCGGGATCAAACAGTCTTGAGTCTCCGCCTAGAAGGTTGCGAATTTCGGACGACGCGTTCCATCCTTTAGGAGAAATATGGAATGGGCCGTTTCTTTCAACCCCGCAGCTAGCATTTACGATGCCACCAAGACGGTCTGACCTCCCGCCTCATAAATGGACAAAATCTTGGGCTAGGCTGAACCAACGGACGCGCGCGGCCAAGTTTCTAACGGTGAATGACGATAATGACGTCGTTGGCTTTACTTCTTGAGAAGCGTTGAAGGAACTTGGTGAAGGTTCCTTGAAGGCCGTACTTCTTGTAGATCTGCGAATGATACATTTCAACGATTCTTGGGCTTGTTTCCAGTTCCGCTCGAGCCTCGATGTACTCTCCCTTCGGCTTACCTCTAAAATGGGAGGGAGCGACACGCACCTTCGGGTTTCGCCTTATCCGCTTCACCTTGCCTGTGCTATCATCCGTATGCACATACAAGATTCCGTTCTCTTCCAGAAACCATACTGGGGTCCGGGCGGGCTCCCCGTTCCTCCGATAGGTTTCTAGCGAGATCACCTTTTCACCTCGAAACCGGAAGATTGCTTCAGGTTCGCCCATTGTGTTTTCACTTGCTAAAATGGTGGTCGCCGTGGCGCATATAAGTCCAGTAGTCTGCCACAACTAAGTTGGTGCAGTCAACTTGACTCCACAGTGGGATGTTACAGGCGGAGGGACTGGAAGTTCCGGATTGGATAATTCGAGGCTGGCTGATTAGCTTTGAGTTCCTACGCCAAGGCTTACAAGTTTTCGCACAATGCGATTGGCTCTTCTAGGGAGTATGATTGTCAGTCTCTTTCGATCGTGTAGCTGGCATCTATGATGCCACTAGATGGTCGGGTTTTCCTCCCGAGATCCTGAAGAAACTCTTGCGTGCGATGAAAGAAACACTTGCGGGCTGTAGGACTATTCTCGATGTCGGAATCGGGACGGGCCGATTTGCAGAATACCTCAATGATTCAGGATTCAACGTCGTCGGTATTGACGTGTCACTTTCTATGATGGCGAAGGCAAGGGAGAAGCAGCTCCGAAACCTAGTCCAAGCCGATGCGCACAACTTACCCTTCCGCGACCAGGCCTTTGACGGCGCGATCATGATTCATGTCTTGCATCTTGTTCGCAATTGGGCTGAAGTAGTCAGTGAAGTAGGTCGAGTGACGAGGAAGGTAATTGTTGCAGAGATAGAGGGTGGGGAAGGGTTCAGCCCGAGAGCGAGATACTTGGAGCTAAGGCAGGAGATGGGCTATCCTATGGATCGATTCAATGATGGCGAGGCCGGGCTTCGCCGAGCAATACCTCCCGCAATTGTCAAATTGGTAGATGACCACTGGACAGACGTCGATGTGCATGAAGAGATAGAATCCTTCGACAAAAGGAAATCTTCAGTTTCTTGGGACATTCCGGCAGAGGTCAACGGTCACATCATTCAACGGCTCCACTCAGAGAATCCCGAGAAGACAATTCGTCGACAAGAAATTGTGGAAGTCGTTGGCTGGAACCCTATGCAACTTCGGCAAGTTACCAATCGAGGATTATCAAAAACCTAGCTACCGGACTCTGGAACAGGCAGCGGGCCGATTATTCGATGAGGTTTGTAAGGCTCTTCGAGCCTCCTAATGTCATCAGATGAGAGTTTTACGTCGAGCGAACTGACAGCATCTTCCAAGTGCTCCACTTTGGTCGCTCCGATTATTGGAGCGCAGACTCCTTTGTGAAGCAGCCAAGCCAAGGCAATTTGAGACACGGTCACGCCCTTCTCCTTTGCTATCTCCTCGGCCCGCTCGACTACGTCGAAATCTTCTGGTTTGAAGAATCTCTGGGCAAAGTACTTGTCAGATCGATACCTCGAAGTATCCACTTTCCCTCCCCGCTTGTATCTGCCCGTGAGGAAGCCGCGGGCCAAGGGACTCCACGGAATCAGAGCAATCCCTCGGTCCTTGCAAAATGGTATCATCTCTCGCTCCTCTTCACGATAACAAAGGTTGTAGTGATTCTGCATAGAGACAAACCGGACGATTCCCAGGCGATCGCTAGCCGCAAGCGCTTTCGCGAACTGCCAAGCAAACATGCTCGAGGTGCCAATGTAATTGGCTATTCCCTGTCGGACAAGATCGTTGAGAGCGAGGAGCGTTTCTTCTATCGGGGTCGAATAGTCCCAGCGGTGGGTCTGGTAGAGGTCGATTCTGTCAGTTCGGAGACGCTTGAGAGACTTTTTCACCTGACCCATGATGTGGTAACGTGAGAGGCCCTCGCTGTTTGGTCCCTCTCCGACCTTCAACCTGACCTTCGTTGCAATCACCACATTGTCCCGGTGGTCCTTCAGAAGCTCGCCCACAATTTCCTCAGACCTACCACTCGAGTAAACATTCGCAGTATCGAAGAAGTTCACACCAAGGTCAAGAGCGCGTTTCACTATCGGCCTAGCCTTGTCGATCTCAACCATCCATTCTTCGGAATTTCCGAAGGACATAGTGCCGAGACAAATCCGAGAAACTTGTACCCCAGTAGATTCAAGTTGGGTGTATTGCATTCAAGCTCGGAGAGCGTTCGGTCCGTGCCGAGTTTAAAGGTTCCAAGAGATTATCGCGCAAGAACTCGATTTACTCTCGGATGCTCGGCGAAGGATCACAGCGATAAGTACGAAGAAACCGGAAGCCGGACGGATTTATAGGAACTTGGACTGTCTTAAGTAACGGTAACAGTGAAACTCGGGCCCGCACCGGCGGTCATTGAAGAGCCTGCACAGACGAGGATATCGACGGGAGCTGTAGTTGCAGTGTGTCCTGCAAGAGTTGACGGGACCCCAGTAGCGCCGGAATACACTAAATTGTTCCCGGAAGCAGGACAGAAGCCAGAGGTTAGCGAGCTTGTAATGCTAAGGGCGTCAGGAGCAGATCCTTGATTGTCGATGCAGAAATAGTAGTGTTGACCAGTAGACCCCGCGGCTAAGCTCCAAGCCACTGAGGCGGGGCTGTTCGTGTAGGCGGCATTGCCATCTGCTTGACAGGAGAGCGGGGCAACGCTAACAGGCTGTGTTATGAAAATGTTCTGGCCCGCCAGTATGGTCGAAGTGTTCTGAAAGGCAACCTGAGTCAGTGCATAGCCTATACCAACTATCGAAATAACACATCCGATCACAACCAGATACTTCAGCCATCGAATCTGCATGGCATTACCAATTCGCATTTCACTTATTTAAAGATGGATGGACGTTGATAGCCAAATAACGCCAAGGGTATACCTTCAATGATTAAGAGTGAAGGGCTTGAGTCTCTTAGAAAAAACGGGGAGGTCAAAGTCGACGATTTGCCCTAACTCTCGGGATCCTAGCTAGTTTCCTTATCTTGGGCCGTTTGTTCGTTCGTGCAACATCCTGGTCCGCAACATCCGCATCCGGGTCCACAACAACTCATTGGAGTGCTTCACCTCGGTAACTGAGTTACCAAAGTGAAGTATTTAACCAGGCAAGTTCCCATGGGGTAACTGGGTTACGGAATGGTTAGACAAAAGGAAGGAGAACCCTGTTGCATCTGTCCATGCCCGTGCGAAGGGCTCGTCGATGTTATCGGGAAGAAATGGGTCCTATGCGCTCTAGCTCAACTTGGAAACGAGGGAACGCTGCGGTTCAACCGTCTGGTTCAGAAGCTTTCAGGTATAAGTGCGAAGACCCTGAGCGATGTCTTGAAAGATCTGCAACGAAACGGACTTGTGAGGCGCGTGGCTTATCAGGAAATTCCTCCTCGGGTCGAGTATTTTCTGACTCGAGAGGGGAGAGAGTTGACCCTGCTTGTAGCACCTTTGATGGTTTGGGCTGACAAGAAGACTGGACTGATTCAGTTGGACGCTTAGTCTAATTCCCGGAAGAGCGAGCCGCTACGAGTTCCTGAATCCGTTGCTCCAATTGGATTCCCTCTTTTCTCAGCTCGGAAACCCGCAAGCGGGTCTTGTCGACGTAGTGTTTGTCGTCCAGCATGTCTAGGTTGATCAAGACATTGCTCGCAGCTCCTTCCATCGCGGCTCGCGCTGCGGCCACTGATGTCGTGACGTCGGAGAGGGCGTTAATCGTGCCGTATTTTGCGATCTCTTCTCCAAGGCGTAGAACTTGTGCAGAAGTATCAAGCGTTCTTAGAGGCACTTCAGCCGCTTTCATCGTTGCTTCTTGAATCGTTTTTCTCCGAGCGTCTGGCCTGTCTTTCGGCAACTTGAACGCCTGCATTACAGCGTCAAAGGAGTCGGCATCTTCGACAACCAGTCCCAAGAATCTTTCACGAAGGTCCTCTCCTTTCCTGACAAGTTCTCGGACGTGCTCACTATTTTGAGCAGCGGCGTCTTTCTTGGTCTGCGTTATTCTCCCAACCATACAGACGAGGCCCGCTGCAAGCGCACCCATGTACGCCGATACGCTTCCTCCTCCAGGGGTCGCCTTCTTGGAAGCGACTTCTTCAGAGAAGGTTGAGAGGCTCATGTCTGTAAGGCTTGATGGCCGAGGCGCGAAGAGTCGCCTCTCCAGAACTTGTTCGCGGCTGAAATTCTCAAGTTTCAGATAGAACTCTGCTGAATCAACCAGAGCGTCCATCGGGACGAGTCCTACGATCTCGCTCCCCACAACTCGGACCCCGTACCTCTCAGCGAAAAGCTCGACGAGTTCTTTGGCTTTGAAGAGCTGGCTCTTGTGATAGTCGGTCATGTTCATTGAGACTTGGACAATTCCACGTTCTTTCAGCTCAAAGCCGAGCGCCTTGACGTAGGCGAGGCCGCCGTCCTTCGCCCGAAGCTGGTGGGCGATCTTCTTGGCTATCGCGAGGTCGTTTGTTCCAAGGTTAACGTTGTAGGCGATCAGTATCTCCCGCGCACCCACTGCCGTGGCTCCTGCCGTGGGGTGAATCTTGTCGGGGCCGAAATCCGGGTTCTTGGTAGGGTCTCTACCGATCTTGTCGCGGAGTCCCTCGAATTCGCCTGCTCTCACATCCGCAAGGTTTCGTCTCTCGGGCATCGAAGCAGCTTCCTCATAGAAGAAGACTGGGACGTGAAATCGGTCTGCGAATTCTTTGCCGAAATCCTTTGCCAGTGCTATGCAATCGTCCATGGTTGCTCCGGACAACGGTACGAACGGGACGACGTCCACGGCTCCCATGCGAGGATGTTCGCCCTTGTGTTTGGTGAGGTCGATGAGCTCAACGGCTTTCGCTGATGCAGCGAGGGTGGCTTGTTTTACGGGACCGGGTTCACCGACGAAACTTATCACTGAGCGATTGTGGTCCGGGTTCGATTCCACGTCCAAAAGCGTAACGACGGGCGTTGATCTGATTGCGTCTGCGATTGAGTTGATTACTTCTTGTC
>Ga0070707_100005583_pt1 | contig 11751 bp, 13 predicted proteins | sample KBSK5502metaG_FD_65468 | JGI IMG/M metagenome (GOLD analysis project Ga0070707, IMG submission 65468) | Corn, switchgrass and miscanthus rhizosphere microbial communities from Kellogg Biological Station, Michigan, USA - KBS K5-50-2 metaG | ecosystem: Host-associated > Plants > Roots >... | reverse complement strand
GTAACGAACGAGCCACCGCGAACATAGGGGCGGCACACAGCCACCTCTCTCCTTCCGCATGGATGAACGCACCGAGATTCGTCTTTCAGCGACCCAACAGGCGACGAGGAAGCCCATCCGCGGGCCAGAACCGGCTCGCCCTTGTCGCGGGGCCACTAAATGGGCGACGCTTGAGGGACTGCGCTCGAGCGCACGGCCCTGCTTGCGGGAGTATCAGGACCGATCAACATCTGCGACTGACCTGCCTTTGTGAATCCGCGAGGTCTGCGCGCACGACTTGACTTAATCAGCCCTTTCCGTGCACTGAGAAGCAGGCTCACCAACCGACCGCACTGCACGCGGCCAAAATTCCGCGGACACCGACCTCGAAACGGTTTTCGAGTTCGTCGACGTTTGGCTTGGCCACGCCACTTGACGCCCATGCGCGATAGAACGCGCGAAAGTCCCGGGAAACCGGCTTCGCTGTAACCAGAGGAGCTCTCCGTATCGGCGATGGTGCTCGCACCCGTTGAGGATTGGCGCCTGGAACTAAAGCATCCCCTCAAGTGGCGCGACGCACGATTCACAGACAACCCCTCACAACAGAAACGGCGCCTCTAAATAGTCGTAGAAGGAGAGGTGGGACTGGACGGGTGGGAAGCGGTTGATTGCGCATCCTCTGGATGTCCTTGCTGGCGTCTGCGGCGACCCAGCAGTTCGAACTCGAGTCTGCAATTACCTCGTCTTCCTCAGCGCGCTCACCGCAAGATCCGTCGCGAGTGAGAACGCCCGCACTGGTATCCATCAGAACCCTCGTTGCGGACGAGGCGTTTGCAACCTTGCAACCGGGCGGATCCCGGTAAGTGACGGTGCACTCCCACACCGACCCGAACAGCGGGCGCCGTCTACAGCTTGTTAGGTCCGCGCCCGGCCGGTGGTCCTTGAGCGACTTGGCCAACGAGCTCGCCGTGAGCGAGGGTTCCCCGCCAATCACCGTATAAACGACTCCCGCAACCGCCAGCGCGGCGATGACGGCCAGCGGCGCAGCTACGGCCCAAGCCCACCAGCGGTGCGACTCGGTCGTCCAAGCGTCCAGATTTTCCCGGAAGGTTTCGGCGTCGCGCCGCGACTGCTCGGCTTCTTCAAACAACTCCGGCGGCATCACGGGTCGACGTGATTGATCATCGTCCGGAAGCCGAGTCATCGCATCGTCGATCCGCTCAAGTGTCGAGACCAAGCGGTAGGCCTTCGCCCATTCGTCTGGGCTGAGCACCCCCACGAGAGACGCGCCATGCGCTTGCCAGGCCGACGAGGCAATTTGGGCGGAACGCGGGCGCCAGTTCTTATCCTTTTGCACGCCCTGAAGGTCCGCAACGACTTCTGAGAACTGTTCTCGGACGGCACGCATCGCACTCGACGCCAGCAGAGACTCCCGACGCTTTTGAAGTGCGTAGCTCGAAAAGCCCGCAGCCACCGCGCCGAGGAGCACTCCTAGTACACCAATGACGGCGGTGACGGGCACGGGCCCGAATCCTAAGGCTTGACGCACTCGTCTGAGCACCGCCCGCCCGAGCCGCTGCCTCGCGCAGAGTAGAGCGACAAGACCTCGGCGTCGCCGTATCTACACGGGCGTGCACGATCGAGTGCAGCGACTGCAGCAAGCGTCTCAGGCGCAAGACCCGGACAACTCGTCTAATGCTTACGATGATCGGTACGGAAAATCAGTGTTGCGGGCGCAGGGTTACATCGTCGACTACGACTATTGAGGAGCTCGCAATTTGTACGGACCCCGCGTGGGGCGTCCGAATCGCCGAGAAAGTCCCCGGCAACCTCTATGCAGATAGCCCTTGATCGAATGGCGTGAGACTGGCTCACCAAGCAGGCGCTCGACCTCAGCTCGGATCTCTCTCACCCACAGGTCAGAGTCAGCCTCGGACAGGACCTGGACGATCGCACCGCTCCCGCTTCCGAATCGACGCCGACCGTCGGGCCTCAGTCCTTCGGGCTCGGACTTCCGTCTCGTCTGTTTACGCCGACGCTGACTTGTGAGACTCTGGAATAGGTCTTGTAAGTCGGAGTTTGAAGAGCCCCAACTAGCACCATGGCTCCACAAGCGGTTTTGCGGGCCCTGACTGCACCGAGCGACCGTGTGGTCAGCGAAATGGTCAGTGCAGAGCGACACGTCGCGAACGGCCATCTCGACCGTGAAGTCGGCTGCTGCTTGACTTCCTGGGTGATCTTCTACGGCCTCGCGTGTTGGGACTGCCGGAGTGTCGAGGACTTCTTTCTGACGCGCTCAGAAGCGGATGATTGCCTCCGACGGGTGCTCGAAGACGAGCCTGAATGGACCGACGTAGTCGGACTCGTACGACTCGACTTCTCGGGGCCCGAACCGGTTGTGGACATCCTGGCTCCAAGGAATGCCGCGTAATCGGAGGAGCCGCTGGCGCGACGAAGCGGCTTGGGCGGACCGATTGAGAAACGACCGCGCCTTCCTTGAGCAGAGCATCGGCGACGAAGGCATAGGAACGCTCGGGGAGGTGGTACGGATGGCTGCGGCGGACCTCGACCCGCCGGACTTCGTCGTGGTCTTCGGATCACGCGCCCGCGACGCTCGTCGGAACGATGCCGACATAGACGTGATTTTCGAAGCGCCGTGGGTTCCGGCTGACCCCGGCCGGATGCCACGCCTCCGCGAACGGCAGGATCAACTCATCTTCGACCTGATGGCCTTTCCGCGGGGGTTGCTACTCGGGCGTCTACGTGTCCGGGACGAGGTTGCGCGTACGATCATGCGCGAAGGGCGTGTCTATGCCGACCCCGACGGCTGGTTCCGGAACGTCCTGATTGTCGTTGAGGAAGAGGCTCTGATCTAAGCGAGAGCATGCGCGAGCGGAGGCATCTCTGAGTGCTCGCGTCCGTCGAGCGTACGACCACCTGACTTCGAGCGCACGCCTCCCCACTGCTTGAAGAAGAAGGGCACTCCCTCGTCCGTGCAGCGGTCGCGGAGAGTCCGTACCCACTCGGCTTCCATTGGCCGGTGGCGCGAGCCTGACTCGCCCCCGGCGATCAACCAGTCGATGCCGTCGAGATCGAGCGTGTCGAGCGGGCCGAGCAGCGGCTCCGCGGAGATGAACTTCACGGCGGCCGGAACGGTGCGCAGGTAGTCGGCGCGCACTGCCCAGCGCATGTTCTCGACGGAGACGCCCATCCAGACGTTCTCGGGCCACGTCAACGACGGGGCAAGCTCGGCTAGTCGCTCGGCGCGTTTCGTGAGGATCTGGAACGTGTGTCTCGACTCCTGGGCCATCACCTCGAAGACCTGCTCGATGAACCTGAACGGAATCAGCTCGTGGAACAGGTCACTCATGCTGTTCACGAAGATAACGCGCGGCCTTCGCCATCGTCGCGGCTGATCGAGCCGCTCGGGATGCAGCACGACATTCTCAGCCTCGTGCTCGGGCAGCCACGGCTTGAGAGTCTGATGAAAGCGAAGCGAGAGCCGTTCGGCGTAGCAACGCGCGCAGCCGGGGCTCACCTTCGAACAACCCGTCACCGGGTTCCAGGTCGCCTCGGTCCACTCGATCGCACTGTTGTCCGCCACGGCTCGCCTCCTTCGGCGGTTGCCCGCCCACTCCCCCTTGGGAGCGTACAGCCGGGTTAGTGCCGTGAGGCCGCTCGACGAGCGGGCGCGGGCGGAGGAACTGGGAGCGACAGGCGCTCCGTCGGATCGAGCGCAGGACGCACGCCCTCCTTCTCGCGATCGAGGCGATTCGCCGTCAGGAGCGCCTTCGCTGCGCGACTGTAGGCGCCCTGCTTCACGGCGCCGAAGAACTCCGGCAGCAATGCTTTCCGCAGTTCGCCGAACTGCATCGTGTGGTTGGGAGTGTTCGCGAGGAGAGTAAGTATGCGCTCGCCCAGCCTTCCCTCCTGGTGCGCGATGTTCGCTTCCCATTCGGCCTGTGCGATCCCTGGGAGCGCGTTCACATCCTCATACGTTTTCACGAACAAGTGCTCTTGCAGCTTCACGATCTCGTCGTTCATCAGGAGGTGTGCGTCGAGGTGGCAGCTCGCATGCACCAGCCAGTACTGCACCTTCGAGAGGTACTTCGCGCGCACTGGGTATGCGCAGCGCCAGTCATAGCGACCGAGCACCTCCTCGAAGTACACATCGAGGTACGCGCGCTCGCGCGCTTCAACTGTCTTGTACATCGGACTCTTCGCGATGAAGCGCCACCGCGGGCTACCGAAGACGGCGTCGAGCATCGCCGCTGCACGAGCGGCACTGGGAATGTTCGGATCGGCGTGACCGGTATCGAGCAGCATCCCCGCGGTGCGATGGATCACTTTGAAGTGCAGCACCATGAAGACGTCCGTCTTTCCGGTGCGATTCAAGAGTGGGCGGATCGTCTCCGCTGCGATGGGCTTGAGCCCAATCGGGTCGAACAGGATCAGCGCCGGAGCGTTGCCGATCGTGGCGAGGATCTCGTCGAGATGCCGTGTGAACGATCCGCGCAACACGGTGACAAGCTCACCGAATCCACCGACGCGCTCTCGAAGAGCCTCGGCGTTTTTGCGGTTGCGCTCGACGCAAATGACTTTGAGCGCCCGACCCCGAAATTTCTCGGTGTACCGCTGTGCCTGTCGCCCAAAGATCGGGGGCGAGCCGTCGGTCAGCTTCCCGGTGAGCACGTCCTCGTACGTGCCCCTGCCTGCGAACAGGTCGACCACGAAGATCGTGCCCACCCGTGAGCCGACCTTGTTCGCCCACGGCCACACATAGTCCGCGAGCGCGAGGTGCTTGATCCACTGCCACGCGCGGTACCGGGAAAACTGGGCTTCGTTGCGATTGTGGGCCAGACGCGAACCCTCCGGGTCGCCGAACGCGCCCGGCGGGGGTGCCGGACGCCAAGAGGCTGGCCTCGGCCTATCGGAGCACGCCCCGACTGACTTCGAGCCAACCGGCACGGAGGTTATCCACAGGCCAGGACGGCACCCGCATCGGGCACACCGACGGTCGCTGTAGGCGGAACGTGCCTGCCGTCGAATCTGACGATCATGGACGAACGAAGCAACCGCGTCGCCCTTCGCTTTGAGGTGCCCGTCCTCGTCGCGGCCTTGCTGGTCATCCCGGTCATCGTGATCGAGGAGGCCGACGTCAGCGACGCCTGGAAGACGCTCGGCGCCATCCTGAATTGGGGGATCTGGATCACGTTCGCGCTGGAGGTCGTGGTGATGCTCGCCGTCGTGCCCTCAAAGGGAAAGTGGCTGCGAGACAACCCGCTCGAGGTTGCGATCGTTCTCTTCACTCCGCCCTTTCTCCCAGCGAGTCTCCAGGCGCTCCGCGTTTTCCGGCTTCTTCGTCTCGCTCGGCTCTTCCGACTTGCTCCTCTCGCTCGCCGCCTTTTCTCACTCGAGGGCCTGCGCTACGTCGCCCTGCTGGCGCTTCTGACGGTCCTCGGCGGGGGTGCTGCCTTCGCTGCGGTCGAGGAGCACCGGTCTACCTGGGACGGTGTCTGGTGGGCAGTCACGACGATCACGACCGTCGGCTACGGCGACCTTGCGCCGAAGACGGTGCCCGGCAGGGTGATCGGAATGGCAGTCATGTTGGTGGGAATCGGGTTCGTCGCTGTTCTGACGGGCGCGGTGGCACAGCGATTTCTCACGGCTCAGATCGAAGTGATCGAAGAGGAGGTACAAGAGGTGGAGGCAACGGACGCTGAGGTACTCGCCGAGCTACGTGAGGTTCGGTCGCGTCTCGAGCGTCTTGAGAGCCGTCTCAGCCGCTCGTGAGTCTCATGCTCCGCAACCGGAGATGAGCTTGATTGCCGTGACAGGGTGCAACTCGGCGAAGTTCGGAGCGTGAGGGTTCTGTGTGTGCGGCTTGTCCCAGAAGCCGACACCGCTGATCGTGGCGACCGCGCCTCGCTGAGTCCATGAGCTTGTCGCCATACCGCAGGCGGCCTCAAACTTTTTGCGGGCGCTGATGATCGCTTTGCGGGCGCGAGCCTTCTTCGGCACACAGGCTGCCGCGGGCATCTCCGCGATTCCGTAGGTGCCGGCGTCGAAAAGGATCAGGTGAATGTCGCTGTCGCCCTCCCGTTTGAACTTGGTGATCTGCGCTGTCACGCGCCAAACCTGAAGCTCGAAAGGCGTATCGCGTGCCGTTGGTGTCGGGTGCGGATGATCTGGACTCGTGATCGCGGCCAACGTTGTGTCCTTCGGTGTCAGGGTGACCTTCTTGCGCATCGGATCACTAAAGGTCTTCAGCGGCCAGTAGTCAGAGCCGCAGGCGGCAGCAACAGAGGAGCGAGCGGCCGTCCGACTAGCGGTTGCCGCAATCACCAGGATGATGATGACAAGCGTGAGGGCTGCTAAGCGCATGTTCTAGTTCTCGAGCCTCAAGAGGAAAGCGTCGATCGCCTCAGGATCGTCAGCCTCGACCAACGCTACAAGCGCATGCGCGATACCCCAACCTGCGAAGGCCCGGGAGCCCGGCGCGCACATCCTCCCGGGAACTCAGCGGCGACTTATGAAGCCGTCGCAGTGGGGGCGGCCTGCCCATCGGCCCCGCAATATCGTCCCACAAGCTCGGCGGCGGCGTCTTTTTCGTCCCGCGCCTCGTTGCGTTGCTTGAGTACCAAAGTCATCCCCACGCCGCTTGCGGCCGTACCGACGAACGAGACGATTCCGGCACCCCTTGTCTTGTGGCCGATGGCTACGAGGACAATGCCGCAACGAGGAAGGCGCAGAAGACGCACGCCATTGCAAAAACGAGTCGACGATAGAGCTCCAAGTCACGTTCGGCGTCCGAGAAGTTCGCCTTCGCGATCTCGCACCGGTCGGACGCGGCGAGTGCAGGAGCGAGTGCCGTCGAACGTAGCTCCATCCTGGTCACCCCTCTACGGTTGGCCGAATCGCACGATTGATCCCACGTTCGACATCAATTGTCAAGCGACCGCGCCTATAGGCTTCCTATGCCGTCGCCCCAAGCGGTCGAGACACGATGACCAGCCAGGGCACAGCTCACGGACGGTTCCAGCGCGCGATTCATCGCCGTCACGTTCAGGCCGCAGAGATGGCTGCGCGGGAGATGGGCGGCCTATCACTCGCTGACGCGCTCTTGCTGCGCGAACTGCTGGCGAACACTGACCCGGCGCGCTATGAGCGAGCGGCGCTGCGTTGGCTCGAGCGGTTCATTGACGAACGATTACCACCACTCACCGAGGTCGCGCTTGCTGCATCAGCGCTTGCCGAGCTTCGGCACGGCAGGCGAAACGTCGGCGTTGAGGCGTTGAAGCGATTGCTCCGTCATGGCTAGTGATCTTGGCCCAGGCGCAACGAAGGTCGGCTTTAATCTCGTTTAGCTGGCGCTGCTACTCCCCGCCGTAGACTCCGTGCATGGGTCGGAGGAGAGCGGAGCTTCTACTGGCTTTCGCGGCAACTGCAGTGTTCCTAGTGGCTGCGGACGCTGGAGTGCCGAGTCGCAAAGCAGACAGCTGGAAGACCCATGTCGATCAGGCGGCGGGCTTTCGCGTTGACATTCCTGCCGGGTGGCAGGTTGTGCCTCGTACTGTGTCGGGAGTTCAGGAGCGGATCAAGCAGCTTCGCACGAGCGGGAAGAAAGGTCTCGCCGATCAGTTCGCTGCCATCCTGGGTGACCCTTACACGCGCAAGCAGGTAATACAGTTTCGCTTCTTCGCTTTTCAATGGCCAGCGTTGCCGAGCCCCATCAATACGGACGTCAGCGTCAGGATTAGTTCCGTCTCAGCGTCATTTCACGGGGCCGATCTAGCCACACTCGGCGAAGAGATCGCAAAGGGGTTCAAGGGGCCGGGCGACCGCGTCGAACCGGTATCGAAGGTTGGGCTGCCAGCTGGCCCAGCCGTCCGCGTGCGCGGAGTGTCGCATCTTGATCCGAGCTACAAGGGTGCCGCCGCCGGCTTTACGGCGTACTTGCTCTTCCGACCTCGCCGCCTCTTTCTTCTCCTCTTTCGGCTCGACTCGAGATTCACGCGTTCGCAGAGGCCTGTCCTGGAGTCGATCGCGAGGCGATTCGCCTTCCTCCACTGACTTCTGAGGCCTAATCGAATCAAGGGCCTCACCCGCCAAGGTCTTTCAGCCGCTTGCGAAGCTCGGCAACCTCGCCCTCCCGACGCTTCTCGATGACTTCTTTCGCTGCCTGGACAACGCCCTCCCGTGCGCCCTTTGCCGCCGCTGCCCGAATTGCGCTCAACTCGGCCCTTGTCAGCGATCCGAAGTCGAGGCCTGCCTCCGCGACGGCGATCTCGGTTGGCGTCGGCACGCCGGTTTCCAGATGTTCGACGGTGACGCCGAGCTTGCCGGCGATCCGACGCATCGCTTTCACCGAGGGTGTTCGAGCGTCCGCCTCGATCCTCGAGATGTAGGCGTACGAGATACCCGGCGAGGAAAGCTCCCGCTGAGACAGCCCGCGCTCCAGCCGGAGTCGCTTGAGTCGTTGACCAAGGCTCTCCCGCTTCGTCACCCAGCGATCTTGCCAGTTGGGCGATTACACGTAGGGCCGACGACGCGGCGCTCTTTCGTTGCGTTAGGCGTTGATGATTCCGAGCGCGGTCAGGTCGTCGATCAGCGCCTTCACATGCTCAGCGAGCACGGGAAGCGTGACCGAGCCGGTAGCGAAAGTGGTCCTGGTCGGCGTGCCTGTGGCTGCGGTCCAGCCGGTGCGCTTCGTCACCGGCGTGGCGCCGAAGAAACCGACCGTGCTGGTCGCAGCGTCGCTGACGATGAGACCCTTCTCGTCGGAATGGTTGAGCTCTGCCATGTGTCGTTCTCCTCTCCCCGTGCGGACGGGGCGTCGGTGTTTACAGAACTTCAGAAAATGTGGCACTCGTGGAAGTCGGGGCCCCCGGATAGGAGTCCCGAGCTCCAGACCCGGCGCGGGGGTGCCTCCGGGGGTGGGGTCGACGTTCGGGGTCATGCATCGCCGATTTGGATTCGGGATCGGCATCTCTTCAGCCGACCATCCGCCGCCGTCCGTCGCGTCCCATGCTGACGGCAACTGTCGGCACGCAGAAAGTCTGGGAGTTCGCTCGTGGAAACCCCGCGCCCGAGGTCCTACGCTCTGTGCGTGTTCGACTATCGCACTGAAGGGAGGGACCAAGCATGACAGCCAAGGACAAACACGCACGCGAGATCACGGTGCAGGAGCTCCTCGAGCGCCTCGCATCCGCTGAAAGCATCACGGACGTGAACATCGCCGCCGGCATCGCGCTCAACGAGCTCCGCGGCATCGACGAGTGAGCCCTCCGCACCAACCGACACCAGATTCCGAGCCGGGATGCGAAAGCTCCCGGCTCTTTCTTTGCCCAAGAGCACTATCGCGCAACTATGGCGCGGCCACTGTTCATGCGGCTGTTTGGCCCGCTAACGGTTAGAGGAACCATTGCTCTCGAGTCCCTGGCTGGCGCTCGTCCCTCCGCGGCTCCTCGTGCCTCCACGCCTAATCAGTCGCGAGCGAAGGACCGGTTACTCGGAAACCGGTCCGACCTCCGGGTTATGCACCCGGTGACAAACTCGCGTCTGATCGATTGTAGCCCGCTGGCTTTGCCGCGGCCTTCTGCAGCAGGTCGTTGCCACTGGTAGCGAGCTCTTCAGCTGTCGTGCCGACCGCAGCCGCCACCCGGGCACGCAAGGAACCGCTGGTGCGAATGCGCCGCGCCAATTCCATCGCCCCCATGGACCTCATAGTCCAGGTCGCGATCAGCTGCTGGTCGGCCTTCGCCGCTGCCAGTGTGGCCAGGAAGTTGAAGTCATCGAACGACCTTTCAAGCGACTCGCGCGAGGAGGCGAACTCACCGTACCGTTCGCTTAGCCACTCCATTTGAGATAGGTACCGCAGCGTGTACTCGTGGTAGGGCACGTAGTAACGCCGACCGTTATCGAGCTCGCCCATCATCCCTGTGCCGACGGCGTCGCCGCTCTCACCGGGCCAGAGGAGGCCGAGTGGGACGTCGCCGTGGGCGACGGTCGGCCCCGCCGGAGTCAAGAGGGTTGACACGACTGCGAAGTTCTCCTCGGCTGTGGCATAGGCGCCGCACGTGTTCGCGAACAACCACCCACACCAGCTCGACATCTCTATCCAGATGACGAGACCACTCTCGAGCATTTTCGTGTCTGCGAAGCGCGCGAACCAACGCAGCTGGTCGTCCCAATGCGGCGACGCATGACGGATCAGCGGCAAAGTCGTTGCCAGAACGCGTTCGAATATGGGCTCGGTCCCGCGCCAGAACTCGGCAATGTCTCCATACGTCGCCGTGCCGTACTTCTCGGCCACGCCCTTGCGCACGCGTTCGTCGAGCCGCAATCTCTCCTCGCGCAGCAGTTCGCGCAACCCAACCTCGTCGCGGGCTTGCAAGAGGTCCGTTACCGCTCGCTCAAGCTCGCGCGCTCCACGCTGAGATTCGAAACTCGAGGGCGCTGTGTCCCGTACGGTTGGGGCCGCAATCTCAGCACTTGGGACACGTTGGCCGAGCCAATCGGAGAGACGGTCGGCAAAGGCTGCCATTGTCCCACGCTCTTGGGGGTCGTCGGAGGTTGCCGTCGCGATGATCTCGTCGAGCACGTCAACCCGGGGCTCGTCGCTGAACTTCCGTGACAGAGAGCGGTACGAGCCGGCGGGTATCTGTCCCTGAGGAGGACGATGGCTGTCAGTCAGCACGACCCATAGCGACTTCGCGAGGCACTGGAGGTCAAAAGCCGCTGGGTCAATGGGCTCGTCGCGCATCACAGCCTCATTCGGCAGGTAGTGGTAAGGCCCAGGCGTTCTTTCGGGATGAGTCAGATCATCGTCGTCCGGTCGCTTAATTAGCCCGTAATCGCCGACGCAGAAACGGCCCCGATAGAAGTAGAGATTCGCTGGCTTCAAGTCACGATGGTGCCAGCTGCGCTTCGCCAAGTGGGCCAGCTCCTCGGCAATCTCTGCGAACGCCGCCACGCGCTCGATGAAGCTTGCGCGAGCGAGATGATCTCGAATCGCCGTCGCTTCCGGCATCGCGTACCAAGCCGGACCCTCGTGCAGATTCTCCGGCAGGGAGTGATCAATGATCGGGAGGACACGCGCACCGGCACCAGCCAGCTCGCGTACGACCTCTACCTCGCGCCGGAAACGCGCGTACGCCTCCTCATCTGTGTCCTCGGCATGGAGGATCTTGAGCGCGACCGCCTCGCCACTCTCGTCGTCGAGCGCACGCCAGACCTCGGCATTTCCACCGTGGCCGAGTTGGGTTTTCAGCGTCCAGCGGCCAAGGCGGTCACCGTGCTCATGCCAGTACTTCCGCTTACGCTTCGGCGCGCGTGAAGCCGCGACGCCGTCCCCGGCGGCGGGCGGTGGAGCAGCGAGCGTCCGTTCCTCCGCCTGGAGTTCGAGCACGTCGGGTACGGCGACAAGCGGCGCGCGCGGCGCCGGCCGCAGCTCCTCCAGTAGATCGGGAACAGTCTCGACGGTACGGAATCGTCGTCGAACCGACCGCTCGATCTCGAACGTTCGCATGATCACGTCGTCAGGGTTCCCGCTCCACGACGGCAGGCCCGGCTCGACGTGCATCAGCTCGAGCATCAGCTTGAGGTCGCTCACTAGGGGCTCGTGGTTAAGAACCGTCTTCAAGGGCTCAATCAAGTCAGCAGTACGCGCCTGAAGCGACTCGATTGTCTGAGGCGTGCGCCTGCTCGTCGGCTCGCGCTTCTTCACGAGCCATTTGACGACGGCAAGCAGCATCTCAAGGTGGAGCTTCG
>Ga0070707_100005582_pt1 | contig 11753 bp, 5 predicted proteins | sample KBSK5502metaG_FD_65468 | JGI IMG/M metagenome (GOLD analysis project Ga0070707, IMG submission 65468) | Corn, switchgrass and miscanthus rhizosphere microbial communities from Kellogg Biological Station, Michigan, USA - KBS K5-50-2 metaG | ecosystem: Host-associated > Plants > Roots >... | reverse complement strand
TGGTGGAAGGCGGGGCAGTTGGATGCCTACCAATTGCCGACCGGCACCATCATTGTGCGTGAGGCCACGCCGAGTGCGACCGGTGTTGCGCTCTATGCCCGCGTCTCATCCGCCGAGCAGAAAGAGGATGTGACGCGCCAACTGCACCGGCTGCGTGATTATGCGGCGGCGCGTGGCTATCAGGTGGTGTCCGAAGTGACCGAGATCGCCTCCGGCCTCAACGACGAGCGGCCCAAGCTCACGCAGCTACTCACCGACGCGCAGGTGGGCGTCATCGTCGTCGAGCATCGGGACCGTCTCACCCGCTTTGGCTATGGCTACATCGCGGCGCTCTTGGAATATGAGGGGCGGCGGGTAGAGGAGATCTATCCCAGCGACAGCGGCGAGGACCTGGTCGATGACTTCGTCGCGGTCATCACGAGTATGGCGGCACGCATCTACGGGCGGCGCAACGCGAAGCAGCGAGCCGCCCAGATTCAGGAGTGCATCAAACGCTGTGTCGAGCAGGCAGCAGAAGAAACATGAGTACCATCCAGCGCGCGTATAAAACTGAGCTGGATCTCAACGATCAGCAGATCACCGCGTGCCGTCAGCACGCGGGAGCCGCGCTCGGCGTACAACTGGGGCTTGGCCCGCAAGCAGGAGGCGTATCGCGCGACGGGCAAGAGTCCCTCGGCGATCGACTTGCACCGGGAACTGAACGTACTCAAGCGAACTGCTGTGCCCTGGATGTACGCAGTGTCCAAGTGCGCGCCGCAAGAAGCCTTGCGCAACCTGGACAACGCCTTTGCCCACTTCTACCGCCGCGCCCAGCTCCACAAGCACGGCAAGCTACACGGCAAGCTCGGCTATCCCCGGCGCAAGAGCAAGAAGCGCGGGCTGGGCGGCTTTCGCCTCACCGGCGCCATCGCCGTGTTCCCGGATGCCGTTCAGTTGCCGCGCCTGGGGCGACTGCGGCTCAAGGAGCGCGGGTATCTCCCGGCAGACGCCAAAATCCTCTCGGCCACCGTCAGCGAGCAGGCCGGACATTGGTACGTCTCCGTGCTGGTGAAGCAGGAGCACGTCGTGCCGGCGAATCGCGGCCCGGCGGTGGGCGTCGACCTGGGCATTAAGTGCCTGGCGACGCTCTCGGACGGCGCGGAGGAACCCAACCCGCGCCATTTGAAGCGGCGTCTCAGGAAGATCAAACGGTGCCAGCGCACCGTGTCACGCAGGCGCAAGGGCAGCCACAACCGCCGCAAGGCTGTTCGGCGACTGGCGAACCTTCACCGCACAGTCGCCAATCAGCGCGCAAACACGTTGCATCAACTCACCAGTCGGCTGGCGAAAACCAAATCAGTGGTGGTGATTGAAGACCTCAACGTGTCGGGCATGCTCAAGAATCACCATCTGGCGCAAGCGATTGGCGATGTGGGGTTCGGCGAGTTCCGCCGGCAACTGACCTACAAGGCGGCCTGGTACGGCTGCCGGGTGGTGGTGGCCGATCGGTGGGAGCCATCGAGCAAGACGTGTTCGGGCTGCGGGTGGGTGGACGGCGACCTGACCCTGGCCGAGCGAACATTCCGCTGCGAGAACCCCGCGCGACCGGACTACGGACTGGTGCTCGACCGCGATCTCAACGCCGCGATCAATCTCGCGAAGCTGGCCGATAGTTCGTCGGACAGCCTAAACGCCTGTGGAGAGGACGGCTCTGGCCAGCGCCATGTGGCCTTGGTGAAACCGTCCTCGATGAAGCAGGAACCAAACGCCGTTTAGCCTGCGGGCGAAACGGGTGAGTTTTGGAGAACGGTTATACAGCATCCGGTCCAGTTCGTGGCAGACGCCGAGGGCATTAGCCCCTCTCCCGCTGCGTACGCCGGCACTTCAGTGCCGCGAGCGCCGTAGCGGGGGAGGGGTTAGGGGGTTGGGGCCGCTAGCCCTGCGCATTCGCGGGCCGTTCGCCCAGTGTCACGGAGATGGTCTGCTGCTGCGTGCCGCGCACGATCGTCAGCGAGACATGCGCCCCTGGCTGCTGGCCGAGGATCGCGCCGGCGAGGTCGTCGTTGCCGCTGACCTGCTGGCCGTTCACCGCCACGATGATGTCGCCGGTGCGCAGCCCAGCCTGTTGCGCCGGGCTCGCGCCAGCGCTGTCGTTGCTGAAGCCAGCGACGAGCACGCCCGATTGCGCTCCCAGGCCATTGGCGGCGGCGAGCTGCGCCGTCACATCCTGGCCCTGGATGCCCAGAAAGCCCTGGCCGGAGCTTGACAACGACCCGTGCTGCATCAGCTGAGTCGCGACGTACTGGACGCGATTAGACGGGATGGCGAAGCCGATGCCGGTGGCGGTGCTGCCGTTCTGCCCGGAGCTGGCGCCGAGCGTGGGAATGCCGATCAGGTCGCCGTTGAGATCCACGAGGGCGCCGCCGCTGTTGCCGGGATTGATCGGGGCGCTCGTCTGCACCAGGCCGGTGAGCTCGCCGGCTGGGCCGTTCGGCGCCTCGGAGGCCGTCCGATTGAGGGCGCTCACGATGCCGAACGTGGCCGACTGCTGCAAGCCGAGCGGATTGCCCAGCGCCAGCACGAACTCGCCAACCTGCGCCTTACTCGAATCGCCGAAGACAATGGGCTTCAGCCCGGTTGCCGAGACCTTCAAGACCGCCAGATCGTCCTGCGCATCCTCGCCGACGACCTGCGCCGGCAAGGTCTTGCCGTTGGAGAGCGTGACGACGTAGCTGCTAAAGCCGGTGACCACGTGATCGTTGGTGACGATGTAGCCATCCGCGGTCAAGATGTCGCCCGAGCCAATCGCCTGGCCCGATCTGCCGGTGCTCGTGATCTCCACCACCGAGGGCTGCACCGCGCTCGCCACCTGCTCCACGGCCTGCTGCAGGGCAGTGGCGCCGGCGGATGACGACACGGGCGGGTTGGAGCTCGTAGCGGTGGTGAGCGGTGACGGCGAGTCCGCATTGGCCCGGTTGCTGCCGATCGCCGCGCCAACGCCGCCGACGGCGAGGATGCCGAGCACGACCAGCGTGATCAGCACATAGGTCCGCCGGCCTGGACGCGGGCGACCGCTCGGGCTCGGGCTGGTGCCGCCACCCGGAGGGCCGCCACTGGGAGCACCCGGCGTCGCTTCCGTGGCGTGTTCATCCGCCGGCACCCAGTTGGCCCATGTCGCGTCTTCTGGGGCAGCCTCGCGCACCGCCAGGCCTGTGCCTGCTCCGCCGCTCGCGCGCGCCGGAGCGGCTGTGTAGCCCGCATCCTGGCTCCACGCTCCCTCAGGTGCGCGGAACTCATTGGAATAGGATGTAGGCACGCCCTCGACCGGCGCTGGGGTATCCATGTTGTCCATTGAGGTCTCCTCTGTCGAAACAGGTGTCACACTGTCTGGCACCCTCTAGGCAAAAGGATAAGCTGGCCGCATGGGAGGACCATGTGAAGGAGATGTGAGTCTCCACATCTGCCGCGCGTGCCTGGCGATGCTCCGTATAATCTGAACCGGATGAAGCGTCGAGCCAGAAAGAGACCTGCGTGAGCACGACCGAGAGCCGCTTCCTGCGTGCCTGCCGCCGCGAGCCGGTGGACCGCACGCCCGTCTGGTTCATGCGCCAGGCAGGGCGCTCGCTGCCGGAGTACCGGGCCATCAAAGCGCGCCACTCGCTCTTCGAGATCACTCGGCAGCCCGAGCTGTGTGCCGAGGTGACGCTGCAGCCGGTGCGGCGGCTCGGTGTGGATGCCGCGATCCTGTACTCCGATATCATGCTCCCGCTGGCGGCGGCCGGCGTCGAGCTGGAGTTGGTGGAGAGCGTCGGGCCGGTGCTGGCGCACCCTATCCGCTCGCGTGCCGATATCGCCCACCTTCGGCTGCTGGAGCCAGAGGCCGACACCCCGTATGTGCTGGAGACGATCACGATGCTGCGGCGCACGCTGGCCGGCAGCGGGACGGCCTTGATCGGCTTCGCCGGCGCGCCCTTTACCCTGGCTGGCTACCTAGTCGAGGGCCAGCCCTCGCGCGACTTCGCGCGCACGAAGCAGCTCATGTACGGCGAGCCAGAGACGTGGCATGCGCTGATGGAGCGGCTTGGCGAGATCGTCATTGCATTCGCGCGCGGGCAGATTGCCGCGGGAGTTGAGGCATTCCAGCTCTTCGACAGCTGGATCGGCGCGCTCGGTCCGCGTGAATATGCCCGCTTCGTGCAGCCGCACGTGCGCCACATTTTCGCGGCACTGGCGGGCACGGGCGTGCCGCTGATTCACTTCGGCACCGGCACCACGCCGCTGCTGGAGCTGATGGCGCAGGCGGGCGGCGACGTGATCGGGCTGGACTGGCGAACACCGCTCGCCGAGGGCTGGCGCCGTGTCGGCGGCGCGGCACGCATTAGCATCCAGGGCAACCTCGATCCGGCGGCGCTGCTCGCGCCGTGGGAGGTCGTGCGCGCCGAGGCGGAGGACGTGCTGGCGCAAGCGGCGGGACGCCCTGGCCACATCTTCAATCTGGGGCACGGCATCCTGCCGCCGACGCCGGTAGAGACGTTGGAGCGCCTGGTGGCGTTCGTGCACGAGCACGCAGGCGCGGTGGATAGCAACGAGAACACGGAGAAACGTCAATGAGCGAGCATGACATGGCGCCCACCGGCGTCCTGCTGATGGCCTACGGCACGCCGAACTCGCTGGACGAGGTCGAGCCATATTATACCGATGTACGCGGCGGGCGGGCGCCGACGCCCGAGCTGCTGGCGGAGCTGAAGGAGCGCTACCGGCTGGTCGGCGGGCGGACGCCGCTGCTCGAAATCTCTCGTGCGCAGGCCGACGGCTTGCAGCGCCTACTCGACGCCCAGGCCCCCGGCCGCTACCGTGTCTACCTCGGCATGAAGCACTGGCATCCCTATATCGCGGCAGCGGTGCGCCAGATGCGGGCCGACGGGATCCGCGAGGCGCTGGCGGTTGCCCTGGCGCCGCACTACTCGCGCATGAGCATTGGCGGCTACATCAGCCGAATCGAAGACGCGCAGGCCAGCCTCGACGGGGAGCCGATCCGCTTCCACTACGTCGAAAGCTGGCACGACGAGCCGATCTTTCTGGAGGCGCTGGCGACCCAGGTGCGTGCCGCGCTGGCAACGAGCTTCGCGCCCGAGGAGCGTGACGGGGTTTTCGTCTTGTTCACCGCGCACAGCCTTCCAGAGCGCATCCGCGAGTGGGACGATCCCTATCAGCACGAGCTGCTGGCGACCTCACGCGGCGTGGCGGCCTTGCTCGGCCTGCCCGCCGACCGCTGGGACTTCGCCTTCCAGAGCGCGGGGCGCACGCCGGAGCCCTGGCTCGGCCCAGACATCCTGACGAAGCTGCGCGAGCTGGCAGCGGCGGGTCGTCGCACCGTGCTCGTCTGCCCCGTCGGCTTCATCGCCGAGCATCTGGAGATCTTCTACGATATCGACTACGAAGCGCGCCGGCTCGCAGAGGAGCTAGGCGTCCACCTCGAGCGCATCGAGATGCTGAACGCGACGCCGCCGCTGCTGGAGGCGCTGGCCGCCGTGGTGGAGCGGCAGGTGTGAAGCCCTACTCTAATGGGAAAGGGGAGGGCAGAGATGTCACCACAGAGCACACAGAGCACACAGAGCACACAGAGCACACAGAGATTCAGAAGTGGGAGCTACCTTCCCTTCTCACTTTTCCTCAGTCTGCCGTCTGTGGCCCCTGCGAACTCTGTGGTGGGATCTCTGGGGATCCTCGGAGCACCGGTCGCTCACCCCTTCGTCGCTCTGGCAGGCGCACGCACTCCCCTCTCCGCGCCGGAGAGACGTGCGACCGAAGGGAGTAGCGCCGCTAGGTGCGGAGCGGCTCTTGATCATAGCGGAGGGGCTGGGGGTGAGGTTCTTCCCCGTCCTTGACATCTTGCAATGGGGGAGATATAATTACAACCTGCGGAGTTCTGCGCGTCGTTTGGGTGGACGATGCGCCGCTGTGTCTTCAAAGCACCGGTAAATCCGGTTCTCGCCTGGGTTTGGCTGGCGGGCCTGACAGGCGATGACGCAGAACGAGATCGCTCTGGGTGGCGAAAGACGTAGGCGACCCCACGAACTACGAGCACGCACGTGCAATAGAGTTTCATGCCCATTATCGCACAGACGCGGTGATGGGCTGCTCGGCGCGTGCTGTTTCGCGTCTCGCGTGGCTAGCCCGAATCTCCTCCCCCCGCACGTTCTCGTGACCGTTCCGCGGCCCGATACGGTGTCACACATACTATAACGGAATGAGCGCTATGCACAATAGGTACCTGCGACCTCAAACACGCCTGCATGGTGCGGCCGGGATCCACCGATGGAACAGTAGTGGCTGCGACGATCCCCCGGCCCGCGGGGCTCCGGTCTGGCGTCTCGATCATTCCAACTGCGCCACGGCGCCGACACACGATGACACGCGATTTGGAACTCGTTGACTTACCCTGTGATCCCGTAGACACGTTCGTAGACTGACCCTTCGCTGCCGCGAGCTTCCCCAGAGCCGTGGATCGGCTCGGCAGCAGCACAGCACGCGTCCCGCAGCTGGGACGCGCCGCGCTCGCCCCACGGGGCAGGCGCATGACCGACACTCATGACCGACACTCACGAGTGCGGCCCATTGTCCCTTCCGGCTGCTCGCGCGCGGCTTTCCCCGGCGCGCGCGGGCGCTAAGCGCAGGAAGCCATCCCGCAAGGCGGTGGTGACCGGCGAGAGGAGTTTATCACGCATGGCACTGAGCACGGCTGTCTCTCTCCCCGAGCGCGTGAGCTTCGCGCGGATTCCTGATATCCGTCCGATGCCCAGCCTCATCCAGGTGCAGCTTGACTCGTTTGACTGGTTCAAACGTGAGGGGTTGCGGGAGCTCTTTGCCGAGATCTCTCCCATCGAAGATTTCACCAGCAAGAACCTCAAGCTCGAATTTATCATTCCCGACGATCCATTTGGTGAGCCGAAATACACGGAGGACCAGTGCCGCGAGCGCGACGCAACGTACGCCGCCCCGCTGTACGTCACCGCGCGGCTGACATACAAAGAGACTGGCGAGATTCAGGAGAAGTCCATCTTCATGGGCGACTTCCCGCTCATGACCACCGAGGGCACGTTCATTATCAACGGCGCCGAGCGCGTGGTCGTCAGCCAGCTCGTGCGCTCGCCGGGCGTCTACTATACCGCCGACGAAGACCCGACCACTGGCCGGCAGCTCTTCGCCGCCAAGCTCATTCCCAATCGCGGCGCCTGGCTCGAATTCGAGACCAGCAACAAGAATCTGCTCTCGGTCAAGATCGACCGCAAGCGCAAGATTCCCATTACGACGCTGCTGCGCGCGATGGGCGCCATCGGCGACCGCGACCAGGGCAAGAGCGAGCACACGCCGGACCTGCGCACGGACGAGGGCATCCTGAAGGCCTTCACGTTCGTCGGCCCCGACGGCAAGCCCTACGTGCCGTCCTTCGTCCAGATTACGCTGGATAAGGATCCCGTCAAGACGCCCGAAGACGCGCTGCTCGAAGTCTATCGCAAGCTGCGCCCGGGCGACCCGGCGACGCTCGAGAACGCGCGCACGCTCGTCTATAACCTGTTCTATCATCCCCGCCGCTACGATCTCGGCAGCGTTGGGCGCTATAAGCTAAACCGCAAGCTGGATCTGTCGATCCCGCAGACCATTCGCACGCTCACCCAGGACGACGTGGTAGCCATTCTGCGCCGCCTGGTAGAGCTGGACGAGGGCAAGGGCAAGAAAGACGACATCGACCATCTGGGCAACCGGCGCGTCCGCAGCGTGGGCGAGCTGATCCAGACGCAGTTCCGCGTCGGCCTGCTTCGTATGGAGCGCGTCGTCAAGGAGCGCATGGCGATCATTCAGGATCCCTCGCAGGCGTCGCCCAACCAGCTTATCAATATCCGACCGGTGGTCGCCGCCATGAAAGAGTTCTTCGGCGGCAGCCAGCTCTCGCAGTTCATGGACCAGACCAACCCGCTGGCCGAGATCGGCCACAAGCGGCGCTTGTCGGCGCTGGGCCCCGGTGGCCTCTCACGCGAGCGCGCCGGCTTCGACGTGCGCGACGTGCACCAGTCGCACTACGGCCGCATCTGTCCGATTGAGACGCCGGAAGGCCCGAACATCGGCCTGATCGGCAACATGGCGACGTACGGCCAGATCAACCCTTACGGCTTCATCGAGACGCCGTATCGGAAGGTCTATCACCGCATGCCCGCCAATCATCCGAACCTGATCGGCCGCGTGCTGGAGCGCGACGTCACCGACGGCAAGGGTAAAATGCTCGCCGCCCAGGGCACCATTGTCGATGCCGACCTGGCGAAGAAGCTGGCGGCGGCGCGCAGCGTGGAGGAGGTGCTCATCCGGCCGTGGGTCTCGCAGGAGGTGGATTACCTCACCGCGGACGACGAAGAGCGCTATGTCATCGCGCAGGCCAATGTGCCGCTCGACGAGTTCGGCCACTTCCATACCGAGCGCGTGCTGGCACGCCACAACGGCGACTTCGTGCAGGAGACGGTGCCCCATGTGGACTACATGGACGTCGCGCCGAAGCAGACCGTGAGCGTGGCCGCAGCGCTGATCCCGTTCCTGGAGCACGACGACGTGAACCGCGCCCTGATGGGCGCCAACATGCAGCGCCAGGCGGTGCCGCTGCTGCGTCCGCAGGCGCCGATCGTCGGCACCGGCATCGAGCGGCAGGTGGCGATCGACTCGGGCCAGGTGCTGGTCGCGGAGGAGGACGGCGAGGTTGTCAGCTCGACGGCGCGCCAGATCGTCATCGTGGACGACGAAGGTGTCGAGCACGTCCACAAATTGCGCAAGTTCGTCCGCTCGAACCAGGGCACCTGCATCAACCAGCGGCCGACGGTCAACAAGGGCGACCGCGTCACGAAGGGCCAGCCTATTGCCGATAGCTCCGCCACTGAGAACGGCGAGCTGGCGCTGGGCCAGAACATTCTGGTGGCCTTCATGTGCTGGGAGGGCGGCAACTTCGAGGACGCCATCCTCATCAGCGAGCGCATCGTGCGCGAGGACCTGTTCACCAGTATTCATATCGAGAAGCATGAGGTGGAGGCGCGCGACACCAAGCTGGGGCCGGAGGAGATCACGCGCGACATCCCGAACGTCGGTGAGGAGGGGCTGCGCAATCTCGACGAGCGCGGCATCATCTACATCGGCGCCGAGGTGGGCCCGGGCGACATCCTGGTCGGCAAGATCACGCCGAAGGGTGAGACGGAGCTGACGGCGGAAGAGAAGCTGCTGCGCGCGATCTTCGGTGAGAAGGCGCGTGAGGTGAAAGACACGTCGCTGCGCGTGCCCCACGGCGAAAAGGGCAAGGTCGTCGAGGTCAAGGTCTTCGCGCGTGAGAACAACGACGAGCTGCCGCCAGGTGTGAACCAGCTGGTGCGTGTCTCGATCGCACAGAAGCGCAAGATCGGCGCGGGCGACAAGATGGCCGGCCGCCACGGCAACAAGGGCGTGATCTCGCGCGTGCTGCCGGTGGAGGACATGCCGTTCCTGGAGGACGGCACACCGGTGGACATCATTCTCAATCCCTTGGGCGTGCCGCACCGCATGAACATCGGCCAGATCATGGAGACGCACCTCGGCTGGGCCGCGGAGAAGCTCGGCATGAAGGTCGCCTCGCCGGTCTTCGACGGCGCGTCTGAGGACGACATCGAGAAGCTGCTGTCGCAGGCGGGGCTGCCGACCTCGGGTAAGGCGATGCTCTACGATGGGCGCACCGGCGACCCGTTCGATACGGCGATCACGGTGGGCTACATCTATATGCTCAAGCTGGCGCACCTCGTCGAGGACAAGGTGCATGCCCGCTCCACCGGCCCCTACAGTCTCATCACCCAGCAGCCGCTGGGCGGCAAGGCGCAGTTTGGCGGCCAGCGCTTCGGCGAGATGGAGGTGTGGGCGCTCGAAGCCTACGGCGCCTCCAACATCCTGCAGGAGATTCTGACGGTCAAGTCCGACGACGTGGTTGGCCGTGTCAAGACCTACGAGGCCATCGTCAAGGGTGAAAGCATCATGGAGCCGGGCGTGCCTGAGTCCTTCAAGGTGCTCGTGAAGGAGCTGCAGAGCCTGGGCATCAACGTCGAGGTGCTCAATGAGGACGAGCAGAAAATCCAGTTCGTTGAGGACACTGGCACCGACGTCATGCCGGAGCTTGGTATCAACCTCAGCGGATTTGAAAACGAATAGAGGCCCAGAATGCTCGAAGTAAACGATTTCGACGCCATCCGCATCAGCCTCGCCAGCCCCGAGCAGATTCGCTCGTGGAGTTATGGTGAGGTGACCAAGCCGGAAACCATCAACTACCGCACCCTCAAGCCCGAGAAGGACGGCTTGTTCTGCGAGCGCATCTTCGGTCCCACCAAGGACTGGGAGTGTTACTGCGGCAAGTACAAGCGCGTGCGCTTCAAGGGCATCGTCTGCGACAAGTGCGGTGTAGAGGTGGCCCGCTCGAAGGTGCGTCGCGAGCGCATGGGCCACATCGAGCTGGCTTCACCCGTCAGCCACATCTGGTATTTCAAGGGTACGCCGAGCCGCATCGGGCTCCTGCTCGATCTCTCGCCGCGTAACCTCGAGCGCATTCTCTACTTCGCGCTCTACGTCGTCACAGACGTCAACGAAGAGGCGCGCCAGATGGCGCTGGCGAGCATCGAAGAGGGTGTCGCCAGCCAGATTCAGGAGCGCGAAGAGGCGGTGACCGCCACTATCGAGGCGGTGCAGGAGCGGCGCGACGCGCGCATTGCCGAGCTGGAGCGCGGCGTGGAGGAGCAGCGTGAGCAGCTCGATCTGCGGCGCTCGGAGCAGCTGCAGGAGGCGCGCGACGCCGAGAAGAACCTGCGCGCGCTGCTGCGCGAGAACACCGGCAAGGTCCTTACCGAGGATGCCGTCTACATCCCAACGGGCGAGCGTATCGCCCAGCAGGGCGCCGTGGCAGACGCCACGCACATGGAGCACCTGGACCGCGTGGCCCAGGAGCACCGTGACCTGATCGTGGAGTCGGCGCGCACCGAGCTGGATCGCGCCCGCGCCGATGCCGAGCGCCAGATAGAGCGCGCGCGCATGGACGCCGAGGGCGAGATCGCGGCGGTGCAGGACAAGCTGGTGGCGGACTCGAACGAGATTCGCGCCCAGACCGAGACGCGCCGGCGCGACCTCGAAGCGCTCAAGCGCAACGATCTCTTGCAGGAGCAGAAGTATCGCGAGCTGAAGGACTTCGAGTATCGGCTGCGCGACGCCAACCCAGACCTGCCCGAAATCTTCGAGGCCGGCATGGGCGCTGAGGCGGTGCAGGCGCTGCTGTCCGCCATCGATCTGGACGAGCTGGCCGCCAAGCTGCGCCAGGAGATCAACGGCACGACCGGCCAGCGCCGCAAGAAGGCCACGAAGCGCCTGAACGTGGTCGAGGCCTTCCGCAAGTCCGGCAACCGCCCCGAGTGGATGATCCTCTCGGTGCTGCCGGTGCTGCCGCCAGACCTGCGCCCGATGGTGCAGCTGGACGGCGGACGCTTCGCCACCAGCGACCTGAACGACCTCTACCGCCGTGTCATCAACCGCAACAACCGCCTCAAGCGGCTGTTGGAGCTGGGCGCGCCGGAGATCATCATTCGTAACGAGAAGCGCATGTTGCAGGAAGCCTGCGACGCGCTGATCGATAACGGGCGGCGCGGCCGCGCGGTGGCCGGTTCCGGCAACCATAAGCTCAAGAGCCTGTCGGACATGCTCAAGGGCAAGCAGGGCCGCTTCCGCCAGAACCT
>Ga0070707_100005579_pt1 | contig 11755 bp, 9 predicted proteins | sample KBSK5502metaG_FD_65468 | JGI IMG/M metagenome (GOLD analysis project Ga0070707, IMG submission 65468) | Corn, switchgrass and miscanthus rhizosphere microbial communities from Kellogg Biological Station, Michigan, USA - KBS K5-50-2 metaG | ecosystem: Host-associated > Plants > Roots >... | reverse complement strand
CTGTCGAAACAGCATTTCCGCGACACGATCAGCATCCTCGAGCGCTCCGACGGAGCGGACAGGCCGCTCGTGCTCGGGGGGCACGAGGACGAGATCAGCCGGTTCCTGGCGGCGCTGCCGCCTACGGTGCGGCGGACGGTGGCGGGCAGCTTCAACGTCGATCTTCAGACGGCCACCCCGGGTCGGGTGCGCGAGCTGGCGCGCCCCGTCATCGCGCGCTGGTCGGAGCGGACGGAGGCCCGGCTCGTCGACGAGGTGCTCAACGAGCCGCCTGATCTCTCGGTCACCACCGAGCTGGATGGGTGCCTGGCCGCCAGCAGGGCACGCGCGGTCGCGCAGCTATTCCTGCCTGACGATCAGGTGGTGCCCGGATTCACGTGCGACGACTGCGGGGCGCTGAGCACCATGGCGGAGGACTGTGACTGCCCTGATCCCGCCGGGTCCTGTCATGCGGTGCCCGACCTGCTCGACGAGCTCGTCACCCGCACGCTGGACGGCGGCGGGCTAGTTACCACCGTGCGCAATCCGCCATTCACCGCCGCCGCCAGGCTGCGGTTCCCGGTGCCGCTGCCGCGTGCGACAGCCAGCTAACTGACTCGGCTTGGGCTCGCGGTTGCCCGCGGGCAGCCTGGAGATCGGCCAGGCCAGCAGGAGCAGTACGCAGCCGACGGCAGCGATGCCAACAGACAGCGCGACCAGGTGGGCTGGCAGTACGACGATCGCCAGCTGATCACGCAACCAGGGCAGCGTGAACAGGCCAGCGAATATGGCAGCTAGGGCAAGCACCATGAGGCCGCGCCAGCCTACGAGCGGGCGGGCCAGCGCGGCGAGCACGACCAGGCTCATCGTGACAGCGACGATGGTGGCGCTCGTGCGGGCCGAGCCGAGGCCGAGTTCCAGGCCGCGGATCGTGATGAAGGCACCGAACGACGCCGCCGCGATCATGATTCCGGCGGGGATGGCGAACCGCAGCGCCCTGCCCAGGAAGCCCGGCGAGACGCGGTCGGCACTGGGCGCCAGCGCCAGGAAGAAGGCGGGCAAGCCGATACTCAGCGTGGAGATGATGGTCAAGTGCCGGGGATAGAACGGGTACGGCACGGCAGCAAGCGCCACGGCGAGAGCGATCAGCACCGCGTAGCTGGTTTTGGTAAGGAACAGCCTCGAAACGCGGTCGACGTTGCCGATGACCCTGCGGCCTTCGGCAACGACCCGCGGCAGCGTTGCGAACGCGTCGTCGAGCAGCACGAGGCGGGCGACGCCGCGGCTGGCCGGCGTGCCGGAGCCCATCGCGATCCCGACATCGCAGGCCTTGAGCGCTAGGACGTCGTTGACGCCGTCGCCAGTCATGGCCACAACGTGGCCATGACCCTGGAGAGCGCCGACGATCGCCCGCTTCTGCTGCGGCGTGACCCGGCCGATCACCGTCGCGTCCCGCACCGCGGCCGCCAGTTCGTCCGCGTCCTGCGGTAGCTTCCGCGCGTCGATTACGTGCCCGTCCGCAGAGTCGGCACCACGCAGACCGAGCCTGCGCGCGATCGCTGCGACCGTTGCCGGATGATCACCGGAGAGCACCCTGACCGAGACGCCCTGGCTGGCGAAATAGTCCAGCGTGGCCTGGGCGTCCGGCCTGAGCCGCTCCTGCAGCGTGACGAGCGCGACCGGCTTGGTCTGGGCCGGAAGCGCCTGCCCGCCGTCCGGAAGCCTGGTTTGCCCGTCCGCTTGCGCGCCTGCCAGAACGCCCAGCTGTTCTGACTGCTTGTCCGCCCTAGCGAGCAGCAGCACGCGGTAGCCCTCGGCAGCGAGCTTGGCAGCCTGGTCGAGGACGCCGTGGCTGTCGCCGTCGCCGTGCCGGAGGGCCGCGGCCAGGATCGTGTCGGGGGAACCGATCAGCCAGGTCCCTTTGCCGTCGTAGCTGGCTGCGCTCCACTTGCGGGCCGATGAGAACGCGACGACATGGCCCGGGTCCCAGCCGGGGTCGGCGAATCCGTCGCCCAGCGCCCGCATGGTGGCATTGGGCCGCGGCTCCGCGGCGGCCAGCGCACCGAGAGCCTGCTCTGCGTCTCCGTCCGCGCTGGCCTCGGTTCCGACCTTGAGCACCGAGACGACATGCATGCTGCCCTGCGTGAGCGTTCCTGTCTTGTCACAGCAGACCACATCGACCCTGGCCAGCCCCTCGATCGCGGGCAGATCCTGCACCAGCACCCGCCGCGCCGCCAGGCGCACGACGCCGACGGCCATCGCCACGCTGGTCAGCAGCACGAGACCTTCTGGCACCATGCCGACCAGGCCGGCGACAGATCCGCGCAGGGCGGCAGCGACTGTCTGGCCAGATTGAAGCTGCCTGAAGACGAGCAGAACGCCGACCGGAACCAGCAGCCAGCTGATCCACTTCAGCAGCAGATTAATGGCGTTGCGGATCTCTGACCTGGCTGGGGAGTAACTGCGGGCCTGGCCGGCCAGCTTCGCGGCGTAGGACGCCGGTCCAACTGCCGTCGCCCTGATCCGGCCGCTGCCTGCCACGACGAAGCTCCCGGACAGCACGTCGCTGCCCGGCTGCTTGACGACCGGATCGGCCTCGCCGCTGAGCAGGGACTCGTCGACCTCCAGGCCTCCGGAGGACAGCACCAGGCCATCGACGACGACCTGATCGCCGGCTTGCAGCTCGAAAACGTCGTCCAGGACCACCTCAGCGGCGGGAATCTGCCTGACGACGCCGTCGCGCAGCACCGCAGCTGTCGGCACGTTCAGCACGGTGAGCCGGTCGAGTATGCGCTTCGCCCGCAGTTCCTGGACTATCCCGACCCCGCCATTGGCGACCAGCACCAGGCCGAACAGGCCATCTTGCAGCGGCCCGACGATTGCGATCACCACGAATAGCAGGCCGAGGATGGCGTTGAACCTGGTGGCGATGTTCGCGACCAGGATCTGTCCGACGGTCCTCGTCGGCTGCCGTCCTGGATCGTTGACCTGACCCGCCGCGATCCGCTCGGCCACCTGCGCGTGGCTGAGTCCGGTCCCTGCCACGCCCGCTTGTGTCCCCGCTGACCCCTGGCTCATCTACCTATCTTCGTGCACATGCCGGCCAGCCAGACCCGCTACGACGCCACCCTGGCTGACCTGTCGGTCAGGCCAGGGCGAGGAACAGCCGCTCAAGCTCCTCGATGGTCATCGCCGACTCCCCGTTCAGGCACTGACCCATGGTGCTCGCGACGATCTTGAAGCCAGCCCGGTCGAGGGCTCGCGACACCGCGGCGAGCTGGGTGACGACAGCACGGCAATCGCGACCGTCCTCCACCATCGCGATAACGCCGGCCAGCTGGCCCTGAGCGCGCCGCAGCCGGTTGAGCACAGCGGCTCGCTCATCATCATGCACAGCGGTCATCTCGTTCGTGCCGCCTCACGCGCCAGCCCCGGTGCCCCCGGTGCCCCCGGTGCCGGTCGCTTGCTTCGCGCTGATTCCGGCCTTCACTTCTTCCATGTCCACCTCGCGGGCCTGGCTGATCAGCTCCTCGAGCGAGGTCTCAGGCAGCGCGCCGGGCTGCGCGTAGAGGATGACCTGGTCCCTGATGATCATGAGGGTGGGAATCGATGTGATGCCGAACCCCTGCGCCAGCTCAGGCTGGGCCTCGGTGTCAACCTTGGCGAAGACCAGGTCAGCGTGCTTCTCCGACGCCCGCTCGAAGATCGGCCCGAACATCCGGCACGGCCCGCACCACGATGCCCAGAAGTCGACCAGAGCCAGGTCGGCTTCGCCGACCACCGAATCGAAATTCTCCGCGGTAAGTTCTACCGTCGCCACTGCCTGACCTCCGTCCGCACTGGGCAATCGCGCCTTGCGATACCCCATGGGGCATCTAACTGACGGTGAGGTAGTGGCATTCCCGGCCACTGCGAAGCGCGGGACTTAAGGCCCGTCGACTCGCTGCCAATGACCCTGCCGAGCACCGGTCGTTCGGGCGAGGGTCAAAGGGCGGCACCGAAGGGAGGCACAGCGATGCTGAAGCTTCTGGCGAACGACGGGATCTTGCGGCGGATCATCGAATCCGCGGCGGCTGCCCCGTCAGTTCATAACACGCAGCCATGGCAGTTCACTGTCGTCGCCGACGATCTGCTTGAGGTACGAGCGAACCCTGACCGGGCACTCTGGGTGGGCGATCCGCATGCGAGGGCGCTGTACCTGAGCTGCGGCGCAGCCCTGTTTAATATCAGGACGGCGATCCGGATGACCGGTTTCAACCCGCGGGCGTGGCCGCTGCCGCACCCCGAGTCCGATCCGGCGCTGATTGCGGCCGTCCAGGCGGAGCCGGGCCGGCCGCCGACATTCGGCGAGCGCGAGCTGTACGAGGCGATCTGGCAGCGGCACACGAACCGCGGCCCGTTCACAGCCGAGCCGATCTCTGAGTCCGTGCGCGCGGCTTTGGAGCAGGCGGCCAAGTTCGAGTTCACGACCTTGCGCATGCTGAGCAGCACCGAGGCCGCTACGGTGCTCGACCTGGCTGCCCAGGCAAGCGCCGAGCTCGCAGGCGACGTGGACCACCGGATCGAACTGCAGCGATGGATCGCGACGGATTCCCGGAGCGACGGCATCCCGGCCGACGCATTGCCGTCCATGCCCAGCCGCCAGCCAGCGCCGGTGCGCGGCGACCTGGCAGCGGCTTCGCCAGCGAACGTCAGGCCGACAGCCGACTACGAGGAATTCCCGCAGCTAGCCGTGCTGACCACCGGATTCGACGAACCGGCCGACAGGATCCGCGCTGGCCAGGCTCTGCAGCGGGTCCTGCTCACCGCAACGTCCCGTGGCCTGTCGGCGTCCTTCCTCTACCAGTCGATCGAGCTCCGGGACATGCGCGGCGAGTCTGCCCCGGCATGGCCGTGGCAGGAGAATCCCCAGATCGTGATCAGGTTCGGCTACGGCAAGCAGTCGCCTAGCGCGCCCCGCAGACCGTTCGATGACGTACTCACCAGGGCGGCTGCTGCGGCGGGCCACTAGTGAGTCCCGCTCGGGTGGGTCCGCCGATGTTCGCCTGCTGGACCGGCGATCCAGCGTGTGCAAGCCTCAGGTCAGCTGCGCCGCTATCAGGCCGCCGATTGCCGCAAGCAGCTCGCCGGCCCTGGCCATGCTGGCGGCCGGGTCAGGCTCGATATCGGCCAGTGAGTAGGCCGCGGCGAATCCGGAGCTGGCTAGCTCGGCTGGCGACAGCTCGACCCGGCCCGCCACAACGGCGACCGGTACCCCGCGTCGGCCGGCCGCCCGGGCGACACCGACCGGCGCCTTGCCGCCAAGCGTCTGGCGGTCCAGGCTGCCCTCCCCGGTGATCACCAGCACCGCCCCCGCCAGGGCGCCGTCAAAACCGATCAGGTCGAGCATCAGTTCGGCCCCCGGCACCAGCTGCGCGCCGAGATAGGCCAGCGCGGCGAAGCCGGTACCGCCCGCGGCCCCGGCGCCAGGCGTGCTCGAGAGGTCCAGGCCAGTGACCGACCGCGTGAGCGCCGCCCAGCGGGCGAGCGCCCGATCAAGCACAGCCACGTCGTCAGGGCTCGCGCCCTTCTGCGGCCCGAACACGGCGGCCGCCCCCGACGGCCCGAGCAGCGGATTGTTCACGTCGCTAGCGACCAGCAGGCGCGTCGCAGCGATCCGCGGATCCAGCCCGCGCCGGTCGATGGCGGCGAGGCGGCCGAGCGCCGCGCCGCCGCGCGCGAGGTCATGACCGTGTCCGTCGGTGAGGCCGACGCCGAGCGCCTGAGCCATTCCGGCACCGCCGTCCGTGGTCGCGCTGCCGCCGATGCCGAGCACGATAGTCCTCGCGCCGGCGTCGAGTGCGGCCGCCATCACCTGGCCGACGCCGTAGGTCGAGGCGCGCAGCGGCGCTGGACCGGACTCCGGCAGCCGGCCCAGTCCGCATACGTCGGCGAGCTCGATCACCGCGGTGCTGTCCCGCAGCCCGAACGTGGTCCGGACCGGCTCACCGGTCGGGCCCTCGGCGGTCGTGCCGACGGGTACGAAACCAGCCGCCAGCGCCGCTGCCACGGTGCCGTCGCCACCGTCGGCGACGGGCAGCTCCGCGATATCGAGGTCGGGCCGCACGGCGCGCAACCCGGCCGCCAGCGCGGCAGCCACTTCCTGGGCGGTCGCGCTCCCCTTGAACTTGTCCGGCGCCACGACGACCCGCATCCGCCGACCCTAGCGGCCCATGGCGATGATCACGCGGGTGTGGTAGTTCTATCAGCCACAACCGCGTGATCACGAACGGGACTCAGTTTCGGTGAGGGCTAGGGTGGCGATCAGGGTGCGCGCGGCGGTTCCCCCCGCCTCCTCCGCGATCGCCAGCGCGGTCGGAACGTCCAGGTCGTCGCGGAGCACCGCGCTGATCGCCGCCGACGCAGCCGCCTGCGACTCGTCCCGCGAGGTCGCGCCCGCGCTCCGGCCCGCCGCGCGGTAGAGCCGCTCGAGCCGCGCCGTCGCGGCGTCTAGCTCGGCCGTCGCGTAATCCCACGCCCGCGCCCATGGCCGGTCCAGCAGGCACAGCCGCAGCGCCGCGGCCGGGTGATCGGCCAGCACATCACCGACCAGGACAAGGTTCCCGGTCGACTTGGCCATCTTCGCGCCATCCAGGCGGACGACGCCGACCTCGAAGATCGCGCGGGCAAACGGCCGGACGCCCGTGACCGCCTGTGCCATGGCGACCTGGTAGGCATGGTGCGGGTAGCTCAGGTCGGCCCCTCCGCTCAGCACGTCGACCGCGGGCCCGAGCAGCGACAGCGACATCGCCGCGCACTCGGCGTGCCAGCCGGGGCGGCCGGTCCCCCACGGCGACGGCCACCCAGGCTCGCCATCGGCCGACCGGCGCCAGACTGCCACGTCCAGCTTGTCGTCTTTGGCCGGATCATCGAGCTGCGCACCGTACTCGGCTGCGAGCGCCTCCGCGTCGTCTCTGGTCAGGCCCGCCGTCCCGGCCGTGTCCGCGCCCCGGAAGTACACGCTGCCCTCGCGCAGGTAGGCCGTGCCGGACTCGAGCAGGGCGGCAGCGAGCCTGATCACCTGCCCTACGTTCCGCCTGGCCCGCGGCGCGAACTGAGGTTCCCTGACCCCGAGCGCGGTCATGTCCTGGTCAAACCGGAACTGCTGCACGGAGGCGAACGCGTCATACGCCGAACCCGATTGCGCGGCGGCGGCGAACAGCACGTCGTCCACGTCGGTGACGTTCCTGCATAGTTGTGCGCTTACCCCGAACGCGGCGAGCACCCTGGTCAGCACGTCGACCCAGACAAACGTCGCCGCGTGCCCCAGGTGCGTGACGTCATACGGGGTAATGCCGCAGCAATAGATGCGTGCCCGGTCGAGCAAGGGTAGATAGGTGTCGCCCAGCCGCAGGCCGGGTGGCGTGCCCTCAGTCATGAGTGCCAGTATCGCGCGCACGTAGCCGGCCGGCGGCACGCTAGGGTCGCCATCGGGCGTCCAGACCGGAAAGGACGGGAGCGTAGGGCGATGACGAAGACACCAGTAAGCGGGCTAGCACTGCGGAGCCGGCCGGCCTGGTCGGCGCTTGCCCAGCATCACGAGCAGATCCGGGACACCCACCTGCGCGACCTGTTCGCCAGCGACCCTGGCCGGGGCGAGCGGCTCTCCGCCGAGGCGGCAGGCCTCTACCTGGACTACTCCAAGAACCGGATTACTGACGAGACGATCGCGCTGCTCGTCGACCTCGCAGACCAGTCGGGCCTGGCCGAGCGAACCAGGGCGATGTTCGCTGGCGAACGCATTAACACCACGGAGAACCGCCCTGTCCTGCACATCGCCCTCCGCATGCCCCGCGATGCCGCGCTGATCGTCGACGGCGTCGACGTGGTCGCCCAGGTCCACGAGGTCCTCGGCCGGATGGCGGCATTCTCCCAGCGGATCAGATCAGGCGACTGGCGTGGTTTCACCGGCCTGCCGATCACCGCGATCGTCAACATCGGGATCGGCGGGTCAGATCTCGGTCCGGTCATGGCCTACGAGGCGCTGCGCTACTATGCGGACCCGCACCTTACATTCCGTTTCGTGTCAAATGTCGATTCGGCGGACTTCGCCGAGGCCACCAAGGATCTCGACCCGGCCCAGACCCTGTTCGTCGTCTCCTCCAAGACCTTCACGACCCTGGAAACGATCGCGAACGCGACGACAGCGCGGGACTGGGTGACCAGCCGTCTCGGTAACGAGGCCGCGGTATCCAAGCATTTCGTCGCGATCAGCACGAATGCCGAGAAGGTGGCGGCGTTCGGGATCGACACAGCGAACATGTTCGGCTTCTGGGACTGGGTCGGCGGCCGGTATTCGATGGACTCAGCGATCGGGCTGTCCACCATGATCGCGATCGGCCCCGGCAGGTTCGCGGAGATGCTCGCCGGGTTCCACGAGATGGATGAGCATTTCCGCACCGCGCCGGTAGCGGAGAACCTGCCAGCGCTGCTCGGCCTGCTCACCGTGTGGTACGCCGGCTTCTTCGGCGTCGCCAGCATCGGCGTGATTCCGTACGCGCAGTACCTGAAGCGATTCCCTGCCTATCTGCAGCAGCTGACGATGGAGTCGAACGGCAAGCATGTGCGGCTGGACGGCACGCCCGTCGACTACGCGACCGGTCCGGTCTGCTGGGGCGAGCCTGGAACCAACGGCCAGCACAGCTTTTTCCAGCTGCTGCACCAGGGCACGCACATTGTCCCCATCGACTTCATCGGCTTCGGCCGCTCGCTCAACCCAATCAGGGATCACCATGACCTGCTGATGGCGAACATGCTCGCCCAGGCGCAGGCGCTGGCGTTCGGCCGGACGCTCGACGAGGTGCTCGCGGAGGGCACCGCCCCGGCGGTGGCACCGCATCGCGTGATGGCGGGCAACCGGCCAAGTAACGTGCTGCTTGCCGAGGTCCTGACGCCGCGGCTGCTCGGCTCGCTGGTTGCGCTGTACGAGCACGCGGTCTTCACGGCGGGGACGATCTGGGACATCGACTCGTTCGACCAGTGGGGCGTCGAGCTCGGCAAGGTGCTCGCCGCCGCGATCATCCCGGAACTGATCAGCGGACCGGAGCCCGGGCTCAGCCACGACTCGTCGACGAACACGCTCATCCGCAGGTATCGCATGACCAAGGGGGCACAACCATGAGCACGGAGCAGTCGATGCAGCTCGCCATGATCGGGCTCGGGCGGATGGGCAGCAACCTGGTCCGCAGGCTGATGCGCGGCGGTCACCGCTGCGCCGTCTACGACGTGAACGCCTCGGCCGTGGCGAGCCTCGTCGCCGAGGGCGCGACCGGCGCGAACAGCCTCGAGGACTTCGTGGCCAAGCTGGAGCGGCCGAGGAACGTCTGGCTGATGCTGCCCGCGGCGGTCACCGGCCGTACGCTCTTCCAGCTCGCCGACTTGCTCGAATCCGGCGACGTGCTGATCGACGGAGGCAACACCTACTACCGCGACGACATCACCAGGGCCAGGCAGCTCGCCGCCCGGGGCATCGATTACGTGGATTGCGGCACCTCCGGCGGGGTCTGGGGACTGGAGCGCGGCTACTGCCTGATGATCGGCGGCGAGACCGAGGTGGTGCAGCGGCTCGACCCGATCTTCCGCACCATCGCCCCTGGCACGGGCACGGCCGAGCCGACGCCGGCCCGGCCGCCCGGCGGGACCGCGCAAGATGGCTACCTGCACTGCGGGCCTGCCGGGGCCGGCCATTTCGTGAAGATGGTTCACAACGGGATCGAATACGGCATGATGGCGGCGATCGCCGAAGGGCTGTCTATCATCAAGCACGCGAACGCCGGTGAGGAAGAGCAGGTCACCGACGCCGAGACGACGCCGCTGACCGATCCCGAGGCCTACCGGTACGACATCAATGTGGCCGAGGTCGCGGAGGTATGGCGGCGCGGCTCTGTGATCAGCTCGTGGCTCATGGACCTGACCGCGGGCGCGCTCGCGAAGTCGCCTGCGTTGTCGGAATTCACCGGTCACGTGTCAGATTCTGGCGAGGGCCGGTGGACAGTGCTTGCGGCCGTCGAGGAGGGCGTCCCTGCGCCGGTGATCACGGCGTCGCTGTTCCAGCGGTTTGAGTCGCGCGGGCTCGGTGAGTTCACGGCGCGGCTGTTGTCGGCGCTGCGGGCGCAGTTCGGCGGGCATGCCGAGAAAGCACCTACGCCGCGGTGACGGGCAACCGGGTAGGTGACGCCGACCGGGTAAGGACTGGCCCGGCCGCCTGGAACGGCTTGCCGGACGACTCCCTCACCCGGCGGCTACCTCACCGACGATGGCTCCGGCGTTCGACTTCCGTCCCGCGGCCGACCAGGATCTCGGAAACCAGCTCGGGCTCGAAAAGGCCATGGCCGATCACGCCGGGTGTCGCCGCGAGCCGGGCGGCGAGGGCGGCTGGGTCGTCGAATGGAGCGTGGTAGTCGGCGAGCACGCCGCCGTCCGGGCTGAGGGTGGCGACGCGGACGGTGGCGTCACCGATGAGGCGCAGCGTGGCTAGCTGACCGAACTGGAGCAATTCGACCGGGACCGGCGGATGCAGGGCAGGTGTCGGCTTGGTGGAGTCGGCGATCACCACGAACCGGGCGGCAGCGCAGGCGACGATCTTCTCCCTGGTGTGCGCGCCGCCGCCGCCCTTGATCAGCCAGCCATCGGGAGCAATCTGGTCAGCGCCGTCGATCGCGATGTCGAGCGAATCGAGAGCATTGAACGGCTCGACCGCCAGGCCAAGCCCGCCGGCAGCCCTCGTTGTGCGATCGGAGGTCGCGACGCACCGGACGGACAGCCGACGACGGGCGAGGGCCGGCAGGAGGTAACTGACGGTCGTACCGGTGCCGAGCCCCACCGTCATGCCGTCCTCGACGAGGAGCGCGGCAGCCTCTGCTGCCGCCCGCTTCTCCTGTTCAATGCCCACGGCGCACCAGTCTTCCTGATCAGGTATCAATGAAACTATGAGTGGCATGCACCCCAGTAATCACAGATCCGGCCTGCTCCCAGATGACCATGTCATTGTCCTGTTCGGCGCGACCGGAGACCTTGCCAGGCGCAAGCTGCTCCCTGGACTGTTCCACCTTGCCAAATCCAACCTGCTGCCCAAGCAGTACCGGATCGTCGGCTCGGCTCCCGCGCAGTTCGCGATGACCGATGAGCAGTTCCGCGCGCATGCCAAGGCGGCGGTCGCCCAATACGGCCTGGCCAAGCCGAGCGGCTCGGCCTGGCAGGCATTCGAGAGCAAGCTGAGCTTCGGTGCGGCCGACCCGGACGACCCGAAACCCCTGGTTGATGCGGTGCAGGAGGCTGAGCGCACGATCGGCGGCAAGCCCAGGCGGCTGTATCACCTGGCCGTTCCTCCGTCGGCATTCGTATCGGTTATTGCCATGCTTGGCCGAACCGGACTCAGTGAGAACTCCCGCGTCATCGTCGAGAAGCCATTCGGCGTAGATCAGGAATCCTGTATAGACCTGGCCACGGTTGTTCACGCGGTCTTTGACGAGTCGCAGGTGTTCCGGATCGACCATTTCCTCGGCAAGGAATCGGTCGACAACATCCTCGCTTTCCGGTTCGCCAACGGCCTGTTTGAGCCGATCTGGAACCGTGATCACATCTCGCACGTCCAGATCGACGTGCCGGAGAAGATCGGCATCGAGAGCCGGGCCAAGTTCTTCGAGGGCACGGGCACTTTCAGGGACATGATCGTGACGCACCTGTTCCAGGTACTCGGCTTCGTGGCCATGGAGCCGCCGATCACGCTCGGCGCGAA
>Ga0070707_100005578_pt1 | contig 11755 bp, 13 predicted proteins | sample KBSK5502metaG_FD_65468 | JGI IMG/M metagenome (GOLD analysis project Ga0070707, IMG submission 65468) | Corn, switchgrass and miscanthus rhizosphere microbial communities from Kellogg Biological Station, Michigan, USA - KBS K5-50-2 metaG | ecosystem: Host-associated > Plants > Roots >... | reverse complement strand
CTCCTGCTGGATCGTAGACCGCAGCGGTTGCTGTTGGCCGACGACACTGACGCGAAAGTCCACACCGGGCTGAGCCGAAACTTCCTGACGAACGGCGGACAAAGCCACAACCAGATCCAATGGGCAAGGGTCCGACGAACGGAGATCCTGAATGGCCTTCCGGCCTTCGTCTATCCCCTGCTTCATGAACTGCAGAATTGGATCTAACTTGGATTTGACCTGCGAATCGGGAGGCAGGTTGTCGACGACCACTCCAAGTTGTAACGAGGTGCCTAAGAACGTCTGCAGAAGAGTGTCATGGAGTTCCCGGGCAATTCGCGCGCGCTCAAGCAATATACGCTTTCGCTTCCAAAGCTCGTTCCACTGCCAGAGGCGACCAAACGAGCTTCATTTCATGGAACGGCGAAGCAATGCCTCTTTAGCTTTCTTCCCTGCAACACCCTTACCCGCCGCGATCTGAGCATTTCGCCTCGTGGACATCCTGAAGCAGCTCAAGAGTTTCAATCAGCCGATCATAGTCCGCCGGGTCCAAAACGACGCCGGCGCTGCGTCCCCGCTGTGTAAGCACCAGGGCACGCTTGTGCGATTGCACTTGCTCGATCAGCTTGGCAGCGTTAGCGCGAAAGGCGGAAACCGGTTGTACATCCTGCTCTCGTATTCGCGATTTCAGAATCATCCGCTAGGCTACACAAAAGCGAAAAGCCAACAGAGATCGTTGGCTATTTGATAAGGTCGAGTCGTCTAAGATCGTCTTCTGTCCAGCGGGCGAGGCGGATCATGCTGCGGAGCGTGCCGATTGGGAAGGTGTTCGAAGGTTGGCGGTAAAGCGACGGGCACCGTGCGGCCGTTCGGGTGGCAGTAAATGTGATGACTGCCGACAACCCGGTCGAGGGTAAATCCGTCTTGTTCGAGAGCGCGGGTGAACTGGCGGGCGGTGATGCCGCGGGGAACGTTCAAACAGTGACGACCACGGCGGGGGACTCGAGCTCCATTGCAGCCGCCGGGACCTTCTGGCCCTTTTCAATCCGCATCTCGACCAGCGCCTGGAGCAGTTCGTGAATGCGCTGGAGGGCTTCCTCCTTTGTGTCGCCCCACGTGACGGCTTCTTCGATATCGGGACAGTACGCCTGATATGCCTTGCGGCCGTCCTCGTGTTCATCGTCTTCGACGACGACTTTAAAAACGTAACTTTTCAAGGTGCCTCCTCGGATTCAGGATAGCACGGGGTTGAGGGCGGTCAAATGCTCGCGGATATTCTCGCAGCCCCACACAACGAAAACCCTCCATCTGTCCCTACCAATAATGTCATCGACCGCGATGTAGCCGTTGAGATCACTTTGAACACAACTCGACAACTTGTCCCATCTTCGGCCGAGAAGCCTGGTGTGATCTCTTGGAAAACCTTCTTGGTCGGAGGTCGTCGGTAATTTATCAGTATTATCAGACAGCGCGACGCTCGTATCTATGATGCACACCGCCGACCTCCGGCACTGCGATGACTGCGCCAATGGATTGAACAGGTCGAAAGTTGGGCGAATCTTTGTCCAGCGACAGGTGCAGGCGGCTCCTGTGGTAATAGCCAACATAGGCGCGAAGCGCGTGACGCAACGATGCTTCATCGAAGACAATCACGTGATCTAAACATTCTCGCCGAATGGACCCATCACGCGTTCGACGTAAGCTCGTTGTCATGGTGATCGCGGAGCACTGAGGACTTCTTTAATGCCCATGGCTTCGACTTGCTTGCGGAATTCGAATCCGTAGATCCGATCACGATCTCGCAAGAGATATTTCGGTGCTGTGTCGAAGGGAAAGGCTTCTACGATTTGCTGAGCCGTCCATTCTGCCGTTGGATGAGCGTCAGAGCCCATTCCAACGCCACGGACTGCTGGGGAACGTTCTGACAGAATACCGCGAGCAGCGCTACTCATCGAATGCAATTTCAGTCACCTGATCCACAGTCATTGCACGCCCTTCCGCCTTGGCAGCCAGGAATGTTTCGTTACCAAGTATCTCCCGTGCTCCAAGGGAGGCAGCTTCATATCCAAAAAGGATCCGCTCAGAAGGTGGTGGCAAGATGCCCATGGCCTCATAAAGAGCCTCAACTGCTCCGAAAAGACGCGCAGCTCGCCCTGCCTTTCCAATCGCCACCATTGTGACAGCGATCAAGTGCAGTGAACGTGCGACGCCATTTTTGTAACCCATCTCCCGAAACATTGTGAGACTTTGCTTCTCGAGATCAAGTGCCACACCGTGACGCCCGTCGTTTCTAGCCAGGTTAGCAAGCCCGTTCGTCAAATCCGCAGCTGTGCGTTTGGCGCCCGCCGTGTTCGCTACGGTCAGTCCTTCTTCGTATAACGATCGGCCTTCGTTGTATTTGCTTTCGAGCACGGCTATGTTTCCCAGTCTATTCAGGGCGGAAGCGATGTGCCTCTTTGCCCCTAATTCGCGTAATATGTCAAGGCTATCGGCAATCATCGACTTAGCCGATCCAAAATCGCCTTCAGCTGCGGCAATGTCGCTGAGACATGAGAGGGCAGATGCAACACGGGGTTTTGATCCAATAGCGCGGAAGCACGTCAGGCTCTCCTCAACCAAAGAGCGAGCCAACGTGTAGTCCGCTTGAATGTAAGCCACATGTCCGATCATCATGAGACTAGTAGCAGTTCCTTCAATGGCTTGCAATGCGCGAAAAAGTGTCAAAGATTGGTCGAAGTACGTGCGAGCTAAAGAATAGTTGGCCTGCGTGTACGCAATTTGGCCGAGTGAAGTACAAACGCCAGCAACTCCTAACCGATATCCAGCACGCTGCCACGCAGACAGGCCTCGTTCGTATAATGACTGCGCCAAACTAAAATCGTTATGTGAAAGAGCCACGTGTCCGAGACTGAACAGTCCTGAACCGATCCATTTCAGATCTTGAAGAGGGCCGGCAATGTTTAGGATCTCTTCGTACATCAAACGTGCCGCCTCGTGATCGCCCTGGTCATTAGCAAGATCACCCGCCGTTTCCATAGTGCCGAGATGCTGAATGGCCCAGGGCTGGTGGCAACGTTCCAACGCTTCTTTCGCCCATTCGCGTCCTTCAGTGTAGTTTCCACGGACCAACCAGAACTGACGCATTCCCGTCACCATCCGCAACATCGCACCAGATCCGCCAGCGTCATTTTTCAGCGATTGGAAAGCCGCCCGGATGTTGTTGTGATCATTTGCGAACAATTGAAACCAATGTACCTGATGCTCTCCCTGCAATTCGGTTTCTCCACACTCAGCGAATCGGACGTAAAATTCAGCGTGTTGTTTCTGTTGAGAATCCGTTTCTCCAGATTCATCAAGCTTCTCTCGACCATATTCTCGAACGGTCTCTAAAAGCCGATACCGTGTTGAGTTGTTTTGCACGAACACGACCAGAGATTTGTCCACGAGCTGCGTCAACACATCCATCACCTCGTGACGAAGGAGGTCATCCGCCGCGCAGATATCTTCTGCCGCCTGCAGCGTGAAGCCTCCGACAAATACACTTATCCTCCGAAAGAGAATTCGCTCCTTTTCGGAAAGCAAATTGTGGCTCCAATCCAACGTTGCCCTAAGTGTCTGTTGCCGGGGCAAAGCGGTACGAATGCCGGCGTTCAGCAACCGAAAGCGTTCGATCAATCTTGCCCGAATTTCCTCTATGGACAAGGCTCTAGTCCTTGCGGCCGCCAATTCAATGGCGAGTGGGATTCCATCAAGTTGCCGACAGATATTCACCACGTCGCCTGCGTTACTCAGACTCAATACAAATTTCGGCTGAACGGCAGTTGCACGATCTACGAATAGCCGTACCGCTTCATATTGCAAGAAGTCGGCCTCCAACGATTGTCCGTCGGGTAACGAAAGGGACGGCACGCGCCATACGCTCTCACCTGAGACCATTAAGGGTTCCCTGCTGGTGGCTATTAAGCGAAGCCGTGCACACTTTTGGAGTAATAACTCGGAGGTTTTAGCACACGCCGCAATCAAGTGCTCGCAATTATCAATAACCAACAGCGTGCAACGGTCTCCGAAATAGTCACAAACTGACTGCAACGGATCCCTGTGGGACTCTTCCTGAATCGGGAGAACCGAGGCGATCGCCTGTGGGACGAGATTCGGCTCCGATAGGGCAGCTAAGTCTACAAACCACACGCCGTCGGGATAATCGTTGAGCCTGTCAACAGCTATTTGAATGGCGAGACGTGTCTTGCCAATGCCACCCATCCCCGTCAGGGTGAGGAGGCGCGTCTTCGAAAGCAGTTCTGTCACTTCCGCCAACTCGCGCTGGCGGCCAATAAATGTCGTAAGTTGCTGCGGAACATTATTCCGAGTACGAAGCGCACCGTTCTTCTCTGGGCTAAGGGTAACCTTGCGCGCATCTTCCAGAAGGTCGGTAGCCTTCTGGTAGCGACCCTGAGGATCCTTGACCAAACATTTCAGGATGATCTGCTCTAATTCTGGCGAGATCGGCGGACTCATCTCCGGAATAGGACATGGATCAGTGTTGATAATGCGATTGAGTGTCTCCATTGGTGTAGTGCCGGAAAAAGGTAGGGTTCCTGTAGCTGCCTCATACAGCACCACACCGAAGGAAAATATGTCTGAGCGATGGTCGATCTGGTGACCAAGAGCCTGTTCGGGTGACATGTAGTCCACTGTACCTATTAGCACTCCCGGCTCGGTTTCGACCGGAGTTAGATCGAGACTCGATGATCGCTGAACCGGGAAACGCTTAGCAATGCCGAAGTCGACCAACTTCACCTGGCCTTGTGCAGTAATCATGATATTGGCAGACTTCAGGTCTCGGTGAATAATGCCTGTTGAATGGGCAGCTCGTAACGCCTCTGCAATTTGCGTGGCAAGGCTATAAAGCTCTTTTTGTGCGAGAGGCTTATTGCGGATCTTCGTTTTAAGCGTCTCTCCTTCGACATACTCCATCACAATGAAGTAAACGCCGTTTGCTTCGTTGATCTCGTGAATTGTGGCTATATTCGGGTGGTTCAAAGCTGCAGCCGCTCTTGCTTCGTGAAGAAACCGGCGTCTCCGCTCAGGATCGGAGGCAAAATTCGTGTGCAGAATTTTTAAGGCGACCCGGCGCGCCAGCCGGGTATCGTGCGCCAAATATACCTCACCCATGCCCCCCGCATCGAGCAGCCTCAGCAATTCATACGATCCGAAACTACTTCTGACAAACGAGCCGAATGGTGGCGACCCGACGGAATCGGAAGTCCCGTCAAAGGCATGGGATTCCAAGAAAGTTCGTGCGGCTTCATGCGAACTCATCAGGGCCTCGACCTCTCTCTTCAGCGACAAATCGCCCGCGCAGGCGCGCTCAAGGAAAATGGCGCGCTCGGCAAGGGGCCGCTCAAGCAGATCGTCGAAGATTTTATCGACTCGAAGCCAGCGCTCTGGGTTCACAGCGAGTATCTCCGGTTTACGGTGAACCGATTTTAGCATTACAGGAAAAGTGAAGCACTTTTGACGACGAACCATAGCCTGTGAATAAGCGTGCCCGAACTGACGAATGTGCGATCAGGGGCGAACACAACTTCCGGAGCCTCGACTTCGATCACTTAAGCTGTTATCGGGCCTCCCCACGTAAGCGATGTCCTTGGAAAAGGGAAGATTTTATGGAATTCGGGAGTCGATTCAAGTGAAAGACGCGGCTGTGCATTCTACAATCACGACGTTAGGTTTAGCGCTCTGCCCGCGCCGATGCTGTGTAGCAAAAGATCGAGACCGAACGCGCCAGGTATAATTTACCAGCATGGCTGTTCGTCGGCACCAGGTCTTTCAGTTTCCCACCCGTTTCAGCGGTTTACGTCTTTGAGGCGTTCTTTCAGCTCGTCGAGCTTCTTCTCGAGCCGCGTCTGGCGCGAAATCAGCAGCCAGATGAATATGAAAATAATGATGAACGCGAGGGTATACGCAACGAAGAGATTAGTCATTGGCGAGGATCGCGTGTTCGAGATACTCGACGTCTTCTTCGACTTTGGCGATTGCCATTCGCCGGCCGAGAAGGTATGCGTACAGGACCGCGAACGTTAAAAACGAAACGATCAGCACCTTCCACATATCCCAGTCGAGTCCGCCGCCCATGATCACGGGTTGAGGATGCTGCGTCCGCCACCACTCGATCGAGAGGTAGTTGAAAGGCACATCGACCATGGCGAGCACTCCAAACACTGCTCCGAGCGCGGCTCTCTTTTCACGTTCAGGCAGGTAAGCGCGCAGCATCAAGTACGACACGAAAATCAGAGCGAGGAGGAATTGGAGCGTCAGCCGCGCATCCCACGTCCAGTAGATACCCCATACCGGCTTTGCCCACAGCATGCCGCTCATGATGGACAAGCTTGTACAGAGCACGCCCATTTCTCCGGAGGCCGATGCGAGCCGGTCCCATTTGAGATCGTGTTTGACGAGGTACATGATGCTGCCAAAACCCAACAGGTACGCCGATGCGTAAGACAGGAGTCCGGCAGGAAGATGGAAATAAAAAATGCGCTGAATCACGCCCATTGTGGCTTCGTTAGGCGCAAAGATGAAAATCATGTAGAGGTTTACGATCATCAGCACCAGCGACAGGATTCCAAGAATCTTTGAACGCATCTCAGTCCTCCACGACGAATTCGAACACGAGATAGGATACCGTCAGGTAGACAATACTAAACCCCGCCAAAAGATAGAGCCAAGAGGAAATTCCCTTGGTCTCACCACTCAACACCATGGCAGTCGCTTCCACCGCGGCGATGACAACAGGCACGGTGAGCGGAATCTGAAGCACCGGCAGCATCACTTCTTTCATTCGTGTGTTCGCCGAAATCGTCGACAGAATCGACCCGATCGCCGCGATCGCCAATGTTCCCAGAACGGCGATGCCGGCGATTTCGAGAAACTGCAGATTGAATTTCAAATTGTTGAATATGACGAAGACCGGCAAGACGATGAGCTCCGCGATGAGCATGAACGTGAAGTTGCTCGCGACCTTTCCCAGATAGAGTTCGCCTCGTTCCAGCGGCGCAAGCAGCAGGCCCTGCAGGCACTCATTGTCCATTTCCATCGCCAGCGAACGGTTCAGACCGAGAATCGCCGCGAAGGAGAACGCGACCCATAGAATTCCCGGAGCGATCAACGATCGATCGATGCTACTCGGTTCGAACGCAAAGCTGAATATCGTCAGGACAAGGATGCCGAACATCAGCATCGAGCTGATGGACTCCTTGCTGCGCATTTCAATGACGATGTCTTTGAAGATGATCGCCGTGACGGGCTTCATCGTCCGACTCCCACGCGAATGTACGCCGCATAGGCGTCGCGGACAGCCTGATCTTTGGAATTGCCCTCGAAGACAATCTTCCCGCGATCGATGATTGCTGCTCGTGTTGCGCCGCGCAGGCCCTGGTCGAGGTCGTGCGTCGTGAGAATGATGGTCCGACCTGCCGCGGCGGCCTGATCGAGAATCTGGTTCAGGATTTCCACCGCATTCGCATCAAGCCCGGTATAGGGCTCGTCCAGCAAAATCACCGACGGATCGTGGAGCATCACTCGCGCGATGCCCAGCCTCTGATGAAGACCTCGCGAGAAGGCGCGCACGGGATCGGATGCGCGGTGCCGAAGTCCCACGCGATCGAGGAGGGACTGGATTCGCTCATCCGAATCCGTCACTCCATAAAGCCGGGCGAAGAAGCGCAGGTTTTCGACGGGCGTCAGGTCGCGATACAGATAGGTGTTGTGGGATAAAAAGCCGATGTGGCGGCGCGCGTTTTCCGGTTCCTCACGAACATCGATTCCTTCGATTCGCAATTTGCCGTGGGTGTGCCTGACGAGCGTGGCGGCAATTTTCAGGAAGGTTGTTTTGCCGGCCCCGTTGCGTCCGAATAGAGCGAGAAACTCGCCGCGCTTGACGCGCAGCGTAACCCCGCCCAGCGCCGTGAAATGCCCGAATGTTTTGCGAATATCTTCAGATTCGAGTGCGAACGCCGCGCTCAAACTTTCGTCCCCATCCTCTCGAGAATCTTCGACAGGTGAAACTTCAGGTCCTTCAAATCCTGTTTGTATTTTTTCTCCGCGATCGCACCGGATTCCTTTTGCTCCTCGAGCTTGGCAATCTGATCGAGCAGTTCCTCTTTGCGACGGATCAGTTCGTCGCGACCCTTCCTGCGAGCCAGGGCTTCTTTATGCAATTGGAGGGAGTAGCTGATGCTCCACAGGAGGAACGCGCCTACGGCGAGGATGATAAACCAGGTATGCGCGCCCATGGCATTGGGCACATCGGCGGTTCTCGCGCCTTCGTCTTGCGCGAGGAGCAGTAGCAGGATCATCAACGCTTCAGTTTAGCTCCGCAGTCTGCACAAAACTTATTTGTGATTGGATTCTTGACGCCGCACGACGGGCAGTTCGTGGTGGCGGCTGTTGCTCTGGACTTGCGTGCGGAAATCTCACGACGGATCAAGGCATCAAGATCCGCCGCGGATTCGAGATTCTCCACTTGCTGGAAAACGAGCGCTGCCTCGGCGTTCATCTCGCCGCGGATCTTCTGATAGTCCTCTTCAGAGAGCTTGCCGCACTTATATTCGAAATCGAGATCCTGGATGTTGCCGAGGATGACTTCCTTCTTTCGCTGAAGCAAATCCCACTCGGTCTCTTCGATGATTGCGGATTCCAGCGTTTCTTCTTTCCGAAACAGCGGAACACAGATCGCCGCGAGAATGCTGCCACTGAGAATGCCGCAGAACAGATAAAGCATTAATCTTCCGGTATGTATTTCTTGAGTTCTTCTTCGACCTTCTGCTGATACTTCGCCACATCGACGTTTGCCGGCGCCTGCGTCCATTTCCGGCGGAACTGCCGGACGAAGTAGACGACCAGCATGCCGCCCACGGCAAGCGCGATAAAAGGCATCGTCCACGCCGCCAGATTGAATCCGGATGCCGGCGGCGAAGACAGCACCGTCAGTCCGTACTTCTCGGCGAAGTGGGCAACGATCGACTGATCGCCCTGGCCTTCATCAAGCTCGGCGGCGATTTCCGCGAGCATCGGACCGGAACTGGGACAACCGAAGTGATTGCATTCGGTCAGGAGCTGATTGCACGTTCCACAAACGCAGATGAACTTCTGGCCGACTTCCTTCACGCGCTGCCGGTCGGCAGCAAGCGCGAGGGGCGTCGCCGCAAGGACGAACAGAAGGACTAACTTACGAAACCTTCGTTTCAATTTCTTTCGATTCCTCTTTCGATTCGATTTCAGGACGTCTTCTCAGAATCGTCTTCTTGTTCGGCAGCAGAGCGATCAGCGTGCCCGCCACGAGCACGATGCCGCCAATCCACACCCACATCGTCAGCGGGTTGTAGAACACCTGGACGATGGCTTTCTTCCCGTCGGCCGTGCCGCCCTGGAAGACAACATAAACGTCGTTCTTCATGCTGGAGTAGATGGCAACCTCGGTCGTCGGCTGAGTCTCCTGTCCAGCCTTGTAGAGCCGCTTTTCCGGGTACAGGGTTGCTTTCTTCTTGCCATATTCGAACAGGCTGATCGTCGCCTTCTGGCCCGCATAATTCGCTGTGTCTTCGATTCCCAGCTTGTCTACCCGCAGGGTGTACTCTCGGATCGAAATCCTGTCGCCGATACCCAGCTCACCTTCGGCGTCGGTCGTAAACGCCTGTCCAGACCAGCCGATGAACAGCAGTACAAAGCCGAAGTGGATAATGTATCCGCCGTAGCGCCGCGTGTTGCGAAGGGTGAGGTTCACGACGGCTTCGACGAAACTGTCGCCGGTCCCGACCTGACGCGCTGCAGCGCCTTTGTAGAACTCGCGGACGATCGTGATCGTCACGAAGATCGACATCACCACCGACAGCCAGGCATAGAAATGCTGGAGCCCGCGGAAGTACAGAACCACACCGGTTCCCAGCGCGATCACTGCCGGCCACAGGAAATTCCGCTGCAAGCTGTTCGTCGATGCTCTGCGCCACGCCAGCAGCGGCCCGACACCCGTCAGGAACATCAGGAAGATGGCGATCGGCACATTCACTTTGTTGAAGAACGGTGGGCCGACCGTGATCTTCGAGCCTGTGACTGCCTCGGAAATGATCGGGAACATCGTGCCCCAGAAAACCGCAAAGCAGGCGGCAAGCAGGATCAGGTTGTTGAACATGAAACTGCTTTCGCGCGAGACGATCGACTCCATCTGGTTTTCGCTTTTCAGATACGGCAGGCGATCGAAGAGCAGATACAACGCTCCAGACAGGGCAACGATGATAAAGGCCCGGAAATATCCGCCAACCGGCGATTGAGCGAACGCATGGACGGATTGAACCATGCCGCTGCGCGTCAGCAAGGTTCCGAAGATCGACATGATGTAGGTCAGGATGATCAGCACCATGTTCCAGACCTTCAGCATGCCTTTCTTTTCCTGGACCATCACGGAATGCAGGAACGCGGTGCCGATCAGCCACGGCATCATCGAGGCGTTCTCAACCGGGTCCCATGCCCAGAAGCCGCCCCATCCCAGCTCGTGATATGCCCATTTGCCGCCGAGAAGAATTCCGATGCTCAGGAACATCCAGGCGACCATGGTCCATCGCCGCGTCGTGCGGATCCACGTATCGCCGAGCTGCTTCGTGAGCATCGCCGCCATGGCGAATGCGAATGGCACGGCGAATCCGACGAAGCCGAGATAAAGCATCGGCGGATGGATCACCATGTACGCGTCTTGCAGCAGCGGGTTCAGGCCATTGCCGTCGCGCGGAACAAAGGGCAGTGGAGACAGGCCGGATTGCAGGACAACCGTCTGGTTGAACGGATTCACGATGAACAGATGCATCGACGTGAAGAACCAGGACGTGCCCATCAGCACCGCGATGACGTACGGCATCATCGCGCTGTGCTTCCGCCAGTTTTGGATGACGACGAGCGCGGAATAGATCGTGAGCAGCCAGCCCCAGAACAGCAGCGAGCCTTCCTGGCCGCCCCAGATCGAGCTGACCTTGAAGTACATCGGAAGATCGCGATTCGAATGCGCCGCGATGTACTTGATCGAGAAATCGCTTACCGCGAACAAATATCCAAGACAAACGATCGCAGTGGTGATGCATATCGTGGTGCCCAGCGCCGCATTGCGGCCGCTGGCGATGAGTTTGTCGTGTTTGAGGCGGATTCCAAGCAGGGATGCGACGATTGAATACGCCGTCACCACCCAGGCGAGAGCCAGGGCGAACTGCCCAATTTGTGCCATGCTAGTCGCTCTTTCTTATGCCGGCTGCGGCTTCTTTCTCGTATTTGGACGCGCACTTGGCTTGCATTTTGTTCGCGACGAACACGCCATCGCGTCCAAGCTGGCCTTCGACAACGGCCTGTGCACGATCGACGAAAGTGTCCGGAGGTGCATCGTTGCCGACGTACTTTACGGGGAGGGTTTCCAGTTTTTTCGTCTTCTCATCCTGCTGGCTGATCATGAAGTTGATGACCTTGCCATCACGCAGAATCGAGCCCGGCACCACGTCTCCAGCGACTTTCAGGCGCCGCGTATACGCCTGGTCTTTCGATGCGTAAAGCTCGTTCACGGTCTGGTAATACGCATTTCCTTCCTTGAAGCCGGAATATGCGAGGTAGGCCAGGGTGAGAATGATGACAACGGAGCCAACGACAAACTTAAGCTGTTTGCGTTTCATGGATTTATCCCCTTTAGAAGTACCGCAGCATTATAGCACCTTCTTGGAATGCGGGCTAAAGCCAACGCTGT
>Ga0070707_100005577_pt1 | contig 11756 bp, 12 predicted proteins | sample KBSK5502metaG_FD_65468 | JGI IMG/M metagenome (GOLD analysis project Ga0070707, IMG submission 65468) | Corn, switchgrass and miscanthus rhizosphere microbial communities from Kellogg Biological Station, Michigan, USA - KBS K5-50-2 metaG | ecosystem: Host-associated > Plants > Roots >... | reverse complement strand
CACAGTCCATTTGGCGATCGGTTTTACATAAATGCTGAACTGTCCTTCGGCGACAGCACCGGTGCTGTCGCCGAAGGACAGTTCAGCATTTATGTAAAACCGATCGCCAAATGGACTGTGGCTGAAATTGTCCGTGTTCCCGTCATTTCGTGGGGCAATTCCTCGAAAGGCAGCTTCGTTGCGATCTTCGAGGTTACGGCCCAGCGTTAATCAAGCTCGAGGCCGACTAGCCTGCTTTCGATTGCGCCCGCGGCCCTCGAACCATCGCCCAAAAGTTCGGCCCGCCGGGAATTCGACCGGCGCCTTCGATCCGAAAACCCAGTTCTTTGTAGAACGGCAGGTTTGCTGGATTGAACGTTTCAAGATAACAAGGCAAGCCCTCCGCATCTGAACGGGAATAGGCGACCAGATAGACGGCGTGCCCGTCTCGATACACATGAACGTAGGCCCAGCCCTCTTCGAGCGCGACGTCATAAAAATCCGCGCGACCCAAATCCGGATAGGCCGGGATTCCCTTCTGGATCGCCCGCTCGAGTTCGCCGGTATGTTCGTCGAACCCCGGCTTCAACGCCACCACGTTATAACCCTGGAGCTGGAGCCAAACCGGGTTTCTCTTCTCTTCCGTTTTCACCATAAGATTGTCCTCGTTGTTGATATCAAGGGTGCCGAGGGTATTTATGAACGAACGCCTGGTGGCGGACGAGAGCTTTTCGGCGAATGGTGGTGGTCTACCGGTAATTGAAACCGATTTTTATGCAGATCAAAGTTGATGATTTGACGGGTCCCCAAATAGCGGAACTGCTGCGGGAGCATTTGCGGAACATGGCCGAAAATTCTCCGCCCGAAAGCATGCATGCGCTGAGCCTGGACGAATTGCGAAAGCCGGACATCACGTTCTGGAGCGCGTGGGGAGGAACGGAACTGCTGGGATGTGGCGCCCTCAAGGAACTCGACTCTCAGCACGGAGAAATCAAATCGATGCGCACCGCTTCAGCGCATCGCCGTAAGGGCGTAGCGGCACGGCTGCTCGAGCACATACTGGAGGAAGCGAAAAGGCGAAATTACAAAAGAGTCAGCCTGGAAACCGGCTCGATGGATGCCTTCAAGGCCGCGCAGAATCTTTATGCAAAGTTCGGCTTCAAGCCGTGTGGTCCGTTTGCAGACTACGTCGAAGACCCGAACAGCGTGTTCATGACGAAAGAATTATGAAAGGCTGGAGAATAAGCCCTGAAATGAAGATCGCCCTCGAGAACGAGGCCAGACGCGTACGTTTACTTCGCTCGGAATATAATGGGCATTTCGAATTCAAGGAGGGACTTATGGATCGACGCAAATTCGTGCGTGTGGCCGGCAGTGGATTAGCCATGGGCGGACTCGCGGAAGCCGTTGTGGAAGCGCAAGTGGCTGCGAGGCCGTCAGGCCAGTCTTCGGATAAGAAAGCGAAGCCGCGGAAAGCATTGATGAAGGTGGGGACCCAGCACGGCGACTCGAATGAAATCCTCCGCGTCCTCGCCGGCTTTGGCGTCAATTACATCTGCAGCCGTCTCCCTTCGGAACGGCTTGACGAGCACTGGTCGGTGGAAGGTCTCTCCAGGCTTCGCGAGCGCATCGAGTCCTTCGGCCTCGTACTTGATGTGGTGCCGCTGCCCATGAGCTCGAACTACATCACGAAGGCGGAGCTTCCGAATATCCTGCTCGGCAAGAGTCCCGAGCGGGATCGGGAAATCGACGACGTCTGTCAAATGATTCGGAACGCCGCCCGCGCCAGGATCCCCACGCTCAAGTACAACCTCACGTTCCTCGGTGTTCCGCGCACCGAACCAACGAAAGGGCGCGGCGGCGCGGAATACAGCACGTTCGTCTACGACAAGGCCAAACAGGATCCGCCGTTGACCGAGGCTGGACCCGTCAACGCGGACGTATATTGGGAACGCATCACGTATTTCCTCGAACGCGTCGTTCCTGTCGCGGAAGAATACAAAGTCCGGCTGGCATGCCATCCACAGGATCCTGGAATGCCCCGCGGCCGCGGTTTCAGGGGCGTCGAAACGGTGCTCGGCTCAGTTGATGGTCTCAAGCGATTCGTTTCCATCAAGGAGAGCGTTTACCACGGCCTGAACTTCTGCCAGGGCACCGTGGCTGAAATGCTCCAGAATCCCGGGCGAGAAATCTTCGACGTGATCCGTTACTTTGGCAGCCGCGGCAAGATCTTCAATGTCCATTTCCGAAACATCCGTGGAGGTTTTCTCAACTTCCAGGAAACGTTCATCGATGACGGCGATGTCGATATGCTCAAGGCGATGCGAGTATACAAGGAGGTCGGCTTCGACGGCATGATGATGCCCGATCACGTGCCGAAGATCCAGGGCGACTCGAATAGTTACCAGGGATTCGCTTTCGCATTCGGCTACATCAAGGCGTTGATCGCCGCAGTCGCTGCCGAAGGATGAAGGCATTGGAGATTCCAAGATTGGAAATTTCTAAATTTCTTCATATTCAGAAATCCAGAAATCTCCAATTTTGGAATTTCCAATGCTCTACTTCATCGCCATGCCGTGCGGACGCGCCGACCCGGTTGAAAACGCGTAATTGAAATCCAACTGGAACCGCGGATCCAGCTCCAGGCGATGATGCTTCACCCGCGCCACGTGGATTTTGTGATCTCCTTCGGAATGCACTTTGCCAAACGTATCTTCGTTGAGGAAGTAATCGGACACGACGAGACGCTCGTCGTCCGAGGTGAGCTGCAGATAGTGCGGGCCGGCATCTTTCCCTAATTCCAGAATATCCATCACCTCGGGTCGCGCCGGCGTGGACGTATCGAACATCACGACTTTGCCTGCTTGATTCATCGTGATGAACAGCCGCTTCCCATCGCGGGTCATGCGCATCAATTGAGGCCAGCCGCCTTTCGCGATCGAGGAGAAGTCGAAGACCGGCGTCGCGGTGCCGGCTTTCGGATCGACCAGATACAGTTTGTCGTCAATCATGCCCGCGGTGTAACCCAGTCCATGCGGGCTGCCAGGAATCATCTTCACATCGATCGTTCCTCCGGCGTGTGGGACGGTGATCGTCTTCACGATCGATCGATCCCGTAAATTCCATACGCGGATGCTGCCCTTCAGGTCCAGATCGCCGGGAACGACGTCGAGCGTGGTTGAGGGACAGATGAAGTCACTGGTGAGCATCAGGTTGAGATCCGGCCGCACGGCGATGCCGTGCGGGTTGAAGCCGTCGTCGGGCGGTGTCTCGGGGTATTCCTTGACGATGTGAAATCTGGAATCGAATTCCACGACTCTGCCGGGAGCGTGGCCTGCAGGACCGCCCATCATCGTCGCCAGGAACCCGCCTCTCGGCATCGCGTAGAAGTCGTCGGTTACCGAAGACAGGGGCGGGTCTGCCGAAGACAGGAATCGAGGCGAGCGAGGATCGGAAACCGCAAAAAAGAAGACTTCGTTCTGACCTTTCAAAACACTGAGGAGCCCGCCGGCCGCCAGAATTCTGCCGTCGGCAGAAAGTCCGACGTGGTGCGGCTCGTTACCGGTCGCGCCGGGGCCCGGCAGCGGCACAGTGTTGATGACACTCCCGTAATGCGGCGAGTGTTCGTCAAAGTTGATGACTGCCAGGAAGTCCGGCTTGGTACGAGCCTGATCGCCGGCCCACACGAAAAGATATTTTTCGTCATCTTCCTGATGATTCGCGCGCGAGACGCGATAACCGCCGATCACGAACAGGGCGCTTACCGCCAGAAATAACACGAGTTTGGTGCGTTTCATTTCTCCCTCCTGTGCCGTTAAGCGAGAATTCGCGGCGAATTGGCTCAAAATTGCTAAAATGCGCGGCGTGCACGAAGCCCCGGAACACGAGGTGATCCAACTGCTCGCCCAGTGGAGCGATGGCGACAAGTCGGCATTCGACAAGCTCATGCCTTTGATCCACGACGAGCTGCGCCGCCTGGCGCATCGCTACATGAGCCGCGAGCGTCCCGGCCACACGCTGCAGACCACGGCGCTTGTCAATGAAACCTACCTCCGGCTAACCTGAAAACATCATGCTCAGGTCCGATGGCATTGCGAAAGTGCTCGACTTCGGCCTGGCCAAATTGACGGAACCTGAATCCGGCGAACCAGGCGCGCCAACTTTCCTGACGGCGCAATTGACGACGAAGCAGGGAATGCTGATGGGGACGGCCCATTACATGTCGCCGGAACAGGCTCGAGGATTGCGTGTGGATACGCGCACGGACATTTGGGCGCTTGGTGTCGTTCTGTACGAGATGCTCGCGTCCGCCGTTCCGTTTTCCGGACCGACCAACAGCGATGTCATCGCTTCGATCTTGTGTGAGCAGCCGGGTCCGCTGGAGGCATTGACGAGAGAGCCGGTGCCTGCAGCGTTGGAATCCATCGTCATGAAAGCGCTGCGAAAGGACCGGGAAGAGCGATACCAGACGGCAAATGATCTGGCAAGCGACTTGAAAGACGTGAGGCGCAGTCTGGAATTTTCGCCGCGCGAACGCCGCGTCAAACTAAGCCTGGCCGCGGTTGCGGTGGTCGTCCTGGTTGGCGGGAGTTTGCTTTTGTGGTCTGCGTTGAGAACAAACGATGCGGCTCCGTCCGCGAAAAACGTGGCCTTCACACAAATCACCGATCAGTCTGGTGCGGAGTTGTTCCCTTCTCTGGCTCCGGACGGAAAGTCGCTCGTTTACGCCAGTCATGCGTCGGGCAAATGGGGCATCTATCTGCAGCGCGTGGGCGGCAAGAATGCGACGAACCTGACGCAGGGTTCGATGGCCGATGATACGCAGCCTGCGTTTTCCCCTGATGGAGAGCGTATTGCTTTCCGATCCGAGCGGGAAGGCGGCGGCATCTACGTGATGGGGGCCACCGGCGAGTCCGCAAGAAGAATGTCGGATTTTGGATACAACCCCGCGTGGTCGCCCGATGGTGAGAAGATTGTCGTCGCGACGGAAGTCATCAATCGGCCGCTGACGCGGCCGACCAAAAGCCAGATCTGGACGCTCGCGATTGCCACCGGCGAAAAACGAATGATCACTGCCGGCGATGCGTTGCAGCCGGCGTGGTCCCCCCACGGTTATCGAATCGCGTACTGGACTCGGCCGGATATCAGCGGACAGGGAGAAGATATCTGGACGATCCCTGCCGAAGGAGGCGAAGCGCGCAAGGTCACCAGCGGGGCGGGCACGAATTGGAATCCCGTGTGGTCGCCAGATGGCCGCTATCTCTATTTCTGCAGCAATCGCGGCGGCAGCATGAATATCTGGCGCGTTGCTCTGGACGAAAAATCCGGAGCAGTTCGAGGAATGCCCGAAGCGGTCACTGCGATCGGCGCATCGACGGAAGCCCAGCATCTCAGCTTTTCGCGCGACGGGCGCCATCTTGCCTACGTGGCGCTGCAGGAAACCAGGAATCTCAAGAAGATCGGTTTTGACCCGTCGAGAGCGAGGGCTGTTGGCGATCCCATCGCGATCACGCGTGGCTCGGCACAGTTGTGGTTTCCAGACGTGTCGCCCGATGGTGAATGGCTCGCGGGTTACTCTCTGGGAAACCTCCGTCACATCTTTATCATGCGCACCGATGGCAGCGATCTGCGCGATCTGACGCCGGACAATTATCGATATGCCTGGCCGCGATGGTCGCCCGATGGAAAGCGCATTGCGTTCAGCTCGCGCCGAACCGGCGATTACGAAATCTGGGCGATCAACCGCGATGGCAGCGGCCTCGAGCAGATGACGCAAAGCAGCGGTGGCCACTATTCTCCGTGGTCAGCCGACGGGCTGAAAATTGCCTACTCTATACATCATCCTGAAAACGATGCCGTCATCTTTGAGCCCGGCAAACCCTGGAGCGAACAGACTCCAGTGCACCTCGCTCCGATTGAGCCTGGCGTCGCATTCGAAGCGTGGTCCTGGTCGCCTGACGGACACCGGCTCGCCGGCATACGCCACCTCTTTGGCGGCATCCACTCCGGCGTCGGCCTTTATGATCTGGATTCGCGTCGATACGACTGGATCACGGATTTTGGAGACTTTCCGGTCTGGCTCAACGACGGACGCCGGATCCTGTTTGTGAGCCAGGGGAAGATTTTTTTGCTCGATGCAAAATCGAGAAAGGTCGAGCCCGTCCTGACTGTCACTGATGAAGATGTGGATCTCGGCAGCCCCGCTCTCTCCCGCGACAATCGCACCATCTACTTCACTGCAGTCGCAAGCGAAGCCGACGTGTGGTTGATGAACTGGGAATTTTAGAAGACCGCAAAGAGGAACCACAAAGACATGCAAAGAAGGAGTGTGTGCATAAGATTGTTAGCCTGCATGGGGTTGGCAAGTATCCTTACCGGCGTAAGTTGTCCTGGCCAGACGGTAAGCCGCACAAGCGCCTCCCCAAAGCTCGAACGAATGCCGGAGTCGCTGGAAATCCGCTTTGCGTTGAGCGCCGCGCCTCCACATCTAAGGGATAACGCGACGACTTATGTGTTGGATCCGGCCAAAGGATACTTGCTGCGCCAAAAAGGGACCAACGGCGTGAGCTGCATCGTCGTGCGTAGCGACTGGCAGTTTGACGAACCATTCCGAGACGATATTTTTTGGCCGGTTTGTTATGACGCTGAAGGTTCGAAGACCCTCCTGCAGGATTATTTCCTGGCGGCTGAAATGCGAGCGAGAGGGATGGACGCGATGAGGGTTCATCGCGAAATCATTCAGAAATTCAAGACACGCAGCTATCCGAATCCGTCGCGCACGGGTGTTGCCTACATGATCGCTCCGCTGATGCGTGGCTACGTCAGCTCAGGAGTGGCCACAATGAATATGCCGCACTATATGTTCTATGCGCCCAATCTGAAAGACGCCGACATCGGCGGGAATGGGTTCAGCAAACAGTATCCGTTCATGCTGAGCATGAGCAAGGGACGCGACGACTACATCATCTTGCTGGTGGGAGAAGCGGAAAAGGCAAAGCTCCTCGAGGAGTCAAAGGATCTGCTGGCTCAGCTCTGCTCCTATCGGGACTATCTGTGTACAACAGACGCGACACGCGCGCGTACGCCCGTTGATCATTAGCTCACGTTCGCCGCAATACCAGCGATTGGGTTGCCACTGGCATGTTTGATGGCGTCGTCGCATGTGTTGGCGGTTTCACACCGAATTTTTCGTTACCAATCCGATTCTGCGTGGCAGCCCAAAATGTCCGAATCGTCGTCGATCGTGCGGCAGTTGACAGTCCACTCCTCCGCATTGAATGGCCGCTCGCCGCGTAAGAGACGCAGCGAGCGGCCGCATTGGCGCTCCTGGCGGAGTTTGCGGGCTACTTGAACCGCTGGCCAATCGATGTCGAGCAGCCGCTCCTGTACAACTCGCCATTAGTCTTGTAGAACGCGTTGGTCCCGCTCGACGCGAGATGGTCGGCATCCGTAAGTTGGACGGTGTGGCTGATAGTCTGCCAGCCAGCGAAAAAGCCAGGTGAAATAGGTTTACTCGGGTCGAAGCCGGGGGTACCGGGCAGATTCGGGTCAGTGTTAAAGAGAAGCAGCGCCACCATCCGTTGACTGTAGGTGCCCGCGTGCTGGCGAGCCCACTTACCGTGTCCCGAACTGCGCTGACCTATCGCGAACGCCAGGGTACCAGGGCTCTCGCTCAGCGTTCCGCCACGATGGAACGTGACCAGCTTGCTGATCATGCTGGTCGAACGTCGAGGCCTGCTCGTCTCTCGTGAAGACATCGTCGATCGGCTGTGGGGGAAGGACGTGTTCGTCGACGTCGAGACAGGCGTTCACACGGCTATTCGGAAAATCCGCCAGGCATTGCGCGATTCCCGAGAGGAACCCGTTTTTGTCGAAACAGTTACGGGAAAAGGGTATCGGTTCATCGCAGCAGTTGAGGCCGTCTCTGCTGCGATGAACCGATATTGCCACTCACCTCCCCGGTGACGCTCGCCGTTTTGCCTTTTGAGAATTTCAGCGGCGACAGCGATCGAGAATACCTGGCCGATGGGCTGGCCGAGGAAACCATTGCATCGGTCGGGCAGATCGATCCCGAGCACGTCAGCGTCATTGGTCGGACGTCGATCATGGCCTACAAGCGCACGACCAAGTCGCTTGCCGAGATCGGTCGCGAACTGAGTGCCCACTATCTCCTGGAAGTTCGCTTCGGGCCGAAGGAGGTAGGCTGCGCGTGACCTCCAAACTGATTCGCGCTCGTGACCAGGTGCAGGTCTGGTCGGCGGTCTACGATCGGGAGCCGAGCAGCATGCTTGAGCTGTAGCGGGAACTGAGCGCAGCCATCGCGGAGCAAGTTCGCTTCCGGCTTTCGCCCGATCGCTTGAGCGGGCTTGTGCGCCGTCAGACGCAGAACGCCGACGCATACGATGCGTATCTCCGGGGACGGCACTTTGAAAACTGGCGTAGACCGGACTCGAACGAGCGTGCCGTCCAACAGTACGAACATGCGATTGCGCTCGATCCAAACTACGCTCTTGCCTGGTCGGGACTCGCTTTTACTTACAGCTCGAGCGCCATGAACAGCGATGCACGCCCTCTCGAAGTATGGCCTCGCGCTCGAGACGCCGCGGCTCAGGCGGTCCGCGCAAATCCGAACCTCGCTGAGACTCAGTTCGTTGTCGGCTACGTAAACTGGTTATTTGACTGGGACTGGAAGGCTGCCGAAGCTGGATTCCGACGGGCGATTAGCCTCGATCCCAACAATGCGTCGGCGCATCGAGTACTGGGACACGCCCTGTCGCAAACCGGTCGGCACGGCGAAGCAGAATCAGAGATGCGGCGCGCACGCGAGATTGACCCGTTAGAGGCGATAAACCACGCGCTGTCGTCTCAGGTTGCGTTCCAGACTCGCGAGTATTCCGCCGCCGTTGAACACGCGCGACGGACAACACGCATCGACTCGGAATTCTGGATCGGATACATGCAACTTGGACAGGCGTACGAACAGCTGGGTAATACCGATCTCGCGCTGGAAGCGCTCACGGATGCGGCGCGGCTGTCGGGTGGCAACAGCAAGGCGGTTTCACTGAGGGGCTACGTTCTTGCGCAGACGGGCAGGGCCAAGGAAGCGCGAGAAGTTCTGAGAAGGCTCGAGGCCCTTTCCCGCGAGCGGTACGTGCCGCCGTATGCCATGGCTATCGTGCACGCCGGTCTCGGCGAACGAGAAGCAGCGTTCGAGTCGCTTGACAAGGCCTACGCCGCGCGAGATGTTCATTTGATATTTCTGCCCGTGGATCCCAAGTGGGACCCCTACCGGGGCGGCTCCCGATTCGAGACTCTTCTCACCCGCTGTGGTTTCACGCGAAAAGTCGGCTTCCCGGAAACTTTACGGCTCGATTCATAGCATTCACTTCAGTATTCGGGAGGGTCTCATTTTGAAATTTCGCAATGGTGTTCGCTGATGTGATGCGCAAGGCGGTCGCGCGCTTCAATTGAACGCATGCGGGCCGTTTCGGCAGCTTCGTGTAGTGTCTTGGAGCTTCGCCTCCAGGTCAGCAGTTGTCCAGAAAGTGCGTGCTCCAAACATTCTTAGCCGAATGTTGATTCTTAAATGCAGTCGCGGGCTTTAGCCCGCGTTCCCTGTCAGCGTGCCTCGCCCTTGATATCCAGAGCCACATCGACGATTCCGATTTCGACGCGCCGGTTCTTCGCGCGAGTTTGTGCCGATGTGCCTGGTACGCGTGGGCTGGATTTGCCATAGCCGCGGGTCGACATGATGCTGGAATCCAGGCCGCTCTCCACCAGGTAATCGCGGACGGCCCTGGCTCGTCTTTCGGACAGTCCTCTGTTGTATTCGTCGGTACCGACGTCATCGGTATGGCCATAGACGTAGATGGAATAGCCTTTCGCGGTCAGGAGAACTCCAGCTATGCGGCTCAACAATTCGCGGTTTTGCGGCCGGAGATCGGCCCGATCAAAGTCGAATTGAATAGATTCGCTGCCAAGGTTCATCACAAGACCAAGCGCGGTTCTGCGGGTTTCCACCAATGCCCCGAGCGCCTGCTGCAGACGATTGAGATCCGTTTCGCGCTCTTGACGAATCTTCTCCGCTTCCGCCAATGCTGCCCGAGCCTGCTCCGCTGAAGTTTGAGCCTCGGCCCGCGCCGCGTCGGACTCTTTCTCCGCCCGCACCCGTGCCTCAGCCGCTGCTGCGGCATTCTCTTCGGCGCGGATAGCTCGGGCCGAGGCAGCCTCTACAACTTCCGTGAGCAGGTCCATACGGCTGGCCATGCGTTCCATTTGGTCGCTCAGGCTTGCCATCTGCCGATCGTGCGAGACGATCCGAGTTACTGCGAAGGCAGCGAGAGCGGCAAAAGCGATACCGGCTGACACCACAACCCATAGAGATTTTCCTGGTCTAGACATACCGGAGATTTTAACTCGGCGCCCCGATGCAACGTCCTGATCCGTCGGTTCCTTATTGAAATGCAACCTCAAAATGTGCCGGTTTGATCTCCTCCTCGAAGGCGGCCAAGGCTACGGTGGCGGTCCTAAACGTGTAGGCTCTGATGAACGACTATCTTCATTAGGCACAAGACGCGATTCCTGTTAACATGCGAAACTCAAAGAGTAAATTCTAGTGACGATCCGACGACAGATCTTAACTAGCGCGCTGATGGTGGTAGCTGTCGTGGGCCTTTTTATTGCAGCTTTCCGTTATACCCGCAGAATCAGTGAGCAGCTGAATCAGCCCTCCGGTAAACCTGTGACGCTGCGCTTCTTTAGCGATCCAAAACCGCTGCAGGCGTTTACCATGCTGGATCTGGACGGTCGGCAAATTTCGACGTCCGATTGGCGCGGAAAGGTCGTCCTCGTGAATTTCTGGGCAACGTGGTGCCCCCCATGCCGCGCTGAGATTCCGGACCTGGTTGCGCTGCAGGAGAAATACCGGGAACAGCTTCGCATCATCGGGGTGTCGGAAGACGAAGGCTCTCCCGAAGCGGTGCGGCGGTTTGCTTCACAATACAAGGTCAACTATCCGATTGTTATGTTGACGCCCGAGCTCAAAAGATATTTCCCGAACGTTTACGCCCTTCCCACGACATTCATCATTGATCGTGAGAGGCGCATCGTTCAGAAGCACCTCGGAATGCTGCATCCGACCATCACTGAAATGGAGGCGCGCGCTCTGGCCGGGCTCGATGTGAACGCTTCAATTGAGGAAGTGGATCCGGATCAGCCCGTGAAACTCGAAAACGCCGCACAGGTGACGAGTATTCCAGGGGTTGATCTGGCTCATTTATCGCCCGAGCGACGGCTCGAAGCGGTGCAGAAGCTCAACGCCGAAGGTTGCACCTGCGGATGTGGCCTCACTATAGCGAAGTGCCGCATTGACGATCCGCAATGCCCCGTCAGTCTTCCCCGCGCACGTGCCATCGTCGAGGAGATCGCTCAGCAGCCATAGGACAATCCCAGTGGTATGGTTGGTTGTAACGCCTAACCATCAGCTTTGGGCCACGGACGCACATGGCAGAGTCAAAGTGTTTTTTGTCTCGACCGCCGAACTACCGTTTAATCTGGTGAAGCCTCTGGCGACAATTTCAACCGGCGCTCATGCCGTTCTCGTCCGCAAAAAATACACTCGGCTATCTTCAATGCTATTTCGTGGCATCAACTAATTCGCGATGCTCGACATGTCTCGCCGAGCACTTCCGATGAACGCTAACGACTATACGGCCATGTGATTTCGTAAACAGTGCGGCGTTTTCGGGGAGGTAATCGCCGCAAGATCATGTCCGACG